>Ga0105242_10000005_pt1 | contig 201463 bp, 118 predicted proteins | sample KBSM24metaG_FD_81521 | JGI IMG/M metagenome (GOLD analysis project Ga0105242, IMG submission 81521) | Miscanthus rhizosphere microbial communities from Kellogg Biological Station, Michigan, USA - KBS M2-4 metaG | ecosystem: Host-associated > Plants > Roots > Rhizosphere > Soil | place...
TAGGGGTCTGGGGTTCAAATCCCCACGCGCCTACCAATACTTTCAATAATTTACGGCCACTCCCAAGTTTCTCTGCCGCTCCAAAACGCTCCAGTTGTACACCTTTCTTCCTTTGGATGATTCCCTGAAAATTACTTAGCTAATCGTCGTCTCACTCTCCGCGTAGTTACTTTTGTATAAGGCGAACCCTCCTCATTTTCACACGTCACAGACCACCCAAAGAATCGCCTCTGTGGACTACCGATAACTCCTTGTTATCCAAACCAAGACTAAGAGTGTGTTTACAAAACTGGCGGTTTTGAGTCGCAGCATTATGGCCCCAAATTAGACTTCCCACAATAGTAAATAGTCATGCGTGCGACCGCGAGGCGATCCGCGGCACTCTCTTCGGGGAGGCTCTCAAAGCTAGGTTTCGCTTGAATCCCGCCCTTCCTACGATTAGACTCCGGCGCGGTTTTCCTACCCACCAAGCGATTTACCAAGATCTTCAAATTCTTGGACAGTTCGGAAAGAACTGTTTGCGGAGGTGCATGTGTATGTTACTGAACCAAGCGATCGATGATTTCTTCCAAGGCTACTTCTCTACGCATGAGCGCAGCGCCAAAACGAGAGTGGCGTACCGCTCGGACCTTGACCAAGTTGCGACCCACGCGACAAGGGATTGTGAGCTGACTTCGCTAACACCGGCCTTCATTGAGGGCTGGGCTGCGGACTTGCGGCTTAAGAAATATTCGCCCGCATCTATGAGGCGGAAAATGGTCGTTCTAAAAGTCTTTTGCTCGTATTGGGTCAGAAAGGGTGTGCTCTCTGAATCACCGTTCTGGAGAGTAAAACTTAGCTTTGGACGAGTCACACACCTTCCACGAGCTCTGAGCGAAACCGAAATGCGGGGATTGCTAACCCAGGCTAGGCAAACCCAATCCGCCTTTCCGATCTCGCGTAAGGGTGCTGTGATCTCGAAAGGGAAATCATCTAATCGTTCAACCCGTCAGTACCGTGCCTTACGTAACCTGGCTTTGGTCGACTTGCTGTTTGCAACCGGTATGAGAGTCGGCGAGGTTTCGGCGCTTAATTTGGTGGACTTCGCGGTCTCAGATTCATGCTTTCGGGTTAAGGGGAAGGGAGGTCGCGATCGTTTGGCGTTCGTGGTTGATGAACAGACACTTCGAATACAGCGGGAGCATGTCGATCTGCGATCGAGCATTACTTCGGATAGCCCCGCTCTGTTTGTGAACGCTTCTGGTGAACGGCTCTCGACGCAGGGCATCGCTAACATCATTTCTCAGTTCCGAAAGGACGCGGGAATCGAACGACATATTACTCCCCACATGCTTAGGCATACGGTAGCCACCTTGTTGCTTCGTAATGGTGTCGATATTCGAGTGGTCCAAGAATTCCTGGGCCACGCTTCCATCGCTACAACGCAGCGGTATACACACATTACAAAGGACCATCTGATTGAAGTTTTGCGAAAACGCCACCCGTCGTGTGGGTTCGGTCATAAAGTGAAATTCGTAGGTCATAAAGTGAAATCTGTCCGTCATAAAGTGACGCGGCGTTGGTCATAAATTGAACGTGCGACCAGGGTTTAGCCTCAGCCCAACGCCTCGCGTAGGTTGCGTTGAGTTCCTCTAAAAAGAAACTAGACCGGGCGGGATACGCTGTTTGACGCCGTTACTTTCTGCGGTTACGTCTTCCTTGTATCACTCCTGCTAGAGTCCACTAACTGCGGTAGAGTGCTATCCATGCCGCGCGTTGTGTTGAATTGCAGTGACTCGCTTCTCTTTCACGGCGGCGACACCGGTTCGACTCCGATCGTCGGCACTTCCAATAAATACCGTGCTACTAATCGTGTCACCAACGGATGCGAGATCACCATGCAGCTCTTTTTTTCTTGTGTCACTGTTGTATCACTACCAGTCGAGATAAGGACCCGAATTTAGACGATCACACCCAAGCTCGAAATGCCGAAAACCCTAATAGACATGGACACAAGAAACACGGCGCAACTCGCGCGAAGAGCTTCGCCGAGACTGCAAAACCTTTATTCATCGGTTCGATTCCGATCGCCGCCTCCACAACCTTAATAAAATCAATAGCTTGCGGGCACCGCCGATATCCAGGATTTGGGTTTGAATCACTCTTGTGTCACTCCCACTGAGATTGCTCAAAAAACTTGGCGCACAGATTCGCTCGAATGACGAAAACGTTAATGAAAATCGCACCTAACGGGACACCCGAACTCGTCAGAGTATTTTTCGTTGGGTAAAAAACCTTTATTCACAGATTCGATACCCGGTATACAAACGTTTCAGCAGTGAACCTCGTGAAATCCCGTGCTCGAGGAAGATTCAAATGCCTTGGAGTGCATCGGGGATAAGGCAAGTCTCCTGTATGTCACCGCAGTCCCTGCAGAGGCAACACGGCCATTACGTCATTCATACAGCAGGCGTTGAGCCATGCCTATCAGTCACCTGCCCGTGCGCCCACTCACTTTCTAAATCGAATCATTGAGTTTTGCTAAGCCAAATCTCGCACAACGGCTAAGGACACACACAAAGACAAGACGGTCGCAAAAGTCAAGTGTTACGTCCCTTCTGGAAGAGTCACTCATAGATGTCCAGCACGAAAGCGAATCAAGGCCTCGTGCACATCTGATAAGGAGAAGACGATCATGTTACACGATGTGAATTCAATGGCAGCTGACCGGTCGATTCGGAGCCGCCGAAAAAGCGGAACCGCCATTCGTGCGACGTGCCTCCTATGCCGTGTGCTGTTTCCCATGATCGTTCAGCATCGCCACCTGCTTTTTGATGGCGTCCGGAAACAAAGACGACCGCTCGTACAAAGTTGCATTCCCGGAGACTCACAATCCGCAGGAAGGCTCGTGTTTCACTACTCTGAGGAAATATCAATCGATGGATCATTATCGTCCTGAAAAGTCTGGTTGGCTGAGCGCTGTCGTTCTATTTACCCGCTTCCCTCTCTTCTCCTGATCCTCCTCTCTCTCTGTCCACGCGTTACCAATGCTTTCCGCCGGCCGCCGATCAGGTAACTCTTGGGTGTGACGACCTCAGGAGAGTCTGTCGAAAAAGGAACTCTGTGGTTCTCTGTGTGATCTCCGTGCCTCTGTGGTGAAGTTTTTCCTAAGCAAGTTCACCACAGAGGAACAGAGGACCACACAGTTCGCACAGAGAACACCTTTCTCCGACACACTCAGGAGGGCGTTGCGCGGTTCCATTGATTAGAGGCTTCACCACACGCCGTCGGCGACAGCGTTACGTTTCTCCAGGGAAAATCACTCACCGATAGAGGCACGATCTCAACGCAAGGACCGGTGCCAATCTGTCTCAGGAGAAAACCAATGTTACGAATCCCCCGAATCCTCACTCGTGCCAAAGATAAGAAACAAGTAGTTCTTTCTTTCAACTTAACTCAGAAGATAATTCTGACACTCTTGGTTGCGGCCTTAGCCACGGTACCGCTCAGCTTCGGCTTGGCACGCGTGCATTCAGCGCCTTCAGCACCTGTGAGTCCCCCTCCCTCACCGACACCGAGCGTGACTATTGCCGCTCCCGCTCAAGCACTTATCGGTACGCAAGTGAAGTTCAAGGTGACGTTTACGAACGGAACGGCATTGGGCTATGGACCAATTCTTGATGTGGTTATGGATGCCGGTGGCAAGGACGGAGGGAACCCGTCCTGCACTTGTGATGGAATCACTTTCGTTAGCGCACAAATGGTAGGCGTTAACGGCGGCCCAATTCCGCTTACGCCACTTGCTGCTCTCACCGCGCCATGCGGCAGCGCGCCGAACCCGATAACCCATCCGTTCGCGTCGAGCGGAGTTCTACCGGTAACCGTGCCGGCGGGCAGTCAACTCATCACTTTGGCGCTCCCCTTCGGAAGTTTTCAGCCAAACCAGCCACCGATCGAAGTGGAAATTACAGCGAACATAAGTATTAATGCAGACGCCGGTTATCCGCTGAACATTTCCGCGCGTGGCGGCTTTCGCTTCGGTACGCAGACTCCCCTGGACGATCATGTGCCCGATCCTCCGGTTTTTTCGGACGAAGTCCCGTTAGGCAACCAGGTCGTCAATAGCCCGGCTTGGATAGCACAAGCAACAATCACTCCGGCCGTCATGATCATCAACAAGAGATACCTCGGGCCCGAAGGTGAAAACGCCACCGGTCCGAATTTCATCGGCTACTATCCACTCAGGTACTCGCTCACCGTTCAGGTTGCGCCCGGCCAGACAGTGACTAATGTGGTGCTGACCGATTGCCTTCCCGACAACATGGCATTCCATCAGCTCGTGTCCGTTACCCCTGCGGCAACGTCCACCACGTTGCCGCCTGTCGATATCGCAACCTCATCTGGTTGTTTGACGGTGAACTGGAATTCGCTTTCGGGAAGCGCCGCCGTGGTCTTTGAATTTTTCATCCCTGAGAAGGATGCTCAGGGAAATCCCGTATTGCCGGCGGACTGCACGCCCGCCATTTCGAAAGATAATCTCAACATTACGGCCGATTGGATCCCGGTCGATCCTTGCGATGGCCCGCTGCAACATCTCAGCGAGGGACCGGTGGTCGACACTCTTTTGGATAAATGCATCGCGATTCAGAAGAGTGTGGCCATGTTTACTGACACTGGCGCTTCAGGCTATACGCCCGGCGATACCGTGGAGTACACGCTCAACTTTCAGATCTCGGATTACAAAACCTTCACCGCCATTGATATCACTGACTCGTTGGGGGACGGACAGAAACTGGTTGGGCCGGCGCCAACATTAGTTGTGAAGGACCAGTTTGGTACGGTGAGCGGTAACTTCACTCTCGGCTCCGATCTGATTTCCGCGGCGGACAATTCCATGCATTGCGGCAGCGCCGTGGGAGGCACGAGTCTCACTTTCTTCGTGTCCCAAAAGATGATTAGCCTCGCCCCCCCGAACCCGCGGCTTGCAGCAGGAATTTTGACAGGAGGATTTGCTACGACGACTTCATCTTCGACTCCGGCGACGGGCCAAATTGTTTTTCATGCGGAGATTCTTGACAAGTTCGCAGTCACTCAGCAGCCCGGCGATCAGTTCGTGGACAAAGAAGATCCCCTCAGCAACTGTGTCGTCATTGGCGGCAAGCTGATGACCAACGTCGACCCGCCCGCACTTCCAACCAGCACCGGGGTGGACGGTCATGACGACAGCAGTAAGACAATTTCTATTGTGGGCGATACCTTGAAGAAGACGGTCTATGCGGTTAAGCGTGCCAATAACTTTGGCGTCTTCAACCCCGTCTGTGGGCCACCAACTGGGCCGGGCGGCACTAGCTGCTCCAATTTTCCAAATCCGCCGCAAGAGGTCCGTTCCGGCGATCGAGTCACTTACCGTCTCGAAAAGGTAATTCCTTCGAGCGACGCGGAGAATCTCGTAATAGAGGATTGGTTGCCCCAACCCATCTACACCGTCGGGGCTATCAACTTTACTAACTCATTCTGCCCGGGCACGGGCATTCCAACCCCGGGCAATTCCTGTCTCGGGCCGTCTAATTCGTTGCCCGTATCCCCCACGGTTTGGCCTCCCCTAGGGACGAATAGCATCAAGTTCGACTATGGAACTTTCAACGACCCGACCAACACTCCGCGCAAAATAGATCTGCTGTTCACTTACACGGTCACGAACTTGCCCTTCGCCGACGAACTCTTTCTGACGAACGAAGCGCAGGAGTACGAGACTAATACCTTCGGCGATCCCTTTCCCCAGGTGGCTATCGCGCAGGTGAATTTAAGACAACCCAATCTGAAAATTCACAAAGGAACTATTGCAACCGACAATGGTTTTGGAGAGTTCACTCATCAGGGCCCGCAAACAACGAACTTATCGTTGGCCCAGGCCCCGACGGGTGCGACCTTCAGTCTTACGGGAATCAGCGGTGTGGTGAACTCAGGCGCCATAGCCGCCGGCCTCCTGGACAGCAACGTTTCTAATGTCGACGCCAACGATATCGTCACGTTTGCGATCACGATTGAGAACCTGGGCGGCTCTCCGGCCTACGATGTGAAGATTGAAGACATCATTCCGACCAGCTCAGGAGTTCCGAGCTGCTTCACAATCATTCCGAACAGTATTGTGGTGAAGCGTGGAACAGGAGCGGTGGTGCCATCACTCTTTTATTCGATTCAGCCGGCTAATCCCGGGTCAACTACGACCAGCTTTACGATCACTTCAACTCCGAACATACCCATCTCCGCATACAACGCGGCCAGCGGGGCGAATATTGTAGTCATCACGTTCCGCGTTAAGTTGCTTGCCAATGTTATGCCGGGCTGCTGTGACAACACGGTGAAACTGCTGAACTACTCCTCTACGATCAACGGTCCGGACTTCGTTGCGGCCAACCTGACGCCGCCGTTCACCGACACGGCGAACGTGTGCGTGAAACCAAAGCTGACGAAATCTCTGATCACTACCTCGGAAGCGCATACTCTCGGAGCCGATGTCACCATCGGAGAGATTGTTCATTATCGCCTCGTCGTGCAGTTGCCGGAAACCGGCTTATTAACCAACTTCCAGGTAACAGACGCGCTTCCTGCTGGTCTGAAGTTCCTGATTGGCACGGCGCGCATTGCGTTCGTCTCGAACGGGCCGGGCATCTTCCACCCATCCTTTGGTCCTCCGTTTGGTCCTCCTTTTAACGTGGTCGGCAATCAAGGCACTTTGCCGGGGCTTACTCTCAGCCCATCACAGACAATTACAACCGGGATAACCGTGGGCTCAAGCTGTGGCGACGATCCCACGTTCAATCTTGGCAACATCAAGAACAACAATAGCGATTCTGACCTTGAATACATTGTGATTGAGTTCAACGCGCTGGTTTGTAATGAGGCGGGTAATCAGAGCGGCACGCCGTTGTCCAACACGTTCAGCGTGTCGGTCGGTGGCATTCAGATCGCCACCTCCAATCCTATTAACGTCATCATCGTCGAGCCCAACTTCACGATGACAAAGACCGTCGCGCCTAATCCAGCTGTCAAAGGCCAAACCCTGACCTATACGGTCCAATACACTAACAACGGCACTGCCGACGCATTCAACGTCGAACTAAAAGATACGTTGCCGCCGGGTCTTACTCTGGGAACGGTCGCTGCCAGCTGTCCTTTCACGACCGGGGGTAATGTAATAACCATGACCTGTGCTCAAGTGCCTAAAGCACCCGGTTCCGGCTCGACCGTGATCGTCACGTATCAGGCGGTCGCCGACCCGGCTACCTGTCCGGTTAAGCTGACCAATCAGGCCAACCTGACGTGGACAAGTCTGCCGGGGCTTCAGGGCACAACGGTAAATCCGACGGGTTCCAGCACGCCGGGAAATTCGGGGGCAGATGACGGCGAGCGCGATGGCGTCACTCCTCTGCTGACACTCAATGACTATGCAACAACTGCTTCGGCGGCGGTCAAGATTGATTGTCCATGCGAGGCATTGATCACCGGTCTGAAATTCAACGATCTGAACGGAAACGGTGTACGCGATTCGGGCGAGCCGGGTCTGGCGAATTGGACTATTCAAGTCACAAATTCAACCGGCAATACCCAGACTACGACCACCGACTCAGCAGGTAACTACTCATTAACGGTTCCGGCGCCGGGAACCTACACGGTGGCTGAAGTCCTGCAATCCGGGTGGACGCAGACGGCCCCAACGACGGGGACGTATTCGGTGACCGTGTCACCTGGCCAGGTTATTACCAACTTCAACTTCGGTAATAAGAAACAAACTGGGTGCGACCTTGAGATCAAGAAAGAGGTAAAGCCAAACCCGCTGGTTAGCGGGCAACAAGCTACCGTCACTATTACGGTGAAGAATGTCGGCGCCGGTCCATGTCACGGGCCGACGCAGGTGGCCGAGTCGATGCCTGCGGGCTTGACGCTGGTGTCTGCGAGTGTTCCCGGAGGGAATTGCGTAGTCTCGAGCGGCGTCTGCACTTATCCGCCAGCCATTCTCGCAGGCGGGTCCGTTGTGTTCACGTATGTCTTCAACGTCACCGCTCCACCGGGCGCGAGCTTTGAGAACTGCGCCAAGTTGAAAAACTCTGAAGACACTAACCCGACGAATAACGGTACGTGCGTTCCCGTAACAGTTGGCGGCGCTATGCTGCCTGACCTTACTATTCAAAAGAAAGTGCAATGCGGTGGTCCGGCAATTCCGCCAGGCACTTGCAACGTCACTCTGACTATAAGCAACAACGGCCCCGGCACCTTCAATGGAATTCTGGTGGTTCAGGATTTGGTGACACCGCCTCCTTCGCCGGCACTTAGTTTGATTGGATCGTCTCCTGGCTGGAACTGCTTTACGGGGCCGCCAAATAATATTGGTTGCAACACCAGCGGTCCCGTGACGCTGGCTCCAGGACAAAGTACTACCCTCAGTCTGTCGGTTAAGATCCCTGGCGGTCAATTCAAGAACTGCGCGAACGTTAAGGGATACCAGACAGGAGAAAGCAACTTTAACAACAACGAGTCATGCGTGAGCATGGGCGCATCGGCTTCCGGTGATTGTGCGACTCCGCCGCCGGGCATGGTCGCGTGGTGGCCTTTGGATGAGACGAGTGGCAAGGTTGTTCACAGCATCGTTGGCAATCACGATGGCATTACGCAGTCGGGACCCATTGGCGCTGGCGGTCCCTCCGTCGCGTCCGCGCCGAAGGTGGGCAGCGCGCTATTCTTCGGGATTAACAAAGCTGAAGTCCCTGACGATCCGTCCCTTAACTTCGGAACGGGCGACTTCTCGATTGACGCATGGGTGAGGAGTTATCAGTCCTCCCTGCTCTCTGCTGTAGTGGATAAGTTGGACACGAGCACGCCCACTCACAGAGGCTACGCGTTCTTCGTTCGGAACGGCATGGTGCAACTCCGCATGGGGGACGGCGTCAATACCGCAACTTACCAGAGCAGTAATACGTTCGTTGCCGACGGCACGTGGCGACATGTTGCGGTTACTATGCGGAGAGCGGGCGGTACGCCGGTGGGCCAGTTTTACATCGATGGTGTTCCGGCGGGGAGCCCATTCACGCCGCTCGCCATCAACTTAGACAACAGCGCAAAACTGCTGATTGGTAGCTTCCGGTTGGGCAATGAAACCTGCAGTTGCGAAGTGTCGCTCGACGAGATCGAACTCTTCAATACCGCACTGACGCCGAACGCCGTCAAGTCCATCTTCCAAGCTGATAAGCAAGGAAAGTGCAAGCCAACTATCAGCGGCATGAAGTTCAATGATCTGAATGGAAACGGCATGCGCGATTCGGGCGAGCCGGGTCTGGCGAATTGGACTATCAAAGTTACAGATTCAAGTGGCAATGTCCAGACTACGACCACCGACTCCGCAGGTAACTACTCATTCACAGTTCCAGCGCAGGTGACGCACACGGTTTCCGAAGTCGGGCAATCCGGGTGGACCCAAACTGCTCCTACGTCGGGGACCTATGTCGTGACCGTGTCACCGGGTCAGGTTGTCAACAATCGCGACTTCGGCAATAAGAAACAGGCGAGCGGCTCTCTGACTGTGATCAAGACCGTAGAGAATTCGTCGCAGTCGCCAATCCCGGCTGGTACAAGTTTTCCCGTCACTGTTTCCTGCCTGCCCTCTGGGCCCAATGTGACGTTGAACCTCGCGGCGGGAGGAACCCAGACGCTAAACAATATCCCAGTTGGCAGTAAGTGCACGGTGACGGAGGGGCCTTTGCCGCCTCCCGTTAGCAGTCCTCTCTGCATGTCGCTACAGTGGTCGGCCCCGATTTACTCTCCGGCTCAAAGTGTGACCATCTCAAACTCCGGCGCTCCGCAGACGGTTACGATCCAAAACCGTTTGCTATGCCTGTTTACCCACCCGGTTGATACGTACGCCTTCACGCGAGGGATGAACGAATTCTGTATCTGGGGTGGTGGTGGTTCATTCAATTCTCCACCGCAAATTGACACCCGCAATTCGGAGGCGCCGATTGGCTTCTTCAATTCGTCGTCGCTGACTCGCAACAACCGTGGCGCGAGATTCGGCACGATCGGTCTGTGCTACGGACGGATTCTTTCAGCGAGCGATAAGGTTGCGTTCAAATATTCCTTTAACGCTAATCCAGCCGCCGTGCTGTCTTATCCGGATGTTAACCCTGTGTTCATAGACCGTCCTGGTCAGTTTCCAGTTTCGGCGACTCGCCGGAACGTGTTTGGAGGCGGACTCTCTCCGATCGGATTCCAACTTTATTTCCGACCGCAAAGTCGCGTGAAGCCGTTCGTTAACACCAGCGGAGGATTTATCTTTTTCAAGGACCAGGTTCCGCGGCTAAACGGCGCTCGATTCAATTTCACCTACGACTTCGGCGGAGGAGTCCAGGTTTTTCGCGATGCGAGTCGAGCTTTTACGTTGGGCTACAAATACCAACGCATATCCGATGGTGGCCGGGCCCCGAACAATCCCGGATTCGACGGACATGGTTTTTACCTTGGGTACTCGATTTTCAAGTAGCTTCCAAGCGAAAACTCCAGGACGTCTTATCGAGTATGTTAGGGGACTAAGCTTTGATCTCTTTCGCTGGGAGTCTCGCGCGTCATCACTTGAACGCGTGCGCCGTTGCGAATTCAACCTCGAAGTGAGCTGACAATCAATCCTCACCCCAACAGGAGTCCGAGCCCTTCACCGGCTCGGGCTCCTCGCCCCGACACCGACTGATGAGTATCTGACTCCCTCTTTCTTCTTCAAACTCGACTTCCCTCACCGTTCTAAGCTGAACCATCCGGCCTGAGACGCCAACTTCAAGACAAACTGGCAGGAAAACTTTGCCCCGCGGCAGCGTTACGTTTCTTTCGAGAAAAGTCACACTTGGATGCAGTCAGATTCCAAGCAATGGAAAAAGATGTCGGAACGCGGCATCGCGACCCTAACAGACACGAAAGGACGAATTTTTATGAAGCAGACAACAACCCTAACAATTGTACTCATCCTCCTCAGCCTCTCTCCGACGGGGGCCGCCGGACAGAGGAGGAGTGCGATTGGCGCTGAGGCGAAAAAGGCGGAGAAGGCCACTGCGATCAAGATGAGTGACATATCAGCATCAACGGGCACTCCGCCGAAAATAATCGCAACGGCAGGCGGAGGTGTGTGGGACATCAATGCGGTCGATGGAACGACCAGTAATGGACATACACCGAAGTATCTGGGCGGGATGACTATGAATTTTGACGGCATCGCCCTCGGCGCGAACGACACGCTGTTCGCGCTCACGTCCGCCTACCAATCCAACGCTTACAAATCATATCTCTTTGTCATCGGGCCCAATTACGGTGTGAATCGCTTCGAGAGTCTCCTCTATGGGACGCCGCTATACATGGCCGGCAACAGGTGGTACTGCCTCGGCGAAGGCGATCTAGCCTATGACAAGGGCGGCGCTTTATATGCCTCATGCATGGACGGCAGCGGGTGGAAGTTAGTCACCATAAATCCTGGCTCGGGCGCCGTCGGCATCGTAGGATCTATGCCCAGCGGCGGTTCCTTCTCAGCCCTGGCGTTCAACTCTAGCGGAGAACTCTTCGCGTTAGACACTAGTAGCAGAAAGCTCTGGAAGCTCGACAAGACTAACCCGAGCAACAACCCGCAAGCGATACCTCTGACCGTGGCGGCCGGCCAGCAGATGCCCAACACGTCGTCGCAAGGGGGAATGGGTTTTACCGCAAATGGCGGACTCTATGCGGCCTTCGGTGGCCAGCTGGTAATAATCAACCCGGTCAACGGGGCGCTTAGTATCGTCACGAGCAACAATGGCGGTTACACGTCAGGACTGGCAATCTCTGGCGGGAGTGGCCCGATTAAACATAACTGAGGCTTGGCACCTGAACTAAACCGCTTCACTCACCTGGGGAGCCCGAGCCTTCATCGGCTCGGGCTTTTGCCCGCTGCTTGCAAAACATTACAACTGTCTATCCGCAAGCAATTGCGCTATGCTATCGGCGAAATTCCGACCACTCTGAATCCGGGGGCCTCAACGATGCCGGATGCAAAGACCAAAAAAGAACTGACCCGGGAAAAGTTTGCCGGCTTTCTCGAATGGCTTAGTCCCGACCGTGACCGCGCGGGCGAGGAGTATGAACGCCTGCGGTTTCGTTTGTGTACTTTCTTTTCGCAGCGCCGGTGCAGCTTTGCTGATGAACTCGCGGATGAAACCATCAACCGGGTGATCCTGAAAAGCTCTGAAGAGAGAATAGAAAACAAGATCGCATTCTGTTATGGCGTAGCCAAAAATGTATTTCGTGAATCATTACGGAAAGAGCGACCTCATCTGGAACTTGACGAGGTAAACCTTGCCGCGAAAGCTCCGGAAGAACCGAGTTTTTCCCGCGAGTGTTTGGATAAATGTCTCGAGAAGCTTCCTCCCGACCGCCGGGACCTCCTGCTTGACTATTTTTCGGAAGCCAAGCTGGCGAAGATCAAGCTGCACCGGAGCATCTCGGAAAACCTGAAAACGAGTCAGACCGCGTTGCGCATGCTGGTAATGCGGACCAAGCTGAAATTGAAGATTTGCGTTCAGGAATGTATGGGCTGAATGAAACCGTTACGTAACGCCTGAGAATCACACTCTTATTCAGACGGGCAACCAAATGGTCCAACCATTAAAGACTGTAGAGACCGTCCGCGAGTATCTTCTAGGCCGGGTTTCCGACGAAACCACGCTCGAAGGGATCGAGGAACTGTTGTTTACCAATGAAGAGTTTTGTTCGCAAGTCGCGCTCGCCGAAGACGAAATCATCAATGATTACGTCCGCGGGCGGCTCGACCACGCCGATGCAGAGAGTTTTCGCGCGACGCTCCCCGCTGATGCCGAAAGACGTTTTAAGCTGGAGCTGGCCCAGGCCCTGAAAGAAAGAGCACTGGCCAGAGATCTGAAGACCGCGGAAGTCAAGTCATCGTTCTTTGGTTCGATCATCCTGTTCTTTCGCCAGCCAATGTATGCCGGCGCGTTTGCGGTCCTGCTGATCGCCGTCGTCGTCCTGGCAGTTTACTTAACCAGGAGAGGCAGCGGGGACGAACTTGCGGAACTGCGATCGATTTACCAGCAGTCACGTCCGACCGAAACACGCATTTCGGAATTCGGCTACGCGCCTTTAACACAGTTGCGAGGAGCGCCCGAATCCGTCGAGAAGAACCGTCTGCGGCACATCGAGAACAGCCTGATCGAGAAAACCGAGAAAACACCAAATGCGCAGACCCTTCACGCGCTGGGCGTTTTTTATGTCACTCAGCACGACTATCAGAAAGCGATCAGCGAGTTCGAAGCTGCCCTAAAATTCGGCAACGACGCGAAGGTTCATAACGACCTCGGTGCCGCTCATTTCGAACGGGCCAAAACAGCACCAAAAGAAAAACGGCTCGAAGATTTGGCGCAGAGCCTCGAAGAGTTCACGAATGCGACTAGACTCGACGGCAATTTGCTGGAAGCGCTCTTTAACAAGTCGCTGGCTTTGCAGGAACTGGGAATGGCGCGCGAGGCAAAGGAATCGTGGACGCTCTATTTGCAGAAAGACCCGTCTTCGCCGTGGGCTGAAGAAGCGCGTAAGAACCTGGGCCGCCTAGAAAGCCAGCAAACTCTCATCAAAAAAGATGAAGAGGTCCTGTCGGATTTCCTGACCGCCTATCGCAATCACGACGACGCCCGCGCCCAAACCATTCACAACGAAACAAAGGGTCTGCTGCGTGGACCCGCTCTTCCTTTGCAACTGTCGCGACGATACCTGATAGCCAGGCAACGCGGCGACCAGGCCGAGGCCAAAGAGAGCCTCGATGCCATGACTTTTATCGGCAGTTTTGAGCAAGCGCAACACTCCGAGTTTTTTTTTTCTGAACTAGCCGCCTACTACGCGAATGTCGGCGCCGACAAGATCCCAGGCCTGGTCGCGGCAAAGGATACTCTGGCTTCGGGCCTTAGCTTTGTCAGGAGTGATCAGGCAAAGGCCATCTCCGAATTTGAAAAGAGTCGAGATCTTTTCGAGCAGGCGGGAAGCATTTATGAGGAAGCCATCGCGGAGGGTTGGGCGGCTCAGTTTCTGCCCGAAATCGGAAAGATCGCGGAGGGCCGTCGCCGGCTCGCCGCTCTGATCGCAAGTGCGCGAAGCAGAAAATTCAAGGTCTTACTTCCTTCGGCCTACTATTGGCTCGCGATCAGCGATTTTCGTCAGGGCCTTTTTTCCGACAGTAATAAGAACCTCAAGACTGCATTGCGACTCGCCGAAGCAGAAAGCAATATTTTCGAGATCCATCACGCGGCTGAAGGTCAGGCATTGAATCATTCTCGACTGGGCGAGCTTGAACCCGCTTTGTCTTATGCGAGTCAGATGCTTTCTGCCAAGGGAGTCTATTACGAGAGCCTGGACCAAACGTTACGTGACCTGGGCACGCTGGCGGATCTTTCCCTCAGGCTGAACTTCTTATTGACCTCTTTCAGTTTTTCACGGGAGCGCCTAAGTGTGGCCCTGGAAAACAACTCCGATAACCGCCGCGTTAATGACTCCTTACGCCATCTGGTTGACGCGGCAACAGCCGGATCGGACCTTACGTCGGCCCTCGCTTATGCGAATGACTCACTGCAAATTGCCCTCAAGCGCGGAGACAGCCAAGAGAATGCGCGGACCGTGGCCGAGATCTATCTGCTGCTTGGTGACGTCAAGAGCAAATCCCGGGACTGCATCAACGCTTTGCAGGATTACGATCAAGCGCTGAAGTTATTTGACCGTCTCCCGGAAGTTACCGATCGGCCTTACCAGATCCATAAAGGCAAGCTGTTTTGTTTTCAGCAACTGGATCGGCGGGAAGATTTTGCCGGCGAGTTACAGACGGTGCTGGATTTATCGGAACAGTATCGCGCAACCATTCGCGAAGACGCGTCACGCCAGGCGTTCTTTGCGAATGAGCAGGATGTGTTTGATGCGGCCGCCGCGAACGCCATCAATGAAGGTGACGCCCGGCGCGCCTTCGATTTCGTCGAACGGTCGAGAGCACGCTCGTTGTTGGATTTCATCGAATCCGATAAACCGATTGCCGAGGTCGAAAAGAATTTTGCCTCCGTCAGCCATCCGTTATCGTTGACCGAACTTCAGGCCCGCCTGCCGGAACAGGTGCAACTTGTCCAATATGCCGTGTTGCCAGAGAAGCTGGCGATCTGGGTCGTATCGAAGACGCGTTTTCGTTTTGTCGAGAAGCCGATCACGGCCGTCGAGCTGGAGAAGAAAATCGAAGACTACCAGGCCGCTGTGCTGAGCAAAGCGCCGGCGGCCGAGGTAAAGCGGGCCGGAAGAGAGCTTTATGAGCTTTTGATTCCATCTGATCTCGCTGACCAAAAGCTTTGCCTGGTTCCGGATAAGTCTCTACATCAACTTGCATTTGCTTCGCTGGTTTCGCCAAACGGTAAGTACTTGCTGGAGGATTTTGCTTTGTTCTATGCGCCCAGTGCCTCGGTGTTGGTGCTGGCGACCGAGAATGCTCGGCAAAAAGATCGACTAACGACCGAGAGCCTGTTAAGTGTGGGCAATCCTGATTTTGATCGCGATGAGAGTCCGAATCTGGCTGACTTGGGAAGCGCCGCCGCGGAAGCAAAGAGTATTGCCGGGGACTATCAGGATTCCGTCCCACTGCTTGGCGGCGAAGCGACCAAGGACAGGTTCCTGCGTGATTTCACCGCAGCAAACGTGATTCATTTCGCCGGCCACTTTTTGGCCAACCGGCACTCGCCCGGAAATTCCAAACTCTTGTTTGCAGGTGGCGAACTGCGTTCGTCAGAACTGGGCGTCTACAAACTGCCGCTGGCAAAACTGGTGGTGCTGTCGGCCTGCGAAACCGGGTTCGAACGTTACGACAAAAGCGAAGGGGCCATCGGGATCGCCCGCACGTTCTTGGCGCTGGGAGCGCCGCTGGTCGTCGCGACTCAATGGAAAGTCGACTCAGAGCCCACGAAGGATTTGATGATCGCCTTTCATCGCAATCGCAAAGCAAACCACATGACTTCCGCCGAGAGTTTGCGCCAGGCCCAGCTCGAGGTGTTACGAAACGGGCGGACCCAGTCACCTTATTATTGGGCCGCCTTTTCGTTATTCGGCGGCTACGCAAATTATTGAGATGATGTTCCTCTGCCCAAAATGTGGTGACTACTACGCCGATAGTTCATTGGCGTTTTGCCTCGCCGACGGCACGCCTTTGGTTAGCGTGGACGCGAACAGCGAGAGTGGGTCAGAGGGATCAAGGCGTATTGAACAAAAAGAGGCGGCACTGAAGAAACAGAAGCGGAGACTGAGGTGGCTCCGCGTTTCGAGTGTGATGACCATGTTGATTATCACGATGGTCGTGTACGGCGTCGTCGCTAAGAGATACATTTACCTGGTGCCAGCGGGCTCGCCGTCACCGATGCCGGCCTCGCCGTCACCGACGACGGTGTTGTCGCCCTTGCCTTTGGGCGTTGCGTCACCGTCGTCATCACCGTCGCCATCACCGTCGCCGTCGTCCTCGACGACACCAACGGCCACGCCGACGCCTACACCGAAGCCTACGCCAAGGGCAACCCCAACGCCGAAACCAACTCCGACAGCGAAGCCAACGCCAAAGCCGACTCCAACGCCGACGCCAAGGGCAACTCCGACGAAGACTCCGACTCCCACGCCGACTCCGAAGCCAACTCCAACTCCGAAGCCAACGTCGACTCCTGGGCTACCGCCCGTTCTTTTCGGAATTCCGACCCCGACTGTGTGCTCCGCCGCCGACGAAAGGCGCGACGAGCAGGCCATCAGGAATTACTCATCAGCCTGGAAAAAGAGCATCAAGGGCCAACGCGAAAAAATCATCGCCGGGTACCTCCCGGCCGGCGCCAGGGAAAAAGAGGCTAGTTTGGGGAACCTCGAACTTGAGATTAACTTCGTAGCACCTTGTAGCACGGCGGTCGTCACCGCCAGCTATGCGTGGAAACTTTCTTATTCGCCGTCTCCCGACACCCGCGCAAGTAAGAACGTTTCAGTGAGGATGACGATCCCCTGCCGCAAAGTGTTCGGGAAGTGGGTTTGCCAGCCGCGTTACGTTTTTGGACCATAGAGCACTTTACTCTGAAAGCTTTTTCAGTCTTAAACACAAGAAGGAGAAGATCATGTCTGTAAATGAAAGTTCCGCCACCGCACTTGTCCGGTTCACCGGCCTCGGAATTGTCTGCTTCAATAGAGAGCGGCAACGGGGCGAAGTCGGCATCATTCGCGACAACAAACACGAGCTGTCCATCAAGATTCAGCGTCCGGTCTTTCAGGAGGGCGACGGAAATGACGTCGTCGCCTACCAGGACATAGCGACGTACCGCTCGCTGCCGAAGGAGGACGTGCAGATTGAGATTAAGGCGCTCGGCACACCCGCGATCGACGGATTTGAGATTTATCAAAACGGAGATTTCGACCGGCGTGATTCCGCCGACCCGAATGACTTTCGCTGGATTGTAAACCTGAATACTTTGCACGGCGAGACGCCGCTAGCCGCCGGCACAGAAGAACGCCATCCGCTAACGAAAATCTACATCGGCAACGGGCTCTTCTACACCCACAAGCTGGACACGAACCTGTTTTTTGAAAAGGTCGCGAAAGACCCGAGCGGGAATGACACCGAACGCGAAGTCTTTGGCAACGTAGCGGAAACCATGGGCGTCAAGATCGAAGGCGAAGAGGTCAGCTTTACTATTCGCATCGGCGGTAACGAAGAGACACAATCGCTCAAGCGGATTGATGGTCTCCCGTTCAGGATCGAAATCAAGAACATGGATTACAACGCCAATGCGGTTTACAGCGACATGCCTGACTATTACAAGTATCTGTCGAGCTCGGACGGCCAGCGTTTTGAATTGAGCCCCGTCGTCGAAGATGCCGACGAAGGATCGGCGCTTGGGAGACCTGTAAATACGATGGACTTCTGCCATCCGATCGTCGTGGATGATCCGGTTTCCATCGATCAACTCGGGGGCTGACATGCTTATCCTCATCCTGGGAAGGCGCCTCTTGTGGTCCGGTCCTGAAGGGACATGGTGGTACGACGATACCGTGACTTGGGTCACGGGGTTGCTGGTACTCGCCTGGCTGGCGTGGTTCTTGGTGAGCAGATACCTGCGCGCCCGGGCCTTAAGACGCCGGCCAGGTCGCACTAATTACAGGTTGCTCAAACGAACCGTAAGGACCAAACGTGAATTGAGCTCGCAATACCTGCGTCCAGGGTTCTCGGGGAATATCCACGCGGTCGGGATAGGAATGCTGGGTGGCGACTATTGCATCCAGGTTTTTCTCAATAACGCAGACGACGAGTTGTGGACTGGCTCGGGGGCAGCGACATTGCCGAACAGCTACCGCGGCGTGCCTCTCGTCCCGATTGAAATGCCGATGGCCGGTTTTTTGTCCGATGCAGGTTTAAGTTCGGTTGTGATGGCGCCTAAGTATCCGCAAGGCATCCGCGAGCGCCAGGAAATAATTATTGGCGGAATCAGCGGGGCCCATACGAACTTGTCAGGTCAAAGCGGAACCATTGGTTACTTTTGTACGCGCAAGAGCAAATTGCCGCGGCGGAAAGAAGTTCATCTGCTAAGCAATCGGCACGTCTTTGCCGACCTGTGGAAGGCAAAGGTCGATGATGCCGATCTGATCGTGCAGCCAAGCCCGGGTGAGCCGGCAAGCAACCGACCGATCGGAACGCTGGTAAGCTTCTCCGCGCTGAAGTTCGATAACGACGTCAACGAACCTAATCACGTCGACGCCGCCATCGCGAAGTTATGGGCGCCGCTCGCGCACAAACCGCTGATCCCCTTGATTGGCGCCGTTAAAGGTTATGTCGCAACGAAGGACGTCGAAATTGGCGAAGCCGTGCGCAAGTTCGGACGCACCACCGGATACACCGAGGGCAAAATCTTCTCGATCTGTCTGGACATTTGGATTCGATACGACCGTACGGGTCAGTCGGCATTCTTCCAGGATCAGTTTCTGATCGAACCGGATCTGTCGCAATTCACAAAATTCGTTTCCGGCGGCGACAGCGGTTCACTCCTGGTTGACGCGGAACAACATGCCATCGGTTTAATCTTTGCCGGCATGTCAGAACTGCCGGAACCCCTGCGGGTCCCATCCAACACTAAGGCAGTCGCGGGAATTGATCCGGCCACGGATCGGCCCAAGAGAATCGAAAGCTACGGCGTAGCAAATCCGATGAGTGAAGTCCTGGATCGGCTCAAGATAGAATTGCTGGTTTGACCGAGTCCAACTAGTCCTTCAGACAACCTCGTGTCAACCATATTTACTATGACAAGCAGCGTGGTGAAATTGGAGAGTAATGAAGATGGATAATGATCATCCGACCATCGCGTGTGCGACTCTTTCCTCGTGTCACTCCTGTATCACTACTAGTCAATACAGACTCACATTTCGGTAATCATAGGCAAACTCGAGATGGCGAAAACCCGAATAAACATGCACACAACAGAAGAGTACTGAACTTGCGCCAAAAGCTTGTTTGGACTGCAAAACCTTTATTCATCGGTTCGATTCCGATCGCGCCTCCAATAAAATCAAGAGGGCTTTATGGATATTAAGAGAAAAGACCACGCGGAAAATCTCACGTTATGCCCGACTTTATTTTCACTTAATGACCGAATCGCGCCTGTAAGTTATTGATTCCAGGTAGGGGCGAAATTCGTAGGTCATAAAGTGAAATCTGTCCGTCATAAAGTGGTGCGGCATTGGTCATAAAATGAAACGCTACGATTTAGCAAGGAGCGATTTGCTTTGCAATTCAGTCGCATTGGAAATTACGCGTCGCGGTTCTTGACCTTGCGAATAATGGAGTTCTAGTGTCGACTTTTCACATCCGTTGATTACGACATCCTGGGAAGGGAGGACAAGCCCCAACCGTGCTAGAAGCTTATTTTGATGAAAGCTATAACCATCGAACTAAGGCGAAGCCTAATGAGCCACTAGTTGGCACTATTGCTTGTTGGCTTTCAACAGTCGAGTTATGGAAGAAATTCAACAAGAGATGGCGTCGCGCATTGCTTGAGCTTGGCATTGAGAGTTTCCACATGAAGGATTATGAAGCGCGACAAGGAATTTTCGGAACGTGGCAAAATAAGGAACGGATTGAACGGCTTAGGCAGTTGCATCGCATCATGAAAGACCAGACGATCTACGGCTGCTCAATGTCCGTCAATGTTGATGATTATGAGCGCAAGATACTTTCGGAGCCAGAGTTCGCGAGATACTTCGGTAAGAGTTGGTATGCGTACGGCATTCGGGGCTGCATCAAACAGTTAGCGGTTTGGTGCGATCTCAGCAGTTATGAGTCGGCTGATTCCATCGCGTATGTTTTTGGAGAATTCCCAAAACAGGGTGCAGAGCTTGATCGTCTCTTTAAGGAGATGCTAGGCACGCCCGTTGAGAAAAAGCGTTACAGAGTGTCGGCGACATGGACAAAGGGAGTCATGAAAGAGGTTGTACAATTACAGGCAGCTGATGTCATTGCGTATGAACTCAACAAGAGAGCTGTAAACAGTATCAGTGGTGGCCCTCAGTTTGTTCGTAAGTCATTAGACAACTTGCGTCTTAGCAAGAACTTCTCGGCGGAATACTTTGATGGAGATTCTTTCACGCACCAGATCAATAAGGCTTACGGAAGCAAATGGGCTGGAACAGATTAGGCTGGAACAGATTAGTTGACTTATAGAAAATATTTGTCTAGTTGTGCGTTGTTCCCACGACGATGATAATCAATCACAAAAAGCACCTGGCAAAGTTGCTGCATACCTACCTTGCCAATTGCGGCGATACGGCCGATCAAAAGGGGATCTTTTGGGCCTGCATCTGTGGATGGGTGCCTGAACCCGCCGCGCCTGAGATTTTCAAAGAAAATGGTCTTACGCTTTCCGGTAACGAAAAACGGCTGTATCGAGACAGTTATCCCCAGTTGAGGGATAGAACCGTCGAGCACCTTGAAAGCAAGAACTTAAATGATGCTTTGGCCGGACTCGTAAGAGAGGTTCTTGAGAACAAGGAACAGTTCACAAATCAGTCCGTGGTCAGCTTAGTTATGCAATACTTCCTTGGGGGGATTTATTCTGAAGTTATACTGCGATGACAGCGGTACAGATGGTGGCACGTTTTGCGTAATTGCAGGTTACCTCTTCGACAACGAGGCAATTAGCCAGTTTTCGGAATCCTGGTCATCAGTTCTGAAGGCTGCACCTACTCTTCAACATTTTAAGATGAAAGAAGCAGAGAGTCGGCGCGGAGGGTTTTGGGGAGTTACAGAAACTGCAAGGGACATGAAAGTGATGACGCTGGCACAAGTGGTGAAAGATCACGCCTTGTATGGTCTTGGCTCTTTTGTCGCTCACAAGGCGTACAACTCAATTGCGCGTGGGGCACTGCCACCAACGGTGGACCATCCTTATTGGCTCTGCTTTCAAGGCGTCATTGGCGGCCTTTTGAACTTGTACGAAAACGGTCTCAAGTTCGAGAAAACGGATTTCGTCTTTGACGGTCAAGGTGTGGGCTTTGAACGCCGGGCCGCATTGATGCATGGCGGCTGGCGAGAGATGCTAGAAGAAATCGGCGGTTCATTAATAGGAACTCTCTCCTTCGCAGACAGGACAAATGCGCATGTTCGATTCGCCCAACCCAGTATGGTTAGCATTTAATCCAGACATCGCGAGAGCTCTCAACTGGTCTCATACTCAAGATCTTTTGTTTGGTTGGTTGAATCAGGAAGGTCAACCTGCTGTTTGGAGCGTTTGGTGGAAAGATGGTGTCTACCAAACGCGTCCACCGAGGCTCCATGAAACGGTAGCCGAAGGATGGGCAGTCCTCGGGACTACGAAAGCTCTAAAACAAATCCAGACGGAAATTGGAAAGCCTCTTTCTCAATATAGAAGAATCGAACACAGCGGCTTTGAGAATAAACAAAGGAGAGTCAGTCTGAAACAGGAAGAACTTCAAGTGGCATGAGGGCAGATTGTAGTCTGAGCGCACGCAACTGCGAGCAGTTGCTAATTATCACGCTGCTCAACTCATGCAGCCACTCATCACCCGATGGCGGTTCTTTCACGAGCGTTGCAAGCTGCGGTGCTACGAAGACCGGTAGCCTTGACTTGCGCATACCACTCAGTTTCTCGATGCTAAGTGGACCATTAATGAGTAAAGACTGTATTGGAACGTCTTGATATACGTAGCGGATTATCGAGCGCTTTTGCGAGAAGTTGTTTTGCGTTTGATGCCCTTATATCTCACCTTGCTTGGAAGCTTCGCTGGCAGATCTAACTCATCATCAACAACGTCTTCAATGTGAACGCCCGCTACCCGCGCATATTGCAGAATCGTCATTAGTGTTGGCTCACGCTTCCCACTTTCGTATTCCGAAATGCGGCCGTAGTGCATGGTCTTCTCATGTTCCAGCCGCTTGAGCATCTGTGTTTGAGATAAGCCTAGATCCTGCCGAATCTCACGAAGCTTCTCGGCCAAACGCTTCGGTTTTGGACGCGGATTTCCCATCAGGATTGTCCTCCCGATGGGAATACCAATGAAAAGTTAGGCTGGCTGCTACTCTGTTGGGAGTAGGATACATCCGTCAAGTCGATTCGCCGTAAGTTCGAGCCTTCCAAGCCACCGGCGGCACTCATTACACAGAAGAACGAGGCGGTGAATTACGCATGCAGTAGTAGTCAACTTGTCAAAGATTTCCGCAGCAAATAAACGCCAAAATGAGCTTTCAAAGATATCAGAGATTTCCGCGTTCGCGATATCCGAGGTTTTCAACTTGCCGGACGCTAGGAGTGCGAGGCACCGATATGTCCACAAAAGATCACAATAAGACGCTGGTCATGTTATATGCGGCTATTGGCACGTTCTACAGTTGTGGCATTTTAGCTTCACCTTGGATCATTGAAAAGAACTTTAAAAGGCCAGAACAAGTTCCTTCCGCGATACTGGTGTTTGGATTGGTTTTTCTGATTGCCCTTTTTTTCTGGTTATCTGCGATTTACATGCACCGCCGCAAGCGTATCGGGAGAACGTTGGCGCTCCTGGCGGCGCCAATAACGTTTTTCGCATTCTGGCCAGTGGGGATCTATGCTTGGTGGTTCATGCATAGCGAGGGCGGCAAATCGTTGTACGGAGTTCGTGAAAACGCTCTCGATGACCCGTAATGCCTAGTTCGTCGACTTCAAGTTACTTTTGCTCTTCATCGACGACTCCACGCTTAGAGATTAACAATGCTTCCTGGTGGCGACCGCTGAAGATCTTCAGTATCAACCAAAGTTCAACCCAGCTAAGCCTCCGCACAGATTGTTAGGCAATCCTTGAGACGGTTACTTATCGGCATTTACTAGACATCGCGCCGCTGGCAACCACGGACATCTTCGGGGCAAGCCTTCTGGGTCCGCTATCCATAGAAATCTGTCGCGAGATCAACACAGATTGGTCCCACTACTCGTCATGACGCATACTTGCAAACGCGCTTAACTCCCTTGGCATCCGCTCATTTACGGGAGATTTATGCCACGAGGTGGTTGCGTAAACTCTCAACCGAGATTATGCTGCGCATCTCGCGGAATTCAAGAGGTGCAAGACATTAATGTGTTCCGCAATAGTCAGCACACAAATCCTGTCCTGCCATTGCCAATTGAAGGCAGGAAAGCACTGCAGCAGTCGGATTAACTACTAGAACAGCGCTAGTAGATTCTTCACGACATCGAGCGTCAACTCTGTAATTGAGTATTCGCCAATGTCGCTAGCTTGGGATGAACCAATCGGCGCGTTCGACGCGAGATCGTCATCCGAAGCGCGTTGAGCCGTAGCGCACGGCGGAGTGTTTGTTTGGCCTGGCTCGGGTGGTGGACAAGGTAATCCACCACCGTCGGCGTACATCGTACTTGCGAAGCTCACGGTGAGCGCAGTGGCCAAAAGTAGCGTTCTTAGTTTCTGCATGTCTTTCTCCTTATCGTCTTTTAGGTTGTGAGTAGCTCTTCAAAGAATTCGGGAGGACGTGACTTCCAGACATAGTCTCTAGTTGGCGGGCACAGAGTTGATTGCCCCGCATGGTCTGAGCGCAAGGAGTTTATCATTCATATAGAAAGGCATCCCTCACATGAACTTGGAGGCTCAGTTAACTGCCCTAAAGGAACAACAGCGAACCCTTCCTCGTGCGGAACAAGCGAAACTTTCCTGTGACTTGGCTAAACAGCTTGAGAAGGCTAGCGAATACGAAGCGGCCTGTGAAGCGTTAGCAGAGTTTTGGCCGGATCGCGATAGGGAACCTAATCTCGATGGCCTAGACGACCTCATGGGTGCCGAGGTTTTGCTCCGCGTGGGAAACTTGGCAGGGTGGCTCGGCAGCACGGATCAGACCACCGGAAGTCAGGAGAGAGCCAAAGACTTCATCACGCGGAGTATCGAAGCGTTTGAGAGACTCGGACTAGATCAGAGGATTGCGGAGGCGCGAGGAGATCTAGCGCTCTGCTATTGGCGGGAAGGTTCCTTTGATGAGGCGCGGGTGCAACTCCGTAGCGCGTTACACCTGGCGCCCGAGGAGGACAATGAGCTTCGCGCGGTCCTGCTGATACGTGCCGGCATTATCGAAGAGAGAAAGCAGCGACTTCAAGAAGCGCTTCGATACTATTACCAAGCCGCTCCGTTGTTAGATCGCAGCGAGGATCACGCACTCAAAGGCGCGTTCCATAATGAGTTCGCCTTGTTGTTTACACGGCTTGGAACTGAAGAAAACCGTCGAGATTATTTAGACAAGGCCTTAATCGAAGGCGCGGCTGCAAGTTTTCATTTTGAGCAAGCTGGAAACACGCGCTTTCTCGCTCGCGTTGAAAACAACCTTGGGTTTTTGTTCTACACGCTCGGGCAGTATAGCGATGCGCACAAGCACCTCGATCGCGCACGTTATCTATTCCTTGAGAACAAGGATTTAGGAACTGCTGCTCAGGTGGATGATACGAGAGCTCGCACGTTGCTGGCCGAAGGCAAGGTAGCCGATGCGGAACGCGTCGTGAGATCCGCTGTGAGGGTTCTTGAGCGTGGCGGCGAACAAGCTGTGCTGGCTGAGGCATTGAATACTCACGGAGTTGCTTTGGCACGGTTGGGAAATGATTCGCGCGCGCGCGCGTTGCTTGACCGTGCCGTCGAAGTAGCTGAAACAACCGGCGATATTGAGGGGGCGGGCCGCGCCAAGTTGAGCATCATCGAAGAGCTTGGCGACAGGATGAACGCCAAGGAATTAATCTCAACTTTTCACTCAGCGCTCGATTTCTCCAAAGGCTCTCAAGACCCTCTAACATTACGACGTCTGATTGCTTGCATGGAAGTGGTGCTCATGTCGTTGGAGTCACCGTCTGACATTGAGGCCTTTGAAGCAATCGAATGGAATTGGGAAGGCTTTTCGTTGAAGAATCAGACACGTAAATTCGAAGAAGGTTTAATTCAACGCGCCTTGCGGGATGCGGGAGGTTCTGTGACAAAGGCGGCGCAGTTGCTTGGATTCAAGCATCACCAGAGCCTGATCTCCCTGCTTAGTGGAAGGCACAGGAAGTTGATGAAATCCCGCTCCAAGGTGCGAAGGCGACGCCAGCACCTTTTCTCCGATGTAAGGAAAGGACAGAAGACCAGCGCGCGTGAATCTCCAGCACCTCAAGCTTCAATTCTGCACGTTGATGATAGCAAGGCGATTACCGATCTAGTCGCAGATGCTCTGATTGAAAAAGGAATCAAAGTTGATTCCTGTATGAGCGGGACTGTGGCTCTAAGGAAACTGTCCAGTCGTTCACGATACGATTTAATAATCGTTGACAACGATCTCCCAGGCCTAAGCGGATTGGAGTTAGTAAGACGTGCTCGCAAGATGGCTCGGTGGCGGGCGACGCCAATTGTCATGCTGTCAGGTGAAGATTGTGAAAACGAAGCTTGGCGCGCTGGAGTCAGCGAATTCTTAAGAAAGCCGGAAGATATTGAGCGCGTAGCTTCGACCATAAGAAGATTACTTGCTGATCTGAAAGAGATCCAATAGTTTTTGCGCGGTGTAGCAGTACCTGCGTAATTTAAAGACGCTTGCGCCGCGAACGCATGTTGGATTCGACGGTTAATCTCGGGGACGGTAGCGAGCGAGTACGGATCGCTGGCGCTGATACGCGCGGTTCGGTGGGAACCACGCGATCTCATCATGCGCGCACTGCTCGCTCGCTGCCGGCGGCGACGGCTGTTAGTTCGTCTTGCGTAATGCTTCTCAAGCCCATTAACTCAAATGGAATTTACCAAAGCATTCAAGTCTTGGTTTTCTTCGCTACCGCGCTTTCGACCCCGACAGTAAAGTCAGTTTGGCAAGCGGTCTACATTCGGATAGCAATTCGAAAGCCGTAGTGTGGGGGGGGGCGCGGCGACCCTTGATTTCGTCAGGAGGCAAATCACTTGCTTGCTGCTAATTGTAGGAGTTTCCGCGTTTCTCCAGAAGGAGCAAACCATATGTAGAAATTGAGGCAGCCATAGAATTGGTGCCGAAACGCGACCTCATTCTCAATCTCTTGGACCAGCGTTGGAGAAAAGCAAACAGAAAAATTGTAGAGTTCGCTTGGGTAGCTTCTAGGGAAAGCCGACCAACCGTTCTTCCAGTCAAAGTTCTCGATGTTCCATTCTGAAATCTGATTTAGCCACAGATCTGACAAGACGTTCAAAAGTTCTCGTCGGTCGGGTCCCTGTAAGTACAGGGGATTCCATACGAATGCCTCATTCCATTTGACGTAGGGGTCGAAATATCCGGCCACGCTCCAGATCAAAGCAGCCGAAAGTTGCCGTATCCATTCAGCATAGTCGAAATTGATGGCTGGAATCTTAAGATCCAATTCCGAATCGATCAGAAAAGATTGATCGCTAATCTCGGCGTTTGCCTGAGAAAAGTTCGGCCTCAGATCATTAATAGCTCTGATTGCTTTAGGTGATAACGAACTTTCAGGCACACCTGATTGAAGAGTGCGGTCAATGCTTTTTACCAGCCAAGTGACAATTGCACGATCGCGGCCGGCCTTATTGTTGTTGTGCTTATCGCACGAAGGAACGGTAATGCTGTCACAGTCGAAGGCTGCAAACATCAACTTTGGAGGAGCATGTTCCCTCGTACTCGGGGGATTCCCACCGCAGTAATAGCATGGCTTCGTTGCAGAATGCTGTTTTAACCTCATAGCATCACTCTTCAACAATCGCAGTGCCGTCAAAGAAAAGCGAGAGGCTTACGAGAACCCGCGGCGACCTATGCCGAGTTTGCCGGAGTGAAACATCCGCAACTATCTTCGATCCCATTCAGCCAAAACTTTGTACGCTGCCCAGGACGATTTCTCCATAAGTTGATCAAAAACGTCCATCGCGTGTTCGCGCGTCGACACTTCAACGGTTGGATCTGTATATACCCGCAACACTAGTCTGACGAGCTCTTCTCCGCCTCCATAGTGCATTGATGACTGATCGGTGTGGGGGTTATTTAAGACGGTCTCAACTATCGAAAGAGCCCAGACAGGATCGACAGCGCCATATTTCCATAAAAACTCTGTGAAGTCGCGAAACCCTGCTTTGATGGAACGAGATGCTGCATAGGTATCTAAGAACGGGCGAATCGAGAGAATATCTTGTGCCCGTAAAGATAGAAACGAGCCGCTGGCGAACTTCCTCACCTCCTCGTCGTCATCGTCCAGCAATTTCGTAAGCGCTTCTACGCACCCTTCTGCGCCCATTCCGAGATTGACAGAATAAATATGAGCCGCGCCGCGTCGCCATGGAGCTGGTCCCGTTAGAGTTTCCTGAGCGAGTACCTCAGCTGCCAGATGAGCGGCGTCTGATTCCATGGCTCGCGGAGAGATCGCAGCGATACAAGCTAACTCGGCACCTCTCTGTTGCACACTTTCATTATCGTCGTTCATCATCATCAGAATATAAGGTCGCATCCGAAGGTAGTTCTTAACGAAGCCGTAGTACAGAAACTCGCCCGCATCGTGTGATCGAAACAGCGACGGATGTCCTTTCATAATCCGTTCGAAGGTCGAGAAGGCACGGAAACGATCGCTATCGATCAGGTAGGGAAGTTCTTGAAGCGCACCGGCTCGAAGCGCCGTAGACTCGTCTTTAGCAACCAAATCGATTATTGCCCATTTCCGACGTGTGGCGTCGTCGCCCTGATGATCAAACGTTCGCATAAGTGTCATCATGGCATTCCCCCGTACAGAGTTTAGATAGCTTGAATCGGGACCACCCAAATCAACTGGGCGCCCGTCGCGGCGATTAGTTTCTTCTTCTCGAAGCCACGAACTTTCATCGTCACCGATCCCATCTTGAAGATAACCCTTCAGTACAGCAATCAGGTCTTCGGGAATTCCATCGTCCACTCGCTTTTCTAACGCCCAGGCAATCGCTTGTTTTGTCTCGCGCGCCGCCAACGGTTCAAACCGGCGCACAACATCGAATGTTCTTTCGGCCGGTGCCGACGACTCTGCCAAACCGTTAATCAAGGCGCATACGTAAGGTTGATCGGTGTCGAGCGGAGCGCGCATCGCGAGTTGAAAGAAGCGTTCAGGTTCGGTCTTAACCAGCCTCGACAAGACTGCGCCTTGTTGATGGGCTCCCCCTTTCAGGAAGTCTCGGTGTTCGACACTTCCCCGATACTTCGTCATTGCGCGCAGCCAGGCCTTGTCGCTCATTTTTTTAGCGATGTCATCTGGAATGGGCGGACCAACGAAGCCGCCTTTAGCGGTGCCTGGATCGTCGGACGCCCGCATGCCAGGAAATTTTCGTTCTAATTCATGTAGCTCTTTTAGACCTCGCTCACTACGCCCTTCAATGGGAAGGCACTGTAACAAGTACAACTTCTCCAAGCCGCGCCATCGAAGTGCGCGAACTCCCCGATATTTGTGAATAGGTTCGTATCTGAGTATCGCGGCCTCGAGCTTGAGAATTAGTTCCTCGCTGAGATGTGGAATGATAGCTTTTATTAACTGACGAGTGTCGTATTGCTGATGATCCCCAAGATCGAGCCGCCTTTGGTCAGCCGTCAAAAAGTCTAATGCTTCTTTCGAGAATACTTCGGCAAGATTGCAGTAAGCATGCGCCAGGTATCTCTGCGGCGTCGAGTACGGAAGCGCCTCGAGCCTGTCGGCCATGGAGAGAAAGTCAGGGGCTGATTGGCGAGCGAGTTCAGTTAACGCGATTATGAAGGCTTTGTTGATTTCGTGGTGAACAACATATGGTGAGCCATGCCAAGAGTTTGATAGCGCGTCGCCCGTGAATAGGAATGCATCATCGAAGCGAGGCGCCTTAATGCTTGTTACGCGCTCAAGCCATGGCAACATCATTTCAAGAAAATACTTGGGTTCAACCCTTGTGACAGTGTTGAGCGCCTCCGTAATGGCGCTCCCGTTGAGAATTTCGAGACCCGCTGGAAAGTTATAGAGCCAAGGGCGCTGCTCGCCCTCAATCTCGCGGCTGGAAAGCTGCTCATCCAAAATATGATCAAAGGCAATCCGGATCAGCCGACAGCCCGCCTTGGGTTGCTCCTTCGCAAGATCGTGAATTTGGTAGAAATCGCCAAGCCTCGCAACGGGTGCCGCTCGAAAAACCTCCTCAAAGAGAGCTAAGCCTTCTTCACTTTTCCAAACCCGGATGCTTCTAGTTATGTTTGCCACGCGTTCATCCCATTTTCTACTTTTGCCCCGATAAGGCCGCAACATTCCAATAGTCTCCGATTGAGCTCCGTCGGCCATCGAATAAAGAAACGGGATCGTTTCGTTGTCGAGTATTTCGTCTTTATCTGAGTCGAGGCTCTTCTTGAGATCATCTTTGAAGCGCTTGAACCATCCAGGATTGCCTCGAGCGACCGCGAGCAGTGATGCTCTCCGATTTTGATTGGCAAGCATTCGCTGAGCGATAAGCCATTCATCCTCAGTTGGGTTGTAAACTGAGCCGAACCAACGAAGTATGTGGTCGCGCAGGTGGAAACGGAGTTCCGAAGGTGATGCATTAAGTAAGCTATTTAATTCTCGTATAGACGTGCTCGGATTAGTTCCGCGCAAATACTCAAGAACGTGAATCACTTGAGGCCGAGCAAAGAGACCCTGGTCGCCGTCGCGAACGGTTTGGTATAGGGATTTCCCGTCTTCAAGAAAATACTTCGCATAGCAGTAATCGAAGAATGTCTGATGGAGGAACGTCCATTCAACCCCGGCGCGAAGGGCATCATTGGGGATTAGTATGCCTTGACTCGCAAGCCAGCGAACAGCGCCCTGCAGTTCATTGGATTGATTGGAGAACAGTGATTGGGTCACTGTTGTGCGCTGACTCGGATTCATTTCTTCCGTGATAAGTCTCAGTACCAGTTCCCGATGGACCTCTAAGGGTCCTTCGGGATCATTCTTGCGCACGACCGTTTGCCAAAGTAGCGAATAAAGATCTTGAAGACTTTCAATTTCACGGGGTGCCGAATCAGAAGTGACGGGATGGCTAGCTCTCTCGCTTAGAATCCGAATAAACAGATCCAGGTGAAGAGGAACTCGCAATAACTGTTGAGTCGCCGGCGAAAGTCGCTCATATCTCACGTTCTGAAAATCAAGTTTGTCGAACACCTCTCTCACTTCATCGACCGCAAGTTCGGCAACTGGGAACTTTCTGCTCTCGATCTCACTGAGTTTCGGAGTGTTATTGAGAACAAACGTGCGGCAGGACAACAACACGCGAACGCGAGGGATCAGCCGCGCCTTAGCGACGACATCTAACACAAGATCGAGAGTCCTTTGTTCGGGGGCAAGTGATATAGATAGTGCGTCCATTTGATCGATTAGGAGAACCACCGTTTCTCTATCCGCCAAACGATGAAGCACTCGTTCAACGGAATCAGGCAAACCCAAATAATCTCGTAGTTCTTCGCGGGTGCTTATTCCCGACAATAGATCAGCCTTTATGGCAAGGACTCTTACTCCGGCGTCTTCTAGCGCATAGAGTACATCTTGCAGTACTACTGTCTTTCCCATTCCGGCACGGTCAAGTAGTATTCCAACATCGTCCGGCCTGTCTGAGGGTTCGAGAATCCAGGTCTTGATTACCTCAACGACCGCACGCTTTAAGTGTATTCCGGTATTTCCGAAACTCCGCTTGTGTTGTTTCAGGCCAGCCCCGCAACCCCTAACTGTTTCCAATAACTCATCTAGATCTGGCTGGACAGCGAATATCACATTGCTTTCTGCCGCAAGGCGTGCGGACAAACCAATCATCGAAAACGAGTCTCGTCTGCGGGCAGCGCCACCCACAGCATCACGTAAGAGTTTGAAGAGTTCGATCTGGGTCTTGTTACTTTGGGGAATCCAGTCCCGAACTAAATCACGCTCAACATCTATGAGAGGACGAATCTCAAGATCAAAGTGCTTGAAGAATGACAAGATTTCTTCAGCAGCGGCATGTTTTGGATCGAACAGCGCAAGGATCTTCTTTAGGAGCTTTTTTTGATCTTCCGTAAGACGAGATATCCACTCAGCATAGTTGAAGCTACCCGCCGCACGGATGCCGATCTCTCTCACGGCATGGTGTTCGTTATGAACCTCGCCTATTTGGACTAGTAATCGATCCTTCCCTTTTTGGAAATCTAGCTGCCAAAATTGGCGTTCGAAACTACTCCAAATTTCCTGCCATGCCGAGTCATTGGCACGAACATTCTCTTTGGCCTGAATAAAGGTTCGATGTCCATCACGATACGTGACGACGATATCGTCAACGGCCGTGGGAGCCTCGACGCGAACGCCTTCCACCGCGTGCTCGTCAGGGCGCGGGGTGCTGTCGCAAAGTCGCCCCAAATACAAAGCGGCAATTGAATTCTGATAAAGAATTCCTGATTGATTTGCTGGGCCTCCACGTTCCATTAGCTTTTCTTACGCTGAGAAATATTTCGCATTAATGTTGAAGTAACCAGAGCAGTTATGATCTTCAATCGCTCAAAACACGTAGCTGCCAAGCTCGGCATCGCCGGCACTCTCGATTTCATTTTGCTTGGCGTCACCTCGACATTTCTGAACATGATTGTAATTCCAGCGCTCTATCTGAAGTTCGGCCGCGCGGAAGTAAAGACTCTGTCACGTGACTATTCAGCCTCGGGTGATCTGGCTGCCGCGTCGGATTAACCACCTGCGGACGCCTGTCGTCCTCTTCGGGCGTGTAATTTAACCTGTTCGAGTGCGTTAATCGTTCCAAACTAAAGAGTCCAAACTAAAAAGTCTTGCAAAAAACAGTGGCTTCAACTATCTTCACTAACACATTAATCCCATACGGGCTGATTTATTTAGAGTTCATTCTCAGAACACCCTGAACCGATTTTTAACGCGCTCACGAACGTAAATACCGAAAATCCCCCCGGAGCCGCAGATATGACGGGCGATAATTGATCCTTACGGCCTTTTTGCAGTTCGAATCTTTCCTAAGGGAATGAACTGAATTAGAAGTACCGAACTGGAGGTGCCTCCGTGCCCGAGCAACGTGAGACAACGGATGCTTCGCCCGTTGCGATCTGGACCCTCGTAGCTCTTCTGGTAGTCATAACCTTCGCAGGGCCTTTCTCTGTCTCCTTAGATTCCACAGCCCAGGCGCAATCAAACACTGGAGTTGCGGTTCAATCGCAAACCCAAACCGCGAAAGCGATGGTTCCAACAGTAGTTGGAGCGAAGTGTGTTTCGTGCCACCGCCCGTACGTCGAATCCTTCCTGCTTGAGACACATGGTAAGACGGCGAAGTTTCTGAATGATTCGCGCGCGGCCGAGTGCGAGGCGTGTCACGGCAATGGCGAGAAGCATATTGATAATAGAGAAAAGCGCGTTGCCGCGAATGACATAGACAATCCAACTCAACTAAACACTGCCGAGGCCAGAGCGAGAGCCAACGATAAGTGTCTTATGTGTCATTCCCGTGATCGCACTCATTTTGACTGGGGCGGTAGTAAGCACGACCGCAGCGATATGACGTGTATGTCTTGTCATAATGTTCACCATACCAAATTTGCCTCGTGGGCTTTGGCCTCCCGCGATCGAGCCCAATTGGATCGGCCGTTATTGGATGCGACGGAGATCAAGTTCCCTGAGAAGATGTTGGCAGCTCCTTCCATAGAAGAAACCTGTCTCCGCTGCCACACGGAACAGCGGAAAGCTCTGTTCCAGCGCTCTACGCATCTGTTCCGTACGGAGCTTCACAACATGAAGGTCGGTTGCACCTCATGTCACAACCCTCATGGTGGCGGCGCCGGGAAGATGCTCGTGGATTTTACCGTCAATAATGTGTGTTACACCTGCCACGCAGAGAAACGGGGACCGTTTCTCTGGGAACATCCGCCAGTCCGCGAAAATTGCATGAACTGTCATGCGCCGCACGGTTCGAGCAATCCCAAGCTTTTGACAGCGCGTGTTCATCTGGTCTGCCAGCAGTGCCACATTCATATGCTGCCGCGCCATTCGACCACCGCCGGAAAGCCTCTGGACATATGGTCCATCAATCGCGGCTGTGCCAATTGCCACGGGCACGTCCACGGCTCGAATCACCCTGGGGGCAGAACCTTTGGACGCTAGGAGGCGGAGAATGAGAATTCAAACAGACAGACTCAAGCCGATTCTTCGCGTCCAGTCGGTTTTCATCGCCTGCGCTATCTCGGCGCTCCTGTTCACGCCTCACGCGTGGAGCCAGACGCCGGAGAAGGACAAGGCGAAATCAAATACGGCCACATCATCGAGGAAGATCCACGGAATCATCGAAGTCGGTGGACAGGCTGTTGCAGTCCAAGGCGGTCATACCGATAAGTTCGAGGAAACGCGAGATGTTCCGAAAGGGTTCGTGATTCCTAAATTGAGACTGGAGTTCGTCAATTCTCCCGACTCTCCCTACTTTCTTGGACTCAAAGGATTTGAGGTTCCCGAGACTGACCAGCGGATCACTGTGGAGGGAGGGAGGATTGGAAAATATCGAACGCAATTTGTTTGGGACCAGATCCCTCATAACTTTGGCGACGGGCAATCATTCCTCCAAAGAACCGCACCGGGTGTATATCAAGTCAGCCCTACGTTACGAGCGAGCCTGCAGGCCGTTACGCTGCCGGATGCCGGGCGAACACCGGTGAATGCCGCGTTGCCCACATTGGTGCGCCGGGAGTTGCTGACTGCGCCCATCGTTGAGGTGCGGCTCCGTCGGGATCAAGCGTTCTTCCGCCAGACCTACCAGCCCACGGAGAACGTCGAGTTATACGGGCAGTTTAGCTGGCTGCGGAATCGCGGCACGCGGCCCATGGCCGCCGGCACATTCGTTCGACGGGCTGTTCCGGGGAACGGTCTGGCAGATATCGGAGGCTTTTGGGAAGGGATCGGACAAGAGTTTCTGGAGCCCATCGACCAACGGACGTATGACCTCAAGCTGGGAGCGCAGTTTCGCGGCAAACGATGGAATGCCGGCGTCGAGTACGCGCTTTCGCTCTTTCGGAACCATGTCGAATCGGTGACTTTCGAAAACCCTTTTCGGGTAACGGACGAGCAGGGATGCCTTCCCAATGCGGTGCCCCCTCCCGCGATAACCTGCGGGGCCTCAAATAGATTTAAGGAGGTTCGATGGCAGAACGATCTGGCCCCGAACAATGATTCTCACACCATCACTTTTTGGGCCAACGTAGACCTGAGACCGCAAACTCAATTGCGCGGCCTCTTCTCGCTGGCCTACTGGACACAGAATGATCCTTTCCTCTCCTGGACACTTAACACGGCCATTGTACCCAGAGACTGGGACGCCGCCTCTCCGATCACGAACGCCACTGACGTAACGCAGCTTCCAGCGCGCAGTCTGAATGGGAAGATGCGAAACATCAACCAGGAACTTGCACTCGTGAATCGCAGTAAGACTTTTCAGTTCCAGGCCCAATACCGTTCACAATCCCTGGACAGTCAATCGCCAGCTCTCTTCTTCCCGGGCTACGCCGCGTTTGGCGATTCGACGTGGCGCGCGCCGGGAACTGACTTTTACAACCTGCCTATCGAGAATTTGGATTGGGATTTTAGACGCCAGAATATTGGCGCCGGGTTTGAATGGAATGTTCTACCGCACGTTACCTGGAGACTGGATTATGATTGGGAAATCTGGAACCGCAAGTTTCGGGATGTAAATCGGAATAATCAGCACAGCATTAGGAACCGGCTGGACCTCGAGTTCAATCTTTCAGGCAAGAGCAGTAGCGCAAGCAAAGACGGTACGACTGGAACTGGAACCGCCAGTCGTGCAGGCGGGGCCGTCGAGGCCAAATCCGACACAATCCTTCGTCTTAAATTAGACTACCGCTACTTAAACCGGAGCGTGCAGGCGTACAACACACAGGAATTGTCCTTTAATCCTAATTTAGCCGGTTCTCCGCCGGGTGGTGTCTCAGCGGCGTGGGAAGTCACTCGATTCACAGTGATGAAGGTAGGCGTCCCCATGGAGTTCAATCTACTGCGCCGGTTTGATGAGACAGGTAAAATCGGAAACGATGCACGATTTATTATTGAGTTGCTGAAAGGTGAGAGAACGAATTTCTCGGCTTCGTACCGATATGTAGGCGAAGAGTACGACAAGAATTTTTATGGGCGTCTCTTCAATCACTTGTCGTATGTCGATGCCCAGTTCACGCAGGCATTCGAGAATGGAATGTTCTTGTATGCGAATTATTCCCGAGAGATGAACAGCTTTGCGTATCGCGACCTTGCGCATCTCCTGCCCAACCCGCCCGCTCCCCCAGGCACTATCGTTCAGGGCACTCTGGCGCAATACCCGATCGCCAATACCTGGGAGCGTACCAGCCGAAGCAGTCTGGACAGCTTTGAATTCGGCGTCAGCGCAGCACCGCAGGAAGGAAAGCTGAAAAAGTGGGAGTTTGATCTTTCTTATGCGCTCTCCTTTGCCCGCGACCGAATCAGTACCATAAACCCGTTCACCGTTCGTCCGGATTCTGTCCTGCATGCGGGGGTGAATCCCTATCCCGATACCGTCGTGCGCCGCCAGGATCTGAATATCGCCATCTCGCGCCATATCAGAGAGGATCTAGAGATAGGCGTTCGTTATTGGTATGAGCCATATACGCAGGATGACTTCAGCTTCAACGTTCTTGCGCCCTACGTGCATGGAAGTCTCACCAGCGATACGCCGAAATATATGTTTCAGGATGCGCGGTATGCCAGCTATCACGCAAACGTAGCGACCGTTTTTGTGCGCTATTCGTTTTGAGATGTAGATCTAATTTGAAACAAGCGAATTGGCGGTAAGCATCTCCTCAAAACCCTTCAGCCTTGCCGTCACACTGAGGTGCTTCACCAGCTTTTCGTTGTCGTGATTCCAGCGATCCGTTAAAAGTAAGCGAAGTCATGCCTCGGGAGATTACACACCACGGCCAAGTCCTCGAAGCCATCGGCCGCAGCGGCATCATCTCTGAGCTGGTCGAGACACACGAAGCCCATCTCAAGAACGAGTTAGACGTTGAACTTGTGGTTTACGGACGGGACTATGCCGGCAAGAGAGTAGGACCCTACGCTCGGCTGTTTATCTATGAGCCTGGCGAAGAGATCATTCATCAAGATGAATGGCGAGGTAACACCTTTTATGTACTGGTTGATGGCCGGCTTCATGTGTTCGTTGAGGACGAACGTGGAATAACCAGCAAGCGCGGCGAGATAGAAGCCCAAAACAGCTTTGGCGAGATGTCCTTGCTGTCAGGGCAACCGAGCACTGCTACGGTGGTGGTGTCACCTGAGGCGCGGGCAACGGTGCTCGAAATCCAACGTCCAGCGCTGCGTCTGTTGCGAAGATTCAAGGAGTTCGGCGATAAGCTCGATCAGGATTATAAGCGGCATGGCCTTTCTCATACGCTCGCAGAGGTGCAAGAGGCGTGCAAAGACTCTTTCAGCTCTGAAATGCTTGAGAAGTTTAAGAAGGCGGCCCGGTTTACAGTTTATGCGAAAGACCACATTCTTTTTCAGGAAGGAGATCCGATTGAAACGCTCATTTTCATCAATAGCGGCTGGGTGCGGCGTGTGCGCGATCTTGCGCCTGGTTTGGCTCAACCGCACAGTGAATCTTCCGGTCCGCTGTCGGCCGACATGGTTACGGAACTAAGTCAAGAGGTCGGGCTGGATTTTCTAGGCGCAGGCAACTGGCTGGGACTCGACGCTGTCGTTCACAAAGAGGAAACGAGATGGAGTTACACGACCACAATCATGGCGCGCACGGAAGTATTGGAAATTGCCATCTCCAGTCTTCGCTCCCACCCCGAGTTGGTAGCCATGATGGGGGAGCATTTTCCGCCATTCTCAGACGTCGACGATAGGCCTCCCGAACCACCGTCAGACAAAGCAAGAGTTGCGGCTGCCGGAAAAGAGATAGCCACTGGGATTGTCGATGGCACAAACCTGCTGGTTATGGATATGGATCTATGCATTCGTTGCGGGAATTGTTCGCTCGCCTGTCACAAGGTGCATGGCCAATCGAGGCTCATGCGACACGGGATTCATATAGCGCGCCCTGTCAAACCAAATAAACCGTCGATTCAACATGTCCTATTGCCGTCGGTGTGCCTTCATTGCCAGGACCCTGAGTGTCTAACTGGATGTCCTACTGGCGCTATCGCGCGTCTGCCCCAAGGGCAGATCGATATTCACGCGGACACATGCATCGGGTGTGGCGATTGCGCCACGCAGTGTCCGTATAACGCCATCTCCATGATCCCCAAGAAATCGCCTCTGCCCCCGTCGCAGGGAGTTCTCGGAACGCTTAAAAGCTGGCTCAGCTTAGCCCCTCAAGCGAAACCTCTCGAAGTAACCGATACAAAAGACTTGCTGGCGGTCAAATGTAACCTTTGCTCGGACAGGGTGACGCTTAATCCCGAAGGAGCGAAAACACAGGCGTATTCGTGTCAGGAAAATTGCCCAACGGGCGCACTGGTGCGCGTGAACCCTCGTGAGTACTTCAGCGAGGCTAAGAATGCCATCGGGATAGTTTTCCAGGATAGGACCCACGCAATTGGGCGCAACATCCACAAGCGCGACACTCCGGCCCGGATTTTTCACGCGGTCGGAGCTTTCCTAATCATCGCGATCACGTCCTGGGCGCTGTGGACGGCAAGCCGCCTTGGGCTGGATGGGCATCTCGCTGGAACGTGGTTAACCGTGCGTTGGGCTACGGGTTTCATCGGCCTACTCAGCATTCTTGTTGTTGTGAGCTACCCGGCCCGCAAACAGTTCTACACTCGGCGACTTGGTCCACTTCGTTACTGGAAATTGGTTCATGTCTATTTGGGATTAACCGCCGGCATTGTGCTCTTGATTCACGGCGGACGTGACTCGGGCGGACTGTTGACTTCGCTTTTGATGGTCTCGTTCGATCTGACAATCGTGGCCGGCCTCTTCGGAATCAGTTGCTACTTCATTGTGCCGCGGATCATGACCAGCATTGAGGGAGATCCCTTGCTTATCGAAGATCTCCGTGCCCGCCGGCTGGAATTGCGCGAACAACTTGGTTTGATTGATACGAGCAATGACGAACTGCGTCGTCTGATCAAAGTAAAAATGCGCAAGCGCTTTTTCTCGTTTAGTTATCTTCTCCGGCAATACATTCGACGTGAAGAGCTGACAAGAATCCTGGCTCAGGCGCGCGAAGAGTTTCAGGCTGATGCGGAAAAGTTGAGCGATCCCAAAGCGCGACGTTCCTTAATGGAAGCTGTCGAGGCAACCGCTACTCTGCGCCGGGTCGACTCGCTAATCTATCTCCATCAAGTGCTCAAACTCTGGTTAGCGCCGCATGTCGTTTCAGCTTCAATCATGCTGGCCCTGTTAGCCGTGCACATTATCCAGGTGGTGCTGTTTACAGTGCGGTAAATAGAATGAGTGTAGTAAAGCAAAGCACTTTCATCATTATCCGCGACGACCGTTCGGTTGATCCGAAGACGGTTGTCAGGCAAGGATTGCGGATTGGGCGGGCGCCGGATTCCGATGTTTGGCTCAACCATCCTACCGTCTCCCGACTGCACGCCGGCATAAATGAGGTTGAAGGGTACTTCTACGTTTTTAATCTAAGCGCATCAACCGCGACGGCACTTAATGGCCGGCTCATTCCATTTAATGAATCTGCGGCGCTAACCACGGGCGATGAACTTCAGATTGGTCCTCACTTCCTTAAAATAGAGGAAACAGGTGAGACTCTGACGATCAGAATTGCGGCTCAGTTTGCGCTCGCCGTAGGCGAACGAGAGCCGCCCCACAAGGCAGAGGCGTACAAGAAACAAATAGCTGTCAAAGAGAGAGTCGCTCCCACTCCCGAAGTTTCCAGTTCACTGAAAATATGGTGGGATGACAAGCGTACGCGGGAAAAAGCCGGCCGCCTGTCGCCTTTGCACCCGCAGGCGCCTCCGCGCGTCGGAAAGATCCGATTCAATTGGAAGCCTACCCGAGATCTCGTTCGCCCCTGGCCGTTCGCAATTTTTATCTGGGCCATTATCATTATTGGAACACTCTCAGCGGTGGCGGCAGTTAAATACAAGATTGCTTTTGCTCCTGAGCCGATCTCTGATGCTCATACGCGAACCACTTTCGAGTTGCTGCCCGCGATCGCTAAGCAAGCGAATGGAGGTTCTTGCACATCGTGCCATGCTCTTGGAATCAGCGTAGCGAACAAGGAAAAGTTGAGCGCAAACTGTGCAGCCTGCCACCAGACCGAGGCTTTTGCGCCGACTATCATTCGAGCGCATCGTGATGCAGGGATCACTTGTATCACTTGCCACTCAGAACACCGAGGCCAGGGGTTCAACCCGATGGATGCCGCGCTCGCGTCCTGCGCAAATTGCCACAGTGACGACAATAAGCATGTTTACAACGGCAAGAGCGTTCGCACTCCTCACGGAGGAACTTTTGGCTATCCTGTAATTAACGGAGTGTGGGTCTGGAAAGGCTTAGACGCTGAAGAACTGGAGGCTAAGCCTGAAATAGCAGCGCTCTTGAAAAAAACGCGGGCCACTCCGGACAATCCCCAACAGTGGCGCAACGCGCAATTTCACGCCATTCACGTCCATCGCGTTCGAGTGGTAAACGGCATTAGCGGGAGCGAAGAGATCGATACAGGTGATCAAGTTCTTACATGCAGCAGTTGTCACAAGACGAGCTACATGGGCGCTAATGTTAATCGAGCCTTTCCGCGCACAACTTGTGGACGCTGTCACAACGGGCAATTCTTCGAAAGACAGGCGGTCGCCGCCAAATTCGATGCGCCGAGCTGCACGTCCTGTCATGTTCAGCACCTCAAGGATACTCACTGGGCGTCTTCACTGCGCGTAGCTGGACAGAATATGCCGGCTGCGCCGGAGACTTCGAAATAGGATTAGGGTCGATGAAAAAATCTCAACTGCTCATCATCCTAACGCTTTGGTCGCTGCTGGTGGTTCTGAATCAGTTCTTCACCGAGGCTTCTACCCTAAGAAGATATCTTGGTGGCCTGCCGTGGTTCGGCTGGGCTGGCATAACTGTATTCCTGGCGTTTACAGGCATCATCTTAGCGCTATTCGACAGTTACCGAGCGCGACGTTTGCTCGAAGAGCCAATCGAGAAGCATATCGATGAGGAAGTTAAGCGGGCTCTAATTTCCAAGGAGCAACTGGAAAAGTACGACCGCGATGGTCCGGACTATCCGCATCCGGTGATAATCGCGGATCAATGTATTGGCTGCCAGGCGTGCGTCGATGCCTGCCCGCATAATGTGATCGCCATGGTTGGCAGAATCGCCGCCGCTGTAAGACGCTCCGACTGTATGGAAGATACGGCCTGTCAGGTGGCATGTCCCGTTGACGCGTGCATCGTTGTAAATACAACGAAGGCCGTCAAGTCTCGGCCTGTTCCCATCCGCGACAAAAAGACGTTTATGACGAACGTGCCGGGCTGTTACCTCATCGGCGATGTCTCCGGCACTCCGTTGATCAAGAACGCCGCCAACGAGGGCGCGGATGTCATCAATCACATCACCCGGGAGCTAAAGAACTCACCTCCCGAACCGAAGGCGCAATTCGATGTGGCAATTGTGGGCATTGGCCCGGCCGGATTGTCCGCCGCAGTAGTAAGTAGGCAACAAGACTTGAAATACATTGGCATCGAACAAGACAGAATACTCTCGACCATTGATGCATACCCGAAGGAGAAATACGTCTTTTTTAGTCCGAGAAAGATGGAACATCGCGGCGCCATCCCCATCGAGGGTGCTGGCGATCAGCGTGAGAAAATTCTCGAATCGTGGCTGCTCTCCATGAAGGATAAGGGTGTAGTGATTAATGAAGGAGAGAGGTGCCTGGCTGTCAAGCGTGCGGATGGCGGTGACTATTTCACGCTCCAAACCAAAAAACGAGATAAACCAGAGTCACTGACTTACGCGGCCCGCCGTGTCGTCCTTGCCCTCGGCAATCGCGGCGCGCCCATGAAACTCAGAGTGCCGGGCGAGGAGATGAGAATTTCGCGCGACGGTCGGACCGAGGACAAGGTGATGTATAGATTGTCTGACCCGGACACCTTCAAACAAAAAAAGGTTCTGGTGGTCGGCGGCGGCAACTCAGCAGCAGAGGCGGCAGTAGACCTGGTGGCTCGTCGTCATCATGATCAAATCACGTTTCGACCGCCCGACGAAATCAACGAGGTCACTCTGGTTGTGCGCAACGGGTTTACGAACGACATAAAATTCGGTAACAAGCTAAAACTTTACGAGTGTATCGACGAAGGCAAGATTAAGGTCTACTGGGACACCGGCGTTAAAGAGATTCGCGAAGGCGAAGCAGTTCTGATGGATCGGGACACCCAAGAGGTGAAGGCGACTGTTGCGAACGACTACATCTTTGCGTTAATCGGTGCCGACCGTCCCATCACATTCCTAAAATCAATCGGAATTACAATCCCGGAAAGCTAGCGCTAACGATACTACCGTCTGATACTCAGATTTTTCGGGGTAGTCAGTCGTGCCGTCAATCATGGCGTAGTTAAACGTAATGACGCTCGTCACTTATGATCATCGGTCGATACTAACTAATGCCGCACGAACTGCAGCGCGGGCGTAGCTTAGCTTACGGTCTTCAGCTTGCTCACTTGTCGCTCCAGGTCCGATGATACCAAGGCCTATCCGTTTGCGGTATTTTATCTGTAGTTGGACGAGCGCTTCGTGAACTACATGTCCCATGACCTCTCCATGAAGAGTCTCACCGCGTTCGATATATCCAAGTACGACAAGTGCATCGATCTCGTCCTTCGCGAGTTGCACCTCCGCACTTAGAGGGACCTCGTAACACCCTGGAGTTCTTACGACGCAGACGAGCTTTGCCCCGATTTCCTTAATCTCCTGTTTTGCGGCCGCAATCATTCCTTTCATAAGGTTTCTGTTGAATTCAGCTGCAATTATGGTGATCCTTTTGCGAGAGTGTTTTGTCATTTCGTATTGTTCCTGCTATCGCGAAGAAGGGGTCCGCTTCAACTCGAGCGTCATCGCATGGACATCCTCCAAGAATTCAAAGCCTAATTGTTCATAGAACGTTTTGTTGTCGGAGGAAGTGACCAAACCTACCATGTAGAGTCTGCTTTTTTTGGCCTTCGACAGAAGGAGCTTCATAATCTGGTTGCCAATTCCCAACCCTTGCAGATCTTCTCTTACAGCGACGTCCCAAATGGTCCCATAGTAAGTTAAGTCGCTGATCATTCTGCCAAAACCTACGAGCTCGTCGCCCAGGTAAGCGACCGCGATGTCGCTCGAAGCAGTAATCGCGCGCCTCATGGCGGCGGGATTTCTCCTACGCATTCCGACCGATGCCAGTAGTTTGCTTACGTCGGACACATTTATTCTCCTAAAATCCGAAACCAGCTTCACATCCGGTCTTATCCGACTGGTGTCTTGTTTCACATCGATTCCTCCGACAAGTTGACGCCAGGTTCTTCCGTTAGCTCCTTAAGACGTTCGCGGATGAGTGTGGCATCCTTTGGGGCGTACAGACATACTTGAGATGTGAAACCCCGCAAATCTGATTGGACTTGCAGAAAGCAACCGTCCATATGCGTAGTATCGCGTAACAAACCGGATGCTTGGAGAGTATCACGGGTGAGAAGCACGGGCAGCGTCTCATTTGAAAGAGTCTTGGTCTTTTGCTCAATACGGGACGCCATGTTAACTGTATCTCCGATAACTGAGTCTTGCACACGATTACGAGAGCCAATTTCTCCGATTATTACGGGACCCGTGTGAATGCCAACGCCGACACGAATCTCGGGAAAGCACTTTTTTCGAAGTTCTTCATTCAGGGCGCCGAGCGTGTCGAGCATGCTCAAAGAGTAGAGAATTGCTTCCTTCGCCCCATTGGTTCTCTCGTCCTCCAAACCGAAGATCAGCATTACTCCGTCACCCACAAACTTGTCGATTGCACCTTGATGTTCAATTCGAGGCGTGTCCATGCGATCAAAATAGGTATTCAGCCACTTTAGTAGTTCAGCTGGCGCAAACGTGTTTGATATTTGAGTAAAATCGCGGATGTCAGTAAAAACAATAGTCAAGACCCTTACCCTACTCTCAGCTCGCTCTGCCTTAACCAGGCGTAGTGCAGCTTCCCGAGTTGGAGAGTGCCGGCAAATCGCACGATAAAGGATCCAAGCTCGCTTTGTGTTTCCGATTGCGCTCGCGAGCGAGCATAGTATCGCCACACTAAAGAGAACCAATAATCCCACCAGCAATGGACTCTTGCTCACGGTGCCGTCTATGAACTTCCAGATTCTCGTCGTCCCGCCGGCTTGGCCGACTTGGACCGAAACCATAGTTATGACTATGAATCCCGCGATTAGAATCGTGACCATCCAAGGAGCTGTGTATTTCAAGATGTCAAACAGCCAACCTTCTGGCCGATCGCGATCCATTCGGACTAAAGGGTCGTACAATTGATTGAATACTCGGTGAAGCCAAATTCCGGGAAAGAGTGCCGGCACCACGTTTTCGGCAGTCCACCACGCAGAATAAATTGGAAGCGCCGGATCTCCCACATCCGACATGATTAACCGCCGAAGGAACCATGCAAGGCAAGCTCCCGCAAGACTCGGCAAGACAACCGCTAGCAGAATATATTTAAGAACATCAGCGCTTCGAGTCAGAGTGCGATCAATTCGAAATTGTCGAAAGGCAAGAATCACCAAGACGGCTTGCGTTAGATTTACTGGCGCGTATAAGTAAGGGGGCGCGTCCGCAATTCCCATTAATGAGGAGACCAAAGGCGAGAGCACTGCCAGTATTAGTCCCCAATATCCAAAGTAGACGCAGACCAACGCATAGACCATGAACGCCGGCCAATATGGGAAATGAGTCCACGTGAGTGAGCCGATGGCCGCCAATAGGCTGTTTAGAATGAGGAGAATGACGACGAGTACAAAACCCTGAAATAGTGTCAGTTTGATGGGACGGGAATACGGGACGACCGTCGTTTTAGTTATCTCCAACTCTTGAGGGTTCGTAACGAAGAGGGGCATGGTTGAGGACCTCCAAGTCTTTCTGCAGGATATTACCCCCGTTGTCTCTAAATTGTGTAGCGTTCCTTGATTCGTCGGCCGCCAATCCGACTATAGCTGCACTCCCAACCGGCGTAGTACTCGAGGGAGCTCAAGCAAAGAGCCGATTCGAAAACTGGGCTCTTCTTCCTTTGAGGAGGAAATCTCTTCTCCTAGAAAGCTTGAAAGCTTGTAAATTGTAACGAAGCCGGTTCGATTAGCGAGAACTACGTCACGCTGAAGCGAATCCCCTATCATCACGAAAAGAGCATTTGGATCATCAGCCACACAAGACAAACGCCTCAGTGCTCGCAGTCTGACATTCTCGTAACTCTCAAGACTCTTTGTCGCCAGGATTATCTCATCAAATAGTTCCCCATTTCGCAGGTTGTACGCCTCAATAATTCGATTTATTCTGGCAGGCTCACCCTCCGAAAACATGAGTGTAATAATTGGAGAACCGGCCAAGCGCAATGCTTGAAGAGCACGAAGAACTTCTTCTGCGTCTTCGAACAAATGAGGAATCTCTTTCAACACCCTACTGAAAACTTCACACGAACTTTTTATCAGCTCCGTGGGCTGATGGCTGCGTTGAATAGTCCATTCAGCAGCTTCGTTGAGAGTCTCTTGACTACAATAAGGGCGGTGTAAGGCCGTCGGAAGAGAGGCCAGATCGTATTCAAACTTTCCATACCGCTTCGCTAGCACCTTATCCATCAATCGGAGATTCGGAAGCGCTGCTTCCGCTTCGTTGACCAGACCTGCTTTCACGAAGACCTGGAGCAGTCCTAACTGGGCTCGCCGAAATACAGCATTCGTATCCCAAAGGATATTATCTGCATCGAAAACAACTGCTGTGCGAGTTACCATTCACCAATCAAAATTAGAGCAATGCCGCGTAAGGGACTTTATTTGTGAGGATCAGCTGGGACTTGAACTCAGAGTGTTGCGGGCTAACCCTTCTTCACATGACAATCTCCGCAGCCTTGCGGTGATTTCAGTTTCGGATCTCTCTTCATTGCGGCGTCATGGCAGCCCAGGCACTTGAGGTGATAAGCATTATCGTTGGTCAACGTTCCTGACGGTGGGAGACCCATCTCCTTGGGGTACTTGACGCTCTTGGGTGGGAACTCATCGGTTGCCGCTGTCGATGGTTGGAAGTGACAGTGACGGCATGAATTCACGGCTTGCTTCGAAGTGTCGAGTAGGGCGGCGGTCAGTATCTCACTACGCTCAGATCTCTTGAGGTATGGCTTTCCAGCAACGGGCATTGGTTGCTCAGTGTGGTGACAATAAACGCAGGCTGTTAGTGTCTTACCGTCGAGCGTATGAGTTACATCCGTATTGTGCTTCGTGTGATTGAAGGCAGCCTCGGGCTTAAGCTCGCCCCACTTCGGATCTTTACTATCCTTCGAGAGGATTATTGGTTTGTCAGGCTGCGTCGCGCTCGAATCGGGGATTGTCTTTCCATCAATGTCGACGGCATGCGGCGGATTCGTGCCATCGAACTTCGACGCCGCGTTAAAGGCTACTGCCACTGAAAGGCAGCCTAAAGCAACAATAACAACGAAGAGTGATCTGGATTTCATTTAGTTGCCCCCGAATCTACGAACCAAAGTCAGTTCGAGTCTATTGAGTTGAGGATAATTGCTAAAACGGGGACAAGATTTTTACAGCCGCGTTAAGAAAATATTAGTATGCACCGCAATATAGTAAGGCTAACAAATGAAGTCAAACTTTTTCCGCCAAACTGCGGCTTTCATGACCTAAACGTCGTCCCCTTGTGACAACGCTTACAGTTATCAAACTCAGCCTTGGCATCGCCGAACGCACGTTGACCATTGTGGCAAGTCATGCAACTTCTGGCGCGAACATTTGAGCGATGCAACGCGGGCGCGATGGAGCTAACTTGCCTCGCCTGCGGCAACCCACGGCCCAGTAAGTTGTGGCAACTCTCACAAGTCAAGCGCTCTCGCGGGCCATGATCCGCATGACTGAAGCCTACACGGTAAGATCGAGCTGTTATCGACGTCGGCGAATAGCGCCCAAGCTTATGGCAAGAGCCGCACGCAGAACTCTTACTCGCTTGCTTGCCAGGCGAATGACATTCATAGCAAGTCTGATGCGCACCTAAGCGCCCGGGGACGGTCACGGCAACGCCCTGAAGCGCGCGAGTGTGACACGCCGCGCAACCCTCCGCCGGCCGGGAAGATTCAATTCCTTTAAGATGTTGCGCATGGTCGAACTCTGCGGTAAAGCTACGCAGCCTCGGGAAACTCTTCGTCGGCGCATTCGAGGAGTTGAGACCATCTTTAGTGTGACAGATTGTACAAATTGGATTGTCAGAGGCGGTAGCGTTTGTGAATTGGATGAGATGACAGCCGGTGCAATCTTTATGAGAGGGGAACTTCGGTTCCAGTGAACTGCCGCTTCGACGATGACATCCCGCACAATTCGCGCGCGCGGTCAGTTCGGCATGTTCCTTCGGACTGGAGTGTGAGAATTTTGAATAATCCTGTGTGAGAGCTAACGGATCTGGCAGGTTGAGTTTGTTCAGATCTGCCGATATGCGTTGGGTATTAAAGAGTGTTACCGCCCCTATCGGGAGCAGAATAAGCAAAGCGAACGCAAGCCGGCGCCTTGTCACGCCGAAACGGTACGCACGCCTCTGGCGTGCCGCCGCAATAGACTTCAAGCGAACAATCTTTTCGGTCACGTTTTGCACGCTTTTCATTTTTTGCACTGCTCGGCAATCTGCTTAGCGCTCTTGGGATAGTCTTCGAGTTTCAGGTACTGATCGCCGAACAATAAATAATGACTACATGGCGGCGGCGTGCCGCCAATCACATTCGTGTGACAGCCCGTGCAAGTGTGTTGCCCTAATTTGGATAAGGGGTTGTTGTTTCTCCCTTCCAGAATGTCGTCGTCTTCTTCGAACATCTCTTTGCTGATGCTGGGACGGCTCGTGGAGCTGATATGGCAACTGGATTTCGCGCAAGTCGCAATCGGTACTTCGGCCTTCACAATATCAAGCGTCTCGATCTTGGCGAGATCATGACAAGTCGCGCATTCCTCGTCGTGATCTCTCGATTCATGATTGAACTTGAGGGAAAGCCGCTTCGGCCATTCGCGCGGCCAACTCTTGAACCATTCCCTGGCGTTTGCGGAAAGCTGGTTGCGTGGCTTTAGAGCGACCTCATTCGGGGTGAGGTGACACCCGGCACAATCATCCTTCCTGGGTTTCTCATCTTGCCAGTGGCACTTGAAGCAGGCTGCATGACTGGAAGGCGATGTTTTGAACGTTCCTTCCGCCGGCTTGAAGGCAGTCTCGCTACCGATCGTTATCCCCAGATACGCGCGCTCATCCGTTGCATGACAGGTTGCGCAGTTCACACGCTTGTGGTCTCGCTGGTCATGCGGGTAGTAACCGGGAAACTCAACTTCGATCACTTCATCGCTCTGCTTGGGAAACTTGCTCACGTCACGCGCACTCAGTCGCGGACTTGAGCGGGTGTGACAGACAGTGCAGATAGTGGGAGCCGCGCCACTGAAGAACTGTGGCGAGGTCCGGCGATGGCATTCAAGACAAGAATCGTGATATGGGAAGCCTTTGATAGTTGATTTAGTTGCGGCAGCTATTTCATCCGGGCTTTCCCGCGCGGGGATAGTGTGACACTTCGAGCAAATTAGATTTGTCTTAGGCTCGCGATGGCTCTCGTGCTTGAAGACAGCGGCACTCTTGACCTGCGTTTGAGTGCCAATCTTTGGTTTTGGACGGTTCTTCGTTTGCTGGCGACGCGCCTGGGCTGTGACGACTTGGTTTGAAGACAAGTAACGGGAGGAAAAAACAATCAGGGCGACCGTGACGAGAACTGCCAGAGCAGTCAGCCAGCGTCCGATTTTCCCGGTGAAGAATCTGGTCTGCCTCACTCGCGTTGCCCTTTCTTTGCGGAACGCGCGAAGGATGGGTAGGACAGTGATACCTTACTAACGCCAGCCGGTTCTTTCAAGCTTTCTGTTTGAATGCCAAGCGACAGGTAAGGATGTAACAGAGAAGCACCCTTGAGTGCGGCCTGCGTTTTGCGGTAGCCATTCTCATAGCCCGTGCGTAGACCGTCTAAAAAAGCAAAATCGCGAGTTGGGGTGATCTGATCACTGTAATCTGATCGTCCTCGCCCGAGAGGTCTGACAAACCCCTCAGAAAAAGACTTGTACTCTGGAATGAAGGGCGCACCAAACGAGGCAAAATGTCTCTGGATTAAGAGCTAAGCTCACGCTTCTAATTCTGCTACCTCAAGGGGGGATCAAAACTATGTTAGCCCAAAGTAGTAATGTCACCTTTCTCCAAAGTTGAAATGTCACCTTTTGTGATACTGAAGTGGGAGCTTCGGGACGAAAGGGACGGAAAGAGTGACATTAGTAGCGATGAGCCAACGAGAGCTGAGGCGCCTGGAAGTAATCCAACGAGTAAAGCGAAAGACTTTGAGGCAAGGGCAGGCTGCGGAGTTGTTGTCACTCTCAGTGCGCCAGGTAAAGCGTTTGTGCAAAGCTTACCAGGTAGGCGGTCCTGGGGCCCTGATTGCGCAGCGGCGTGGCCGAGCCTCGAACAATCGTTTGCCCGAGAAGACAACGAAGAAAGCCCGGCAGTTATTACGGACGCGTTATCATGACTTTGGGCCGACACTAGCTCAGGAAAAGCTGGCCATAGCAGGACTGATGCTGAGTGTCGAGACGGTGCGCCAGTTGCTGATCGGTGAAGGACTGTGGCAACCACGGCGCGCTCGGCGGCCAGTCATCCACCAGCTGCGAGAGCGGCGCGCCCGACTGGGTGAGTTGGTGCAGATCGACGGTTCACCACACGATTGGTTTGAAGGGCGAGCGCCGAAGTGCACGCTGCTGGTATTCGTCGATGATGCTACTTCCCGGTTGATGCATTTGCAGTTTGTCTGGGCCGAGACGACCTTCAGCTACTTTGCGGCCGTGCACGCCTACGTTACAACCTTTGGTAAGCCGCTGGCCTTCTACAGCGACAAGTTCAGCGTTTTCCGGGTGAATATGCCCCAATGCTTTAACGGGCACGGGACTAACGCAGTTTGGTCGGGCCATGAAGGAGTTGGAGATCGAGTTGATCTGTGCTCATTCACCCCAAGCCAAAGGACGAGTCGAGCGGGCTAATCAGACTTTGCAGGACCGGCTCACCAAAGAACTGCGACTACGTGGTGTCTGCTCGATTGCTGCTGCTAATGCGTATTTGCCGGAGTTCATGGACGCATACAATGCGCGTTTTGCCGTGACCCCGCGCAGTGCGGAGTCGGCCCATCGACAACTACCAAAGGGAGAAGATCTCGATCGCGTGCTGACTCTTTGTGAGCGTCGCACCTTGTCCAAGAACCTGACGCTCTCTTACAACAACGTGATCTATCAGATCCAGACCAAGCGGGCCGCCTACACCATGCGCCACGCCCACGTGGAAGTTAGGGAGACCAGTACCGGACAAATCACCTTCGAATACAAAGGTCGACCGCTGGACCATACCGTTTATCGCGAACAAGAACAGCATCAGGCCCGAGTCGTCTCGGCGAAATTGCTTCAGCCGGCTGCCGCTCGAGCGGCAGCCCGGCCGAAGCAACAACCCAGACCCGTTCCCATGTCGCATCCCTGGCGTCGCTTCGACTTTACCCAGAACTCCATGCAAGCCAGAGAGCGCCGTGGTGAGCTTTGCATCCTGCGCAAGTAGGTGACATCTCTACTTTGCGCATTCGGGTGACATTTCAACTTGGGGTTTACAGGGGGATCAAAACTATTGACTTTCCTAGTTAGTCAGCATATTGTTTGGCCGCATTTACTCAGCAGAACTCTCAGCAAGTTATCATAAGTGCCGACAAATCAGGCGTTAAGTCTAGGGTCAAGAACGCTGGAAGGTAACACCGACCGAACCGAATTGCTCCTGCAAAGATAGACGCAGGCCCGATTGAAGACTTAAGACTGTAAAACCGCAATTACCTTCACAGCCCAGTTCCGCTAGATGATCTCTAGTTCCGTTCTCTTGTCGGTGATCTTCACCATGAACTTCTCTTTCAAAAAGACCACCATTCTCCTTCGAATTTTCGGCGCACTGATCGCCATTATCGGTGGCCTACTTTTCTGGTTTGGAGGAAAACAACTCACCCTGGATTTGTTTGGCGGGGTAGTAGTACCTTTGCCGCTTGAGTACTTCCTAATCATTGCCGGGCTATTACTGCTTCTCTTGCCATTAGTCCCGGTCTATATTTTAGCCTTGATTTTGCCTGACAAGTTTGAGCGACGTCTTCTTAACTATGCCGACAGTTTGGATCCAGAGTATATAGCGCTAGAACAGAATCCAAATCCCCAAAACGTAGCTACCATTCTTCATCGTCACATACGTCGTGCCAACAAACGCTCTTACCTTTTCATGTTCATAGCTGTGCTTTTCATCTTTGTCATTTTGCCCTTGCTTGTTAGAAATGCCATCTCAATTTCGCAGTACAGACGCGAGAGTGACCGCCTCGTTTCTCTTGTTCAAGAGACACGGATTGATTTTGCCTCTGGCGACCATTTCCGAGAACATCTGCACGATGCCGAAGGTGGGATGACCTCTGACCCTACCTCAACTCGCCAAATCTATGATGTTCTAAGGAATCTATATGATCCATCGATTAAGCAACAGGATGGTTTCTACAAGGCGATTGATCAAGTCTATCTTTCGCGTGTAAAAGCACACGCAACAGAGGCAGGACTGCTACGCATCGAGGCTTTCAAACTGAAAAGGGCATCTTCGGAGTCAGATTTGGCTCCTGCTACTTATTTAACCTTGCTGGCAACGGTTTGCAATATTGTGGGCGATCACGGACGGCACTTAGACCCCTATATCCAAGGCCGACAGCTACTGTCGTTGGCTTTCACTTACACGAAGAAGAATGAAAACATGCCTGCTACCCATAACATGGCAGGGGTAAATTTTGCGGGATTGTTGGCCGGTTACGATCGGCTAAAGGAGAAATTCACTACGGATCAATCAGCACTCCAGTCTGCTTTGGCTATGAGCGGCATGCCGTCACAACTGTCGCTTCTACGACAAGCAAAGGCCGAGTACGTATTAGCCGAACAGCAGAGCCCTACCAATTTAGCTAAGGCAAGATCCCTGAATAATCAAGTAGACATAATGCTCACATTCTTGTATCTGATACATGTGAAGAAACAATTGGATACGAGCATCATCAGGGATGATACGGACAGACGATTCCTGGAGGAAGAATTGGCTATTAAGCTGCCTGAGAAGTCGGTGGATTTACAGAGACTTGTCCAGATACTTGACGGGTATAATCATGATTTGACTGTGGCCCTGGAACTCTCTCAGGAGCCTGACATTTACTTTACCCGTGCGCAGCTCTTATCGATTGGAGGATCTCTTGGTGAAGAGCATAAATTGACAACTAGCTTTTGGGGCGGAAGTGATAATGTTGCGGAATCAGCGTTTAAGGATCTGAGTATCGCGCATTCTTTGCATCTGCCAAAAAGACTCTTCCAGAAATCCGTGAAAGAGCAATACTATCTAGAGTGGCTTTGGAAGCGGCTGGAGCCACGCCTGGAGAAACTTTCTGTCTCGTGAAAGTGCGTCATGCCAGAAGAACCACAAGATGAGATGCTCCTTCGAATATCTGAGCTTCTTCACCTACTCGTTCGGGAAACTGATGCACTAGAGAAGGCGATTGAGAAGGAACTGCTTTCTGATGAAAAAGGTGGCGACAGACTTGCCTTCTCTCACGGTGACGATTATCAGAAACATCGATCTCTGTATAGAGACTTGGAGTGGCGTGTTAACAAAAAGGAACTTACTTTTCCAAAGGTCGTTCGAGCCTTGGGTTTGATACTGCGTGAGGTTACTTTTTTTAGTGTGGCGGTTCACAATTCCTATGGATCTCTCACGCAGAATCAGCCGCTCACTCCGAACAAGAGACCGACCAGGTTGGAGCCACTGATAGAGGAAGTGGTGGATCTCTTCGAATACTCGGCTCTTGCGAAGGGAGTAGAAATGCGAACGCAAATTGCAGGAAATCCGATTCTCAATATTGATCGCGGACTAATCCATCGCGTACTTGTAAACCTTATAGATAATGCTGTTAAATATTCGTATTCAAGTGCCGAGTCTTCTCATCAGCGCTACATATCCGTAGATTGTCGAAGGCATTCGGTTCACGGAGACTGGGTGATCGCTATTGCCTCTTACGGCGTTGGAATTGACCAGAACGAAATTGCGACCGGCATCATATTTCAATATGGAACCCGAGGCAGGTTTTCGAGCGATAGGCGCCGGAGTGGAACTGGAATCGGCTTAGCCGAAGCAAAGCGTATTGTTGATGCTCATCACGGGAAGATTCAAGTTGAGAGTACTAGAACTGCAGGTGACACATTCTTGACGACTGTCAAGGTTATTCTACCGGGCACCTAGGAGCAAAAGACTCATGAGTGACATAGAGGTGTTATGGTTGGATGACGATAGCCCAGAGAAAGTAGAAGGGTTTCCAGGAATTAAGATAACAACGGCGCAAACATGCGCTGAGGCTGAACAACTGCTCTCGTCTGGTAAGATTAATCCGGACTGGGCGATAATTGATCTAATCGTGCCTCAGGGTGGATGGGGAGATTCGGTAAAGGCAATCCCGGGTCTTAATTACATCCATCATCTTAACAGGAAATATGGAGATAAGATGGGGATTGTGGCTTTTAGCATAGTCATGCCGGATCGACTAAGACAAAAGGTCCTTGAGGCTGGTGCGCTAGATGCTATTGCCAAGTCATCAAAATCTTGGGCCTCTATCCTGGATGATCTAAGAGACGGAGATCTACAATCGAAACACACTGAGAGGTTGAACGCGGGTGTTAGGAAAGAATAGAAGACTGAAGGCAGAAATTGAGTCTTACCGTCAAAAACTTGCGTCTGCTGAGACTGTTCAAGTTGACGAGACCATTGGATGCCACGCAGCCATGCTGGTTCTGATTGAGGATACTGAGCAGAGGGTGCGGTGTATACAAACACTAGCCCAGTCGAAAGCTCCCATCGCAGTTCCGGCAGCGGTAAAGGAGTTAGTGATCTTGAGCCATACATGGCCCAAGAACGACGTTGGCGGTTGGCCCCTTTTGTTACTGGGCGTGCTTCGAAAATTTGAGATCTCTGAACTGTACGACGCTACTTAAATGATTCTCCTTGAAAGGTGCTTCTAGAGTGACTAGTAACTCGACGGCTTCCTACTCTCCAACGCAGTTGCGCTTGCGGTAATATTGGCTTCCGCTATTTCTTCAGTGTCTTCTCAAAATGCTGATAGTCCTTGGGAGATGTCCAGTTGCCGCCCCAATCCCAGCCGAGCTGCAGGAAGGCACGCACAATCGGATGATCAGAGGTGAAAGTGCCCGCGAAACTCGGATCATATTTCGCGCCGTGAGGGAGAACGACACCGTTCTTGATGTAAGGATTCTGGAAGGGGTTTATGTCGATCGCTCTGCCGGATGCGTGGTTTGAGAGCTGGCCACCGCCGGTTATTTCTCGGTAATTGAACGCGGAGGTGTTATTAGCCTCCATGGAGAGTTCATCATCCCACAGACCGTCCTTGCGAAAACGCTTGTCTGAAATAGGAATGACTGAATGGATGGGGACGCGTTCCTTCAATGCGAGCGCGAACACTTTCTTAATGTCATCCCGCAACGCGGCATCAATTACTAGCTGACCCTGGTGAATCTTCCCATCGGCCGAGTAATACTTGAGCTTAACGACCTTTTGCCTCTCGCGGATTTCTTTCGGGCATCTGGGATCCAATCCATCGAAAGCTTCGGCTTCTGTCATCCTGCTGTCGATGATCGGATGTTTGGAAGTGCCGGTTTGCTGAGTCTGAGCATAACTCGGTTGATTGCACTGTATCGCGGTCAAAATTATTGCGAGGGAGAGAATCAGTGGATTGAGAATCCGATTAGATACGATCATAGTTGTCTTCCCTGCATCTTAGCGAGAACGCTAGAAGCAGCGACCAAGTCTCGGGCCAAACGCGTCATCCTTAAACAAGACAAAAGCGTCTGAGCTTAAGGCGCGCTCACATTCGAGTCTGAATGATTCAATCAGCGTGTAAGAGCGCGCTCCGCCGTAAATGGACTATCGAGTCATTCGGCGCGTCCGCCCGAGAGACGGCTACGTAATTCCCACAAAGCGGTTTTGTTGCTGTCCCACTCCAAACGACTATGAGCTGTTTCGTAGTCAATCCAGGCGCTTTCGCTATGTTCACCGGACAAACGAACTTCCGGGTTTTTGACTTCGAGGGCGAAGCTGTACTCGGGAAGCACATGTATTTCCGTTTCCCAAAGCTGATGGTTGGCAAAATGTGTCTTTGGTATCGAAGCCATAGAGTCCAATTGAATCAAATGACTGTCTTCTGGAATACCCGCTTCTTCAAGAGCTTCGCGACGAGCGGTCTGTTCCGGCGTTTCCTCGTCTTCACCGCCGCCGGCAGTCCATTGCCACACGCCGAGATCCGCGCGCCTAAAAAGCAAATACTGCGGTTGACCGTCCGCGTCTATGCGATAAGGAATAACGAGGACTTGAAACATTGCACGGGACATAGCTCTTATTTAGCCGGAGTGTAGCGCAGCAAGAACAATCCAAGCAGCGATATCGCAACAACTACAGTCAATAGTCGGTATTGAGCGTGCTCTAAGCGATGAGTGGAGGAAGCAAGATACCCGCAAGAAATCGCTACTTGTACGGAGGGGGATGTGACGGTCAGCGGTTTGAGTTGCAGGCGGCTCGTTGGGTTTGCCACACCCAAAACGTCATCGCCCCAATAAAGAGAGCGGCTTGGATCCACTCTTTGACTGGATTGCCTTTCAGCACAATTGCCGGGCCAATCATGGCTGCGGCCCACGCGAGTGCCCAGAGCACGAGTTTTGTGGATGACGGCTTAGAGGATGTAATCATGGTTTAGCTTTCTGTCGGTTTCGACGTTCACGACGATTAGTAGCACCATACGCTTATGTATCCGTTAAAGATAACGTCACGAGATTTCGGTGGTGGGCTAAATCTGTGTTGTGCGCCCAAAAAACCTTGGAGCCTTGATTGGTGACGACCCGCGTCTTCATAATGTGTTACTGGTCGAGCTAAAAACCAAAGGGATAGAGCAAGGTCGCCAGCAGCGTTCACATCCCTCCCACCGATGCTGGACGACGTTTACATCCCATCGGCTAGCTGACGATCATAATGTTTCGATATTCGTATGGATCCAAATACATCTCGTTTTGTATCTCTGAGTTAAGCTTGTCCACATCGGCCTCCGTGAGTTCCGGGTGCCATTTCCTTATTCGTTCTCGATTGATCCTGCTATTAAACATCCTCATGGTAGTTGGATCCCCGCCTTTATGGAGTCGATTCAACTCTTCCAATTCTTTTTCCGATAGTCTTCTGGCTTCGCGTATTTCCTTGGCTTTCTTTTGCGTGAATTCAGAAATAGTGAATGGGACTTGCTGTTCTTTAGGAAGTGAGACGTCAATCAATTTCTTTTCGGACATTTCCGGAAGCTGAGACGGATTAATTTCGCCATTGTGCTTTTCCCACAGTTGATAGACCACAGAGTCCTTATTTTCAGGCGGCGCGTCACCACGGCGAGCATTTAAGGCAATTTTTTCTTCGGTAGTTAGACTGTCCCAGTCTTCACCGGTTTTTCGTAGGTCTCGTTTTAGGTCATCTCCATTTACGATACTTTGGTCTGGTCGTATCAGCGCCTCCATCAGCCGTTGCTGCTTATCATCTCTCGTGGCAAAAATCTGTGTGTTCGGCAGGTAGTAGCAATACTCTAAATCTTTTCTGTCGTTCTTGTTCTTGTTCCTGTCTGGTTTGAAGAGTTTCGGGTTAGTGAGACTGAGATTCCACAAGAAGTTAGCCTTCAGGCAGAAGAACGCGTATGGAGCAAATTCCTCGAACTGTTTTCTGCCTTCTTTGTACCAGCGCTTTGTGATTTCGTCGTTGGACTTATAGGGAATTCCAAAATCTCGGGCGAGGATCACAAAAAGTCGGGGCAACAGCTTCTTGTTAGCCAATAAGTCATTAACCGACGAAATCAGTTCTTCAACGGACTGAGGAGTGTTGAATGACAGGCCCGCCATCGCAATGTTATCGAGGTAGAGCTTCGTAGCAAGCGGTCGTTCCATCCGTTGTCGAAACCGCCGTGCCCAGACTCGTTCTTCATCCGTAAACTCACGACGTTCCCATCTAGCTAAGATTGCGTCCTCTAAGGGAGTTTCCACAATCGTGGCCAGGGAGCCACTCGCGGTCCTAACGAGCGTCTCGCCTGATGCCAAGAACCGGCCATCCATCGGGATTTCTCTTCCGCGCAGAGAATTTGCAAGGCGTGTTCGATAGTTGAGTGTAAGTCCATGGTTGCCGCTGACGCGGTATGCGAAGGCAGCTATTTTGTTGGGAGTCTTTGGGTCTGGCTCCTTAGTCAATTCTGCGAGGATTTCATTGACAAGTATAAAGGGTACGACTTGGAAGAAATACCTATCCAGTGAGTCGACTTCTTCATTGTTGAGTCCGTATACGACGGTCTTATCTAAAGTAATTCGTAGGCCTCTCATTGAGCATAGGTTACTAAAAGATGGTTTCCAGTATCCAACCGAGGCAATAGCGCTCGAATACGCACGGTCTGCGCCATAGGCTTGGTTAGCAACACCAGATTTTCACCACTACCGAGATCTCAAAAAGTGAAATCGCGAGTCAGCTTGATTTGCAGGCTATATGAAGGTCGTTCGAGTCCAGCGCCGGTACTTTGGTTGTAAATGATGAAGAAATCGCTGTTAGGCCGATAAATGTAGCGCAGTCGGACGTTGATGACTGAGAGACGAGCGGCGGAGTTCAGTTGGATGAGCCCGGAAGTGAGTAACTTGCGCGAGAAGTTATAGTTGATTCTTCCGGCGAAGAGACTGGTCGAAAAGGTTCCTTCTGGCAAACGCACTTTGTTGTAGCTCTCTGAAAGATCAACGAGCAAATGTGAATTTGGCCGCCAAGTTATTCCGCCTGAAGTCTCATATCTCTTGCCCGTATAGAAATCTCCCCACTTCTCTCGCACCGTGAAAACGACAGGCTTGCTTAGGTCGCTCGTGTATGAGACGCGCGGGCGATTGAAGTGATAGGTGCCTGTCGGAATGACGATTCCTGGTCGTATCTGAAAGGGTTCAGTTAGCACGTCCGTTACATCTTCGACAGGACGGAAGAAAAAGTCTGACGAGTTCTTGAATTGAGTGTCCCAGGAGAGCTCGGTCTGCCGGGTGGCAAGCTTGCCCGCGCGATCCGTGTAGTATTCGATTTGGGTCTCAAACTCCATCTGCTGCACATGCGGAATGAACTTCGGGCGCGGTTTGTAAGCAAACTGGCCAAAGTATTGATGAATGGCGTTGCGCTCGATGAAGCCGACTTCGGGATTGAACTTCGCACCGACGTCTTCGTAGACCGTGATGAAGCGATAAAGATCATTTTCAAAGATTGATTCAAGACGCGATGAGCCTGCGCTCGAACGAACGCCCGGCGTTGCCGATCCCATCCAAAAGGCCTTCACCTTGTAGTGGTCGGTGAGATTGAATTCGGCATCAGCGCCGCCAACTCGGTTGTAGTTGTCGCCCCCTGTGGTGGTAGCGCCCTGTCGGTTTACGAGTATGGCTCCGACATATGAACGCTTGAGAATGTCGCGCTTGATGCGGAGGACGGAGAACTGTTGGCGGGGAATGCCCAAACCCGTTGAGGTCTCGCCTAGCTTGCGCGTTTGCACCTGCAGAAACCCGACGTTGTAAGGACCAATCTTTCCGGTCACCTTTACACCGTAGTCGATTGGCACGGGCTGGCCTCGGTCCGTCAGCCCGATTCGTCGAGTGAAGAAGGCCTGATTCTCACCCTGCCTGCCAAAGAGAAAAATGCCCGAGTTCTCAAGAAAGAAGTCACGCTTCTCCGGAAAGAAGACTGAGAAGCGACTGAGATTGACGATTTGATCGTCTACTTCGGCCTGGCCAAAGTCGGGATTAACCGTGAACTCTGCGGTCAATGAGGGAGTGATGCCGATCTTGGCGACTTCCAGCCCGATCTTTCCCTGCAACCCGGCATCGAATCCTGGGGCGCTAACTCTCGGTACGCCTTGCACCCATCCGCCCGAAACGTAAGGCTTGATTTCGTACAGGCGTCGTCGCTTTATCTCCTCGACGTCGCTGAGTTCCCCAGCTTGCGACACGCGCTCAAGTCCGTACGAGCGCTGCCAACTGCTCCAGAGGTTTTCCTCGTTCTTGCGGCGGATTACGCGCGAAACGTTGAACCCCCAGGCATCGATCCCTTCGGTGAAGCGGAGCGTGGTTAGAGGGATCGCGATCTCAACAATGTATCCTTTCGCATCGACGTGCCCGGAAGATATCCACGACCCGTCCCAGGAGAGATTGATGTCGCGGCCTTCGTCGGTAATCAGCGCGTCCTGCTGAGTGCCTAGCGGGTTGACCGCAAAGCGAAAGGCATTGCGCCGGTCGTGATAAGTATCCAGGATGATCTCGATCCGGTCGTCGGTGGCGAAGAGGGAATCGCGAACCAGGTCGCGTGCGTTAAGATGCGCCGCATCGGAGTCGAAAGCACGGATGCCAAGGTAGAGGTTCTTGTCGTCATAAAGCACACGCACTTCTGTTTTCTCAGAGGCAGGTGCCCCTTCGGTTGGAGTTTCCTGACGGAAATCAGTTGCGGGCTCGGCCGTCGACCAGACGGGTTCATTGAGCAGACCATCAACCTTGATCGCATCAGTGACCCGCACGGCCTGAATTCGTCTGGGCTCGGTGTTGTCCTGCCGCAACTGGGCGGTCGTCGCTGTCGGAGGTGGCTGGGAATTAGACTTGGTAGAAGGCTGCTGTGCCTGAGTGACGATGGCGAACAGAGTCAGGTTGAGCCCAACGATCAGCGCTCGGAAGCGTTTCAATCGATTATCGAAACGCTTCAATTTCGTCATAGCTGCTTGTCAGTAGGGACGGTAATTCTCAGTACAGGTTTGCCGCCAACATTTTGCAGCGGCCAGTAAACGCGATGGGTGCGCGAATCGACCGCAACCGTATGGGCATTGGCGGCAAAGAAACCTTCGAACACTTTTTGCAGACCACGATCGTGTTCGTCAAAGATTGAGATGTTACCGCTTTCGGCGGATACGTAAAGGCGATGTAGTGAACTATCAAAAGCCAGTACGTCAGGGTCCGCCCCTACCGAAAGAGTCGCCGTAGCTTTCTTGCTTTGCAGGTCGAAGACGACGAGTTTCGAATTTTCTTCGCAAGCTGCAAACCCTAGACGATTCTCAGAATCGATTAGGAGTCCGTGACTGCCTTTACAACCTGTTAGTGGATAGCGCGCGACAACTTGATCAGTGCTGGGATCGATCTCAGCCAGTTCCTCTCGTCCATCGACGGCGACAAAGATGCGGTCAGAAACTGAATCGTATTGACTATTACCCGCGCCCCCGCCCAATGGAATCGTCGTCAAGCGTTGATTTGTTTTTGCGTCGATTACCGTCTCCGATTTACCGTGCAGGTCTGAAACATAAAGTTTGTTTTCTTTGCTCGCGTAGGCAATGCCATCAGGATAGTCTCCGGTTGGAACCCGCGCCACGACCTGTAAGGTTTGATCATCAATTACCGCCAATTCATTTGTACCTGTAGCTGAAGCATAAACACGATGGAGTTGAGGAACCGCGAGGACTCCGTGCACGTGCCTCAGATCCTTTACGTCGCCGACAATTGTCTGCCTATTAACATCAAAGACCGTCACTAGATCAGAACCCAGGTGCGCGATGTACAGTCGCCCGCTGGCACTGTCTAAACTCTGGTAGTCAAGACGAGTCGTCCCGCCAGTGAGCGGAACGTCAGCCAAGACCTTCAACGGAGGTTTATCTACGGGTGAGCTTGCCGGATTTGGTTCTGCATTTGTCGTCTGGCTCGGATGGGCATCCACCGGCAGGTGATTTGGCGTGGAACACGCAATTAGCAATGCGCCAAGTGTAAGTACGATTAGAGTGCGAATAGACGTGGCGTTTTCTAATCGCATGACCTCACAACCTACTCAAAACGTAAATCGTGTCTGCAATTCCAAGCGACGGTTGTTCGCCGATTCTGAAAAGCCAAAGCCGCCCGCGTCGGATGGCTGGTTGGCCAGACCAAACAGCGGAGATGTGATGTTGCCTATGATAGGCCCAGGATTTGTGTGATTGATGACGTTGCGGATCGACATTGAGATAGTCAGGCTGTATCGGTGGCCGGCCTTTGACGCCGAGCCAGCAGTCCCGGCGGTGGGTGTAAAAACTCCAGCCGGCGTCGTTCGCGGACCGCTTCCTGGCTGTCCAGTCGCGGCCGCGCCTGAGTTTTCGCCTCTGCCGAATTCAAAAATCTTCTGCACGCGCAGATTCACCATCAACTGACCGGGACCACGGCCAAAGTTACGTGTGACTGTTGGCTGATTCAGAGTTGGATTCGGATCTAGCAGACCGTAGTTTGTCTGAATTAGTCCGGGCTTATTAGGATCGGTAGCGATTCCCGGACGAGCATTGAACAACGTCGTTCCATATATATCGCGCCCGATAGTGATGTCGAATGGCGGACCGGACTGAATCACCAGGAAAGGACTTAAGCGGATATTCCACTTCGTGTTGATGGTCCCGTTCAGGGTGAAGCGGTGACGGACATCGGTGGTTGCAGGCCCGTACTCGCCGGTGAAGTCATAAGGCTTCGCTGGGAACGTACCTGATCCATCCGTGTTGCTGCGCGCATAGTTCAAGACATATGACGCAGAGAATGAAAGCTGCTTGCTGTATCGCGAATTCAGAAAGGCGATGAACTGATTTTGATTGTAGAGGCCGGCAGACTCCATTTGAAACAACGCACCCGGCCGACCCAGCGGAAATACGCCGCTGCCCGGCACGAGCGGATTGAAAGTCCCAGGCAAAGGCGCGTTAATATCCTGCGAGTGCAAAAGATGCAGACCGTGCGCATTCGCATAGGTAATCGCCAGTGTTGTATTTTGTGGTAATTGACGTTCGACACTTACGGCTGATTGGATGATGTACGGAGCACGAATAGTCGGACTGATCCGTTGTATTGTCTGGGGGGTCTGAAAGGCAGCGATTACTGAGATCAGCGGAACCTTGGGAAAGAAGTCAGGATTCGTAACCACGTATTGCTGCTGAACGATGCCGTTGTAGCGCCGCGCGTTGAGCGTGTTCGCCAGCGCAAACCGATCGTAGAAAACTCCAAAGCCCGCTCGGATGACTGTTTTCAGCTTCGACGTTTTCGCCGTCGCTGCCGGCGCCCAGGCCAGCGACAGGCGCGGCGCCAAGTCGCGCCAGTCATGGATATTGCTCTGGGCCTCGTATCGCAATCCCAGATTAAGAGTGAGAGCCGGACTCACGCGCCAGTCGTCGCTAACAAACAGCCCGACATCGAACTGACTTCCTGATATAGCGGGTTGGCCCGCACTGATCGTCAACTGTGTCGACCCGCCTCCAAGCACCCGAATCTGCGCTGCCGTACAACCAAGATTTTGAAATAACAATGTGCGGCGATATCTCTCGATTGAGGTTATCGAAGTGAACGCGGCGTTCGGCGGCAAAGTACATGCAGCAGGATTGATCACGATTGGCGCAAGTGTATTGCCGCCACCAAAAGTGAACGTGCCGCCGAAATTCTGCGGCGAAATGCTTGAAACCTTGTCTTCACGCAATCGCGCGCCGAATCTCCAGAAATGTTTTCCTGCCGCGATCGAAGTATTGTTTTGCAACTCGAAGCTGTTCTGGGTGCTGAAGACATGACCGGTCTGCGCGCCTCCGCCGTTGAAAGCTCCCAGCACAAACAACGCCGGATCGGGACTGTTCGGAATTATCTCACCGCTTGAACGGAAGAACTGAAATCGGGTCTCGTTAATGGTCGTGTTGTTGAGCACCGCAGTCTCGGTTAGCTGAAGCGTGTGACTAGTATTCTTGGTTTCAAAAGCCCGCGAGCTAAGGTTGAAGCCGCCAATTCCGGCGTCGTTGATGTCGCTGTGATTGAAATTGTAGCGAACCACTAACGTGTGATTCTGATTGATTTGATAGTCGATCCGCGGATTAACCCCAAAACGTTTCTGGGGCGTAACCGGCGTATCCGTGAAGGAGGTCGGAAGGAGCGTCAGCGGATTAAGGATAACCGCGTTAACGATTGAGCCGTTGTCGATATCATCCCGCCGCACGTCAAGAAAGTATGACGACCGTTTATTGATTGGACCGGTTAAGTTGCCGCCGTATTCATGCAGCATGAAAGGCGCTTTCTGAGCCGCATAAGGATTCCGCGAATTCCAAAATTGATTGGCGAAGTTGTAATAGGCCGAGCCGCCCAACTTACTCGATCCCGGCTTGGTTAAGATCTCGATGCGTCCGAAACCAAGCTTGTCGTATTCGGGCGAAAAGGGGTTCTGGTTGATGCGAATCTCGCGAATGGAATCCTTTGAGGGAAGTTGACCGCCACTAAATCCGTCTATAAAGATTTGCCCGCCGCTCGGTCCTGCAGATGGTCCGGCGAGAGCCAGCAAGGCCTCCTGGAGATCTTCCAGACTGTCGCCCAGAGCGTCGAGATCCTCACCGCGCAGTACCTGGGCGCTGGCATTCGCAGCCGAATCGGTGCTGACTGCCGCGCGATTGTTTTCCTGTACGGTGATGTTCTGCTCGGGGATCACCACGCTGAGCTGTAGATTCAGAGTCTGTCCGCCGGACTGCAATGAAATCTTAACCGGTTCTGGCATTGTCAGGCTGGGAGCAGATGCTTCCACCGTGTAATCGCCCGAAGGAAGACTTCCGAATGAATACGTACCGGTGTTATCGGTTATCGTCGTCTTCACCTGTCCGTTCCGTCCACGGACGGTGACGCTCGATCCAACAACGATCCCTCCATTTTGATCGGTGACCTGCCCGCGTAACGACGCGGTTTGGGCAGACGCCTGACTTAAAGAGGCGGCGAAGAAAAAGAGCAGGCTTAAGACAAGCTTCATTCCAATTCTTCTCTGAGATTTCGGATGCAGGCGAAGCGCCTATGATTTAGTACTTCGAAAACCATTCTATCTCGAAAACTCAAAAAAGATGTCAATACTTGGAGTCACTTGCGAACGGCATTCTCAGCAGCGCCGCGAGCGTTTGCCTCCTTCGATCATTAAACCCGTCCAACCCATATTGCAGCCGCTGGAAGTCTATGGTCGAGGTGTAGGTGCCGAATATTCGATCCCAAACTGAGAAGATGTTCGCGTAGTTCGTGTCAGTCTGAAGCTGTTCCCGTGAATGATGGACCTTATGCATGTTGGGAGTGACAAAAAACCACCGCAGCGCCCGATCTGCAGGCTCAAATAGCCTGAGGTTCGTGTGTTCCAGTTGAGCATTGAGAGTCGAGGCTGCCAGGTATATCACCACGACCCACATGGGAAGTCCGAATACCGTGATCGCCAGCACATACCAAATTACTCGCCAAACAGTCTCGCCCGGGTGTTGACGAAACGCTGTTGTGACATTGACTTGCTTATCGCTGTGATGCACCCGATGGAATCGCCAACCGATCCACGACTTGTGCATCAGCACATGAGCAAAGTAGGTGAACAAATCCAAAGCGATCACACCCAACACACCTTTTAACCACAGCGGTATATTGAATAGAAAGAACAAACCAAACTTATGATCAGTGCTGAACCGCGACGAGCCGGCGATGACAAACGACAAAGCCAGATTTGTGAGGACCAGGAGCGCGGTTAACGCAAGGTTAGGCAACTCGCGACGCCAACGTGGCTTTTCATAGCGATACAGTGGCAACAGAGACTCCAAAGACCACAACACGCCACCACCAACTACGAGTGCCAATATGCGCATTGGATCTGAGAGCCACATGCTGGAGTTATGAGCAAAGAGATTGCCTCAGCGCCGACAGTTTGCCAGGGGAAAAGACAAAGTTAAGCCGCCGCATCCGGCCGGTTTCATTCAACTCGCAGTGCATCGTGAAGAAAGATGCGTGTCCCGACTTGACCTTGCTTCGCTCTACAAGAATTGCCGGCTCGGCGTTAACTATGCGCATTGAGGTGCTGGTAACGCTGCGGTTTGCTTCGTACAACCTGGTGAGAAGTCTGAGCACCTTCGGGCGTCCAAGCATTGGTTCCGCTAACGCATTAATCTCGCCGCCGCCGTCAGAAACCAGCACGACATCAGCGGCTAACATTCTCTTTAGTCCTTCGACATCACCTTCTGCCAGTCGAGATAAGAAGCGTTGCAGAGTGCCACGCAGTTCGTGAGCGCGCTTTGAAAGACTGGCGACCCGATTCTTGTTATATGCTTCCATGATGCGACGCGCCCGATGAAGGGTAACCTTGACGTTGCTCTCGGTCATTTCTACAGACTCAGCAGTCTCAGCCGTTGAATAATCAAGCACGTCTCGTAGCAGCAGCACTGCCCGTTGAGCAGGTGTCAAAGCTTCCAGCGCCAACAGAAAAGCAATCGTCACACTTTCACGCAAGTCATATTCAGCCATCGCCGATATTTCGTTTGCCGAATGCTGATCAAATTCCAAAGGCGTATCACCTTCGGTGTTAATAGGGGATGGAAGCCACGGCCCGAAATACTCTCGCCGTCGTCTCCGGCGAAGTTGATCTCGACTTAAATTCAGCGCGATCTTAACCAGCCACGGTCGCAGCGGTGCTTCCGTGTCGGCCGGTGGTTTTTCCAGCGCCTTAACAAAAGTATCCTGAACGATGTCCTCAGCGTCAGCAGCGCTGCCCGTCATGCGGTAGCAGATGCCCCACAGGAATTTTCGGTGCTCATCAAATGTCTGGGCTGAAATTGTCATCGACGGTCTCAATAATTACGGGGCCTTGGCTCGTAATCTAACGATCGACGCGGCGGCGCCAGACCGATCGTGGCGCTCTTCTTCATTCAACAAAGGTATTTGGTTCCCGTCTTTCTCGCCACCGGTCCAGATTTGAAACAAGTAGAGTTTTTCCTGACGGCGCAGGAATATCAGAGTCGACACCGCGCTCGGGCTCTCGCTTTCAACGCGATGAGTCAGCATCAAACGAACAATCCTGGCGTCGGCATTTTTCAACATCAGGACATTTGGTTTGGCCGGATCAATTCGCTGCACCAGATATTTGCCTGCTGGAAACGTTCGATCCCTCAGGATAAACGGAAAAGGAATCTCCACCTCAAAGCTGTGTGCACTCTGGGCCTTAGCCGCACCCGCCGAAATCACAGAAAGACACACCAGCATAATGAGCCGATTAGCAATTCGCCTTCGCAAGTAACCTCCCTCGCTTGCGGCAATCAGCAATGTTCTTCCGCAAAGCTCTTGCCAGTTAACACGCTGGAGGTCGTCAAAAGGTTACATCGCGACTTGCCCTGCCAGTGTAACAGTAGTTACACTGCCTATATCGTTACTAAGAATACAACTCAGGCAGCCCAGAGCCAAGGGTGGCTGTTGCTGATCCATCAGCTCCCGCCCAAACCTACGAATCTCCGCGTGCGTATCTGGCGCAAACTGCGGAAGCTGGGCGCGGTGGCGATCAAAAACTCTGTCTATGTCCTGCCCGCGAATGACAAGACGAATGAAGATTTTCAGTGGTTGAAGCAGGAGATTGAGTCGGCAGGAGGCGAAGCAGCGGTCTTCCGCGCGGATTCAGTCGCAGGCGCGACTGACAAGGAAATCATTGCGGCGTTTCGCAAAGCGCGGGACGAGGAGTTTGCAGGGCTCACGGACAGTCTCAACGGGTTAGCAGGTTCTATCCGCGAGCAGACCAGGAGGAAACATCTTTCGGCCGGGCGTTTGGCGACTCATGAAGCGGAGATTGAGAGGCTACATGCCGAATTGGAACGCATAGTCTCAAATGACTTCTTTGGAGCAACGGGTCGAGCGCCAGCCGTTGTTGCCTACGAGAGGTGTCAGAATCTGATTCGTTCTTCTCAGAGACCGGCAATCAAGGCTTCAGCTTCCTCAAAAGAGCGCGAGCAACTCGCCGTTGAGGAGTATCAAGGCCGTCGCTGGGTTACGCGCCGCAGTATCCATATCGACCGGCTTGCTTCCGCCTGGCTGATTAAGCAGTTCATCGATAAAAAGCCGCGTTTCTATTTTGTCGCAGATGGCGAAACGGTTGACAACGCGATTCCTTTCGACATGTTCGGTGCTGAATTCACCCATCAGGGCGAAGATTGCACGTTTGAAACGATGGTCAAGCAATTTGGTTTGAACGACGTTAAAGGTCTGCGCGAGATCGCTGAAATAGTTCACGACATCGATCTGAAAGACGACAAGTTCAACCGGCTGGAAGCGCCAGGGCTCAAGGTGATCATTGATGGACTCTGCGAGACTATTCGCGATGATCGCAGGCGACTTCAGCAGGCCGGAGTAATTTTTGATGGTGTGTTCGCGTTGCTTGATAAGCAAACCGACAAGAAGAGCAGTAAGCCCCTTAGTCTTAGGAAAAAGTCAGCCCGTAAGAAATAGTACTTGGGTTACCGAAGAGTGATGGCGTGCTATGGGCGAAGAAGCAAAGCCAGAATCAACTTCCGATGACGGCCACCAGATGCCTTCATGGCGCGAGGTGTTTCTGTACTTTCTGTTTCTCGGTTTTGTGAATGTCGGCGGGCCGGTCCCGCAGATCACCATGATGTTCAATCACATGGTCGAGAAGCGGAAATGGCTTTCGAAGGATCGCTTCGTGAAGATTATGGCGTTTTGCCATATGTTGCCTGGCCCTGAGGCACTCCAACTGGCGATCTACGTGGGCTATTTGAAGAGAAAGTTTTTGGGCGGAATCATTGCCGGGCTGACCTTTATTATTCCAGGAGCGGCAGCGATGATTCTTTTAAGCTGGCTCTATGTAAAGTATGGCACGCTGCCGCAGGTCAATAACGCTCTTTACGTTCTCAAGCCCGCCGTGCTCGGCATTATTGCTGCCGGGATAATCAAACTTGGACGCGCCTCAATTCGCAACTTCTTCCTGGGAGTGATTCTGATCGGATCGTTTGTCGGAATGCGTTTCGCAGGAATCAACTTCCTTCTAATTCTAATCATCGCCGGTGCATTGAATCTGCTGGTAATAGAGGGATGGCCAAGGCTGAGAAAGACTGCTCCTTCACCTCGGGCAACGATCTTAGGCGTCGCGTTATTTCTGCCGTTGATTGATTCGCGACTATTTGAGATTTCCTGGTTGTTTCTTAAGACTGGTTTTTTAAGTTTCGGCGGTGCCTACGCATCGCTCATCTTTGTCCAGCAGGGGGCGGTTGCCCAGCACCACTGGCTCACGGATGGTCAACTACTGGACGGGGTTGCGCTGAGCGTTGCGACGCCTGGGCCGTTCATGCTGTTCACAACCTTCGCTGGATATCTGGCCGGCGGAGTTGCCGGCGCAGTCCTCGCCACTTTCTTTGTGTTTCTGCCGTCGTTTGTATTCGTTCTCGGCGGCGCTCATTACGTAGAAAAAGTTCGTGATAATAAAACGATCCAAGCTTTCCTCGCGGGCGTTAGCGCGGCGGTAGTGGGGGTGATCCTAGTCGTCTCGCTGGAGCTAATTCCCGAGGCGCTCGTGGGCTGGCCGGCCATCGTTATCGCAATAATTTCTTTTCTGCTGATTGTGTGGCTAAAACGGGATGTTGCTCTCGTCGCCGTCGCAGCTATGGCAGGCGGGATTGTGTATGCGTTTGCCCGAGCAGTTTTGTGAGGCAACTAATTGATCTTAGGGAGATGCGTAATTGACAACTGAAGGAAACACCAAACGAGTGCTGCTAATTAGCAACTCGACGCTTTATGGCAGTGGCTATCTCGATCACGCTGAATCAGAGATTCGTGACTTTCTCGGTGACGTAAAAGGCGTTCTGTTCGTGCCTTACGCGCTATACGACGCGGCGGCTTACGCTGCGATGGCGCGAGAGCGCTTTCAGAAGATGGGTTATGAGTTAACTTCGATCCACACCTCGCCCAATCCTCGGGATGCTGTCGGTGAGGCGGACGCCGTTTTTATTGGCGGGGGGAATACATTTCGATTACTGAAGGCTTTGTACGACTTGGGCATTCTCGATCCAATTCGAGATCGAGTGAACAACGGAATGCCTTACATCGGATCGAGCGCCGGATCGAATGTAGCCGGACCAACAATAAGAACGACCAAGGACATGCCAATCGTACAACCGCCCTCATTCGATGCGCTGGGCCTGGTTCCTTTTCAGATCAGTCCGCACTTCCAAGATCCCGATCCGAATTCAAAGCATATGGGAGAGACGCAGGAGGAGAGGATTCTGCAATTCCTCGAAGAGAACGACACGCCGGTAGCGGGGCTCCGCGAAGGCGCGATGGTGCGGATCGAGAGTGGTGTGACAACCTTGAAAGGATCGTCAGGCGCACGAATTCTCCGCAAGGGACTCGATCCCGTGGAGACATTGCCCGGCGCACGGCTCGATGAACTCTTTGCTTCAGGTCTTGGGAATTGAGTGTGGAAAAACCAACAGGAACGCTCTTGCTAACCCGCCACGATGTGGCTGCACTACTGACCATCGAGGATTCCGTCTCAGCAGTTGAGCGCGTCTTCAAGCTATATGGCGAACGCAAGACTTCGCCGCCGGGAGTTCTCGGAGTGCACGCGCATGATGGCGGCTTCCACATCAAGGCAGGAACTCTCAACCTGGATAGACCTTATTTCGCCGCCAAGGTCAATGCTAACTTTCCGCAGAACTCGGCGCGGTTCGGCTTGCCTCTGATACAGGGTGTGATTGTCTTGTGCGACGCCGAGAATGGTTATCCTTTGGCGGTGATGGATTCGATTGAGATCACGATTCAACGAACCGGCGCGGCGACGGCGGTTGCTGCCAAGTATCTGGCTCGACCCGATTCGCACACTCTCACAATCTGCGGTTGCGGCAACCAGGGTCGTGTATCTCTTGGCGCCCTACACGATCTGTTCTCGTTCGAGGAAGTGTTTGCTTATGATTTGGACCATGGCCAAGCCGAACAGTTTGCGAGCGAGTTATCATGCGAAACCGCAGCGAAGGTAACAGCGGTCTCGGATTTAGAAAAGGCAGTCAGACAGAGCGATATAATCGTCACTTGCACTCCATCGAAGCAATTCTTCCTGAAAGAGGTGTGGGTGCGACCCGGCACATTCATTGCGGCGGTCGGCGCGGACAGCGAAGACAAACAGGAACTGGAATCGACGCTGTTGAGCCGGAGCAAGGTTGTGGTCGATATCGTGGAACAGGCAGCGAGCATTGGCGAGCTACATCATTCTATTGAGTCCAATTTGATGACTAAGGCTGACGTCCATGCGGAGTTGGGTGAGGTTGTCGCCGGACTGAAGCCTGGTCGCTCGTCCTCTGATGAGATCATCATTTTTGATTCTACTGGGATGGCTTTACAGGACGTGATCGTCGCAGCAGCGGTTTACGAGAGAGCTGTCAGAAATGAACTAGGGCAGTTAATCGATTTCGGCAGCGAGAACAATGTTAATAGGGTGAGTGCAGCATGACGGATTTTCGAATGGAGACACAACCAACCCCGTGAGTTAATAAGGCTGAAGGCAAGAAAGGTAGGAAGGAAGTAATGAGCATTACGAACTCATCGAAAGCAATTCTAACGCGAACCAAATCCTCGCGTTTCTTCAAGCGGGTCACACTGTCGGTAGTTGGAGGGTTACTGGCAACGTTGTTTGTGCTCGCGGTATGTTCGGCTAACGAAAACGTTCCAGCCAACTCAGGGCCAACACAGACCCCGACAGATTGGAAGGCGGTAGAGCAGGCGCTAGGAAAAGCAGGCTCGATGCAGCCCGGCGATGTTTACAAAGTCAGCTTGCCGCGCAGCGATCTGAAAGTAACCGCAGGAGGAGTTGAACTAAAGCCTGCGCTTGCTCTCGGTTCGTGGGTCGCTTTCAAAAAGATTGGCGACATGACGATGGTCATGGCTGATCTGGTGCTGACTGAAAATGAAGTTACTCCGGTTCTGACCAAGCTTCAGGAAGGCGGTATCGAAATATCAGCGCTTCACAACCACGTATTGCGCGAGTCGCCTCGGGTAATGTACATGCACATTCATGCGATGGGAGACCAGGTGAAAATCGCGAAAGCGATTCATGATGCGTTGACCCTCAGCAAGACTCCCTTTGCAGCTTCAACTGCGCCAGCCCAGACTCAAGACATCGGAATCGACACGAAGCAGATCGATCAGCTCATGGGACAGACCGGCAAGGTTAACGGTGTCGTTTACCAATACAGTATTGCGCGGGCGGACGAGGTTATAGATGTTTCGATGGACTCTAAGGGCACAGTCATCCCACCGGCGATGGGCCTGGGTCAGGCAATTAACTTTCAGCCGACTGGCGGTGGCAAGGCAGCGATCACTGGCGACTTTGTGCTGCTCGCGAGCGAAGTGAATCCGGTCATCAAGGCGTTACGAGATAACGGCATTGAAGTGACTGCGCTTCACAGCCACATGCTGACGGATTCGCCGCACCTGTTCTTCATGCACTTCTGGGCGAATGATGACGCGCAGAAGCTGGCGCGAGGGCTGCGCTCAGCGCTCGACAAGGTAAACGTGAAGAAAGGTTAGTCTATTTTGGGTTGTCAAAGTCTTTGCCTTTTGGCGTTTCACCTTATCCGTGTGACGTCGCGAATCCTTGTATTCTGTTCTCCGAATAGCTAGACTCCGGCCGTCATAATTTAACTAGCTGCTTCCTCGCCTCAACTCCTTTCTGAAGGAGGGCACCTTATGACCTCGGATCTAGTTTTTCAGTTATTCGTCACTCCGCAACGGCCTCTGCCGAAAACAGATTCCTCTAAATATGCCGACAAGAAAATTAATGATCGATTGGTGCTACCCAAGGGTTCGTTAAATAAGTACAGGTGTGCAGATGGTACTAGTGTGAATTGATCGGTACTGGTTCGCTGCTTGGAGGCTAACTTTATTTCGAACGGAAAAAAGTACGACCAAACCGTCGTGGTCATTGGCACAGGTTTCGGTGCGTGTATGACAGCGCTTCCGCTGGCGCGCAAGTTCAAAGCCCGGAACAAAGGTGAAACGATTCTGATGTTGGAGCGCGGGACGTGGTGGACGACGCCGGTGGGAACCGTGCAGGACAAGGAAGTTAAGACTTTCGATTTTCTGAAAGGCAAAAAACAACCAGTCCAGTTCTGGCCGTCGCAGAATCACTTTCGTGGACTCATCGACATCATCACGCGATGCTATCGGCGGCCGAAGAATGAGGATGGGCTTTATGATTTTACGCAGCTCGGCAAGCCGGGCTTGTTCGGACTGTTCGGCCGGGTAAACGATGGAGTCACCATCATTCGTGCAAACGGTGTGGGTGGCGGCTCGCTTGTTTATTCAAACATCACGATTCGGCCTCCTGATCTGGTGCTGGACGACCCGCGCTGGCCCGTGGATTGGCAGGGCAAGCGCGACGCCTATTACGAATTAGCGCGTCATGCAATCGGCTACAGTGTGATGTCGGCGCTGCAAGCCCGCGACGCTGGGAACTTGCCATACGTCGATAAGAACGGCACCAAAGCGATGCCTGCTGGTTGGGTCAACTCGGGTCTGAGCAATATCGTTATGAGATCCGCTCGTCTGACTCCGCACTGGGACATTCAAGATCAAGGCACGTTTAATCGTCGCGGTCTGAAACAGATTCACCTCGTTCCCGGTGTTCCGCCGGATCAGCAATTGAAGCAAACTCCGAGCAACAATTTCTGGATTGATCGCGCGCGTGTATTTCAAACGGCTGTCAGTCAACTTACGAATGACTTTGGTGCAGTCGATCTCGCCATTAATGACTTGACGCCGGAAGGTACTGCGTTAGGACCGACTGAGCCTCCTCCAAATTACAACCCAGAGAACACGAAAGATCCGCCGAAGAATTATTGTGAGAGACAGGGTCGTTGCAATGTCGGCTGCCTGCCCGGCGCTCGACATACGCTAAACAAACAACTCATGGGCGCAATCCTTGGGAAGCCTGACGGAACACCTCCCGCATTCGAGAAGATTCTGACGCTCGAACCACTCGCTGAAGTCGATACGATTCGCGCGCTCGAAACCGGCGGCTATGAGATTCGGTATCAACAGCGAGATCAAAATGACCCCTCCCGCACAACTATGAAGTCGGTGACGGCGGAAAAGGTAATCGTGTCGGCAGGCTGTCTGGGTACAAGTGAGATCATGTTGCGCTCAAAGGCCAGCGGTACGCTGCCCAATTTGAGCGAAAAAACAGGCTTTGGATTTTCGACGAATGGCGATTACGTAGCGTTCCTTGATGAGACCGCCGAGCGCACGAGTATACTGCGTGGCCCCGTCACGACTTCCTTCGGCCACTTCAACACGACTGATCCGAAGACCGCGAGCGATCCATCGAAGGTTGACCCGTCAACATTTCATACTCTGGAGGATCAGGGGATTCCACCAGCGCTGGCCACTTTGGTCGGAGTTGGCGAGCCCTTCATTCGATCGCTGGCAGCGGGCAGACGCGGAATACTCTGGGTGATCGTTGCGGCGATCCGCTTTGGCCTCCGTCGACTGGGACACTATTGGACGGCGTTTTGGAATAACTTTCGTCAGCGACAGGATATCTTCGAGTCGGAAGATGAAATCACAAACAAGATGATGTGTGTTGTGGCGATGGGTCGCGAGGCATCGGTTGGTCAGTTTCGGCTCGGTGGCCCAGGCGAAACTCCATTGAGAATTAGCCGCACTGACGGGAAGAAGTTCCATGAAGATCCAATCTACGATGAGATCCGAAAGTCGTTGGCGAGGCTTGAAAGAGTTGTCTCACCGGCAGGAAAACAGCAAGAGTTCCAGAATCCATTCTTCAATCCAGTCACGAAGGAACTTAAGGCTGAATCAATCGCCCTTAGTCATCCGCTTGGCGGCTGCATCATGGCAACTGATGCGAGTCGAGGCGTGGTGGATCAGTACGGCCACGTTTTCGACAAATCGAAGACCGGCGCCAGACCATTCTATGAAGGGTTGTACATTGCAGACGCCTCGATCATTCCAACTGCGCTCGGAGTAAATCCGTCGCTAACTATCTCAGCGTTGTCGCTAAGAATAGCTGATCAGATCATTGCCGAACTGCCGTCCTAAGAGACAAGAAGTGGCGTCTCGCCTTTAGCGTTGCATCTTTCACGACCGTTGCCCCGCTTGCGGCTACCAAGGAGCACACCCGCCGTTAGGCGCATTTTACTCAACAAACTGTTTTTATCGTAAGCCCTTCTTCGCAAGAATTCCTATCTATATCGCTCGTTGCAAGAAGCGTTGCAAAGTCTTCGCGGGCAGGAGTCGGCTGTGATATCATCCGCGAACCTCGTTCCTACGCAGACATGTCGTGCGATTCGATTGGTAGATTGGGTTCGCAAGATTGTCGTGGTTGTTCGGCCCATAAACCTCTTTACTCACGATGTTGAAGAGAAGTAAAGCTACTAAAACCTAAGACAGCCTTAGCTCTTGGCTTGTTCCGGGAGGTGCTCTGTGAAAACGAATACTCATCGTTCTTTTCTCCGCACTTGGTTTGAGCAGTCCTTGACTGCGTTGCTGCTGTGGGCGTCGGCCCTTTCTCTGATGTCACCCTTCGCGCAGTCTCTGGCCCGGACCCGCGGGGAGTTGGATGATGGGACGCGGAAATTTCTTAGCCAACAGAGCTCCGCCCCGACGTTTCCAACTCAAGCCAAAGGGCCAACGCGCTTATGCATATTGACGCCAACCATAAAGAAAGGGTCACTGTCCGGAGAAGCGTTTGTTGATCGTCTGATCGGACAATTGAAGCCAAAGGAACAAATAGTTCAGGCCGCAGTCCTGGAACATGCCGGCGACCCGGACACCTACAAACAAGCGGTGGCAAAGGCGGGTTGTCAACTTACGTTGGCTTTGACCATCGCCGGCGACTCGCCAACCTTCAGATTACCCTTCGGAAAGAAATACAAAATAGAGGTCCAGTATACGATTAAGGATGTGAACAGCGACCAAAGTTCACCTGAAGAGAGTTTGTCTGAGAATGGAAATAATCCGGAGAACATTCTGAGGTCAGTACAAACCAAGATCGTTGACGCGATTCTCGTCAAGGCTTCTTCTCTGACTGGCGCCGCAACGCCGACTGCAGCGCAGCCTGTTGAGAGTGGCATTGCTCCCAATGCTCCGCGCTCACCGAGCAGTAACCTGTTCGGCTCAACCGCCGCACGTCAGCGTTTGGTTGTGCAAACCAGTCACACTTCAATGGTGACGGACTTTGTTTACAGTCCTAATGGGAAGCTACTTGCCACTCTCGCAGCCGACGGAGTACTGAAGCTTTGGTTAACCAGCAAAGGCCAGGAGATTGTGAGTATTCCCGGCTATCAAATCGTCGGCATGGCCTTTCATCCCGACAGTCGGAGCATTGCGTGTCTCAGCAAGAGTGGCGTCTTGCGCATTTTTGATGTTAGTACGGCCGCGATTCTTCACCGACTGACACCCATCAAGAGCGGCAGTGGAAGCTTAATCCCGCTTCCTGTTCCAAAGATCGGCAAAAAGGAAGACAGCAACCCCTTCTTCAATCTGCCATCGCCGGTGGCGTACAGCTCAACCGGAAAAGTCCTGGTCAGCGGCGGAAACGGGGGCGTAAAAGTTTGGGACATAGCGAAGAGTAGCGTCCTCTATCAGATGGCCAATAAGGAATTCGTGCCGCTGGTGGCGCTAACCAATGACGGTAGTCTGGTGGCTGGCGTGGTTGAAGGCTACCGGATAAAACTGTGGTCAACGGCAACCGGGAAAGAGACCCGCATTATTAACACAGATATCGCAGCGCTCTCGGCGTTAACGTTCAGCCCCGATGGCAGCCTTATCGCTTGCGGCAATATTAACGGAACGCTGAAAGTCTATAACCCGATCGATGGAAAAGAAGTGAAGAAACTCATCGACGGACCAGGTGAAGAAGATGTTATTGGGGTTGGCCGAAAAATCGGGAGAGTCCCGATCCTCGGCGACGTCGGAGATGCTGTTTCCAATTTAATTGAAGGTGCGGACCAGTTGCGCAATTTGCTCTTCACGAATAAGAGCATCCGCGCGGTGACGATTAATCCGGATAATAAGTCGCTCGCCTATCAGGCTGGTGACAATGTAATTCATGTGCTTCGAATTGAGGATATCAAGGAAATCCTGACCGTTGAACAGGACGATCCCTTCGATACCGGCGGCAGTAACCAAAGCAAGGGCGGTGGAGCAAAGCCGACCGGCATTACCGCTAAGAAGCCAAGCGACGCCGTCAGCGCTTTCTTTCGCCAGCTTTGTCCGATTCGGTATAGCACCGACGGCAAGACGATTAATGGCTGCAAGAACTTCAAAAACATCCAAAGGTGGGACGCCGTCACGGGGCAGGAGTTAATGACTCTCGCCGTGGCGAAACGCGGGGCTATCAAAGGTCAAAAAGTACCCATTCCTTTTCCCCTTACCACGGTTCCACGATTTGCGAACGATAAGTTACTGCTGACGTCCAGTTTCGCTGGTGGCGTTAAGCTTTGGGACCTGGAGAAGCGTTCTAATCCTCAGCGAATCGTGGAAACCTCGCCGGCCCTTGGAAACAACCTGCCGGTTTCAGCCAGCGGCGAGTTGCTCTTAAAGGTTTCTTCTGACGAGAAGACCTTGATGGTTTACGGGCTTAACTCTGACAAAGAAATACGAAGCTTTCCGGTAGAAGACCCGCCGAACCAGAAGATCATCGCCGCGCAGTTCAGTCCGGACAATAAAATGGTGGTCCTGGAAATCCTTGAGGAAAAGGTCAGACTAAAATTTTTCGCATCGCGCAAAGTCCGGCTTCGCGTCATGGATATCAGCAGCGGTCAACAAGTATTCGATGCCTCTGATGTCCTGGAAAATCAGTTCGTCTTCAGCCCTGACTCGAAGAAATTCGCCTACATGCCGAAGGGTCAATCTCTTTGGGATTCCTTTCGCAATAAAACTGAAATCGACGTTTATGAGGTGGGGCAATCCCCGTGGCGCGAGCTTTATGAAAAAGATGTGGAAAGAGAGTTTCAGAGCAACTATGTCTCCAAAGTTGTTTTTAGCTCAGACGGCAAACTGTTAGCGAGCGAGGATAGGGACACGATTAAGGTCTGGGACGCCAGCAATGGAAAGCAACTCTACGAACACAAGCTCGATCTTGCAACGAACGTTAGCAGCTTTGTTTTTGTCCCGGGCAGAAACATTCTCACGTTCACGATCTTCAGCAGAATCTACTCGTGGGACCTTGAAACCAAGCGTGTTGAGAAGCTGAAACTCGAAACCGACCTTTGGGGCAGTCTGGCGTACAGCCCCGACGGCAAGACGATTGCGCTCGGGGGCGTGGAAAACAAGGTCAGGCTGTTCAATGTCACTACGCAGGACGAATTGGGTTCGCTGGTTGCGCCAAACGAAGACGATTGGATGCTGACCACGCCAGATGGAAGATTTGATACCAGCCGGTTGGACGAGATTGAAGAGGTTCAATGGATCATGCCAAACGAACCCTTCAACCCGGAGTCTGTCGAAGTGTTCATGCGCTATTTTTACGAGCCTCGTTTATTGACGCGATTGTTGAGTGCTGACAATTTCGACGACATCCCCGACCTGGCAAAGATGAATCGCGCTCAACCTAAGGTGAAGATAAAAGAAGTGGTTCCGGTAAAGGACGATGCCGTGCGCGTCATTGTCGAGGTGGCGGACGGCTTCAGCGAAACTCAAACAAATGCGCAGGGCCAGCCAATGCGGTCAGGGGTCTACGATGTACGGCTGTTTCGCAATGGTCAATTAGTGGGCTACAGCACCTCGCCGGAGAAGTTGGCAGAGTTAGCGCAGCAAAAAAGCACGCAGAAGTTCACGGAAGAACTCACAGCGTGGCAACAAGCTAACCGGATTAGCCTTGATGCCTCGACCGGGAATGCCTTGCTCACCTTCGACAATGTTAAAGTCCCCCAGCGTGCGGAGAAAAGTCGAGTCATCTTTTCGGCGTACGCTTTTAACGAGGAGCGTGTCAAGAGTCTAACCGATCGCTTTTATTACGATCTGCCTGCTGCGACCCAGCCACGCAAGGGCCGGGCTTACATCATTTCTGTCGGTGTGAGCGCGTTCGAAAATCCGGCCTTCAATCTCGAATTTGCCGACAACGACGCGCGAGCGATGCGGACCGTGATCGAAAAAGATCTCCTGGCCGTCGGACAGTTTTCCGAAGTCGTCCCCATAACCCTTACATCCGATTATCAAAAGCAGGGCGAGAAGCTGGTCGTGACCGAAAAGCTGGCCACCAAAGCCAATTTTGAAAAAGTACTGAAGCGTCTCAGCAATCGTAATCAACTTGCGAATGAGACTGCGGCAAAACCTACGGCAGCGGCTGTGGCAACGCCCACTCCAGTGGCAGCCAAAACACCGCCAAAAGGTCGACGGCCAGCACCCAAGACCAATCCGGCTCCTCCGGCACCGGCACAACGAAGTGAGGCCGTCGCGCCACAAACGGTTGCAGACTCTGGAATTCCCAACTTTGATAAGTTGCGGCCCGCGACCCCGGATGATTTGGTGCTGATTCTTTTTTCGAGCCACGGTTATGCCGATCGCGCTGGGAACTTCTATCTGATCCCTTATGACACCGGCGCGGGTACGGAAAAGGTTTTCACGGAAACGGTGCGCCAACACAGTATTTCGAGCGACGATCTCTCCGGATGGTTGCGCGATGTGGATGCGGGCGAGTTGGTGATGATTGTGGATGCGTGCCATTCGACTGCGGCGATCGACGGACTCGACTTCAAACCCGGACCGATGGGCAGCCGCGGCCTGGGACAATTGTCATACGACAAGGGCATGCGAATCCTGACCGCGACGCAAGCCGACAATGTGGCGCTGGAAAACAAATCGATCGCCCAGGGTCTCTTGAGTTACTCGCTCACTCGCGATGGGTTGGAATCGCAACGCGCAGACTTTAAGCCACAAGATAAGAAGATCACTCTGTTGGAATGGCTCGAGTATGGCGAGGACCGCGTCCCGAGACTGAACGAAGAAATTATCGGCGGACTAATAAGCGCGAACAGTACGGCCGTCGACAAACCGCGCTTGATTCTTACCGCAAACGCGCGCGGCTTGCAGGACACGGGCCCGGCGCCCAGCACCACTCCAAACGCGCCGGCGAAAAATACGAAGCTGCAACAGCCGGCTCTATTTGATTTCGCACGGCAAGGTGGAGATACGGTGCTGGTAAGGAGTCCGTGAAGCGCCGGGACTGTGGTAAGTGGTTGGTTCGTCGTGAGGGTTGCGGCAAGGAAACTCTGTTTCTTCTCGACTGTCCGAAAGCCGGCTCTCTCGCTATCTGTCCAATAAGAGTTTATCGAACGTTATGGCTGGAAACTGGATGATAAGAGTCAGTTCACTATGGATAATTCTTATCGCGCAATTTTTCTATTCATCTGCATCCGCGCAGGACGCACAGAAACTAGAGTTGTATCTAGAAACGGGACACACCGGACCACTTTGGACCGCAGTCTTTTCGCCCGACGCCAAAACTATCTCCTCAATTGGTGGCGACAACACCATGAAGTTGTGGGACGTAAAGTCGGGACTTGAACTGAACACTGCTAACCTCGGCCAAGTCGCCTTCTCGGCTGACCAAACAACCATCGCGTCATGGGAATTCAACAGCAAAGTCATAGCCCTCTTTGACGTAGCGTCATGGCGCCAGCTTCCCACGCTCTCAAGCGAGAGGGGCGTTCACGGTGTTGTTTTTGCGCCGACTGGCAAAACGATCGCGACGTGGAACGATAGTTCGTTGGGTTTATGGGATGTAAAAACAGGAAAGCGGTTAGCTGTCCTAGACCGAGTGAGCAGTCCTAACAGCTTAGTTATCTTTTCACCAAATGGGAAAATACTCGCATGGGGAAATCGGAAAAACCGCCTCACCTTATGGAATATAGAATTCGGTCAAGAGCTTCATTCTCTGGAGGTGTCCCCCGATGTAGTGTTTGCGGCTTTCAGTTCAGATGAAACAGCGTTTGCTTGCTGGACTGACCGTACTCTCTCGTTATGGAATGTGTCGTCGGGCCGGAAACTGTATGAACTCGACCGACCGGCTCGAATAGAAATAGTCGCTTTTTCCCCTAATGGGCAGACACTTGTTGTCGGTTCTGGATCCTGGAACGACCTAACCATCGCATTATTCGATGCGGCCACCGGGAAGCAGCGTCATATCCTCAAGGAACACAACCGCTCTTTCAGTCAAGCATTCTTTTTGGCCGATGGAAAAACAGTTGTGGTTGGGGGTTGGTTGGCGGATCCTTTGAAATGGCCGCAGCCGATCTCTTTGGCAGGCGCGTCGTTATGGGATGTGGCTTCAGGAAAGGAACTTGTGCTGCTGAAGGGCATCACCCAGTTGGCACTTTCTCCGGATCGGTCAGCGTTGGCCGTGTGGGTTGTGGATGACAAAACCGTCAACTTATGGGATGCAGCCTCGTGGCGCGAGTCTCACGTTCTGACGGACGGTATCGCAGTAAAGTCGGTAACTTTTTCGCCTGATGGGAAAGTGATTGGCTTGTGGCACGAGCAAGCTATAACGCTGTGGGACACAAAGTCTGGGCGGAGACTGAATAGCATTTCTCGACCATATGGTTTCTTTGCCAATGCTGTCTTTTCTTCTGATGGCAAGACAGTGGCTACTCTAAACGGAGATCAGACAATTACAGTGGCAGATGCAGTGTCGGGAAAGGAACTTCACACTCTAAAAGGCAGTGTTTTCCCGGCGAGATTATTTGCGTTATCGCCCAACGGCAAGAGGATAGCAACATGGGTGTGGGGGACCAGAGTTATCAAGTTGTGGGACCTCCAATCAGCGAGCGCACCCCGAACCCTTTCTTTCGACAAGGATCCAGTGGCTCAACAACATCATAGTGTAAAGGCGAACGCCCCGATGTTGATTTCGCCGTGGCTGTCGGTGGTTTTTTCTCCCAGCGGGAAGACAATAGCCGAATGGGTGTCAAGCGACAAAAGTGTCACGCTTTGGGATACGGAAACCGGTAAGAGATTGCATATACTGGATGAACATACAAAACCCGTTGTCTCGGTCGCATTTTCCCAGGACGGCGAGACGATCGCTACGAGCAGTGAGGACTACTCCATCAAGTTGTGGGATGTTGCGTCAGGCAGGACACTTCAGACCTTGCTAGGTCATGTCCTCTTTGCCTTTTCCCCAGACAGCAGGACAATTGCGACCGGTCTTCGGGATGGCTCGGTAGTGAAGCTATGGGACGTGGTCTCTGGAAAAGAGGTTCTGAATCTTAGAGGGCAGCCAGATCCCCAGGGGACTTCGCCCCGTTTCGATTTAGTCGTCGCGTTTTCCCGAGATAGTCGCACGATTGCGACGGTAAGCGGTGACGGTGCCGTCAAGCTCTGGGATGTTGCTTCAGGAAGGGAGTTGGGTGCATTAATTTCTCCTGCCGGTCAGATTACGTCGATCGGCTTTTCGGTAGATGGCAATACGATAGTAACCGGAGGCATAGACAAGACAGTCAGCATATGGGAAGCAGCGTCGGGTCGACTTTTGAAGACTCTCCAAACTGATAATCCAAAGACCTTCAAAGAAGTCTATTCCGTCGCGCCTGACTACTATAGGCTCCGCGTCGGAGATCCGATTTTGACATCGCGCGGCCAAGTTTCACCGGACGGTAGGTTTCTCGTCAGCATGGGGGATAACGGTCGGGTCAACTTTTTTGATATCGAGTCAGATTCATTGTTAATGAACTTGGTTTCGTTGGCCGACGACGAGTGGGCAGTAACCAATGCTGAGGGGCGATTCGATACCAACAAATCGCTTGACCAGATTCAAGGTGTGCACTGGGTTGTAAATAACGAAATCACGAACCCGCTGATGCTTGATGTCTTTATGCGCCAATACTACGAACCGCGTCTTCTCCATCGTCTCCTGAACAAAGAACAATTCAAACCGTTGCCTTCGATTGCCGACATCAACCGGGTTCAGCCTAGGGTCGACATTAAGGAGGTTAAGCCGGTCCCATCTGGTATTGGTTCGGTGGACGTTACTGTGACCGTTAAAAGCAGCACGGAAGACGTGAGCGTAAGCGCGGCGGACATCACCAAGCGGAAGCCATTCTCGTCCGGCGTTTTTGATCTGCGCCTGTTTCGCAACGGTCAATTGGTTGGTCACACCACGACTGACGAGAACCTCCAATCCACTTTCAAGTCTTACAAAAACTTTGATGATGAATTAACAGCGTGGCGCGAGGCGAACAAGGTCGATCTGGTTGACGGGAAAAAGACTATTACCTTCACCGTAACGCTTCCGGCTAATTCGAACGCAAAGGAAGTCGAGTTTTCTGCGTACGCCTTCAATGAAGATCGCGTCAAGAGCGAAACCGCGAGGCAGCTTTGGTCGCTCGATGAGGCAGCCAAAACTTTGTCCGGCCCGCGAACAAAGCCGCGCGCCTATGTGATCGCTGTCGGTGTCAACGCTAATGAAAATCCTTCTTTTGATTTGCAGTTTGCCGCCAACGACGCTCGTCGATTTCAGGAAGTGCTGCCGCAACGTCTGGTTGCGACGGGAGAGTATTCAGAAGTTGTTCCCGTCTCGCTCATCTCAGATTGGGAAATGCGACGCGGCCAGAAAGTGACTACGAAAACCGACGCGACGAAAGCCAATTTCAAAGTGGTGCTTGATTTGCTCGCCGGCCGACCCGTCGCGGATGAAATCAAACGCGCAATTCCTAACGCCGAAAAGTTAGCCAGGACGACGCCGGATGATATGGTGCTGATTCTCTTTTCCAGCCATGGTTACGCCGACCAAAGCGGTAACTTTTACTTCATTCCCTACGACACCGGCCCAGACGCGTGTAGCGTCTTTACGGAAACGGTCCGCCAGCGCAGCATTTCCAGCGACGAACTTTCCCTGTGGTTGCGAGATGTGGACGCGGGGCAAATGACCTTGATCGTGGATGCCTGTTACTCGACGGCGGCGATCGAAGGCTCTGGTTTCAAGCCTGGCCCGATGGGTAGCCGTGGTCTGGGCCAACTCGCTTATGACAAGCGCATGAGAATTCTTACTGCCACGCAAGCTGACAACATCGCCATGGAGTTACCAGCCACAGCGGACGGACGCCCAGTCAACCACGGGCTGTTGAGTTACGCTCTATTGGAAGATGGGCTCGGCGGAAACAAAGCAGACTTCAAGCCGCACGATAAGACTATCTTCATGGACGAGTGGCTGGAATATGCGGTGGCGGAGGTGCCGAAACTTTTTGCCAACCAGCCACGGCCGATTAACGAAACTAAGCCCAACTCAAGACAACGAAACGATCGTCCACGGCTGGTGTTGCTGAAGCGAGAGCTCGCTGATCCGGGTGTCTGTCGACCCGGCCCAAGCGCTGGTCCTTCGCGGATCCAGGAACAGCAACCATCTTTGTTTGACTTCACGCGGCGCAAGCGCGAAGTCGCGTTGGTGAGGAATCCATGATGGATTTGGATCGACGTTCTCTAACTGAAAGGCTGTACCGCGAAGCGTTGGAGTTGGATGTAGCGGAGCGGCAGTCTTTCGTCGCACGCCAGTGCGGCGAGAATCTCGACTTGCGGCGCGAGGTCGAATCCATGTTGGCCGCTCGTGACTCACGAATAAGCACGCCCATTCTGTCACCTTCAGCAAAAGCTCCGAGCTCAACTCCGCCACCGGTATTCGATCTCGTCGGCGAGACTTTGGACGGTCGTTACTACATCGAGCAGAAGCTCGTCAGCGGGGGCATTGGGGACTTATACCTGGCCATCGATAAACCTGAGGTGATGTTACGACGGGTCGTCGTCAAGGTCTTACAGGAAAAAGCCCTCGAGGACGAATGGGTCGTCACAAAGTTCCGCCAGGAGATCGAAGCCTTAACCCGGATCGATGATCCGGGTGTAGTTGGCCTGCTCGATGCCGGGACTTTGCCAAACGGTCATCCTTATCTCGTGATGCAGTTTGTCGAAGGCGACAACCTCCGGAGTGTCATGCGGCCTGATCGCGGAATGCCGTTCGACGATGTGGCCAACATCTGGCAGCAATTGGGCCGCACACTCACAGCCGCGCACGAACGCGACGTGGTGCACCGGGATTTGAAGCCGGAAAACATCATGGTGCGCCAGCGGCGTGACGGTTCGTGGCAAGTGAAAGTGATTGATTTTGGAATAGCCAGGATCCGGAATTCGCTCGTCGCGCCCAGCACAGTCACCGCCAGAGTCGCAGGTACGGCAAGCTACATGTCGCCGGAACAGGTTGAAGGAAAGAGAGCGTCGGCCACCAGCGATGTCTACGCCTTAGGAGTCATCGCCTACGAAATGGTAACCGGGCGCCGACCGTTTAATCCCGAAACTATGTTTCAGCTTTCTGAAATGCAAAAGTCAGTGCCCCTTGCACCGCGAGCGTTGCGCCCCGCTTTACCGCTGGCAGCAGAGAACGCGATTCTGAAGGCTCTCTCGTATCAAAGCTCCGATCGATATCAAAAGGCCTGTGAGTTCGCTGATGAACTCGTGCGCGCTCTACTTGAGAACGATGATGCTATTCCAGCCGCAAGGGCTCCGATCGATCCCGCACATACTCCTACCATGATGGCTACGGTCCAATCCGAGCGGTCGTCGGAACCGACAGTGGTCTCGCTAATCAAACCCGAGCCCGCCCCGTTCGGAAGCGCAGCGCGGTCTGTTCCCGTAGCAAGTTCTTGTTCGCTTCGCATTGCCCTCGTGTTATCTGTCGCGTTGTTAATCGGGCTCGGCGGACTCTTTGCTTTGAAATATCGATCCTGGTTTGCGGGACCCGAGCGCTCGCTCACTTATTGGCTGACCGTGCAGCGAATGTACGACGATAAACCGCTCGGCCAACCGTTTAATTCCGCGGGGCGCGAATATTTTCATACGGGTGATCGGTTTGTTCTGAATATCATCACCCCTGAAGCGGGCGCGCTGTATATACTCAATGAGGGTCGCGACGAAAAAGGAATGACCGAGTGGAACATCATGTTTCCAACCAAAGAGATCAACCAGGGCGAGCCTTTGGTGGCTGCGCAGCAAACAATCAAGACCGGCGGGTACAGGTTTACCGGCGGTGTCGGAGTCGAGCGAGTGTGGTTGATTTGGGCGAAGCAGCGGACTCAAGTCCTGGACCCGATCTTTCGTGACGCGCGGGAAGACGGAGTAATTCACAATCCAGCCCAGCAAGCGCAATTGCAGGACTTCTTCAAACAAAACGAGTCGTCGACGGAACTAATCCAGGATGAAAGTAGGGAGAGAGCTATCCTCAAAGGACGCGGCAACATAATTGTGCGGCGTCTGGATTTTTCTCATAAGCCTAACTCATAGAAGCGCCGTGGGCGGCGAGCCGCTCCAGGCAGGAGGACCTCATGAACCTGAAACCCCGCGAAACGAACATTTGCTTGTGGCTGCTAATCGTTTTGATTTGCGGTACGTGCTCCCTCAATTCAGCGCAGGAAGGTTCGAAGTCGATAAAGTCGGAAGAGTACATGGGGAAGCGTCCCGCTGAAACTCCAGCAGGAGGCGCAGCCGGTTCCTCGGCAAATGTTTCGAAGAGTACGCGCCCGGTGGCCGGCAATAAGAACAACACAGGCCGGCAAAAGCCAGGCAAGGCCACGCCGATGAGTCAGACCGCGCCATCATTCGTGTACATTGTTGACAAAGATTTTCCCGAGGAGCCACCACCGCGCAACTATGAATATGTTCGTATGGGCGTGACTATCTGGCGACTCTCTCCGAGCCAATGTCCAATCCAGGACTGTCCACTTCCGAAAGCATCCGTCGATTCCAGTAAAGGACTGGTTGACACGGCGACTCGCGTAGACGATAACGTGCCCTTGAATAATGGAGAACGCGTGCGCCTGGGACTGGAATCGCTCGCCCAGAGCGGCTATGTCTATATCATCGATCGTGAGCAGTTCGCCGATGGCTCAATGGGCGAGGGGTTCTTAATTTTTCCAACCAGGAAAATCGATAGTGGTAAGAACTGGGCGCAGCCGGGACAGCAGATTCACTTACCGCGGGCTGGTGGATGCTTCTGCGTCAAATCTCGAAACAGCCAGAAGATTCTGGTGGCAGACGTGCTGACAGTCGTTCTGAGTCAGACCCCGCTACTTCGTGAGGAAGAGATCGGGGGCGACGCTATCCCCATTCCAATTAGCTTAATCAGTTTTCTCGGTCGCGCCGATAAAGAGAAAACGTTTCGTGGCATACTGCGTGGCGGCAGCGGACTGGCTCAAACAGCACAAGAGCAAAGCGCCGGCGCCAAAGGCTTGTTTGATACCGCACCGATCCTGACACAAGGCGATTTACCGCCTCAGAGCTTTTATCAAAGCCTTGTTCCGATCGGCAAAGTTGCGGTTTTCAATTTCTCACTTCAATATGGCGCGGCTGGCAGGAAGGCATCTCAGAATCAATAGCAAATGAGTCGAGATAACCGGCAACCTCGTTAACTACGAAGGGATCGAGATCGCGCCCGAGATCGTCGATCATTACTGCGAGAGTATCAAGGAGTTTTACGACCGTTACAATCTCCCAACGGTACGCTACTGGTCTGGCCAATATTAGTCCAACTCATTTTTAGTGTAACTATAAGTCCTTTAGATTAAGAAGGTTACGCGGGAGCCCCCAATTGCTGAGCAAGTCGGCACTGTCAAAGGTGTCTTGCGTGCAGTCGCAGCACGGACTGATCAAGGAAGCGCCCAACGTCATGATAGAAGCGATCTTAAGCCGGGTCTTGTTATGTTATTTGAGACAGATGTTGAGAACTGATTAGTGTCCGCTACTCGCTAAGTGCGCGTGAATAGTTTTTTTTCGTATCAGGGCAAATCGCCGTAGGTTCACATTCGTCTTATGCGCATGAATGCCTGTCACAACTAAGGCACAACGGAGTGCCAAAGGTGGAAATGGTGGGACCTGAGGCGCGTCTTGGTTTATTTTCTTAGCACTATCAGCGGAAACTGCGCGGAGGTTGGTTCACAAGCTAAGCCCCGGCAAGATCATCACATCTTCGTTTCTCTTCCTGAGTCGGTTCTTCCCTCTTAGATAGCTTTCGTTCGTTGTTTCTTTATCACCTTTTTCCTTATCGCCGGTTCGCTCCTGCATCAGGTTCTGCAGCGAGTCTACATACAAAGTAGGTAGGCGATTTAGCAACACCAAGGCGTGCGTGTAATCGGTTCCGTCTAAACCCAGTCTTGGCCCTGCCGCTGCCTTAATTCCCATTACCCTATCGTTAAGTTTTAACAGCGCGAGCATCGCCAGTTGCAATCGCCCCGCAGACATCAAATCCAAAATCCGCCCAAGTTGCTCTTTTGCGGCGTGACGCTTGAAAGATGTCCTGTAACCCGCTCTATCCAACATCCTGTCAGGAGCGATGTTAAGAACGCGTGACATGAGGTCCATTCGTTTTACCGGAACCTTGGCGCCCAATTCATATCGGATCCACTGACGGCGCGACACGCCGACCGCCGCTGCTGTTTGCCTGCGTGAACCCGGCTAAGAGCCTTTGCTGTGTTAACCACTCTCCAAAGATTTGCCACCTGCCATACATGTAATCATGTTTTGTCTCTGTCTGAACTCGTCTCGGCATAATCAATACCTTTCAGTTTCCACAAAAAAATCATTGACCGCTGCTAACTGGCTAAACAGCTAATCAGTTGCGGATTCCAGTGTCGCCAAAAATGTCACCTCATTGGGCCCGATCTCTGAAATTCGGCGCGCTCTCGTGTTGTCTCTGAGACGTGCGCGAAAAGTCCAACATGAGAATTTCGGTTCTTTCGAAAACATGCGGCAGGCTTCTAAAGGCCTTTGCAACGCAGGTGCGGAGTTCATTAACGATGCCAGTAAGAAAAATTCCGAGGTATGGGGCGCAAAAGAACATCGGGAAGTTCTTCAGCGTGAAGACCGGTCTCGTCGCTTGGTACGAATCACTGCTTGAGCGAGACAAAATGTACCTTCTCGATTTTGATCCACTTGTGACTTTCTGGCGCGAACAACCGCTCAGAATTCGCTACGTTCTTAACGGCAAGACTCACTTTTACACGCCCGATCTTGAGGTGCACCGCAATTCAAGAAAACAGCTGGTTGAGGTCAAGTCTCAAAACCAGGTCGACAGTGGCAAGTTCGATGGCCTTTTTCGAATAGCAACATCGGCTTCACAGGACGAAGGATACGAATTCGTAGTCGTCACCGATCAACTGATTCGCCAGCAGCCCCGGTTGGACAACGTAAAGAAATTATGGAAGTACGCGCGTACTTCGATTCTGCCGCAGCACCAGCTGCTATGCCGGCAGTTCTTCCAAGAAAAGGAGTCTGAGCAAGTCGAGTTGGGTGATCTGATCGCTTTCTTTAAGTCCAAGGGTGTGGCCGCGCAGGTTGTGTACTCCATGCTGTTCTGGGGAGTTCTTGATTTCGATCTGACTCAACCGCTCGACCAATTCACATCGATCACGTTAACCGGCCTTGCGGCTGTAAGAATCAGAAAGGCGTCATAAATGTCACAACACAGGTTAAGCAGAAACATGCAGTTCAAGTTGCGAGGCAGGGAATACGTAATTGAAAAACGCCTGCCTGACGGCACTATCCGGATTAAGGACATCATCACCGACGAACGGTCGGCGATGCCAGAGCAGGAGATAATTGAGGCTGTCTTTTGCAACGACGGCGAGTTGCTCGGCCATGATCGAAATCAAGACGTTCTCAAGAAGCGTCTAAAAAAGACTGGCGTTTGCGATATTGCCTGTCTCAAAGACGATGATCCCAGGAGAATGGAATTGCAGCGACGGATCTCCTACGTCAAAGCAGTCGAAGTGGCGGGCGTGAAGATTCGAACAGCAGCAGCACTCCGACCGATTATCGAAAAGGTTGTCGCCGCTATTCATGATGATAAGAAACCCTCGGTCTCCACTGTCCGCAGATGGCTCATCTTTTTCGAAACCTCAGGTAAGGATGTCAGATCCCTGGTCCCGGCAACCAAAGCCCGGGGGAACCGGCAGCGACGTTTCTTTGGCCGCCGGCTCATCAAAGGCGATTTCAAGAACGATCCGAAAGCTCAAGAACGAGCCCACAAAGTTGCTGAATTGCTTGAGAATGCAATTGACGAAGTTTATCTCAAGGACCAGCGCTTCACCGTTGATGCCGTATACGATGCGTTACTCGTGAAAATTGAGGACGCCAATCGTTTCAGAGATCACGACGACCAGCTTCCGGAACCCGCCAAAAGTAGCATCTATGACGCAGTGAGCAAGCTAGATGACTACGAAGTAATCGCAGCTCGATACGGGAAGAAAATCGCTGATGAAAAATATCGCGCCGTGCTTCAAGGTCCACGCCCAACCCGGCCGCTCGAAAGAGTGGAATGCGATCATACAATCACCGATCTCTTCGTAATCGATCCGATCATGATGCTTCCGATTGGTCGCGCGTTTCTCACATGGATGATTTGTGTTTATACCAAAATGATCCTCGGATTTTATATCAGCTTCAATCATCCCAGTTATCTAACGGTGATGGAGTGCCTGAAGCACGCGATACGGCCAAAGACGTACATGCGGAGGAAATACTTGAGTATCAAGAACGATTGGAGTCCATATGGAATTCCGGAAGTTCTAGTCGTTGATAACGCGCGTGAGTTTCACGGCCGAAACCTTGAGGATGCATGTCATCAATTAGGCATCGTTTTACAGTTCGGCCAGAGAGGTAAGCCGTGGGTGCGGCCATCGGTGGAGAGGAGCTATCGCACGGTCGCGACGCAACTGCACCATCAACTGCCAGGAACAACCTTCTCGAACATAATTGAAAAAGGTGACTACGAACCGGGAAAGACCGCCATCATCACGCCTGACGCGCTTGATGAAATAACGCACAAATGGCTTGCTGATGTTTATCAGGTTTCGCCGCATCGCGGGATTAGGGACGTGCCCGCCCTGCGTTGGGAAAAAGGAATCGCAGAGTGGCCGCCAGCTCTTCCAGTAAATAACGAGATCCTTGATGTCGCCCTTGGCTACACAGAAGAGCGCGTCCCCACCGCCAGGGGGATTGAACTAGACAATCTCTTTTACAACGATGATGACCTGGCGTTAGTTCGGCGTACGCTTGATCCGCACAAAAAAGTAATCATCAAGCGTAATCCATCAGACCTATCCCTAATTCACGTCTATGACGAACGGCACAATCGCTATATCCCCGTGCCGGCTGTAGATCAGCAATACACTAGAGGGCTCACACTCTATCAACATACTGTTATTAGTCGTTACGTGCGCGATCAACTGAAGCGCAATGTAAACGCCTTTTCCCTTGCTCGCGCCAAGCAGGAGATTCAGGAAATCGTCGAACGAGAGTGGGCCGCAGCGAAGAAGAATCGCACGCGCCAACGCCTCGCCCGGTTTCGGGGTGAAGGCGTTCAGAAGCGCGACGGAATCGAACATCAGCTTCCGGCTGCCGACATTGCGCCGACTCGAGTTATCGGCCCGGCGAAGCCGCACCTATTGCTTGAGCCAGCCGCTGAGTCATTAGTCGATCGAACATCCGATTTCGCCGCCGAAATATCTTCGACGGTTGATCCTCCGAAGGATGGCCATATCACCGATCTGAGGCTGGTTGATCCTGAGGTTGCGAAGACGCCAAGTAATGGAAATGGCGCCGGGACGAGTGACAAGAAATCAAAGAAGTCGGCGAAAAAGACGAAATCGAAAACCGATTCGCCCGCTCCATTGCCAGTAAGCGACAGGAATACCGCGCCGTCGCCGAGTTTGACCGACGAAGACCTCGACATGACTGGCTGGAATGGCGACTACAATCTGCCGAAATAGGAGCATCCAAATGTCAAAGCCTAAATCCAACATCGATCGTAAGAGGTATAAGAAAATAGCCATCGAAGATAGAGTGCAGATGGTGGAGCATCTTTACATACACTTCCCGCGAAACGAGAAAGCCATTAAGACCATTCGGGAACATCACGCCCACGCGAAATTCGCGAACGAGCCTGAGGGTCTGCTACTTCAAGGCGAATGTGGAGCCGGTAAGACCACAATAGTGAAACTCTACATGAAGGATTACCCGCGCACTTACACTCAAGAAAATACTCGGGTGCCGGTTCTATACGCGAAGGTTCCGGTTCCAGCTACATGCAAGAATCTAGCAACGAAAATTCTTATCGCAATCGGAGATCCCGCGGCAGAAAAGGGAACCCAAGTTTCCCAAACACTCCGCATCAAGAGATACATGGAAGCCTGCAACGTGGAATTGCTTATCCTCGACGAGTTTCAGCATTTCCAGGATCGCGACTCTTCGAAGGTTCTCAAGACCGCGTCGGACTGGCTGAAGCTTCTTATGGACGAAACCGGAGTGCCGATCGTGCTCGCGGGTTTGCCTTATTCACATACGATTCTTGATTACCCCGGTAATGAACAGTTGCAGCGGAGATTCGCCACTCGAATTGAACTGGAACCGTTTGCTTATGGAACAACTCAACAGCGACAAGACTTCCGTCGCTTTCTCAATGTAATAGATGACAAGTTGCCGCTCGCCGAAAAATCAAACTTGGCCGATCCAGCTATCGCACTATGCATTTATGAGGCGACTCAGGGCGTAGTTGCGCGTGTAATGAAGCTGGTTCGTCGAGCAACAGTAATCGCCCTGAAGTTACATAGAGAAATGATAACTTCTGATATTCTCAGCCTCGCTTATGAAGAGCGGCTCGCCGCAAATGATCCAAATAAACCAAATCCTTTTGGTGACGTAGCGCTTGTTGCGTAGCAAATTTGGAAAGCGAATAGTCTAGTTCGTTCTTGATCGCGCTTTTGGGTTCACGGGTTCGATCACCGCGCCAAGTTGTAGTTGCTGACGAACAATCGGCGACGCGAAAACTCGTTTTTCGCGATAGACCCAAGCCTGACGAAAACTATTTGGGCTTCTTACTCCGGCTCGCCGAAATCAATTTCTATACCCCCTCTTGGATCCTGCAACAGGCGAATTTGTCGCCGTACACGTTTACAGATACTTCTTCCTGTTCCTTTTCGGCAAATCCTGAAGTCGCTTTTGCGCGCTTGGCCAATCTAACTAATCTTACGCTTAAGGAGTTAACTCAATTAGTTCACCTCCGCGTCGATGAAAATACTGTGAGCACCTTTGGTCACAGAGTGTCGCGATACCTGCTCAGCCAACAGCGCTCCAAAGTGTGTCCCGCGTGCTTATATCAGTCGAATCACTGCCGGAAGCAATGGGATTTCGCCTTTGTGACATCCTGCCCTGTGCATCGCAACATGCTAATGGACGAGTGCCACGAATGTGGAAAGCCAATCAGATGGGAGCGATCAGCATTAAGTACTTGCGTATGTGGTGCAGACTGGAAGGATGCCAAACAACCTTCCTTGCCCGACGCCGAGGTTGTTTTATCGCGATTGGTTTTCCAACACTTTGGGATCTTGCCGCGTAGGGATTCGGCTTCTAAGAATAATCCGCTTTACTGTCTCCCGTTGGCTTCGATACTCGAAGCGCTATTCCTGATAGCCGGTCAATATAATGACCCTGTTACGTCATCGGGAAAACTCGTTCTCAGTAAGAAGAATATTCAACAAATTCACGATGAATTGTTGAGGGCTTTTCTCGTTTTCGACGCTTGGCCGAAAAACTTCCACGCCTTCCTCGACGAATTATGCCGCTACAACAAGTCATTAAAAGAAAAGTCCGGGCTGCGCAACAACTTCGGTGGAGTGTATGAAGCGCTGTATGGTCCTCGATCGTCTCATTTATCCGCACCCTCGTCACAACTGTTGAAATCTGAATTTGAGAAGTACGTCTGGAATCATTGGGAAGATGGATACGCAAAGCGGGCGAAGGGCTTCATGTCCACAGGAAGAGATGGGAAATACGTTACCTTGCTGAAAGCTTCCCATATGCTTCACACACATCCTCACGTGGTCCACCGTCTGGTATCAGAAGGGAAATTGAGTGCTGTCGTCAGAAAGACTTCCAAACTATTCCTGGTAGAGGCGCGCAGTGTCGAAGAGTTAATGAAACAGCGAGCACGGTTCATCTCGCTTGAGGAAGCATCAAGGCTTTTAGGTATCAGCCAGTTAAATATTTTGAGTTTGGTTGATAAGTGCCTGTTAGAAGGTGCTGAAGCGCCTTCGACCGATAATCATCATACATGGAGGTTCGAGAGAAGTACCCTGGTGAGCTTTCTAAGTAGCATCGTGTCGAACACCGCGAGCTGTCGTCGGCGTGGTCGCAAAGATTTTTACAGTTTCAGGATCGTGCTAAATCAACTTTCACGACGGCTTTCTGGATCGGGTGAAGGAATACAGACACTAATTAGAGACATATTATGTCGCCGACTGATCCCGAGAGCCAAGGTGGCAGACAAGGTCGGAGTATCTGCACTTTTCTTCGATCGCAATGAAGTCACCGCTTATCTTCAAAAGAAGCTCAGCAATCGAGCCGCTGTGGATCTCCGCGTGACAGGGCGAATAAAGGAACTCGGCTTAAAGTCAGACGTTGTTTATTTCTTAGCCAGGAAGGGTTTGATCAAAACAGTCGTAAGGGACAACGGAAATGCGCGATACAGGATCATTACTTGCAATGCAGTCTCTAAATTCAAGTCAAAGTTCATCTTCGCGAAAGATGCAGCAAAAGAAATAGGCACTTCAACAAAATTCCTGGTAAGCGGACTTCAAAAGTTGGACATTACGCCGGTATCCGGCAGGGCAATCGATTTAGGGCCGGCTTACATTTTTAAGAGAGCGGATCTTGAACACATCGACTTGAAGAGGGTTATTGAGAGTTTGCCCAAAAAGTTATTGCTCAAAAACCCGAGGATTATCACATCGGCGGAGGCCGCTAAAATCCTATCAGTGCCAGAGGGGACAATATCTGAATTAGTAAGAAACGGTGTGGTGAAACCGCATCAAAGCGCGTCGAACTCAAAGAGTCACGTTTTTTACCGTGTCACAATCGAAAGGTGCAAACATCAGTTTACGAATCTCAACGAATTGATTTCAACGAAGGCAGCGGCAAGTGTCCTCGGTGTGACGCGGAATACGTTATTTCACATCTGGATTGGGCGAGGTTATCTCAAATTTGAATTGTCAAGAGATGGCCATCAGCGGTTATTAAGAAAGTCCGAGGTTGAGCATCTCGCGGCCTTTCTTAAGGACGTTGTGAATATGAAAGAAGCGGCGGCATTGCTTAATGTGCCGTACGAATACATCCGTACCTGGACAAAAAGAAAATGGCTGACGCCTCTTCCTAATCCATACCCACGCGCGTTTATGAGTCACATCTATTCAAGAACAGCATTGGCTAATCTCAGGGTGAACCACCAGCCGGTTGGTATCCATAAGAAAACGCTTCTCACGGTCGGCGCCAAGATCTGAATCAGATTCCTACCTCAGACCTCCAAATCAAATCAACGAGCGGTAGGCACTGCAAAAGCAATTGACGCGTGCGAGCTGGTGACCAACTGCGGTTGGCGTGTCACCGTCTGTACGCCCGAACAAGACGTTTCCATCTCACCTGGACTCGTTATCGCGCAACTTAATCCTAGCAAGACATACTCTACAACAAGAATGAAACTGGTGGTTACTCCGAAGCCTGAAAAGGACGAGGGCTTCATAAGCTATCTTGTGCGTCTCACGGAAGCGAATGCGTATGACACACCATCGTGGATACTTTCACTCAGCAACATTGATTACATGGAACTCCAATGGACTTTCTCATTTTTGTTCGACTCGTCGAAGGGACTTGAGAAGCTTGCGCAACTCACTGATACCGCGTTGTCCAATCTCAGCGCGCTATCATACCTTCCGCCGGATTCTTCTCAGGGGGAAACGAGTGAACACGAATACAATTTCTATGGAGCCTTTCTTAATCGCTCGATAATTCGGCCGCATTGCCCCAAGGTTTGTCCGAAGTGTTTGAAGGAATCAGGATACGCCAGACGTGTTTGGGACTGCTCTCTCGTAACGGCATGTCCGATTCACAAGTGCATGCTTGTTGATGTTTGCCCCAAATGCCGACGACGAATCAAATGCGTGAGAAAGAGCTTGAGTATCTGCTCGTGTGGATGTGACTGGCGAGAAATAGATCCGCAATTTCTAACGGCGGATGAACTGGCGGTGTCCCGTCGTGTTTATTTTCTCGGCGGTCTCCTTCCCAAGACACCGAAAGAAGACGATGAGAACCCGCTGCACAATCTCGGCTTACGAGATTTTGTTATCGTCCTCACTTTCATCGCGGGGATCTTCCGAAACATCGCGTGGGCGACAGGAAGACCTTCAAGATCAATAAAGCTGCCGAACAAAGATCTTCATCAGCTTTATGGCGAGGCCTATCTAGTGTTCGAGAACTGGCCGAATGACTTTCACCAATTCTTGCGCACACAGTCGAGCGGACAAGTCAGGCTCAATCCTAATGACGGACAACTCGCTACTGCGCTCAAGAAAGAATTCCGCTCTTTCTATGAACAGCTATGTCAAGACCTGGACGAGCCGCAATTCGATTTCATACGCGAGTCCTTCGCGGAATTCTTAACCGTGAGGTTGAAATCGCAATTCGAAGAGCCACACAGTGAAACCCCGGTTGGCTTCGGCGAAACCGACGAATACATTTCGGTCGCGGAGGCGAGACGGCTCCTGAAAATCACTCATCGTGCGATGGCCGATCTAATGGCCGCAGGCGAAATCAGTTTCGTCATAAGAAACCAAGCAACAACATTGAAGCATCTCGTTCGGCTGTTCGACGTTGAAAGCGTCAAACGCAAGCTTGAAGAATCTCTAAGCACGCGGGAGCTTGCAAGAGAACTCGGGGTGGATTGTGAGGTGGTTCGAGAACTTGCACGAGCCGGGCAACTCAAAACGCGATGGAGACAGGCGGTTGATGGTTACCACACTATGAAGTTTGACCGCGATTCCGTTCAGGAGTTATTGAACAGCGGTTTGATTCAAAGCGGTTAAACACGTCTTGCGCGCAAATTCCGCCTGAGCAGTTCCAGTCATAAAAACCCTGAAAATCGGGCGGAAAAATGCACGCTGCGGAAACTTTCAACTTATGCCCGAAAACTGTAGGAAATTTGCACGTTATGCCCGACTTTATTTTCACTTTATGACCGAACTGCACTTGTAAGTTATTGATTCTAGGTAGCAGTGATTTCACTTAATCACCGAACCCACACGTCGTTAACCCTGAGAGTGGCTTCATAATGGAAATATCGTCCGGTGGTTTCTGAGTTGCTAAGACACTGGCGTATTGCGGATAGCTCTGTGATACGCGACGCCAAAATGTTTGGGCCGGCCCGGCGTAGACGCGTCCGCCGTTAGCAGCGGCGTTAGAAGGTTTTGTAACTCTTTTCGAATGGATTTATGCGGGCAATTGTGCGGGCGGACGCCCGGTCGTGAGAAAATGCCAAATATTATTATTATTGAGGTGTTTCTAGGTAGAAGGTGCTTGACACGGTAGGGGTCTGTGATTCAAATCAAATTCTTACGACTCGCTCGTTTTTTTCGATGCTCCAGATTGCTCCCGTTAGCACACGGTGTGTTTTTCCCCAACCTTGATTCAATCATGTTTTTGGTCTGCGGAACTAGACTCTGAGGTGGGCGGCGATCATTTTGAATTGGCGCAGCCAGGTCAAATAGGGTGCACTATTATTGTCCTAGACGATCAACCTTTTTTGAAACGATTCATCTCGGAAAACGATGCACTCGCAGCGTCATGTTCGATACGACCCTAATTGGCCACCGTGGCGCTCTCGTATGGCCATGGGTTGCAATACCTGTCCACCGCAATGCGAGCCGCGAGGACTTGCCGTAAGCGGCGGCTCTCTCTTCAGCCACTCGATCAAGCTGGGACTTCTCCACTGGTACATTATTGCGCACTCTCAACGGTCATCGCGCTTCTGTTGATTCATTGGTGTTTAGTCCTGACGGGAAAACTCTCGCGAGCGGGGGCGAGGACAATGTGGTCAAGCTTTGGGATGTCTCGACCCGTCACGAATTGCGTACTCTCAGTGGGCATCGCAGTGCGGTCAAATCAGTGGCCTTTACACCTGACGGGAAGATCCTGGCCAGCGGCTCTTTCGACAGTACGGTCAAGCTCTGGGCGGACTCGACCGGCACCGAGTTGTTCACTCTAAATGGGCATGTTGGGCGTGAGGGATCCAAAGAGGAATGTTCAGCGGCCGCGAATCTTCTCTCGTCGAAAGTTGGAAGCGAATCAATTGATTATTGTTGTTCTTGAAGATCGACCACAATGAGAGTCATGATGCAACTCCACTTTCAAATCAAACTCATCTCCCTCGTTTCTGCCTTGTGGCTATTTTAATGTTTAGCCTCTTTAACGCAGATAACTAATTTGACGCTTTCTTTCAGTCTCTCTACTTCAAACTCGTTGACAGACCCAATCTCCCCCCCTATATTCACGTTGGTTTCCAGTGAAAGCTTTGCCGTTAACGAGTTGATTCCGTCGGAACCCCTCACTTGAGAGGGGCATAGTCGAGACAGAATGTGATCCTCGCTAAGTACCATCTGCTGTTGCGGAGATGCTGATGTCCTCAACGCCTCAGTACTCCTTTTCATCCGCTCTGTTGCACCGGAGATATTGGCAACTCGTCAGCTCTGTCACCCTAATTGTTTGGATCGGTATTTCGCTTGGCTCACTACCGTTGAAAGACAACGATGGTGAGTACTCGTCGTATCCTTACGGCCTGCTGACCAACTTCGAGAATCGCACGCTCGATCTTCTTTTCCAATTACGTGACGCTCGTCATCCGCATTTGCGCACGCGCGGCTTAAGCGAGCCGATCACAATAATTGAAATCGATGAAGCGTCGATCAAAGCGTCCAACGTGCGACTGCAAAGATGGCCGCGCGACTGGTATGCAAAGCTTGTTGACCGCGCCAATGAAGGCGGTGCTGCCGTAATCGGCGTTGACGCGTTTTTTAGCGAGGCAGGCGGTGCGTCGACCGAAGACAAAGTTGGTGACCAAAAACTTGTCGAATCGATCTCGGCCGGTGATGTCGTAGTCGCTATGAAGTCAGCATCTGGCGGCTTCGATGAAATCAACCCAATGCCGATGTTTGCTGATAACGCTTATGCTGTAGGCCTAGTTGATGTGCCTCCAGACTCGGATGGATTTGTTCGCAGCATCCCTTTGTTTCATTTGCGCCCTGGCCAAGAGCCTCAATTCAGTCTTGCTACGCACGTTGCCGAAGGCTATCTTGCCGCGACCACGCCGAAAAGTACTCAACCTCCCGTTTTGCGAATGGTAGGTGACAGACGCGTCTCTTTAGCAGACCGTGAGCTCCCCTTGCGCAACGACGAGTTTCTGCAATTGGACTTTCGCGGGCGCTCACCGGCTTTTCAGCGTGTCTCGGCTGCCGATATTTTATTCAACAAGAACGCGCACATTCCCGATGATGCATTTAGGAATCGCATCGTTCTAATTGGCGCCGGAAACATCGATGCCCCAGATCTTTTTCCCACCCCTTTCTATGAGCCGATGATTGTGACTCGGATGCTTGATCGCAGCCTGCCAATTTCGCCGAAGCGGACACCTGGAGTCGAAGTGCAAGCAACGGCGGTCGCGACGATTTTATTCGGCAATACCCCCGTACGGCCGCGTTATGCTTGGCAGATCATCGCCATGTTGTTGCCGTTGTGCATGGTAGCGCTGGCTCTTTTCTCGTTGCGGCCTTTGTGGGGATTATTGTCAGTCGTTTTCATAGCCGTACTTGCGTTGGCGATTGCGTCGTGGGCCTTTAACGCCCGCTCATCAATCCTACCGTTAGCAAGCGTCTGGCTTGGCATCGCAATCATGACGCCCTCTGGTCTCGGAATTCGGTATGCCCGTGAACGTCTGCTGCGTAGCGAGAGCGAGGCCGAACGAGAGCAGGTAATGGACATTTTCTCGCGCTTCGTCTCCCGCAATGTGGCTAACGAAGTGTGGGAACGGCGCGGACAGGCTTCGTTCGCTGGAGAAACTCGCACAGTCACGATCGTCTTCACGGATATTCGCAATTTCACAACACTCTCAGAATTTGAACCTTCAGAAAGAGTTGTCGAATGGCTCAACGATTACTTTGGGCGTATGAACCGCATCGTTGAATCATTCGGCGGACACATCAACAAATACATCGGGGATGGTCTGATGATTGTCTTTGGTGCACCAGTAGACCGCGGAGACGCATACGAAGCGCGCGCGGCTGTCAATTGTGGCTTAACGATGCTTGAAGAAGTTGAGTTTATGAATATAGATTGGCAAGGCTCGGGGTGGCCAATTATTAAGATTGGCTGTGGCATTCACACCGGCGTTGCCACATGCGGTGTGGTAGGCGCCGAACGTCGCCTGGAATACACGGTCATTGGTGACGCCGTGAATCTGTCGTCTCGGCTTGAATCGACAACCAAGGAGTTCGACGTTCCAATTTTGATAAGTCAGTCTACAGCCCTCTTGATGAACGATGACTACCTTGTGACAGCTCTCGGCAAAGCGCAAGTCAAAGGTAAGACAGTGAAGACGGATGTTTATACAGTTGAGCGAAAGAAGTCTGTCGAGATGTCGCGTCCCGATGCCTCAGTTTGATGGTCCTTAATTCCGGCTTTGGAATTGTGACTAGATGCTAGGTTGTGACGGCGGTCCAATGTTTGGCGACGCCCATCCGAGTTTTTTGACACCAGTTTCAGTCCTCGCGACAATCCGATTCACCTTATCCTAAAGCCAGAAGGAATTCTCCAATGCTTCTCACGGATCCAAAATATGTTAAGTCAATTCGCTACTTCGCATGCCTGGTTCTCGTTCTGGCAGATTTTGTTGCAGGTTTGTCGCAAAAGCCTAAGTTGGCTACTCAAATCGGACACACCTCTGCTATCCAGTCAATCGCCGTTCACCCGAATGGAAAAATTGCCGTAAGTGCCGGAATTGATACCATCAAAGTGTGGGACTTGGAGAGCGGTCAGGAATTGAATACTCTATCGGGACCTTCACAACTATTCCCGTCAGCGGCCTTTAGTCCTGACGGCAAACTCCTTGCGACTGGCGCTGATCTCGCAGTAATCAAACTGTGGAATGTGTCTACCTGGCAAGTATCTCAGTTCTTGAGGCTACCAAATTCAGTTGATCCTGGTGAGGTGTCCTCGATAGCTTTCAGCCCGGATGGCACTACCCTCGCCAATGGAGTGGATCTCGGGAAAATCACGCTGTGGGACCTTCGTACGTCACAAGTGCGTCGTACAATAAAAAGCCTGGGGGTCTTTTCGTCACTCACATTCAGTCCAGACGGAAAAACTCTTGTCGCCGGCAATTGGGATAACTCAATCAAGGTATGGGACGCGAATAGCGGTGAAGAGTTGCGCACCTTGGCCGGGCACTCCGGGCCTATCGCATCTGTGACCTTCAGTCCAGACGGCAAGAACGTCGCCAGTGGCAGCTTTGACCGAACTGTCAAAATTTGGGACATGACGACGGAGCGGGAGCCCATCACCATAATGAGTCATGCGAGTGCTGTGACCTCCGTGAAGTTTAGCCCAGACGGGAAATTGCTTGTAAGTGGCAGTTTAGACGGAAAGGTCAAAATCTGGGACATGGACGCAGGACAAGAACAGCGGACTCTCAACAGTCGTACCGACCACGTAAGCGCGGTTGCGTTCACGCCGAAAGGCGAGTTGCTCATTAGCGCGGGAGATCAGATTGTCAGGGTCTGGAACGTAAGAACCGGGCAAGAACTGCGGACTTTAACCGGGCACTCAAATGCTGTCACCTCGGTAGCGTTCGGACGCGATAGCAAGATCCTCGCCAGCGCCGGTTGGGACAAAACTATCAAGGTGTGGGACACAACCGGCGGGGGATTAATACGTACCCTGGCTGGTCATTCGAAAGAGGTCCGCTCAGTGGCCATTAGTCCTGACGGCAAGACCATTGCCAGTGGTAGCGGAGACAGCACCATAAAGTTATGGGATCTGACGGGCGAGAAAGAAGTGCGGACGTTAACTGGCCACACAGATACGGTTTATTCGGTGGCTTTTAGTCCCGATGGCAAGATTCTCGCCAGTGGAAGCGCGGACAACTCAATCAAGTTGTGGAACGTGGCCAATGGAAGCATCCTCAATACGTTGGAAGGACATTCGAAACAAGTCAACTCAGTAGCATTCAGCCCGGACGGCAAGATTCTTGCAAGTGGCAGTTGGGATGGAACCATAAAGTTGCGAGAGGCGGCCACCGGCAAAGTGTTGAGCACGTTGGTCTCACGTTCCCCCGTTAATGTCGTCAGGTCCGTAGCTTTCAGCCTGGACAGTATGCGTCTCGCTAGCGGCGGCTGGGAAGAGAGACCCGCTGCCAATCCAGTATTCCGCGTACATTTGTGGGATGTTCACACCGGACAAGAACTACGCGAGTTAATCGGACATTCCAATTGGATCAACTCCATCGCGTTTAATCCAGACGGCAAGCTACTCGCCACAGGCGGCGATGACGAGAGCATCCGATTCTGGCAAATAAGCGTTGGTCAAGAATCTGGTGTCTTGGCCGGTCAAGCCCACATCAATTCAATCTCGTTCAGCCCGGATGGCCAGATTCTAGCGAGTGGCGGTGAAGATGGCCGAATCCAACTATGGTCCCGGGACGGTGAAGAGCTGTGCAGCCTTGTCGCCATCGACGAAAGTGATTGGCTAGTGGGAACACCCGATGGTTTGTTTGACGGATCACCCAGTGCTTGGAACAAGATACTCTGGCAATTCAGTAATAACCCGTTCGATCGGGCGCCGGTCGAAGCCTTCTTTAACGAGTTTTACTATCCTGGCCTGATCGCTGCTGTTTTCGCCGGCAAGCATCCCAAAGCGCCGTCAGACATTTCGCAGAAAGATCGACGCCAGCCGCAATTGAAATTGCTGCTCGGTGATACACAGCCAAGCACGAAACTCAACACGCGTGAGGTGAAGGTAAAGATTGACGTTACGGGAATAGCGGCGGACAAAGACCACAAGACCAGCAGTGGCGCTCAGGACGTGCGCCTGTTTCGCAATGGCTCGCTCGTACGAGTCTGGCGCGGGGACGTGCTGAAGGGACAAAAAAGCATCACGCTCGAAACATCGATCCCGATCGTCGCCGGAGAAAACAAGTTGATTGCATACGCTTTCAATCATGACAACATCAAGAGTAGCGATGTGGAGCTTGGCCTGATTGGTGCTGATACCTTAAATCGCCAGAGCACCGCTTACATTCTTGCTATAGGGGTCAACGATTACGCTAACAAAGCCTACAATCTGAAGTACGCCGTTGCTGATGCTCAAGTCTTCTCCTCAGAGGTAAAACGTCAGCAGGAATTGCTGAAACGCTTTGCCCGAGTCGAAGTCATCTCTTTGGCAGACGCCGACGCAACGAAGGCCAACATTATTCAGAGATTCACTCAGCTAGAATCCCTCGTACAGCCAGAAGACACCGTGATCATTTATTTCGCCGGCCACGGCACTGCCCACGGGAATCAGTTCTATCTGATTCCCCATGATCTGGGCTATAGCGGCCCGCGAACGAGACTTAATGAGAAAAACTTGCAAACTATTCTTGCTCATAGTATTTCGGATCGTGAACTGGAAAGCATTTTCGCAAGGATTGACACTGGCCAACTCTTACTTGTGATCGATGCCTGCAATAGCGGACAAGCACTCGAGGCTGAAGAGAAGCGGCGCGGCCCGATGAACTCAAAAGGACTTGCCCAGCTGGCTTATGAAAAGGGGATGTATGTGCTGACGGCAGCGCAAAGTTACCAGGCCGCACAAGAGGCGGCAAAGTTCGGGCATGGGTTTTTGACTTACGCGCTGGTCGAAGAAGGATTAAAGCAAGGCGTAGCGGACTATGACCCGAAAGATGGCACGATAAACTTGCGCGAATGGCTCAACTTTGCCACGGATGAAGTGCCGAAGATGCAGGATGACATGTTGGAGACCTTGCGCGGTAGAGGCAGATATTTGAACTTTGCGGGAGATGGGACCAGCGCAACAGATCGGAACAGAAATATTCAGCGTCCGCGCATCTTTTATCGTCGTGAGTTGGAGGCGAATCCGCTAATTATGGCAGTTCTTGCCGTTAATCCTTCTAAATGACTTGGTGTTTTTTCATCATGTGCCCCCCCCAAACTGAAACAGCTGGCTTCATTCGTGTGCCCATTGTGAGACACTTCGTAGAAATCGCAACCTGTTTATCCTTGATTCTAAGTGCCTCCCTCGCTGGATGGGCGCAGAAGCCTGAGTTATTGGTCCAGACTGGTCATACCACACCAATCACTTCAGTCGCATTTTCGCCGGACGATAAGATCCTAGCCTCCAGCGACGCGGAGGGCACTATTAAGTTATGGAACTGGTCGACCGGAAGGCTATTGAGAACTCTCAGTGCGCAACCGATGAGAACTCTCAGTGCGCAACCGAGTCTCACTCTGAGCTTCGATCCAAATCGATCAGTGAACTCCGTTGTCTTCCTGCCAGATGGAAAGACGCTTCTGTCAGCGGGTTATTCGAGCATTCGATTGTGGGACATCGCAACCGGGCAAGGCCAGACTTTTCAGAACTTCAGCGTGACAAGTAACGCATTCGCCCTTTCGCCGGATGGCAAGATTGTGGCTGCCGGATTTCAAGATAATTCTATCAAACTGTGGGAACTTGCAACCGGCCGCGAGTTACGCACTCTCTATGGCCACCTTGATTTCATTCAAGCTATCGCATTTTCTCCCGATGGGTCAGTTGTCGCATCGGGTGGATCCTTTCAGGATAAGACCATCCGCCTCTGGGACGTGGCAACAGGTCAACCCTTGCGCGTTCTGACCGGCGCTACCATAGCAGTTACGACGCTGGCCTTTTCTCCAGACGGAAAGACACTCGCTTCCAGCGGTGACATAAATAATGGAGTCAATTGGTGGGATGTAAACACGGGACGAGAACTAAAGACACTTTATGGGCATGACGACTTCATAACGTCACTTAGATTCTCGCACGATGGGAAACTACTTCTCTCCTCAGGGGGAGGTGAAAAAGGCACTGTTAAAATTTGGGACGCTGCAACTGGAAATGTTTTGAAATCCTTTGCCGACTCTTCTAATTGTGCAGTCTTCTCGACTGACGGAAGGGCTATTGCTTCAGCAGGAGGTAAATTCAAATTGACTGAGATGTTGGACGTGCAATTCAAGTTAACCGTTTGGGACGTCGCCACCGGAAGAGAGATGAAAGCCGTGTCCGGACAGTCTCTGTCTCCATTTCGATTGGTGTCTTCACCAAACGGTAAGATCATCGCCGCGAGCGGTAACAAGGAGATTAAGCTGTGGAATCTTGGCGGCGGACAGGTTTTCAGATCCATCGTCGCCCACGAGGACTCAGTTATTACCATAGCATTATCGCCTGACGGACTGATCTTGGCATCGGCGGGTCTCGATAATGTAATAAAGCTTTGGGATGTCTCCAGCGGCCAGTTGTTGAAGATCGTCGCACGAACCACAGGGCTGCCTTCTTATCTTCGATTTTCGAGCGAAGGGAAAACTTTAATCTCATGGGTCACGGGAGCCGGGGCTTACTATACGGACGGCCCAAGTACGATAAATACAACCCTGAGCGGCACCATCAAGGTGTGGGATATCGCTTCGGGAAACGAGATCAACTCGTATACGGGTTACGACCCGATTGGCGTTTCAGAAGACGGCAAAATGATTGCTTCGACAAACAAGGATGCTCAAGGTAAAGAGGACGACACTCTCAAAATATTGAACGTTGCGACGGGTGAAAGTCTGCTCCTGAGAGGTCACACTCAACGGGCCCTTCTCGCCCAGTTTTCACCTGACGACAAAACGGTCGCTTCGGCTAGCAATGACAAAACAATGAGGGTGTGGGACATTTCGACCGGTCAGGCAATTGTCATCAATTTCGAAAAGGAATTGCCCCGCTTCGCCTTTTCAACTAAAGGTACTCTCGTTACCGCGGATTCGGAAAATACAGTCAGATTCCTTGATGCGAAGTCGGGTCGCGAAATACGAAGTCTACAGATGACTAACGCGCGTGCTGTGCAAGAAGTATTTGCTCAAGCGCCCGCCCTCTTCCGTTCTCCGTTTGGACAGGCGGTCACCGCTGACGGCAGATTCCAGTGGCGGCTGGCAGACAACGGTAAGCTGAATCTGCTGGATTTCCCCACTCAGGAGCCGGTGGCAAGTTTAATCGCCTTTGATAAAGACGACTGGGCGACCGTTACACCTGGTGGCCTTTTCGACGGAACTCCTGCCGCATGGCGCGACCTGACGTGGCGGTTTGACGACAATATTCTTAACCCGGCTCCCGCCGAAGCCTTTGTCAGCGAATTTTATTATCCCGGCTTGCTTACCGATCTCTTTGCCAATATGCATCCCAAGCCACCCTCTAATATTGCAAAGAAAGATCGTCGCCAGCCACTCTTACACATGGAAACGGTTGATGCCCAGCCAAACATGAAGCTCACGGCGCGCCTCGTCACGTTGAAGATTGAGATTGCTGAAGTCCCAGCGGACAAGGACCACAAAACCAGTAGCGGCGCCCAGGACGTGCGCCTGTTTCGCAATGGCTCACTCGTAAGAGTCTGGCGCGGTGACGTCCTGAAGGGACAAAAAAGCATCACGCTTGAGGCATCAATTCCAATTGTTGCTGGAGAAAACAGGTTGATGGCGTATGCATTCAATCACGACAACATCAAGAGCAACGATGTTGAGTTGAATCTTACCGGCGCTGATAGCTTAAAACGACAAGGCATGGCTTACATTCTAGCTATTGGCATCAACAATTACAGTAATAAGGGCTACAACTTGAAGTATGCGGTTGCTGATGCGCAGGACTTTTCCTCAGAGGTAAAACGCCAGCAGGAGTTGCTAAAACGCTTCGTACAAGTCGAAGTCTTGTCTTTAGTAGACACTGACGCGACAAAGACCAGCATCATACAGAAACTTACTGACTTGGCAGCTCGTGTTCAGCCTGAGGACGTGGTGATTGTTTACTTCGCTGGCCACGGCACAGCCCATGGAAATCAGTTCTATCTTATTCCGCATGATCTTGGTTATGGGGGACCACGCACCCGATTGAGTGAGAGGAATCTGCAGACCATTCTTGCTCACAGCATTTCAGATCGTGAATTGGAGAAGTTGTTCGCTGGGATTGACGCAGGGCAATTCCTTCTGGTGATCGATGCGTGTAACAGCGGGCAGGCGCTCGAAGCTGAAGAGAAGCGACGCGGGCCGATGAATTCCAAAGGTCTCGCTCAGCTCGCCTACGAGAAGGGCATGTACATTCTGACGGCAGCCCAAAGTTATCAGGCTGCGGAGGAAGCGACCAAGTTCGGTCATGGCTTCTTGACTTATGCTCTCGTGGAAGACGGGCTGAAGCAGGGTGCCGCGGATCGCGACCCGAAAGATGGCAGTATCAACCTGCGCGAGTGGCTAAACTTCGCAACTGACGAAGTACCAAAGATGCAGGACGAGCACATTCTCGATGCCTTGCGCGGAAGAGGCAGATATTTGAATTTTGCCGTCGACGGAATTGGTGCGAAAGATCCAAAGAGAAATATTCAACGTCCTCGCATTTTCTATCGTAGCGAATCGGAATTGAACCCCTGGATTATAGCCGTCCTCGGTGCGACTCGTGCTCAATAGAAACGATGCCCAGCAGATGAGGTCAGAACCAAGTTTCATCCTGGAAAGGTGAACTGGTCACACATCTAGTTTGTAAAGATTTAAGAAAATGGCTGAAGCTTTCCTATCTAGGAAAATATTAATGAAGCCCGCTCATTTGTTAAGGGTCATTTTCTTACTCCAAGCGATGACTGTCCTCTCCTGGGGGCAAAAGCCACAGGTCGTAGTTCAAACAAACCATTTTAGTGAGACTTGGTCGGTAGCATTTTCACCAGATGGCAGGCTCATCGCAAGCGGTAGTGACGACAAGACTATTAAGCTCTGGGATATTGAAACCGGACGACAATTGAGAACCCTGTGGGGACATGTTGACGCGGTGTGGTCAATCGCGTTTTCGCCTGATGGTAAAAAGATAATCAGCGGAAGTAGTGATAAAACCGTCAAAGTTTGGGACGTGCAAACAGGAAGGGAACTTGAGTCACTGACAGGCCACTCCAAGCTTGTTAAGACTGTCGCGTTTTCACCAAACGGGAGGCTAATTGTGAGCGGCAGTTACGACAAAACAATCAAGTTGTGGGATGTGGTAGGCGGCAGAGAACTCAAGACCTTTACAGGGCACGCGAACACTGTGGAAGCGGTAGCCTTTTCTTCAGACGCGAAGAGAATTGCTAGTGGTAGCTCCGATAATACGATCAAGTTATGGGACATAGAGACAGGTAAAGAAGTTAGAACGCTGGCTGGCAATTCTGGGTCGATCCTCTCGGTCGCGTTTTCGCCAAACGGCAAACTGCTCGGCAGTAGTGGTGACGACAAGACAATAAAGACATGGGACGCGCAAACTGGTACAGAAATCAAGACTCTTAAAGGTCACGATACACGTGTTTGGTCGATTGCGTTTTCTCCGGATAGTAAATTGCTAGCCAGCGGCAGCTGGCCGGATCAAAACAGAATGTCTACTGGCACCGACTTGAACGGGACAATTAAATTGTGGGATCTGGCATCAGGCAGCGAAGTCAGAACACTGCATGGTCATTCTGGCTGGATACTATCGGTGGCGTTTTCGCCCGACGGTCAACAAATCGCTTGTGGTAGCTTTGGTGCGCGTAGGCGCGGAATCCATCGATGGGAGGTCGCAACTGGTAAAGAACTGCCTCAACTATCAGCACGCTCTACTCCCGTTCTCGGTGGCGCCGTTTCATCAAATGGCAAATTGATCGCCACCGGCAGCACCGACAACAACATTTACTTGTGGGGTCTGGAAGGAGACAAGGAGTTCAAAACATTAAAAGGGCATTCCCAGTGGGTTTACGCGGTCGCGTTTTCACCGGACAACAAATTGCTCGCAAGTGCCAGCAGGGACGGAACTATCAAGCTCTGGGATGTTGAGACGGGCCGAGTCCTAGCCAATTTATCGGACGGATCAGTCATTCGCTCCATTGGCTTCTCATCAGACGGCGCGACTCTCGTAAGCGGCGACGATGATAATACGATTAAGGTATGGGATGTCGAATCACGACGAGTCCTTGTGAGTCTGCGCAAACCAGCTTTTGTTAACGGCCTCAAGTCAGTCGCATTTGCACCAATCGGTAACCAAATCGCAGCTATAGGCTCGTGGAATCAGACGGTTTATGTGTCGGATCTTGGAGGGAAAGACAGACTCTTTGAAGGACACTCAGGCCCGATTGAATCAGTAGCATTCTCGCGCGACGAGAAACTGCTAGCCAGTGGCAGCCGAGACAACACCATTAAGCTGTGGGATGTGGAGGCAGGAAGAGAGCTCAAAACTCTGAGTGGTCATATTGGTTGGGTTACGGCGTTGGCTTTTTCACCCGACGGTAAACAACTAGTCAGTGGCAGCCGCGATAACACCATTAGATTGTGGGATGTCGCGTCTGGAAAGGCTTTGAACACCTTCACAGGGCATTCAGGTTCAGTCGAGTGGGTAGCGTTCTCACCTGATGGGAAACGTGTTATCAGCGGCGGTGAAGATACAAAGACGATAATCTGGGATCTGGCTACAAAGCGAGAAGTTGTGAGTCTGATCGCGATTAATGCTGGTGATTGGCTTGTCACGACGCCCGAGGGGTTTTTTGACGGAACATCTGCGGGGTGGAAAGAGGTCTTTTGGCGGTTCCACAACGACACCTTTGATAGCGGCACGGTCGAACTTTACTTTAACGACTTCTTTTACCCGAATCTGCTGCAAGACGTTCTCGTTGGTAATTCTCCGCATCCACGCTTGGGGCAGGAACTCGACAAAGTTGACCGGCGTCAACCGAAAGTCGAAATCGTCTCAGTGGATCGAAAAGCCACCGTTCAAACTGATTCCCAGACGGCGAATTCATTCGCAACCGACCGTCATACGGCTATCGTTACAGTTGAAGTCACTGATAATTCTCACAAAAAGACAATACAGGAACAGCCCTATACCAGCGGTGCACGAGACCTACGTCTATTTCGCAACGGCTCTCTAGTGAAAGTTTGGCGCGAAGATGTTTTCAAAGCCCAGCGGCGGGACGGTTGTGAACAAATTCAGGGAGCTTTGAGACGAGTTCGTTGTTCCGCTGATGTGCAAGTCATCGCAGGTGACAACACACTTACCGCCTACGCTTTTAACTCCAGCAACGTCAAATCAAATGACGCGTATGCGTTAATAAGGGGAGATGAAGACACTTTGAGGCGGAAAGGCGTTGTTTACATTCTTGCGATAGGAGTGAACGATTACGATAACAAAGCCTACAACCTGAAGTACGCTGTTGCTGATGCTCAGGATTTTTCCTCAGAGGTAAAACGTCAGCAGGAATTGCTGAAACGCTATGACCAAGTGGAGGTGTGGTCTCTCTCAGACGCCGACGCAACGAAGGCCAACATTATTCAGAGATTCACTCAGCTAGAATCCCTCGTACAGCCAGAAGACACCGTGATCATTTATTTCGCCGGCCACGGTACGGCCCATGGGAATCAGTTCTATCTGATTCCGCATGATCTCGGCTATAACGGCCCACGCACGGGACTAAATGAGAAGAACTTGGAGACGATTCTTGCTCATAGCATTTCGGATCGGGAACTAGAAAGCATTTTCGCGAGGATTGACACTGGCCAACTCTTACTTGTGATCGATGCCTGCAACAGCGGACAAGCACTTGAGGCTGAAGAGAAGCGACGTGGGCCGATGAACTCAAAAGGACTTGCCCAACTGGCTTATGAAAAGGGGATGTATGTGCTGACGTCGGCACAAAGTTACCAGGCAGCACAGGAGGCGGAAAAGTTCGGGCATGGGTTTTTGACTTACGCGCTGGTCGAAGAAGGATTAAAACAAGGCGTCGCGGACCGTGACCCGAAAGATGGTACGATAAACTTGCGCGAATGGCTCGACTTTGCGACGGATGAAGTGCCGAAAATGCAGGACGAGAGTATGCTCGATGCATTGCGCGGAAGAGGTCGATATATAACTTTTCGTGGAGATGGAAGCAGGACCAGCGATCCTAATCAGAGCGGTGTTCAGCGCCCACGTGTTTTTTATCGACGTGAGTTCGAAACAAAGCCCTTCGTTGTGGCAATTGTCGGCATGGCTAAAAAGTAACTCGTTAACCGTTCTAATTATGCAAGTATCGACAGCGCTGTACAGATCCGGCAGTACCCTATCGAGAAACTTGCAACCCTCTCTACGAATCTTAGGTTGGTTCGTTCTCGCGTCAGCTATCCCGACGATTGCAGTAGCTCAAGAAGCGAAGCCCAGTCCAACGCCGAGACGGCAACTGCCGAGACCCCTCGCCGGATCGAGAGGGTTCGAGCATTATGCTGGTCGCGACGCATCAAAGAGGTTGATCGCGGCGACGGCAACCCGGCCACTAGATCCTGCAAACGCCTATTATCAACGTGGAAGGGACAAACATAATGTCGGGAGAGATGGACAGGCTGTAACGGATTTCGAGCAGGCTATTAAGCTCAATCACGATTGGGCGGAGCCCCATTATGGCTTGGCTCTGTCGCTGGCCGAGACTGGAAAACTCAAAGAAGCAATCGAGGAATTCAAGCGCGTTCTGAAACTTACCGCCCAATCACAACTGAAAATTCTGTCCAATTACTACATGGGTGATGCTTATGCCGACCTTGGCGAATACGAGAACGCGATTGAGGCGTACAAAGAAGCGATTCGATTGGACCGCACTTTGCCTAAGCCACACTACAATCTCGGTGTTGCGTACGTCGGCTCAGCTCAATTGATCGCGGCCACCGACGAATTCAATGAAGCCGTCCGGCTAAGATTGAAACAAGGGTCCGACTATGCGGAGGCGCATTACAATCTTGGCGTGGCGTATGCGCAATTGGGACGAAAACGTGAGGCTGAGGAACAACAACGCGTCCTCGTAAAACTTAATCCAAAGATGGCGGCCAAGCTGGAAGCTTTGATTGAGAGATAATGCTGTTTGGTACAGGGGCGTCTGAGGTTCCTGACTGGATAGCAATTATGTCCTCTCATCCTGTGATTCTTGTCCGCGGATGAAAGACAATACTTGCTCCACTTTGCTGCCCACAGCATCTTCCGCAATGCATCATTGAACACTCGAGGTCTTGTTAGAAATACGGCGGACCTTCGTCGGGAATTTGAATGAGTGGAGCATCAAGTTGTTTCGCAAGGAACTCACTGGCTCCGGGCGGACAAGTTTGGTCTTTCGCCCCACAAAACACAACTGCCGGAGTCTTGATCTTCGGTAACAACGCGCGCAGATCTCTATGTCCCAAATTATTCAGGCCTGTTTAGTTCCGCTTGTTTTTGTTATGGATTGGTGCAACGGCAAGAAGGATTCTTAGGCGGGTAGTTTAAGTGGCAGAGAGCTGGTTCGACAGGACAGAAGTCTCAGGTCTCGGGTTCAAGTTTCTACGCGGCTATGACGAAAGTTCAGCGTTTGAGCGGCTGGGTATGAACCTGCTGGATGGGCTGGAGGGTAGGTTCATGTTCACCTGAGAAGCCTAGAGTGATCAGCTACAGCTACTTAACTCATGAGGTTTGATTCCTGATCAGGCGTTGCTTCGTCTGTCATTGCTTGTTGGTATCCCGCTTCAACAGCTCGTTCAACGGCCTGAGCAAACTCAATTAAATCTTCTTGGGTATGATTTATATAAACCTGTGCGGTGGTTTTGGGATCTCTGTGTCCCAGGGCGTTGGCGATGTTTAGGAGGGTGACCATCTTTGATACCCTGGTGGCGGGAGTGTGCCGAAGGTCATGGAAATGAAAGCCGACGTTTTTGAGGCCTGCGTCCTCTAAAGCTCCGTCCCACGCGGTGCGCACGTTGTTGCTAATACCGAATACGAGATCAGTCGAGGGTTTTTCGCCGGAGCGAAGTGCTTTGAAGGCTTTCTTGGGAGGATTGGTGGTTATGTCGAGCAGGGCTTCTCTGACTCTGGGCGTCATGACGGCGTCGCGTAATTGTTTATCGCCCCCCATGCTTTTGTAATTGATCAAGCCGCGAATCCACCCAGGATTGGTGAAGTCAAGTTGGGCTTTTTTGAGATTGATTAATTCGCCGAAGCGGGCGCCAGTGTCAACGGCAACTATGATGAGCGCGCGCAGGTGCCGGCGATCTTCTGTTTCGCAGGCCTTGAGGAGTTTGATTTCTTGACCGAAGGTAAGGAACAGGGTCCGGGCTGTGCGGTCGCTTGATTTCATCACCTCGTTTTTGCGGGCGAGCTTAAAAGGATTTTCGTCCATCCAGCGGTTGCGCTTTGCTTCATTGAACATAGCTCGGAGGGTATTAAGCTCGCGCCCGACTGTTGCCTTCTTTATGTTCACGCGGGTTTTGTTTGGGCCGGGGCGGGTACATCGCAAACGAAAAGCTCGGTAGTTCGTGAGGTCTCTGACTTTGATGGTTCTGAGTTTTTTATCGCCAAAGAATTCGCGGAGATTTTTAATGTGCGCTTTATAGGTACTGGCGTCTCGGACGCCGCAAAGTTTTTCGCCGTCGTCGTTGTAATCGGCTTCGACGTACATCTCCTTTAGGGCGTATTCGGCCAGGTGCGCAAAGGTAGTGACTTCTGTTTCGAGCGCTTTGGGGCCGCCGACTTCGAGTCGGTTGCGGACGAGTCGGATCGCTTCTTTAGCGGCACTGCGCGTGTTTCGCTCACGATGAACGGACTTGCGTTTGCCGTCCTCGTCGTAGTAGTGGAGATAGCCGTCGTAGCTTTGCGGCCTTTGCGCGGACCGGTTTTACGGACGATGGTGGCAACACCTTCGGAGTATCTCATAGTGAGTCCTTCCTGGTTGGGTTTGTCTTACTGTTGGTGGGTCTCCACCAGGAATGGTGGAGAAGGGTCTTCATTACAATTGCGCAAAAATTGTGCGGACTGGTCGGAATTTGGTCGGAACGAGCTCTCGTTTGATAAAAAGGGCCTTTATTAAAAGGGCCTTTATTATTGGGGCGTTCGCTGGTAGACCGGTTTGACACGGTAGGGGTCTGGGGTTCAAATCCCCACGCGCCTACCATATCTATCAATGAGTTACGCCCGCTCCAGTTCGCTTTCGTTGCTCCAAAACGCTCCAGATAGATCCTGATTATTCCCTGTACTCCTACTTAGAACACTCGACGAGCTTGGTCGGACCGAGATGTTTACTGGTGCTCATGATTGGTTTTCCAAAATAGTTTCAGAACCTAAACGGTAGCAATCAATCTTTGAGAGCGGCTCCCAATCAAAGCGTGCCGGGTTTTGGATGGTGGTTACCTGAGGCTGTGACGCGCAGTTGAACACTACGTAGAGCCAGTAGTCATCGCCGAGCCGAAGGGCCGTTTTGTATTCGTTAGCGGTGAGGGCGACCTCGCCAACCGCGGCGCGCCCTTTTACTTCGATGAACCGCGTAACGACTCGATCTCCTTCAGTCTTGGAGAGAACGCGACGCGAGATCAGATCAAAGCCACGAGTATCGCCCTCGACGCTTTCAACCTTGCAGCCTCGCGCTTCTTCAAAAGCGACCACTGCCTGCACGGCGATGCGTTCAATCGTCGCGAATCTCAAATCAGCCTGAGCCTCTGGCTCGCCGGATGGCCGAACCACGTGGTAACCAACGGCCTCGTAGGTTTCTCGAGGGGCTATGCTGTAAGGGGAGTGCGATGAGGTTTCCGAATCCGCCTTTGGGCATCGTGTCCTGGCTTGGAAACAAACGGTCATAAGAGTCGAGGCCAAGTGCGTATCGCCGCTCCATGGTGCGAGTCAAGATGGCGGTGGCGAGTTTCCCCGCTAAAGCAGCCTGTATTGGACTTGTAAAGAATATCCATACATGACCTCCGTTTCCCGAGCGCGACCGTTCAAGCGACGCGGCACGCCGGTCTCGCGACACATCTTCAAGAAGGCGCGCGAAATCAAAGGCACAGACTTCGACTGTCGCACACCAGATGTGTACTTCATGTGGTGATGCGTCGGCTTAGCGGGTGGCTCGGACCAGATAAAATGAGTTGTAGGAGCAATCGCCATCGTTAGAGATTTCATTTTAACGGTTTTTTGCTATATATGTCTCATGCTCTATGACAGACAAATCACACGTGCCACCTCGCTGGCGACAGAGATTTCACGGAGGACGGAATGAGCGAAGACGAAGACTCGACGATCTACAAAGTAGTGATGAACCACGAAGAGCAATATTCCATCTGGCCGGCTGATCGGGAGAACGCGCTGGGCTGGAACGACGTAGGAAAGACAGGCCCGAAGGCCGAGTGCCTCGCGTACATTAAAGAGGTCTGGACTGATATGCGGCCGCTTAGCCTGAGGAAAAAAATGGACGGGGCAGACGCCTCTTAGGTCTTACAGTATCTCGCCGACGCGAGTTGCAAGCGCAGTAAGGTCCACGATCCTTTCTGGAATGCGAAACACACGACGGATGGAATAATCGGACCTTACTTCAACTAATCACGCAAGCGCCGCGAATTGGTGGCATCATGACCTGCGCCAGTTGTTCAAAATTCAACTGTTTGAGCTTTGCCGGTGACTGGAATCTATCATGTCAAGCAACATTAAGAGGCAACCGAATCCTCCGGTAGCAGAACTGAGGCTGCGGCCGCACGCGCGTATCCGCCTCTTTTGTTTTCCTTACGCCGGGGGCAGTTCCCAGATTTTTCGTAACTGGTCAGACAGTTTATCGCAGGAGATCGAGGTCTGTTTGCTGCAACTTCCCGGACGTGGGAACCGGATCCAAGAGCCTGCTCACACGGGACTTGATGCACTGGTGCAGGATATTTTTGAAGGCATCATTCCCTACTTGAGCAAGCCGTTTGCTTTTTTCGGACACAGTATGGGAGCTTTGGTGAGCTTTGAACTCGCACGCTATTTGCGGCGGATGCAGGCCCCCGTCCCGGCTCAACTTTTCCTCTCCGGTCGCAGCGCTCCGCAGATCCCTGATGCTGACCCGCCAACATACAATCTGCCTGAGGCTGAGTTCATTAAGGCGGTCCGCTCCCTTAATGGCACACCCGGGGAAGTTCTCGAACATCCCGAATTAATGCGCTTGATGATCCCGCTGCTGCGAGCAGATTTCTCAGTCTGTCAGACTTATTCTTACGTGGCTGAGTCTCCGTTGAACTGTCCGATTACGGCCTTCGGCGGATTGGAAGATAACGAGGTTGCCCGCGAGAGTCTCGAAGCCTGGCGCGAACACACCACCGACGATTTCAAACTGCGAATGCTGCCGGGCGATCACTTCTTTTTGCATAGTCAACAGGCGCAACTCCTCCGAATCCTGTCTCAAGAACTCTATCAACTCATGAGGACAGAACGTTTCCATATAAATGTGTAGGGTCGCTCCACAGATGTGGTCCAGCCACGCGAGACTTTGCTTTTCGATACCAGCGCGATTAGAAAGGGAAGTGGGATGGTCAGCGACCAGCACGAGAATTTGATTGAGCCCTATGGTGGCGCTCTCGTAAACCTGCTGGTGTCACCAGACGAGCGGGACGAGATAATCAAGAACGCTGCGAGCTTGCCACGCGTTCAACTCACTTTGCGGAGCGCCTGCGATCTGGAGCTTCTGGTCACCGGCAGCTTTTCCCCCATCGACCGTTTCATGGGACAGCGCGATTACGAAGGCGTAATTGAACAGATGCGCCTGGGCAACGGCCTGCTGTTCCCCATTCCCCTCACACTTCCGGTCAACTCGCCATCCGGCCTCAAGCTCGATGGTAAAGTTGTGTTGGCTGACTCTTACAATAACCTACTCGCGGTCATGCGTGTCGACGAGATTTACGAGTGGGACCGGCAGAGAGAGGCGCAGCTTATCTGCGGCACGAACGACGTGCGGCACCCTTTGGTTGCGGAGATGCACTCGTGGGGCGAACTCAACATCTCGGGTGAACTCCACGCTATCATGCTCCCCAAGCATTATGATTTTCGCACGTTGCGCCTGACTCCGCGGGAGGCTCGATGTCACCTGGCCCGACTGGGTAAGCGTAACGTAGTGGCTTTCCAGACGCGCAATCCTCTTCATCGCGTGCACGAAGAGTTAACGAAACGCGCTGCACGGCAGTTAGATGGAACTCTTCTGCTGCACCCGGTTGTGGGCATGACCAAGCCCGGTGATATCGACCATTTCACGCGCGTCCGTTCGTACAAGGCGCTCGCAGAACGTTACTACGAAAGTTCACGCACATTGCTGTCGTTGCTTCCTCTGGCAATGCGCATGGCCGGGCCGCGCGAGGCCCTTTGGCACGCGATCATTCGTCGTAACTTCGGCGCAAATCACCTCATCGTCGGGCGTGATCACGCCAGTCCGGGTAAGGACTCGAATGACCGCGGGTTCTATGAGCCCTACGAAGCGCAGGAGCTTGTTGCGCGGTATAGCGCAGAGCTTGGAGTCACGCCGATGGCTTTTTCGGAATTTGTTTACCTGCCCGACGAAGACCGTTATGAAGAGGCCTCGCGCGTTCCTGCTGGCGTCCGCACGGCTTCGATTTCAGGTACGGCGATCCGGGAGGAATACTTGCAGCGCGGGCGCCAACTTCCGCGGTGGTTTACGCGCCCTGAAGTGGCAGAGATTTTGGCGCAGGCGCACCTCCCTAGACATAAGCAGGGCTTCTGTCTCTGGCTTACCGGCTTGAGCAGCGCGGGCAAATCAACTACTGCTGACATCCTGACAGTCAAGTTGCTGGAACATGGGCGGCGGGTGACCGTGCTTGACGGCGACGTCGTACGCACACATCTCTCCAAGGGGCTCGGCTTCAGCCCTGAGGATCGAGACGCGAACATCCGCCGCATCGGATTCGTCGCCTCGGAGATTGCGCGGCACGGTGGCGTCGTAATCTGCGCTGCTGTCAGCCCCTACCGGGCGACGCGCAACGAATGCCGCGCTCTTATGGGTGGCGATCAGTTTATTGAAATCTTCGTCAATACGCCCCTGGAGATTTGTGAGCAGCGCGACGTGAAGGGCATGTATGCGCTCGCACGAGAAGGCAAGATCAAGAATTTCACCGGCGTGGACGATCCCTATGAACCGCCGCTCAATCCGGAGATTGTGCTTGACGCAGTGGGTTTCTCAGCCGAGGAGAATGCCGAACTCATCCTCACCTATCTCGTCAAGCAAGGCTTCGTCTCCGCTCTTTCTATCCCGGAGCAGCCCGGGGTAAAAAGCTTAGCCCCGCGCCAAGAGCGAGTGGGGTTGCAATCAAACGACTTAGAAGGGAATGAATATTACCTTGCAGAAAAGAAGCAATAGGAATACAGTTACGTTTTAAGCGAGCCAGTTTTCCCAGTGTTACAGCGTCGGAGCGCGCTGTCGAGTGCGCAGGCGCAACTCGAATCGAGACTCGCCGATAATAACCGAAAGTACCACCTTAGGAGGATGAAATGCCGAGTGCATCAGACGTTCAGCCGTTGAAAACGGGTTTACAATTTGCCAGTGAGATAGTGATTCCGGGAGGTAGCAACCTGATTGCCGGCAACTATTCACAAGCGGCAATTCATGCTGGCCTTGGTCTTGTCGCAGGGGCGCTTTTCGGCTTCCCCGCTTTGCTCTTGGTCGCTGCCAATTCCTTCACGAGAGCGACAACTGGTCACCACCTTCATGAAGCGCTCAACCTGGGAGATTCTTCACATAAGAAGGCCTCATAGATAGAGCGCTCCTTGGTAGTCGGTCGAAAGCGGAGCGAGCACAAACCAACATGAGAATGAGGACATTGTTCGTGGGCCTCGCGGGCCTTGCTTCGGGTGTGATCCTTGCCCAAAATTGGCGGTATCTTACCAAAGAAGGAATCAAACTTGGGGTGCGGGCTGGTGTTAAGGTCAGAGAGGTTTCACAGCAAGCCATGGAAGACTTGGGTGACCTAACAGCCGAAGCAACTCAAGAACTTTCAGAGCAGGAGCGGGAGGTCAAGTAATGCTCCCAGGGAGAGTGGTCTCTCCGGAGGATTCATCTGGCATCAGACTACTCTCCGCCACACGCGGACGGGAGCGCTGGGAGGTAAAGGCTATTGGGCGGAAGCCCAATGTGGCTCGGGAACTGGAGAAAGCACTGCTCCAATATCCAGGTGTCCTTCAGGTTAATGCCAACCCAGTCTCCGGCAGGGCCCTGGTTCTTTATGCTCCGCAAACGGTTGGTCTCCACGTCGAATCCCTGATACGAGAGAGTCTGGCTGACCTCTCCAAACGAAACCTCGCGAGGAACTCAAACTCAACCAATGGTTCGTCACTTTCGCGGATCATCAATCTGTCTCTCCCGGAACGCAAGGTTCTAGTCGCACCCGGCCTCCTTTCCATTGTCGGTCATGCTGTAGGCGTCATCCTGGGGCTCTGCTTCGTAGGTATCTTTAACACAGCGTCGGGCAAGGGGTCCGGTTTCCTGCGCGCTCTCGGCCTGGTTAGCAAGGGATCCCGTATTTTCTTCATGACCTCCGTGTCGCTGCTCCTGATTGGGGTTGAGCTATTGACGCGGAATCGTCGTAAGAAAGCGTGGCGTCGGCTTGCCCTGGACGCCCAACACAATCTTCGTACGGAACTGGTTAGCAAAATTCAAGAACAAGACATGGCGTTCTTCGATAACCATGGGGCGGGCAATCTCATCAAATTGGTTACTGAAGACACCGCCCGAATCAAGGATTTTGTTGAGCGCGCCGGTGACGAGATCGTTGAGTTGGGGATGATCATAATTGTTTATGGCAGCCTTCTAGCTATCACATCGCCCGGTCTCGCACTGATCACTTTACTTACGTTACCTTTCATCTTGCTGTCGGCGCGTCTATTCGGAAAAAAAGCTGCTGAACGTTATTCTGCGGCGGCAGCGGCATCGAGCGATTTCACGCAGATGCTCGAAAACAATCTGACCGGCATTGCCGATGTCAAAAGCTTCACAGCCGAGCAGCGGGAAGTGCGCCGCTTGAGCGAAGCCGACGTGCAATTGGCCGATACGGCGCTGGCCGCGGTGTCAGTATCAGCTATTCAAGCCCAACTCAATTTTGCGTTCACGAACACCGGGTTCTTTCTGACTGCGGCATACGGCGGCTACCTGGCAACGAAAGGAAAGATCACAAAGGGACAATATTTCCTGGTAGCGGCCTTGTTCCCTGGACTGGTGTCGGCGCTAAAGGATCTGGATCAGGTCACCGGCTTATATCATGGTGCGGCCAACTCGGCCGAGCAATTGGCGGAGGTCCTGGACTCTCGTCCGGCTATTCAAAGCGGACCCTTGCTGTCATTCGCGGGCAGCACGCGGGGCGAAGTCGCGTTAGAAGGGGTGTCGTTTGGTTACGACCCTTCAGTCCAGGTGTTGAATAATATCTCGCTTGAGTTAAAGCAGGGCGAAACCCTTGGCATAGTCGGCCCGACCGGCTCAGGCAAGAGCACGCTGCTTAAGCTGCTGTTGCGTTTCTACGATGTGAACTCGGGGCGAATACTTTTGGATGGCCATGATATCCGGCAGTTGAGCCTCCGGCACTTACGAGGAGCCCTGAGCATTGTCAGTCAGGACGCGCACCTATTCCAGGGCACGATTCGGGAAAATGTTGTCTACGGCCAGGAACACGCATCGGAAGAACAGGTGCTTGAAGCGCTACGTGACGCCGAGGCGTTGAGTTTGATCGAGACTCTGCCCGGTGGTCTTGACGCCGAGGTTGGCGAGCGCGGAAATCGGCTTTCTGGCGGGGAAAGGCAGCGCGTGGCCATCGCGCGCGCGCTTCTTAAGCTCTTCAGCGGCGCGGCCATACTCGCTCTTGATGAAGCAACGTCGCAACTAGACAATGAAACTGAAGCGGGCATTAAAAGGTCTCTCCGCAAGGCGGCATTAGGGAAGAGCATCATCATAATCGCTCATAGATTGTCCACGATCCGTTCCGCTGACCGGATATTGGTCCTCGAAAGAGGAAGCATAATTGAGGAGGGAACGCACGAGACACTCCTCGCCGGGAAAGGTCTCTATGCCTCTCTTTGGCAACTTCAGAATGAGGATCCTTTGGGTAAGCTGGAAGTGCGAATCAGTTGACGGCCGAAGTACACCACCGCCGCTGGTTTCGGGCACTCTTGATTCAAGTAATTCTCTAAAAGTAACCCAGGAATACTGTCAACCCGCGCGGCTTTGACGACCAACGCGATTGCCCGGCGCTTCATCTGCCATGCAACTCTTCAAGCGGCTGCTTCGAGCACAGTGGTCAGCGATCTCGCTAATACTTCTTTCATTCAGTCTCATATTAATCTTCGGGATCTGGGTCTGGCGCAGGCTTCTCGTCGACAGTCTCGCGCCTTCAATGAGGCCGGTATTCTGGTGGGGGCTTGGCCTCGGCGCTCTTCTTTTGGCAGTGTTGGCTCTAAAGAACAGGATGATGATCCTGATGGTGGCGATCGTGATTCCCAAATTGCGAGCATCCAGGCCGCGTCTCGAGCGGACCGCGACCCTCAAGTGTCTCGATCAAGAGGTCATCGTCACCTTCGACCGATTTGGGATTCCTACGATCAAAGCGCAAAGCCGGCTCGATGCGATCCGCGGTCTTGGATACGTGTCAGCTCGCGATCGATTCTTTCAGATGGACTTGTTGAGGCGAGCGGCCGCCGGAAGATTGACGGAGGTCTTCGGCAAAGGGTTGCTGGAGATGGATACTTCACAAAGAGTCGTCGGATGCAATCGCGTTGCGCCAGAGATTGTTTCCCGCCTCCCGGAAGTGCAGAAGGAAATTCTGGAGGCATACAGCGACGGGGTCAACGCTTACCTCTCTCAGATGAAGTCTCGTCCCTTTGAACTTCTCCTCCTGAAATATCAACCTGATACCTGGACTAGCACTGATAGCGTGCTCGCTTTGTTGCAAATGTTTCAGAACCTTTCCGCAGAGGAGGAGGGCAAGCAGAGAACGCTCGCGATTATGGAGAGCACGCTGCCGGCAGAAGTCGTGGCGTTTCTCACTCCCGACACGGACCCTTTCACTACCGTGCTCGGATGGGGTCGCGAATCTCACAGGCCAATCCGATCTTTGCCTCTTGCTGAACTCGCTTCGCTCGTCGATCGACGGCCGTCGGTTGACGACGCCACGACGGCAAGAAAGATTGTAAAGACCGAAGGCCTGGCTTCCGGTTCCAACTGCTGGGCGGTAGGTAAATCAAAGACAGCCAATGGCGCGGCGATGCTCGCTAATGACATGCATACCGGCCTCGCGGTGCCGAACCTCTGGTATCGCGCCAGGCTATGCTACGACGATGTTGATCTCTCCGGCGTTATCATTCCGGGGATTCCAATGGTTCTGGCCGGCTCGAACACACACGTCGCCTGGGGCCTGACTAACATGCTGGGTGCTTGTCTCGATCTGGTTCAACTGGAGAACGACCCTGAGCGAACCGACCATTACATGACTACCGACGGGTTCAAACCTTTTGAGTTGATCAATGAACCAATCAGATTGAAGCGCGGTGATATCGTTAATGTAGAGGTGAAGAAGACCACCTGGGGGCCGGTGCTCGAAAAGACATTGATGGGTAAGCAGGTGGCGTTACATTGGACGGCACTCGACCCTGATTGCGTTGATTTCGGGTTGATGCAGCTGGAACGGGCTCGCACCGTTGAAGAAGCGGCCAGCGTAATCAACCGCTTCGCCGGCCCGCCTCTCAACGTCATCGTGGCTGACGAGCGTGGACGAATCGCCTATACGCTTTGCGGCAAATTTCCGGTTCGTAACAAAGAAAATACAACCAGGGTTTGCGGCAATAGCAGCGCCGCCTGGACCGGCTACATCCACCCCGACGAACTTCCGAGAATTGTCGAAAGCCCCGATGGCTTCCTCGTCAATGCGAATAACATGTCAGTTGGCAAAGAGTATCCGTATCTGCTGGGCCAGGGCTTTCCGCACAGCTATCGTGCTTACAGAATAACTGAGCGGTTGCGTGAAATGTCTGGCGTCACGGAAGCAGACATGGCCGAACTGCAATTTGATGTGGCCTGCGAGGTTTATGAGTTTTACGGAGCACTGGCGTTGGCGGCGTTGACCGATCAAGTCGTCGCGACTAATGGTGACCTGGGGATCGTCCGTGAGGCCATTCTCGCGTGGGATGGAAGGGCCGCCGTGGAAAGTTACGGTCTCGTCTTTTTGATCTACTTTAGAGAAAGTCTGGCCCAGTCGATCTTCACTCCCATTCTGAGGACCTGCGCCGAGGCCGATGAGCAGTTCGTCTACGCGTGGCCCAATCTCGACACGCCCCTCCGCATTATTCTGACGGAGAAGCCGCCGGAGTTGCTTATCGAACCGGACCGACATGCCACCTGGGACGATCTCATCGTCGCTAATCTGGAAAGCAGCATTCGGCAGCTCAAAGCGACAACCAAAGTGAAGTCGCTGAAAAACTTGAATTGGGGAAAGTTCAACAAAGCAGAGATATTTCATCCGCTGGCCCAGCAGGATCGTTCCTTCGCGGGAAGGCTTTTGAATATGCCGCAAGACTCGCTCCCCGGATGTATTTTCAGCGTCTGCTCATCCGAACCCGGCTTCGGCGCATCGATCCGCATGGTCGTCTCACCAAATCTGGAAAGCGCAGGCCTGCTGCAGATTGCCTGCGGGCAGTCGGGACATCCGCTGTCCGATAATTATGATGATCAGAATGCATACTGGGCTCGAAAAGAACCTCTACCATTTCTGCCGGGGCGCGAGAGCCATGCCCTCATTCTCAACGCGAGACCACAAAGCTGAGCGCCCGCAACGCGATTCTCAGGGTGCTAATAGTCCTTGCATGATTTCGTGCATCTTGCTAATTCTTGTGCTATAAATCGCAACCTTATTAGGCGCTCTAGCCGTCGTTCTAGTGGACCAAATGTTTAGAGGTCGAGCTGGACTGAAGGAATGCTGGCTGGCGAAGGCCGGCGCCTTCAGTTCATGAACCAGGTTTAAAAGGGGAATTATGTGACCACTTGGCGCCCCAGACTTCCTCCGGATAATTCTGGCCCTCAGCGAAACGTGGCATGATGATCGGCACTTATCGCTCACTCACAATCGCCCAGAAATGCAAAACTCTCACGGGCTTGCTTCGTTGGCGCGGACAATCCGAGCCTGATCGTCTCGCGTATCACTTCCTTTCTGGTGATGGCGAGACACCAGGGGATCGAATCACTTATGGTGAGCTGGACAAGCGGGCGCAGACCATCGCCGCCACCTTGCAGAGGTTGAGCGCCAGGGCCGAGCGCGCCCTTCTTCTCTACCCACCTGGGTTTGATTATATTGCCGCTTTTTTTGGCTGCCTTTATGCTGAGGTTATAGCGGTCCCGGCGTACCCTCCGCGCGCTAACCGAAACCAACGTCTGCAGTCGATGGCTGCCGATGCGCAAGCCAGGTTTGCCCTCACCACTAACGGCATTCTCGAGAGGAGCGGTCGATGTTCCGCGCCGCCAAGCGGACTGGAAAATCTGCGCTGGCTGGCAACCGACCAACTCGCGGATGCGCACTCGCACTGGAGAGAACCAGAGACGCTCGATGAAGATGGGCTGGCTTATTTGCAATACACGTCGGGCTCAACCGCCACGCCCAAGGGAGTAATGGTGAGCCACCTCAACGTGCTGCACAACTCTGACTACATCCATTACGGATTCGCGCATACGCCCGAGAGCATCGCTCTCACTTGGTTGCCGCACTTTCATGACATGGGATTAGTGGACGGGATTATCCAACCCTTATACGGCGGATTCCCGGGCCTCCTTATGTCGCCCGCAACTTTTCTGCAAAGACCACTCAATTGGTTGGAGGCGATTTCCAGGCATCGTGTGACGCACAGCGGCGGGCCCAACTTCGCCTATGATCTGTGCGTAAGTCGGATTGCGGCCGAGCAGCTTACGTCGCTCGATCTGAGTAACTGGCGGGTGGCCTATAACGGAGCCGAGCCGGTGCGCAAACAGACTCTCGACCGCTTTGCCAAAGCGTTTGCGGTCTGCGGGTTTCGCCCCAGCAGTTTCTATCCGGCTTACGGGCTGGCTGAAGCCACACTGAAAGTCTGCGGCGGACATCCAAACGATGCGCCCGTCATTTGTAATTTGCAGGCGAGTGCGCTGGAACAGAACCGAATCATTGAGGCCGCAACCAGTGACGAGGACACGCGCCCTTTGGTCAGTTCGGGCCAGGCAGCGCTGGAAACTGAAGTTCGAATCGTGCACGCTGAAACACGGGTTTCCTGCGCGCCTGATGAAGTTGGAGAAATCTGGGTATCTGGCCCAGGCGTGACGCAGGGGTATTGGCAGCGGCCCGAAGAAACGGAACAAACTTTCCGCGCTTACCTTCCTGAAACGGGCGAAGGCCCATTCCTGCGCACGGGTGATCTGGGATTCGTCAAAGATGGATCACTCTTTGTCACTGGCCGCCTGAAAGATTTGATCATCATTCGCGGACGTAATCACTATCCGCACGACATCGAGTTGACTGTGGCCCAAAGCCACCCGTCATTGCGTCCGGGAAACGGCGTTGCCTTCAGCGTCGAGATGGGTGGCGAAGAGCGTCTGGTGATCGCGCAAGAAGCCGAGCCGCGCCGGCAAACAGAGTGGCAGCCGGTCATCGCAGGCATTCGAGAAGTGGTCTCAGAAGAGTTCGAGATCCAACCGGCAGCTATCCTGCTGCTCAAACCCGGAAGCATCCCCAAGACCTCCAGTGGGAAAGTACGGCGCAGCGCCGCACGCGCCGAGTTCCAGCGCGGCGACTGGGAGGTGCTTGCAGACTGGCGCGCAAACCTTAGCGAAGAGGCGGGCGAGCTCAACGCGGCATCACGGTTTGAATCAACCGGCCCAGCGTCTCTCGAAAGCTGGCTGCAAGAGAGGGTTGCGGCGATGCTCCGAATGGCGCCTGTCTCGGTCGACGTCAATTGTCCGCTGACTCGCTACGGCGTGGATTCCCTGATGTCCGTAGAATTGATGCACATCATCGAGACGAACCTGGGCGTAGTGCTGCCATGGCCGGAGTTTCTGCAGAGTTCGAGTCTGGCCCAACTCGCAGCGCTGACCGCTGAGCAATTGGCGGACGCCTCGAATGCGCAGAGACTTGCATCGACGCCCTCGGCAAGCGGGCGATTGACGTCGACCTCGGAAAATGGTTGGCATCCTCTGTCGCATAACCAGAAGTCTCTGTGGTTCCTGCATCAGGTGGCGCCTGAGAGCACGGCCTACAATATTAGTTTTGCAGCGCGAATTAGGGGAGAGCTTGATACGGAAGCATTGCGCTGCGCCTTTGACTCTGTCGTGTCACGTCACGCTTCGTTGCGAACCAGCTTTGCGCCCGCAGAAGATGAACCGGTACAACGCGTGCATCAGCAGGTGGAACTCAGCTTCCAGGTAGAAGAAGCTGGTCACTGGAACGAATTCGAACTACGCGAGCGCTTGAGCCTTGAAGCCGCGCACTCCTTTGATCTTGAACATCCGCCTCTGCTCAGGGTCTTTCTGTTTAGGCGGGCAGCGTCCGAACATGTGTTGGCGCTCGTGGTCCATCACATCATCGTTGACTTCTGGTCGCTTTCACTGATGATGCACGAGCTGGGAGCTCGGTACCGCGCGCAAATAGATGGCACACCTCCGGTTCTCAACCTACACCCACTGCCCTATGCGGACTATGTGGATTGCCAGCGGGCAATGTTGGAGAGTGCCGAAGGTGAACGTCAACAAAGTTTCTGGCAGCAGGAACTCGGTGGCGATTTGCCCGTCCTGGATTTGCCGGCGGATTATCCACGCCCCGCGGTGCAGAGTTATCGCGGTGCGTCCTGTTTGCTGCGACTGGATACGGTCCTGACCAGCAAACTAAAATCTCTGGCGCAGTTGAACGATGCCACCCTGTTCATGACTTTACTTGCAGCTTTTGACGTGCTGCTTTATCGCCACACTGGACAGCGTGAGTTACTGGTTGGCTCGCCCGCGTCAGGCCGCCGTTCAGCACGGCTTGCCCACACCGTCGGCTATTTCGTCAATCCTATCGTAACGCGCGCCCAGCTTTCCGCGGGAATGTCCTTCACGGAGTTGCTGTCGCAGGTGCGGCGGAGAGTGCTGGCAGCTTTTGCGCATCAGGACTATCCGTTCAACCTGCTCGTCAAACAATTGCAGAGCGAGCGTGATCCAACGCGGTCACCTGTCTTTCAGGTGATGTTCGCTTTGCAAAAAACTCATGAACCCGAAGAGCAGGCGCTGTCAGCTTTCGCGCTCGGCGAAGCCGGCGCCGAAATGAACCTGGGCGGGTTGCGGTGGGAATCAATTGCCCTGGATCAGCGCGTTGCGCAGTTCGACTTGTCGCTAACGATGGCCGAAGTAGATGGAGGATTGACGGCATCATTCGAGTACTGCACGGAACTGTTCGCGGAATCCACGATCAGACGTTTGGCGGATCATTTTCAGGCGCTGCTAAACGGGATTGTCACCGATCCGACGCTTAGTTTCGCCGAGCTCCCGCTCTTGACGCGCGCCGAGAGCGAGCAATTGCTGCGCGAGTGGAATGATCCGGAGCAAGCTCTGCCTCCTGTTTCGTGCGTCCACAATTTGTTCGAGCGACTCGCTATTGAGAGGCCCGACCAGACCGCCGTTATCTGCGCGGGAGACCAGTTGAGCTATGGACAATTGAACGCCAGGGCTAACCAATTGGCCCGCTACCTGCGCGCGCGAGGTGTGGGCCCAGGTGTGGTAGTCGGGCTCTGTGTCGAGCGCTCAGTGGAGATGCTGGTGGGCCTGCTCGGGATCCTCAAGGCAGGCGGCGCATACGTTCCTCTCGACCCCGACTACCCGCAAGAACGGCTGGCCTTCATGCTGAAGGATACAGGCGCGCGCTTCTTGTTGACCGAGCAGGGATTATCCAGCGTGTTGCCGCCCACCGCCTCGCAAGTCATTTTGTTGGATGCCGACGCACCCGTCATCGAGCGTGAGAGTCAAGCCAGTCTGGAGGTTGAAATCCACGCGGACAATCTGGCTTACGTTATCTACACTTCCGGCTCAACAGGCGTGCCGAAGGGGATCCCGATTAGTCACGCTTCCCTGGCGAATTACATCGAGGCGGTAACTGCGGAACTCGCCCTCACCCCGGATGATCGCATCCTGCAATTTGCCTCTCTCAGTTTTGACGTGAGCGCTGAGGAGATTTTCTCCTGCCTGACGAGTGGTGCGACTTTGGTCCTCCGCGACAACGAGATGGGAGCTTCGATCGGCGCGCTGCTGCTCGGTTGCCAGGAACAAGAGTTGACTGTGCTGAATCTTCCGACGGCGTACTGGCATCAACTGTCGGCTAGTCTCACACCCGCTGATTGGTCTCAGGCTGAGACTGTGCGCCTGGTCATCATCGGCAGCGAAAAGTTACAAGCTGAAAGATTGGCGCAATGGCATTCATGTGTCGGTCCGGGAGTGCGCCTGGTCGATGTCTATGGCCCGACGGAAACCACCATCGGCGCGACCATGTGCGACCTCACGGGCGTGACTGGCGCGGTGAACACCGGCGCGAAAATCTCGATCGGTCGCCCCATCGCTCACGCCCAGGCCTATATTCTCGACGCTCGCCGGCAACCGGTTCCCATCGGAGTTGCCGGAGAGTTGCATATCGGCGGGCCGGGTCTGAGCCCTGGCTATCTCAATCGTCCTGCCCTGACTGCAGAGAGGTTCATCCCGCATCCGTTTAGCGGGGTTCCCGGTGCACGGCTCTACCGGACCGGAGACCTGGCGCGCTTTCTGCCCGATGGCAACATAGAGTTTTTGGGACGCCTTGACGGACAGGTGAAGGTGCGCGGCTTTCGCATTGAGTTGGGCGAGATTGAAAGAGCGCTGGTTCAGGATCCGCGCGTGCGTGACGCCGCGGTCATTCTCCGAGGTGAGCGGGACGAGAAGAAGTTGATCGCTTATCTCGTTGTCGACGCTGCCGAAGGGCTGGCCACCCGCGACCTTCGTGATTACCTGAAAAGCAGATTGCCGCATTACATGATGCCGTCGGCGTTTGTTTTTATCGCATCGCTTCCTCTCAACCCAAACGGCAAACTGGACCTTGGCGCCCTGCCTGCGCCGGAGTACACGCGGCCCGAGCTGAATACCTTTGTCGCTCCGCAGACTGAGCCCGAGCAGCTGTTGGCCCACATCTGTGCCGATGTGCTGAAGCTGGAGCGGGTAGGTTTGCACGACAACTTTTTTGAACTGGGCGGCGATTCGATACTGACAATCCAGGTGGTTGCGCGGGCGCAGCAGGCGGGCCTCAATCTGGCCGCGAGGCAGATGTTCACGCACCCGACCGTGGCGGAACTTGCAGCCGTTGCCGGCGCATCGCCGAAAGTCGACGCCGAACAAGGACAGGTGGCCGGCGAAGTGCCGCTCACCCCGATTCAGCGCTGGTTCTTCGCGCAGGAGTTCGAGGCTAACGATCATTGGAACATGGCTGTCCTGCTGGAAGTGCGTAATCGGTTGGAGCCTGCTTTGCTGGAGCAAGCCCTGTCTCTCTTAATCGCTCATCACGACGCCCTGCGCCTGCGTTTTGTGCGCGGGCCCGCGGGCTGGCGACAGTTTTTCACGGAGGCTATTGAGGACGAGCTGCGGCTTTCGCGGGTGGATCTATCCGCGGTAGCGGAAGAAGAACAACCATCGGCGATGGAAACCATTGCGGCGAAGACGCAAGCTGAACTCAGCTTGTCGGCGGGGCCGTTGCTGAGAGCGGTGCTGTTTGAACCTGGCGGAAGCCGCGCGCAACGTCTGCTGCTGGTCGTCCATCACTTAGTCATTGATGGGATCTCCTGGGTTATTTTACTGGAGGATTTGGCGCGGGCTTACCTCCAACTACAAGCCGGCGACCGTGTCGAGCTACCGTCGAAAACAACATCTTTCAAGTCCTGGGCTGAGCACATGGAAAAGCGAGCGCGCTTCCCAGGCGCGCGAGACACGCCGGCCTATTGGACCAGTCTGGCAGCAAGAGAGTTCAAGAGCCTGCCCTTGGATTATCCCGGCGGGACAAACGCGGAGGCTTCAACCCAGATCGTTTCCGTGATGCTGACCGTTGAAGAAACGCGGGCACTGCTGCAGGAAGTGCCGGCGGCTTACCACACACAAATCAACGACGTACTACTAGCCGCGCTGGTTGGTGCTTTTGAGCAGTGGACGGGAGAGTCTGAGTTGTTGTTGGAACTCGAGAGTCACGGACGCGAAGAAGGCTTCGCCGGCGTCAACCTGTCCCGGACAGTGGGCTGGTTCACTAACGCTTTTCCGGTGCTGCTGAAATTGGACGGAAAATTCACGCCGGGAAAATCTTTGCAGTCGATCAAGGAACAACTCCGAGCAATTCCGGACCATGGCATAAATCATGGGTTGCTGCGTTATCCAAATGCCGCACCGGAGTCTGCCTCGCCCGGGTGTTCCTGGCCAAAACCCGAGGTGACCTTCAACTATCTGGGCCAATTGGACCAGATGCTGAAATCCGCTTCAATTTTCGCTTTAAAGCGGGAGCCATGCGGCCCCACACGTGAGGGTCGCAACCACCGGACACACTTGCTGGAAGTGGACGCCGGCGTCTACGGCGGAGAATTGCGGCTGGATTGGTCCTATAGCGCCGAGCTTCATTGCCACGAGACCATCGAACGGCTGGCGGCGAACCACGCAAAGCTTCTGAGGGAGATCATCGAGCATTGTCTGTCGCCTGGAGTGGGTGGCTATTCGCCCTCCGACTTTCCGCTGGCGCAACTGGATCAGCAAGGTCTGGACGCATTGCTGAAAACAATTGGCCCAGTTGAAGACATCTATCCACTCTCGGCCATGCAGGAGGGAATGCTCTTTCATAGTCTCGACCGGTCCGCAACCAGCCTTTACATAGAACAACTCAGCTGCACCCTCGACCTGGAGCTTAATGTGCGTGCGTTCGCACAAGCCTGGGAGCACATCGCGGCGCGTCACGAGATTTTACGCACCGCCTTCATCTGGGAAAATGTGAACCAGCCGCTGCAAGTCGTTCAATCCGAAGTATCAATACTGCTGGAAGAACAGGATTGGCGTGGATTCGCGCCCGCCGAGCAGGAGCAATTGTTGGGCTCGTTTCTGTGCGAAGACCGGCGGCGTACATTCGAGTTGAGCCAGGCGCCTCTGATGCGCTTCGCGCTCCTGCGGATGGCTGACGAATCCTATCGATTCATCTGGACGCATCATCACGTACTGCTCGATGGCTGGTCGGTGGCGTTGCTGCTGCGGGAAGTTTTGAAGACTTACGAAACAATTTGCCGGGGTGAAGAACTGCCCACACGTCGCCAGCGTCGTTTCCGCGATTACATTGCCTGGCTGCGGCAACAAGACGTCCCAGGAGCAGAGAACTTTTGGCGCGCCGAACTGAAAGGCTTTACCAGGCCGACCGTTTTGACGGCAGGGTGGCCCGAGCGCAGCCCCGTGGACGAGCAAGAAAAGGGCGCGAGCCAGGAGGTGCGGCTTTCGGCGGAAGAGACCGCCGCCCTGCAAGCGTTTGCGCGGCAACATCACGTGACACTCAGCACCCTGGTCCACGGAGCATTTGCGCTGCTGCTGAGCCGGTACACTATGGAAGATGACGTGGTCTTTGGAACGACCGTGTCCGGGCGCCCGCCGGCGCTGGCTGGCGTGGATTCAATGGTGGGCTTGTTCATCAACACTTTGCCGGTGCGCGCGCAGGCCTCGCCCTCCTCATCTACGCTTTCGTGGCTCAAGGGCCTGCAAGCCAAACTGGTCAGCCTGCGCGATTACGAATATAGCTCGCTGGTCGATGTGCAAGCGTGGAGTGACCTGCCTCGGCGACAAGCTTTGTTCGAGAGCCTGCTGGTTTTCGAAAACTATCCCGTTGACGCCGCGTTGGTGGAGCAGAACGGGAACTTGAAACTTGGACACCTTCGCAATTTTGAGCGCACTAATTATCCGTTGACGATCGCTGTCTTTCCTGGCCCGGAACTGCTATTACAGGGGCTTCACGCAACCGACCGCTTCGACGGCGCTACGATCGCACGCCTGCTCGAGCATTTAAGAAATCTAATGTTGGATATCGTGAAGAGTCCGGATAAGACTCTTATCGAACTGCAGTTGTTAAGTGAAGAAGAGCACGGGCTCGTGGCGAAGTGGAACAACACAGCCAGAACGTACCCATCGCAGCGAGTTATTCACCAGATGTTCGAGGAACGGGCGGCGCGCTGTGCGGAAACGCTCGCCGTTGTCGGTGAGGATCGACAACTGAGTTTTTATGAATTGAACCGCCGGGCAAACCAACTCGCCCGTCATCTGCAGCGGTGGGGAGTTGGCCCGGACGTGCCGGTAGCTCTTTGCGTCGAACGCTCGCCCGAGATGATTGTCGCCCTCCTCGGCATACTCAAAGCCGGAGGAGCCTATGTGCCGCTTGATCCATCCTATCCGGCTGAACGCCTGTGCTTCATGGTGCAGGACACGGGAGGTCCGGTCTTGCTCACACAGCAAAGCCTGAGCGATCTGTTCGCGCCGTTGCAACAGCAGACCCGGATCGTCAACCTTGACAGTGAAAGCGAATTGATAGCCGAAGAGAATGGCGACAATCTGCCGAATCTCGTCAGCGAAGATAATGTGGCTTACATAATTTACACCTCGGGCTCGACGGGGTTGCCCAAAGGCGTAGCCGTTAGCCATGCTGCCGTGCTCAACCTGATTGAGTGGTACAAGGTCTTCAAGGTTCATCCCGGAGACAGGGGCACCTACGTGGCCGGTGTCGGGTTTGACGCTTCGGTGATGGAACTGTGGCCCAATCTCACGGCTGGCGTGGCCCTTTGTCTGCCGGATGAAGAAACCCGATTCTCTCCCGAACGCATGCGCGACTGGCTCATCGCGCAGCGGGTCAATATCTGTTTCCTGCCGACGCCGCTGGCCGAGATGGCGCTCGATCTCGATTGGCCTTCGCCGTCAGCCTTGCGGGTGATGATCACGGGAGGCGACAAGCTGCGCCGTTTCCCGGATCCGTCGGTTGGATTTGAACTGGTAAACGTTTACGGACCCACTGAGACTACAGTGCTCGCCACCACCGAAAACGTGAAGGCAGGCGGAAATGGGAACGAGCCTGCGATTGGAAAGCCAATTGTTAACGTCAAGGTCCATCTGCTGGACCAACATCTGCGGCCAATTCCGGTGGGAGTGGCGGGCGAGTTATACGTGGCCGGGGCCGGACTTGCGCGTGGGTATTGGAAACGTCCCGGTTTGACGGCCGAGCGCTTTATTCCTGATCCCGCTTCGTCTATGCCGGGAGCGCGTCTGTATCGCACCGGTGATCTGGCGCGGTATTTCCCTAATGGGACGATTGAGTTTCTTGGAAGAGTAGACAACCAGATCAAAATTCGCGGCTTGCGGATCGAATTGGGCGAGATCGAAGCAGTGCTGTCGGCGCATCAGACCGTGCGGGCAGCGGTCGTGCTGGTCAGAGAAGATACGCCAGGCGAGAAACGGCTGGCGGCCTACCTGGTCGCAGCGGGTGAAGAACACCCGTTAAGGTTCGATGAGTTGCGCGGCTATCTGCGAAAGCGGTTGCCGGAATACATGATTCCGTCGGCTTTCGTCGTGTTGGAGACGTTTCCGCTAACGCCAAATGGCAAAGTGGATCGACGCGCGTTGCCGGCGCCCGATCGAACGCAGCCGCAGTCAGATACAGCGTTCGCGGCCCCCCGGAGTCCGGTTGAAGAGGCGCTGGTGGATATTTGGCGCGAAGTAATTGGCCTGGATCGAATTGGGATCCATGACAACTTTTTTGAATTGGGCGGGCACTCGCTGCTGGCTACGCGTGTGCTCTCGAAGGTGCGCGCCATCTTTCGCGTGGAGTTACCGCTCAGAGTGATATTCGAGTGCGGCACCATCGCCGACCTCGCGCTGGCCATCGTAGCCTTCGAACCGCAACCAGGTCAGACAGAAAAAATTGCGAGGGTGCTGCAAAAAGTCAAAAGCCTCCCGGCGGAGGATCTAAGTAAAGAGCTGCAAAGGAAGCGGCGAAAGCGAGATAGTCGATGAATGGGACGAGAAACTTTTCGGGTTCGACGGGATTAAGCGCCGACAAGCTTGAGCTGTTCGAGTATCTACTCGAAGAGGAGGGCATTGAGGATGTAGCTCAAACTGACATCATCTCGCCGAGAGATAAGACTGGGCTGGTACCGCTCTCCTTCGCACAGCAGCGGCTGTGGTTTCTCGATCAGCTTGAGCCCGGTAGCCCGGCTTACAACATCGCCGGCGCCTTGCGCATGGCGGGCCAACTGGATGTAAGGGCGCTGGGCCGCAGCCTCAGCGAAATAGTGCGGCGACATGAATCATTGCACACCTCCTTCGTGGTTGTCGGCGGCTTGCCCACGCAGGTCATTGCTTCGGCGTCCCACCTGCCGCTCGCGTTCGATGACCTGACCGCCCTGCCCGTGGCGCAGCGAGAGGCAGACTTGCAACGGTTGATGAAGGAGGAAGTGCGCAAACCGTTCGACCTGCGCGAAAGCCCACTGTTGCGAGCGCGGTTGTTGCGGCTTGCCGCAGACGAGCATTTGCTCCTCTTAACCATGCACCACATCATCAGCGATGGTTGGAGTATCGGCATCATTACGCGTGAGCTGACCTCTCTCTACGACGCCTACCGAAAGGGCGAGGAATCGCCGCTGGATGAGCTGGCGACACAATATGCCGACTACGCTTTATGGCAGCGCGAGCACCTCACCGGTGATCTGCTCGAGCAGCAACTCTCGTACTGGAAAAAGCAGTTAGGCGGCAATCCGCCCGTGCTTGAACTGCCGACGAAACGGGCCAGATCACTTCAGCAGACGTTTCGCGCAGCAATGCAAACCTTCAGCTTACCGGAAGAGCTGTGTGGAAAATTAAAGGAGTTGGCCCGCGCAGAGGATGGGACTTTGTTCATGACGCTGCTGGCGGCCTTCAACATCCTGCTGTGGCGCTACAGCGGACAACTCGACCTCTCCGTCGGCTCTCCGATTGCCAATCGTAATCGCACCGAGACCGAGCCCCTGATCGGATTCTTTGTCAACACATTAGTACTGAGAACCCGGCTGAATGGCGGGATGACTTTTCGAGAGTTGCTCAGGCGCGTGAAGGAGACTTGTCTGGGGGCGTATGCGCACCAGGAGGTGCCGTTTGAGAGACTGGTAGAGGAGTTGCAGCCGGAACGAACTATCAGTCACACGCCTTTGGTGAGAGTGATGTTCGTGTTGCAAAACGCTCCCATGCCACCCATCGAGCTTTCGGGGCTGAAGTTGACCCTGACCGAAACGGACAACGAGGTGGCCAAGTTTGATCTGATGCTAGAGATGACTGAAACGGACGACGGGCTCAGGGGATTGTGGCAGTACAACACGGATTTGTTCGACGACCGGCTAATCACTCGCATGGCGAGTAACTTCCAGGCGCTGCTGGAAGGCATCGCTGCCAATTCCGTAGCGCGCCTGTCAGAACTGCCTTTTTTGACTGCCGGTGAATCTCACCAACTGCTCGTGGATTGGAACAGGACCGACAGCGATTATCCGAAAGATGCGTGTCTCCACGAATTGTTCGAGCAGCAGGTCGAGAAAACACCGCACGACGTGGCGCTGATCTTTGAAGGAACGCGACTGACTTACAGTGATCTGAACCAACGCGCGAATCAGCTGGCACGCTATCTGATCGGCCTGGGCGTGGGACCTGAAGCGTGCGTGGGCATCGCGATGGAGCGATCGCCGGAAATGGTGATTGCGGTCCTGGGAATAATCAAGGCAGGCGGCTCATACGTACCGCTTGATCCGGCCCACCCGTCCGAGCGGCTGAGCTTCATGATTGAAGATGCTGGGTTGGCCCTGATTCTTTCGCAGGCACACCTGGTTGAACGATTGCCGCAGCAAGGCGCCCGCGTGTTGTGTCTGGACACCGATTGGAAGCAAGTGGCCAGAGAAGAGACGGCGAATCTTTCCCCGATGGTCACTCCGCAGAGCTTGATTTATGTCATCTACACTTCCGGCACCACGGGCAAGCCGAAGGGTGTGGCCGCGCATCACCGAGGCATTGTCAACTGCCTCCTTTCGGCGAAGGCTCCAGCGCCGGTTAAGGCGCAGGACCGCATGTTGTTCAAATGCTCGCTCAGTTTCGATCCTTCGGTCTGGGAGTTGTTCACACCGTTGTTGATCGGCGCGAGCCTGGTGATCGCGCGCCCGGGTGCGGAGCACGACGCCGCCTACATCGCCCGGACGACCATCGATCAGGAAATCACGGTCCTGCACTTCGTCCCTTCGATGTTGGCCGTCTTTCTGGAAGAACCGAGTATGGCAGAAATCGTTTCGCTGCGCTGGGTCGTTTGCGGCGGTGAAGCCATGCCCGTTCAAACCATGGAGCGCTTTCAGGCTCGGTGTTCAGTGCCGCTGCAAAACTTCTATGGTCCAACCGAGACGTCCATCGGTTCGACCCTGTGGCTTTGCGATCCTCCGGCCGCGGATAAGGTGGTGCCGATCGGTCGGCCCATCTCGAACACACAGGCATACGTGCTCGATGAAGAAGGAAACCTGGCGCCCATAGAGGTCGCCGGCGAGCTCTATCTGGGCGGCGATGGAGTGACGCGCGGCTACTTGAATCGACCAGATCTGACTGCTGAGAACTTTCTCCCCGATCCGTACAGCGGAAAGCCAGGAGCCCGTTTATACCGCACTGGCGACTTGGTGCGCTATCTGCCCGACGGAGACCTGGAGTTTCTGGGTCGCTCGGATCATCAGGTCAAGATTCGCGGCTGTCGCGTCGAACTCGAAGAGATAGCGGCGGTGCTCGGGGAGCATGCCGCCGTGCGTGAATGCCTGGTGCTGGCTCGTGAAGACGTGCCCGGCGACCAGCGCCTGATTGCGTACTTGACGGCGGCGCCCGAGTCAGCGCCGGAAAGCACTGAGTTGCGCAGCCATCTGCGCGAGAAGCTGCCCGAGTACATGATTCCTTCCGTTTTCGTCACACTCGCCGAGTTCCCGCTAACGGTCAACGGGAAGGTAGATCGCGAAAAGTTACCGGCGCCGGATCCTCCGACTCAGAAGCGAGCGAGATCTTATCTCGCCCCGCGAACGCCTACCGAGCAGGCGTTGGCATCAATCATCGGCGGTGTCCTGGGGATCGAGCAGGTCGGCGTTTATGACAACTTTTTCGATTTGGGTGGGCATTCGTTACTGGCCACGCAAGTCGTCACGCGGGTGCGCGAAACCTTCCAGGTGAACCTGCAATTGAAGCGATTCTTTCAGAGTCCGGTTATTGCCGAGCTGGCGGCGTGGGTCGATCCATTGCGTCAGGTTGGGCCAACCCGGGCTGCCTGGCCTATCGCGCGTGCGTTCCGACAGCGGGTGTTGCCCCTCTCTTTCGCACAGCAGCGGCTGTGGTTTCTTGATCAGCTCGAGCCTGGCAATCCGATTTACAACATACCGAGCGCCCTGCGGTTGCGCGGGCCGCTCGACGCCGATGCTCTCGAACGGACGTTGGGCGAAATTGTGCGCAGACATGAATCTCTGCGCACAATTTTCCGCGAGGAAGACGGGGTCCCGGTGCAGGTTATCCAGCCGAATCAGGCGATTGCCCTGCCGGTACTGAATCTCGTTGAGCTGCCGGAAGCGGACAAGGAAACAGAGGTGGATCGATTGGGGAGCGCCGAGGCCCGAAAGCCTTTTGATCTTGCGCGTGGACCGCTGCTGCGAGCGGCTCTGCTGCGGCTCGGCAGTGAGGACCATGTCCTACTATTTACCATGCACCACATCATCTCTGATGGTTGGTCGATGGGCATACTCGTGCGCGAGGCGAAGGCTATCTATGCGGCCTATGCGCAGCAGCGGGAGTCACCACTGCCGGAGCTCGCGCTGCAATATGCGGACTATGCCGTTTGGCAACGCAGTTACTTGCAAGGCGATGTGCTCGATGCGCAGCTTGCTTACTGGAAGAGTCAGCTTGATCTCATGCCTCACGTGCTTGAGCTTCCTGCGGATCGCCCGAGACCCAGAGAACTGAGCTTTCGCGGTGGCGCCCTGAACGTAGAGTTATCCGGGGCATTGACTGAGGAGCTTCGATCTCTGTGCCGCCGCGAGGGAGTGACCTTGTACATGATTTTGCTGGCGGCTTTTCAAACTCTGCTCTATCGCTACACGGGCGAGGAGGACATCGTCGTCGGCAGCCCGATTGCAAACCGGCAGAACAGTGAGATCGAGCCGCTCATCGGCTTCTTCGTAAACACGTTGGTGCTGCGTACTGATTTGTCCGGCGACCCGACCTTTAGAGAACTCCTGGGGCGGGTACAGGAAATCACGATGGGCGCGTACGAGCATCAGGATATTCCGTTTGAGATGCTCGTCGAAGAGTTGCAGCCGGAACGTAACCTCAGCTTCGCCCCGCTCTTCCAGATATTGTTTGTCTTGCAAAACGCCCCGAGAGATGAGTTGAGTTTGGCAAACCTTGCGCTGAGTCATATGGAGGTGTCCAGCGGCGCAACTCACTTCGACCTGACCCTGCAGCTTGAAGAGACTGCTCAAGGCATGACCGGGGTTATTGAATACAGTACCGACCTCTTTGATCAAGAGACCATGCAACGCATGTTCGGCCATCTGCGGACTTTGTTGGCAGGCGTCGTGGCCAATCCAGAAGAGCGTATCTGCGCCTTACCTTTGCTTACTGCCGCCGAGAAAGATCGATTGCTGGTTCAGTGGAATGACACCTCTACCGCAATCGGCGCAGAAGAGTGCATCCAGGATTTGGTGGCCCAACAGGCGGTACGCACGCCGAACGCTTTGGCCCTGACTTTCGGTGCCCAACAACTCAGCTACGGCGAATTAAATCGGCGGGCCAACCGATTGGCTCACCGCCTGCAAACGTTGGGCGTGGGACCCGACGTCGTGGTCGGGATCATGATGCACCGCTCGGTGGAAATGATGGTGAGCGTGTTGGCGGTCCTCAAAGCCGGTGGAGCGTACCTGTTTCTGGATTCAACTGATCCCGCCGAGCGCCTCGCCTTTGTGCTCCGGGATTCAATGGCCCCGGTGGTCCTGACGCAGAGAGATTTGGAGGCTCGCCTTTTCGCAGCGGACTGCGCGCATATTCTCTGCGTCGATACGGAGTGGCCCGAGATCGTTCCCGGCGCCGAGGACAAACCCGTCAGCCGCACAACTCCGGACAATCTGGCCTACCTGACTTACACGTCCGGCTCGACGGGCCAGCCGAAAGCCGTGGCGATGCATCACCGGCCGCTGGTTAACCTGGTCAGGTTTCAGATTCAAAGTTCAGGCGTCGCCAGTCCGCCCCGGACGCTGCAATTCGCCTCGTTGAGTTTTGACGTTTCATTTCAGGAAGTCTTTTCTACCTGGTGCGCCGGAGGCACGCTCGTGCTGATCACGGAAGACGCACGCAGGGATTCGAGAGAACTCTGGCGCACTGTAGCGGATGAGGCTATCGAGAGACTGTTCCTGCCTTTCGTCGCGCTCCAATCCATGGCCGAGGTCGCCGGATCCGAAAAACTCTTGCCGCCGAGCCTGCGCCAGATCATCACCGCGGGCGAGCAATTGAAAATAACCAAAGAGATGCGCGCGCTGTTCGCCAGACTTCCGCAATGCTCACTCGATAACCACTACGGGCCGTCAGAGACGCACCTCGCGACCTGCCTTAGGATGGGTGGCCCTGCCAGCGAGTGGCCGCGGCTTCCGGCCATCGGTAGACCGATTCCGAATGCCCAGGTCTTTGTGTTGAATCCTGAATTACAGCTGACGCCCGTGGGAGTCGTGGGAGAACTGTATATCGGCGGCGCTGGCCTGGCGCGCGAATATTTCAATCGACCGGATCTGACGGCCTTGAGATTCATTCCCCATCCCTTCGGGCCGCCGGGGGCGCGACTCTACAGAACCGGCGACCTGGTCCGCTATCGGAATGACGGCTCTCTCGAATTTGTCGGGCGCATCGACGGTCAGGTGAAGGTACGTGGCTTCAGGATAGAGGTGGGCGAGATAGAATCGGTTCTCAAGCAACACTCGGCGGTAAAGCAGGTTGCGGTTGTTCCCATCGAGGGTGAGGCCGGCGCCAAACGCCTCGTTGCGTATGTGGTGGCCACGCCGGGGGCCGCGCCGACCAGCGAGCAGTTGCGTGGCTACCTGCGCGAGAAACTGCCCGAGTACTTAGTGCCTGCCGCATTTCTCTTGTTGGGAAGTCTGCCTCTGTTGCGTAGCGGAAAAGTGGACCGCGATGCGCTGCGCGGGCGCGTTGAAGCACGAGCCGAGAATGTAGACGGTTATGTCGCCCCGAAGACTCCCACAGAAGAAATTCTGGCCGGCCTCTGGGCCGACGTGCTGAAACGTGAACGTGTCGGCCTCAACGACAATTTCTTTGATCTTGGAGGCCATTCTCTCCTGGCCACCCAACTGATGTCCAGAGTTCGAGACGCTTTCCAGGTTGAAGTACCCTTGCGCAGTCTCTTTGATAGTCCGAACCTGGCCCATCTGGCCCAGGCCATCGAAGCCAATATGCGTTCCCGACAAGGATTGCCAGTTCCGGCGATCCGTCGTGGCCCGCGCAACGGATTCTTGCCGCTCTCGTTCGCGCAACAGAGGTTGTGGTTCATAAACCAGCTTCAGCAGAACAGTTCCGTTTATCACCTGGCTGCCGCGCTCCATCTCAGCGGCCCGCTCGACGGCAAGGCTCTGGAGCAGAGCCTGGGGGAGATTCTGCGACGGCATGACGTCTTGCGTAGCTCATTTACTGTGATGAATGGTCAACCGGTGCAGGTCATTGCTCCCCACTCAGATTTCACTCTGGCCACCGTGGACCTTTCGTCCCAGCCCCGAGCAGAGCGGGAGGCGGAGTTGCAGCGCTTGATGAAAGAAGAAGTGTGCAAGCCGTTCAAACTGAGCGAGAGTCCGCTCCTGCGGGCACGATTACTGCGCTTGGCGCCCAACGAGCATGTTTTGCAGGTGACAATGCATCACATCGTCAGCGACGGGTGGAGCAGCGGGGTAATGATCCGCGAGTTGGCGGCGCTCTACGAAGCGTTTATCAAAGGCAAGTCGTCGCCGCTGGATGAACTACGGATACAATATGCGGATTACGCGTTGTGGCAGCGCGAGCATCTCACGGGAGGCTTTCTCGCGGAGCAACTATCGTATTGGAAAGAACACCTGGCCGGTGCCCCGGCAACGCTGGAATTGCCACGGCGGAAGGCGCGCCCGGTGATGCAAGGGTTTCGCGGGGCGATCGAGCGATTTGAGCTTTCGCCGGAACTGACCGCGCAGCTCAAGAGGCTCAGCGGCGGCGAAGGCGTGACCTTGTTTATGACGCTGCTGGCGGCATTCAAGGTGCTGCTGTGGCGGTATAGCGGACAGTCGGACATCGTGGTGGGCTCGCCGATTGCGAATCGTAATCGGGCCGAGACGGAGCCGCTGATTGGGTTCTTCGTCAACACTTTGGTGTTGCGCACGCGGCTGGCAGGGAGTTTGAGCTTCCGGGAGTTATTGGGCCGGGTGCGCGAGGTGTGCCTGGGAGCTTACGCCCATCAGGAAGTGCCCTTTGAGAAGCTGGTGGAGGAGTTGCAGCCGGAGCGAAGCCTGAGTCACACACCCCTGGTGCAGGTGATGTTCGCTTTGCAAAATGCCCCGATGCCGCCACTGGCCCTGGCACGCTTGAGACTGTCAGTCATGGACGTTCCACTCGAAACGGCGAAGTTCGATTTAGCGCTCTCTCTCCAGGAGACATCCGAGGGCCTCTTCGGTGACCTGGAGTATAGCAGCGACCTGTTTGACTCAGTCGCAGCCAGACAGATGCTCGATCATTACCGGTGTCTGTTGGCAAGCATCTTAACGAACGCGGACGCGCCACTTTCCGAACTGACCTTGCTAACCGATGCCGAGCGCCGCCGGATCCTGGTTGAGTGGAACGACACGGCCTTCGAAAATGAGACTGCGATCTGCGCTCATGAGGCGTTCGAACAGCAAGTCGATCTCACCCCTGAGGTGGTGGCCGTGATTCAGGGGCCTGAGCAGATCACCTACCGGGAGCTGAACCTTCGCGCCAACCAGTTAGCCCATCATTTGCATGGGCTGGGCGTCGGACCGGAAAAGCTCGTCGGTATTTGTATCGAGCGCTCGATTGAATACTTGATTGGCATCCTGGCGGTTGCCAAGACCGGAGGCGCATACGTTCCTCTGGATCCTACTTACCCAGCGGAGCGTCTCGCGTTGATTTTGGAAGACTGTCGCGCTCTGGCATTGCTGACCAATGAGGGGCTGCGCGGAAAATTCGCGCAGGGTGAGACCACAATGGTCCTGCTGGATCATGATCGGGAAACAATTGAGTCGCAGCCCGGTGGGAACCTCATCAGCCCGGTGACGACCGGCAACCTTGCGTATGTCATCTACACTTCAGGTTCGACGGGACAGCCCAAGGGAGTCCAGATTACTCATTCTTCTTTGATGAACCTGGTTCGGTGGCATCAACACACCTCGGCCCTGGCGCCAGGAGACCGGACCGCGCTACTTGCCGGCATGGCCTTCGACGCTTCCATCTTTGAATTGTGGCCCAACTTGACTGCGGGCGTGACTATCCACTTGCCGGATGAAGAAACTCGCCTCTCTCCCGTGAAGTTACGGGATTGGATCGTCGCTCAAAAAATCACAGTTTGTTTCGTCCCCACTCCTCTGGCCGAACTGATTCTGCCATTGAAGTGGCCGCCGGCTGCCTCGTTGCGGATTCTGCACACTGGCGGTGACAAGCTCCACGATTGTCCGGACACTGTCCCGTTTCAAGTGGTGAACAATTACGGGCCGACCGAAACCACAGTCATCGCCACTTTCGCCTGGGTGAGCTCTGAAGACCGGAGCGAGGGCGAATCTCCGTCTATTGGCCGCCCTATCGACAACGTCCAGGTTTACATCCTGGATCGAAATCTGGAGCCCGTGCCCGCGAGGGTGCCTGGTGAGTTGTACGTCGGAGGCGCCGCCCTCGCCCGCGGCTATTCGAATCAGTCTGATCTGACCGCCGAGATGTTCCTTCCTGATCCATTCTCCACATCGCCCGGGGGGCGGCTGTACCGGACCGGAGATATGGCCCGTTACCGGGCCGACGGCCGAATCGAATTTTTGGGCCGTCACGATCAGCAGATCAAGATCCGTGGGCATCGAATTGAGCTGGGTGAGATTGAAGTCGTTCTGAACAAGCATCCGGAAGTACGCGAGAGCGTCGTTGTCTGCGGGGAAGATGGACATGGCGAGAAGCGTTTGACAGCATATCTGGTCCTTAAAGAGACTGGACAACTGAGTGTGGATGAACTGCGTGCGTCCCTGGTGGAAAAGCTTCCGTCCTTCATGCTTCCCCCTGCGCTGGTGGTGCTGGAGCGGCTACCTCTGAACGCCAATGGAAAGGTTGATCGGGAGGCGCTTCCGGCTGCGGACCTCTCACTGTTGTCGCTGGGCGCACCTTATGTTGCGCCGGCCAGCGAAATGGAGCGGACCATTTCCGGTGTCTGGCAGGAATTGCTGGGCTTGGAGAGGGTCGGAATTCACGACAACTTCTTCGACCTGGGCGGACATTCCTTGCTGATGATCCAGATGCAAAGCCGGCTGCAGGAAGTTTTTCAGCGCGACATCGCAATCATAGACTTGTTCCACTTTCCGACCGTAAGGGAGTTGGCCCGGCATCTGGGCGCCGAACATCAGCAATCGCAGGCCCCGAATGTGTCGGCGCATAAGGCGCGCGCAGCTGCCCGTCGCGAATCGGTCAAGGGGCGTGTCCGTCGCCGACAACAACAGCCAACTACCTAACTCTGGTGTTCACATTTACTTAGATGGTGGGGGTTGGACGGCTTTGCAAATCCGTTGCAATAAAACTTGCAGCGTCGCAAGGGCTTTAGTAAGATGCGCTCTCCTTTAGCGAGCCCGGTCTTCCCGAATTGACACAAAACTCTGATGTTTCAAGGTCCACTAGAGGCTAAGCCCCGTTATGCTGACGTTAGAAGCCACGACCACCGACACTCCTGAAGTCCTCGCAAACAATCCTGTGCGAGCCGACCTGGTTACTTATCTCAACGACCTCGAGCAAGGCTGCGGATTCCTTAACCGGGAACAGGTGCTCATCATTCTCGGCCAGTGGTATCACCCGCTGCATTACTTTCCGACTTTTCTCGCGCGACTGATTTCGGTCACCCCGAGTCTCGCCTCGCAGACCTTCATCTCGCGAATTCTGTGGCAGGAACTTGGAGAGGGCGACCCCGGATGCGCTCACGAGAGGATTTACCTGGACACGATTGTTGACGGCGAGTTTGCCTCAGAGGTCGTAACCAGAGTGCCGCGGCTGAATGCCACCCGCGAACTTGTCGCTGGTTACGAGACAGCGTCGCAGGGCTATTTGTCGGGCCTCGGGTTCTTGTACGGAACGGAAGTGGTTGACTTGCCAATGGTCTCGACCATCGGTGAATTGATGGGACGATGCACTGGGAAACGAGATTTGCCATGGGTCGACATTCATGTGCGGCAGGAACCAGATCACGTCAAGAGTTCGAACGAGGCGTTGCAGCCGTCGTTCACGGTGGGCGAGCAGCAGCAGATTATCGAACACGCCGAGCAGATGTGGAGACTTTGGATTGATTTCTTCAGGTCCATTAAGGATGAAATCTTGGCAGACAAACAGCATCCTCACCGCGGGTGAGTTCAGCTGAGCGCGCCGCTCAAAGATTCGAAGGCCTCAAGAACTTCGGGTCGCGCCTGATCACAGCTCCGACAGGTTTGGCCCCGGGAGTTGAGCATGAGCAATCCAGACAAGTTCAGCTATGACATTGCAGTCATCGGGATGGCTGGGCGCTTTCCCGGGGCGAGTAATGTTGAGGAGTTCTGGCAGAATTTGCGGCGCGGTGCGGAGTCAATCACGTTCTTCACTGATGAAGAATTGCTTCGCAGCGGGGTTGAGCCGGCTCTGCTGAGCGAGGCCAACTATGTGAAGGCTGGCGCTGTCATTGAAGACGTAGAGTATTTTGACGCCACCTTCTTCAACTTCACACCACGCGAAGCAGAGACGATTGACCCGCAGCATCGCCTCTTTCTCGAGCACGCCTGGCAAGCGTTGGAGACCGCCGGTTACGATCCGGGAAGATGTGCGGGCCGGGTCGGCGTTTTTGCCGGCGAGAGCATTAACTCTTACCTGTTGCACAATCTTCTCTCACACCGCGAGTTGATCGATTCGGTGGGCCTCTTTCAGGTCATGATCGGCAATGACCGCGATCATTTGACCACTCTTACCGCCTATAAGCTGAATTTGCAGGGACCTTGCGTCAGCGTTCAGACCGCCTGCTCGACTTCTCTGGTGGCAGTCCACCTGGCCTGTCAGAGCCTGCTCAATCTTGAATGTGACATGGCGCTTGCGGGCGGTGTCTCCGTCAGCGTACCACAAGCACAGGGCGCAGTTTACCAGGAGGGCAGCATCGTTTCTCCGGACGGCCATTGTCGCGCCTTCGATGCCAAAGCCGGTGGAACCGTGAAAGGGAACGGCGTGGGCGTCGTATTGTTGAAGCGGCTGGCTGATGCACTACGCGACCGCGATACCATTGATGCGGTAATCAAAGGCTCGGCCATAAACAACGATGGCTCTCTCAAAGTTGGCTATACCGCGCCAAGCGTCGAAGGGCAGGCGGGCGTTATCGAAGAGGCCCTGGCAATAGCGGGAGTCGAGCCGCAGACAATCAACTACGTCGAGACCCATGGGACCGGCACCGCACTCGGCGACCCCATCGAAATCGCCGCACTCGCACAGGCTTTCGGCGAGGCGGCAGGGCTAAAGAATTCCTGCGCCATCGGCTCCGTTAAGACGAACATCGGTCATCTCGACGCTGCCGCCGGCGTGTCAGGTCTGATCAAAACCGTGCTGGCAATCAAGCACAACCAAATTCCGCCGAGCCTTCACTTCGAGCAGCCCAATCCGAACATAGACTTTTCCCGCACACCCTTTTACGTCAATACGAAACTCGTCCCCTGGAAGTCAAATGGATTGCCCCGACGAGCGGGCGTGAGTTCTTTTGGCATCGGCGGCACAAACGCGCATGTGGTGCTGGAAGAGCCTCCACCGTCACCGTCAGGGCCTTCCGGAGTTTCCAGAACGCACCAGCTTTTGACAATTTCAGCCAGGACTCTCACTGCGCTGGACCGCATGACCGCTAACTTGGCGGAGTACTTGAAGGAGCACCCGCAAGCGGATCTGGCCGATGTTGCTTATACACTTCTGGTAGGCCGGAAGAAGTTTAGTCATCGCCGAACCCTGGTGTGCCGGGATGTCGACGATGCGTTGCGCGCATTGGAGTCGTTAGACCATGGCCGCATCCATACGAGTTCTCTCGAGCGTGACGCTGAGATTGTCGCCTTCTTGTTCCCTGGTCAGGGGTCCCAGCATGTGAACATGGCGCGTGAACTGTACGAGAGCGAGCCGGCGTTTCGCGAAGAGGTTGATCGCTGTGCCGAACTGCTTGGGCCGCACCTTGGTCTGGACCTGCGCGGGGCGCTCTACGGTGAAGCGGGCTCAGTCGCCGCCATGTCAGAGCGACTCACGCAGACCTTCATCGCTCAACCTGCGCTCTTCGTCATCGAATACGCGATGGCGAAACTGTTAATGCAGTGGGGCGTACACCCGCAGGCGATGGTTGGTCACAGCATCGGTGAATTTGTGGCAGCTTGTTTGGCCGGAGTTTTCTCTCTGGAAGATGCCTTGAAACTGGTGGCTGTGCGTGGCCGCCTGATGCAGCAGATGCCCGCGGGGGCAATGCTGGCAGTACCACTTTCAGAGCAGAAAGTGCAGCCATTTCTAAGCGAGTCCCTTTCTCTGGCTGCTATAAATGGGCCGTCATTGTGCGTGATCTCAGGAACGATCGAGGCCATTGCAAAAGCCGAACAGGAACTTAACGCCTCGGGGATAGTTTGCCGAGCTGTGCACACTTCCCACGCTTATCATTCTGAAATGATGGAGCCTGTGTTGAGATCGTTTGCGGCAGAGGTTGCCCGCGTTGAGTTGCATGCGCCGCAGATTCCCTACATCTCCAGTCTCACCGGAACGTGGATCAAGATTGAGGAGGCGACCGATGCCGGATACTGGTCAAGGCAATTGCGCGAGCCGGTGCGCTTCAGCGCGGCGATCGCGCAATTGGTGAAAGAGCCAGGGCGAGTGTTGCTGGAAGTTGGACCGGGACAAACCTTGAGCTCGCTTGCCAGGTTGCAACAGAACGGATCTGAGGGACGCCTGGTATTTTCATCACTGCCACATGTTCGCGAACAGAAATCTGACACTGGTCATCTTCTCGAAGCGCTGGGCCAACTGTGGACTGCCGGAACGGAAATTGACTGGGCGAAGTTCTACGCACGGGAAGAGCGGCGCCGCATCCCGCTGCCGACCTATCCTTTCGAACGCGCGCGTTATTGGATTGATACTCAGCCACAGACGGGCAGCGACGGTAGTTCATCCGATATGTTGAGCAGGAAACCGGATGCGGCGGATTGGTTTCACGTGCCTTCCTGGAAGCGTTCGATCCTTCGGCCCAAACCTATCGAACCGGAGCTGGGGAAAAACCGCTGCTGCCTGGTCTTCGCGGATGAATGTGGTCTTGGTTCGCTAATCGCGCAAAGGTTGGAAACCAGGGGCGAGGAAGTCTTCGTCGTCACAGCGGGAGAGGAGTTCCGCCAGGTTTCGGAACGTCTCTTTGAAATTGATCCCCGCCGCCGCCAGGACTACGACGCTTTACTGAACGAGTTGCGCGCCGGCGGCAAAACTCTGCAAACAATTCTGCATGGATGGGGAGTTTCCGAAGCGGCCCATGGTGGGGTGACTCTCGATTCGCTCGAGGTCTGTCAGACGAAGAGTTTCCAGAGTCTGCTATTTCTGGCTCAGGCATTAGGCGACAGCATTCTGACAGGTGCGCTGCACCTGGTCGTCGTCACAAACAATTTGCAGGAGGTCACCGGCGAAGAGTCGCTGTCGCCTGAGAAGGCGACCGTTCTCGGTTTATGCAAGGTCATCCCGCAGGAGTACCCACAGATTAGTTGTCGCGCGATCGACGTTGTCCTGCCCGCGCAAGCGTCGGCACACGAAGCACTGGCGAACAACATCATCGCTGAACTTCATGAACCTGAAGGCGACGCGCTGGTCGCCTATCGCGGACGTCATCGGTGGGTCCAAGTTTTCGAGCCGATCAAACTTGATGGGACGCCGCGCGACTCGGTCCCCACGGGGCGCTTGCGCGACGGCGGAGTTTATTTGCTGACGGGAGGACCCGGCGATATCGACCTCGCGTTGGCCCAAAACCTGTCGGGCAGTGTGCGCTGCAAACTCGCTCTGAACGCGTCCGCCGATCTTCCCGATCGAGAACAGTGGCTCCAGTGGCTGGCAGCGCATGCGGAGCAGGACGAAGTCAGCAGCCGCATCAGGAGGGTTTTGGCGCTGGAAGATTCGGGGAGCGAGGTGATGTTGTACGCCGCAGATCCCGGCAATCGGGAACAGATGTCCGCGGTCATCGCGCAGATCCGGCAGCGCTTCGGTGACATCAATGGTGTGTTTCACACTGCGGCTGTAACTGGCGGTGGAATGATTCAATTGAAAACGTCGGAATCGATCGAACAGGTGTTCAGGCCGAAAGTGCGCGGGACGCTGGTACTGCAATCCCTCCTGAAAGATGCGCCACCGGACTTCCTCGTACTGTTCTCAACAACGCTATCTCTGACAGGCGTCTTCGGTCAGGTAGATTACTGCGCCGCCAATGCCTTTGTGGATGCGTTCGCTCGCGCCCAGACGTCGGCCGGCGCGAATTTTACGGTTGCCATTAATTGGAACTTGCCGCATTGGGAGAATTGGCAGGAGTCCTCCGTCGCTGGAGCGTCTGACTTCCAGGCCGAATTTGCCAAGGTGCGAAAGGCATACGGTCTCAGTCCGGAAGAAGGCGCCGAGGCCGTGCGGCGCATTCTATTCAATTCGGAACCACAAATTATCGTCTCGACGCAGGACTTCCAAGCCCTGGTCGACGCGCAAAAGAGAGCGGCCGCGGACGATCTACTTGACCAGTTGCAACCCACGCGTTCACTTAGCGCCGCCGAAGATGAGGCAAGGGCCGCAAACTACGTTCCGCCTGAAGGCGAAATGGAGCGGCGTATTGCGGATGTCTGGCAAGAGCTTTTCGGGCTTAGGCGCGTTGGCCGTCGGGACAACTTTTTCGAGCTGGGCGGCAATTCGCTGGTCGCTATTCAGTTGGTTTCCCGACTGCGCGGAGTCTTTCAGGTAGAGCTACCTCTGAGTCGTCTCTTCGAAGCACCGACCGTGGAGGGATTGACTCTCGCACTCATCGAAAGCCAACACCAGGCGAAGGAGGCAGAAGAAATCGAACTGCTCTTAAGCGAAATTGAGGGGCTCTCGCTCGATGAGTTACAAGCTCATTTGTCCCGGGAATTACAGACAGGGAGCGAGCAAAGCGTAGATGGATAATATCAGCAAGCGCCTGGCAGAGCTGTCCTCTGAACAACGCGAGCTGCTGGAACTGCGGCTCAGGAAAAGGGGGTTGCAGTCTCATCTTTCAGCCGGCGGCTCAACCGTGGTCGAAGCAGGTTTGCCGGAAGCCCTGGCGCTTGACAGTAACGAAGACGACGACGCCTGGAAGGAGCGGAAGGTCGAGCGTGAGATGAGCTTCAGCCTTTACTTCTTCTCGGACGATGGTTCCAAGAATAGCGATGAGAAATACCGGCTGTTGCTCGAGAGCGCGAAATTCGCCGACCGTCAGGCGTTCACCGCTGTGTGGACCCCTGAGCGCCACTTTCAAGCCTTCGGGGGATTGTATCCGAACCCGTCTGTTTTGAGTGCCGCCCTCGCGATGATTACCGAGCGCGTACAGATTCGCGCCGGGAGTGTCGCACTGCCACTGCATCATCCGGTGCGCGTCGCCGAGGAGTGGTCTCTGGTTGACAATCTGTCGCGCGGGCGGGTGGCGGTTTCGTTCGCGTCGGGTTGGCATCCGAACGACTTTCTGTTCGCGCCGGACATTTATCAGCAGCGAAAAGAGGTGATGTTAAGTCACATCGAGACGATCCGAAAGTTGTGGGCTGGCGAGTCAGTGATGTTCGAGGGTGTGAACCAAACTCCAGTCGAGGTCAGCATTCTGCCGAGGCCGATCCAGCAGCAATTGCCCATTTGGCTCACAACTGCGGGCAATCCTGAAACCTGGAAGAAGGCCGGCGAGATTGGGGCCAACGTGCTGGCGGCGCTGCCTGGTTATTCGCCGGAAGATCTCAAAGCGCTAATCGACAACTATCGTAAAGCGCGCGCCAGTCACGGCCATGACCCGCAAACTGGAGTCGTTTCCATCATGGCCCATACTTTTGTCGGCAACAATAACGAGGCAGTCAAACAAAAGGTGCGCAAACCTTTCACCAATTACCTGCGCACCTACTTCAAGCAGTTCGAGCATCTTCAGGCCGACCAGGCCAGCCTGACCGAAGCGGACAAGGACGCTTTGATGGCAGCGGCTTTCGAGCAGTATTTCCAGGACCGCACATTGTTCGGGACACCAGGCAAGTGCGCTCGCCTGATCGAGAAGCTGACTGAATTAGGAGTGAATGAACTGGCGTGCCTGATTGATTTCGGCGTCGATACCGACTCTGTGCTCGAGAGCCTGAAGGACTTGAATGGATTAAGAGAACACTTCGCGCAACGAACTCCCGATCAAGAGATAGGCGAGCACAGGCGCGTGAGCGCAGTAGCTCAACAACAAAGTGTAGGGTAGTGACACACACTTCGGTCTCTGATACGTCCTCGGAATCACAGACTAAAGTCCGTGCCACCAGGAACTGACCAGGCACCAACAGATGATCAGCAGCAACGCGACACTTCGACTATCCCAGCTTTCGCCGGCAAAGCGCGCATTGCTCGAAAAGCGCTTACAGAAACGGATGGCCGACATGGTCGAAGAACAGACAATCCGGCCGAGAACAAACCGAGAGAGCCCTCTGCCGCTCTCGTTTGCCCAGCAGCGTCTGTGGTTCATAGATCAGTTGGAGCCCGGCAGTTCTGCCTACAACATCTCGACCGCCTTGCGCCTGGGTGGGCCGCTCAGGATTGACGCGATGGAACGCTGCCTCAACGAGATTGTTCGGCGACACGAAACACTGCGCACAACTTTCAGGCTGAACTCAGCGCAGCAGCCCGTCCAGGTCATCGCGCCGCAGACAAAACTCTCACTGCGAGTTGAAGATCTCTCGGCATTGACAGAAGGAAAGCGTGAGGCCGAAGCCATCAAGCTGGCGAGCGAAGAGGCACAGCGGCCCTTCGACCTGGCGCGGGGCCCGTTAATTCGCGCGCGCGTGCTTCGACTTGCGGCCGACGATCATGTGCTTCTGTTTACGATGCACCACATCATTTCAGACGGTTGGTCGATGGGTGTGCTGGTGGCCGAAATCGGAGCCCTGTATTCCGCTTATGCCCAGAACCGGGAATCGCCCTTGCGCGATCTGCCGATTCAGTATGCCGACTTTGCCCAGTGGCAGCGCCAGTGGATGCAGGGTGAGGTGCTTGCAGAACAGCTTGATTACTGGAGGCGGCAACTTGCTGGTGACCTACCAGTGCTGTCGCTGCCCACCGACTACCCGCGACCGCTAGTGCAGGGGACCAACGGTGGGCACGAGCTGTTCGATCTCAGAACCGATTTGTCCGATGGGCTCAAGCACCTCAGCTATCGCGAGGATGCGACGCTGTTCATGACGCTGTTGGCGGCTTTTCAGGTGTTGCTCTATCGCTACACCGGCCAGGAAGACTTTCTGGTCGGCGCACCCACCGCCAACCGCAGCCGTCCCGAGACGGAGAGCCTGATTGGCTTTTTCGTCAATACCCTGGTGCTGCGAGCTGATCTCAGCGGCAATCCCACCTTCAGGGAACTGGTGAGACGTGTGCAGAAGATGGCGCTGGCAGCTTACGCGCACCAGGACCTACCCTTCGAAAGGCTGGTAGAGGAACTTCATCCGAATCGAGATTTGAGCCGCAACCCGCTGGTCCAAGTTGTCCTCGCGCTTCAAAACACGCCGATGGGGGAGCTTGAGTTGCACGGACTCAGGATTCAACCTCACGAGTTTGATAGCGATGTGGTGAGAGTTGATTTGGAATTTCATTTGCACGAACTGCCAGAGGGCCTGGGTGGACTTCTCGTGTACAACGCGGATCTTTTCGAGAAGGAGACCATCCGGCGTTTTCTCGAACATTTCAGGATCTTGCTGGAAGGGATCGTGACTAATCCGGACCAGCGTATCTCAGACCTGCTCCTGCTCACTTCGGCAGAACGAGATCGGCTCCTGTTCAGCTTCAACGAAACCAGACAAGACCCCGGGCCGGAGCGCACCATCCATGAACTATTCGAGGCGCAGGTGGAGCGCCGGCCCGACTCGCTCGCTCTGGAGTTCGAAGACCAGGCAATCAGCTACCGCGAGCTTGACCGTCGCGCCAACCAGTTGGCCCGTTACTTACGCGCGCGCGGAGTTGGCCCGGAGGTGCGCGTGGCTCTGCTCATTGAACGCTCTCCGCAACAGATCATCGCGCTGCTTGCCGTGCTGAAGGCGGGTGGCGCATACGTGCCGCTCGATGCCGGGCAGCCACGCGAGCGTCTCTCGTTTATGCTCCAGGATAGCGGCGCGAAGCTGCTGCTCAGTTGTGGGCGGCTAAGCAGCGAGCTCCTGACTGATGGAATCGAGTTAGTAGATCTGGATAAGAAGTGGAATGAGATCGCGCTGGAAAGCGGAGAGCAAACCGAGAGCGGCCTCGCCGACGATAACACTGCTTACATGATTTATACCTCGGGGTCGACGGGTCAGCCTAAAGGCGTTACGGTCAGCCATCGCAGTCTCGTCAATGCCATCGTCGGCCAGTTCGCTTCCGCACCGGAGTCTTTGGCGGGAACGATCCTGCTGATGTCATATGCCTTTGACGGCTCGCTGCTGAGCATTTTTTGCTCCCTATGCCAGGGCGCGAGTTTGGTGCTACCGCCTGAAGGGGAATCAGCCGATGCGCTGCGGGTAGCCCGCTTGATTGCCGAGCACCGGACCACACACCTCTGGGCCGTGCCCTCGTTCTACTCGTTGCTCCTGGAGCAGGCCCACCCCGAGCAACTGGAGACACTGCGGGTGGTTCACGTCGGCGGTGAAACCTGCCGCCCGCAACTGGTCGAGAGACACTATCAGCTCTTGCCGCAGAGCCGCCTCGTGAACGTCTACGGACCGACGGAGACGACTATCTGGGCCACCACATACGAGTGCGGGATAGCGGATCGTGAACAGCTTGTGCCGATTGGCCGGCCGGGCATCAACATGCAAGCTTATGTTTTGGATGGGTATCTTCAGCCTGTTTCGGTCGGTGTCACCGGACGACTTTACGTGGGTGGCGTGGGAATCGCTAGAGGTTATTGGAATCGTCCGGACTTGACGGCCGAGAGGTTCATTCCAAATCCCTACGGCACCGAGTCTGGGGGGAGACTGTATCGCACCGGAGACCTGGCGCGGCATGAGGCCGAGGGCCGGTTGGTATTGCTCGGTCGAGAGGATGCCCAGGTGAAAGTGCGTGGCTACCGAGTCGAGTTGGGAGAAATAGAGGCGGCGTTGTGTGAGTTGGAGTGGGTGCAGAGCGCTGTCGTGTCGGCCTGCGAGAGCGCACCCGGTGACCAACGTCTCGTGGCGTACGTCGTTCCTGGCGAAAAGCATCGAGGAAGAGCGACACCGGAACTACGCGACCGCCTAAGAGGCAAGTTGCCGGAATACATGGTTCCGTCGTCGTTTGTTTTTCTTGACGAGTTGCCGCTGACGCCGGCGGGGAAAGTGGATCGTCGGGCACTGCCGGAACCAGACCGAGACACCTTAAAGCAGAATTTTGTCGCCCCGCGCACGCCGGTTGAAGAACGCCTGGCGCGAATCTGGGGCGAAGTGCTCAAGATCGAAACCATTGGTATCAATGACGATTTCTTTGATTTAGGTGGGCACTCGCTTTTGGCTACGCAGCTCATCTCCCGGGTGCGGGAAAGCTTTGCCGTCGATCTACCGTTGCGCTCGGTATTCGAGTCGCCGACGGTTGCAGGTCTGGCAGGACAAGTCGAGACGTTGATGAAGACCGGGGGGGAGATGTCGGCCCCACCTCTGGTTCCGGTCTCGCGAGAGACGCGGCGACAGGTACGGTCCACGAGAAAAAAGCAGGCCCCGCCACTTGCGCCGGTGTCGCACGAAGGCGCTCTTCCGGTCTCGTTTGCGCAACAGCGTCTCTGGTTTATGCACGAGCTTGAGCCAGGCGGTTCGGCTTATAACATGCCGGTTGCAGTGCGTCTCAAAGGCCGATTGAACCACCCGGCCCTGGAGCAGACGCTGAGCGAGATCGTCAGGCGTCACGGAAGTCTGCGGACAACGATCACCGCGCGAGACGGGGAGATCTGCCAGGTCATCGCCCCGCCCGAAGATACAATCCTGCCCGTCACGGACCTCTGCGACTTGCCGGAATCCGAACGTATGATCGAAGCGAGCTCGCTGGCAGCAGACGATGCGCGGGAGTCTTTCGATTTAAGCCGGGGCCCGCTGTACCGTTCAAGCCTGCTGCGGCTCGGAGCTGAAGATCACATCCTGCTGGTCACGATGCACCACATTATTTCGGATGGCTGGGGCATGGGTGTAATGGTACGCGAGGTGGCGGAGTTGTACACCGCCTTCGTTGAGGGCAAACCGTCGCCGTTGGCTCCGTTGCCGCTTCAATATGTTGATTTTGCTCATTGGCAGCGTAATTACCTGGTGGGCGAGACGTTGGCAGCCCATCTGCAGTACTGGAAACAAAAGCTTGGCGGAACGCTCCCAGTATTAGAACTGCAAGGGGACCGCCCGCGGCACTCAATCCAAAGTTTTCGCGGCGCCGGCGAAAAGCTGAGTCTCTCAGCGGGTTTGACCCAACGGCTGAAGGCAAGGGCGCGGAATGAAGGTGTCACCCCCTTCATGATACTGCTGGCGGCTTTCAAGGCCCTGCTCTATCGCTACACAGGTGAGGAAGACATCATCATCGGCTCACCGATTGCGAACCGTAACCGGCTAGAGGTCGAGGGACTCATAGGATTCTTTGTCAACACGTTGGTACTGCGGACGGATTTGTCGGGAGCTCCGAGTTTTCGGGAGCTTTTGGATCGCGTCCGGACTGTTGCGCTGGAGGCATACGCGCATCAGGACATGCCTTTTGAGAAACTGGTAGAGCATCTCCAACCGGAGCGGAGCATGAGCCGCCATCCGCTGTTTCAGGTGATGTTTCAATTAGGGAATGCCCCGATGGGCGAAGCGTCGCTGCCCGGACTGACTCTGGAGCCAGTACTGGTCGAGAAAGAGACGACACAATTCGATCTGAGTCTCGACCTGGTCGAGGGCGAAGAATCTCTCTGGGTTGTAGCAGAGTACAGCACCGACCTTTTTGACAGTCCGACCATCGCGCGCATGCTGCATCATTTTCAGATTCTGCTGGAAGACGCCGTAGACAATCCGGATCGGCGTATTGGGCAATTGTCGCTGATGACGGAAGCGGAATGCGAGCAGTTGTTAGTGCGCTGGAACAATACCCGTAAAACAAATCTTTCGGATCAATGCCTACCTGCGCTGTTTGAGGCGCAAGTGGCCCGCACACCGGAGGCGGTCGCCATCATCGGCAACGGCGAAGAGCTAAGCTACGCCGCGCTAAATAACCGCGCGAATCAATTAGCGCATTATCTGCGAAGTATGGGTGTCGGTCCGGAGGTGCGGGTCGGCGTGCTGATGGAGCGCTCGCTTGAAATGGTAGTGGCCTTGCTTGCCGTCTTGAAAGCTGGAGGGGCATACGTACCGCTTGATCCGCTCTATCCGAAGAACCGCCTGGCCTTCATGCTGGAGGATACGCAGACGTACGCGCTCCTAACGCAGCGCCGGTTGAAGGCGGTAATCCCAGAGCATCCGTCCCGAGTTGTCTGCTTAGACGTGGAGGCGGCTGTAATCGGACGGCAGAGCACTCTTGATCCTACCATCATCGGTTCGGCCGAAAATCTGGCGTACGTGATCTACACTTCGGGCTCGACGGGCCAGCCGAAGGGCGTCGGCGTCACACACAAGTCCCTGGTAAACCATCATGCGGCGGTGCGGAATGCCTATGGGTTGCGCGCGGGCGATCGCGTTTTACAATTCGCTTCACTCAGTTTCGACGTGGCGGCGGAAGAAATTTTTCCCACGCTGCTGACCGGCGCGACGGTGGTGCTGCACGACGGAGAGATGCCCGGTCTGGGCCGGGACTTCGTCCGCGAGGTCAAAGATAACGGCGTGACCGTGCTTAACCTGCCGGCATCGGCATGGTGTGAGTGGGTTGACTGGTGGGCGGACGAGTCGTCTCAGTCGCGTGAAGAGCTGCCGGACTGCCTGCGCTTGGTCATTGTCGGAAGCGAGCGAGTCCCGGAAGAGAGCTTTGCCGCGTGGCGACAGGTGGCTAGCGAGCGAACGAGGTTGCTCAACGCTTACGGGACGACAGAGACCAGCATCACAGCTACGCTTTACTCACCCGTCATGACCGAGAATGAGGCAGGGGCCGGTCTGGCGATGCCTATCGGCCGGCCACTTGCCAACACGCAGACTTACATTCTGGACCGGCTCATGCAACCCGTCCCTGTCGGGATTGGTGGTGAGTTATATATCGGCGGCGCCGGGTTGGCCCGTGGCTACTTGAATCGTCCTGATGCGACGGCTGAAAAATTTATTCCGAATCCCTTCGGCGACGAGCCGGGAACCCGGCTTTACCAAACCGGAGACCTCGCCCGATATCTCCCTGATGGCAATATCGAGTTCATCCGTCGCGTTGATCGTCAGGTGAAAGTTCGGGGCTTCCGCATCGAGCTCGGCGAGATCGAAACAGTTCTGAACGAGCATGCAAACGTTCGTCATGCGGTCGTTGAGGCCTCCGCAGATAGGTCGGGACTCAATCAATTGGTGGGTTACGTCGTCACCGAACAGAATCAGCCGCCAGCAAAGAAGGAGCTTCGCGAGTTCCTGAGAGATCGACTGCCAGAGTTCATGGTACCCAGCGTCTTCGTGATGATGAAGGAGTTGCCTTTGACCCCAGGCGGCAAAGTGGATCGTCGTGCGCTCCCGGCCCCCGAAGAGGCTCGGGGCGAAGCGGAAGATCTGGTCTTGCCTCGATCCCAGGTCGAGCATGCGATTGCCGCTATCTGGCGCGAAGTACTGCGGCTCGAGCAGGTAGGCGTTCACGAAAACTTTTTTGATCTTGGTGGGCATTCACTTCTGTTAGTGCGGGTCCACAACCGCTTGCAAAAGGCGCTCGACCAAGACATAACCGTGCTCGATCTGTTCAAGTACCCAACGATCAGATTACTCGCGGAGTACATTGCTCCTGAGCATGCGTCTCTAAAATCCCATGGCTTCCAGGCGGCAGCGCGTAAAGATCAAACACGGCCGGAAGGATCTGAGATAGCGATCATTGGCATGGCGGGGCGCTTCCCCGGATCGAAAGACCTGGAAGAGTTCTGGCGGAACCTGTGCGAGGGTGTTGAGGCGGTTTCTTTCTTCTCCGATGAGGAATTGATAGAGGCCGGAGTGGGACCCGCGTTGCTCAACGATCCCAACTATGTAAAGGCCGGCGTCGTCCTTGACGACATCGATCAGTTCGATGCCTTGTTTTTCGGATACAGCCCCAGAGAGGCTGAGGTCATGGATCCGCAACATCGACTCTTTCTGGAATGTGCCTCGGAGGCCCTTGAGCGGGCCGGTCACGACTCCGAACAATCCGGTGAGTCAGTTGGAGTTTTCGCGGGCACGGGCACCGGCACTTACGTTTACAATCTTTTGTCGAATCCTGAAATTATCGAAGCCGTCGGTGGACTCCAGCTGGCCATCGGTAACGATAAAGATCATCTGCCCACGCACGTTTCCTACAAGCTGAATCTGCGCGGGCCCAGCATCGCCGTTCAAACTGCCTGCTCGGCTTCTCTGGTCGCCGTCCATATGGCTTGCCGGAGCGTGCTTGAAGGCGAATGTAAGATGGCTTTGGCCGGCGGAGTCGCAGTCCACGAAATGGATAAGAGAGGGTATCTCTTTCAGGAAGGCGGCATCGGTTCCCCGGATGGGCATTGCCGAGCATTCGACGCGGATGCCCAGGGAACCATTAGCGGCAGTGGAGTTGGAGTCGTCGTCTTGAAACGGTTGCAGGACGCGCTGGCTGATGGCGACTTCATTCACGCCGTCATCAAAGGCTCGGCCGTCAACAATGACGGCTCGGCCAAAGTCGGCTACACGGCCCCCAGCGTACAGGGCCAGGCCGAGGTGATTCGAGCGGCCCAAATCGCTGCCGGTGTCGATGCCGAAAGCATCACTTACATTGAAGCACACGGCACGGGAACGCGGCTCGGCGATCCGATTGAAATCGCCGCCCTCACCCAGGTCTTCCGAGAGAACACGAACAGGGAAGACTTCTGCGCCGTTGGTTCGCTTAAGACAAACATCGGCCATCTTGATACCGCGGCCGGGGTGGCCGGACTCATCAAGACCGTGCTGGCGCTCGAGCACAAGGCAATCCCGCCCAGCTTGCACTTCCAGCAGCCAAACCCGGCGCTTGAGCTGGAGAGCAGCCCCTTCTATATCAACAACTCCTTGACCGAGTGGAAGAGCGACAACGGGTCGCGTCGCGCCGGCGTCAGTAGTTTTGGTATTGGTGGGACCAACGCTCACGTGATCGTCGAAGAAGCGCCGCCCGTGGGACACTCAAGCGATGGGAGGCCCTGGCATCTCCTAATGCTTTCGGCACAAACAGACACAGCCCTGAACCAGGCGACGGCGAACCTGGCTGCTTATCTCGAAGCTCATCCCGAATCCAACCTGGCCGATGTTGCTTACACAATGCAGGTTGGTCGAAAGACTTTCAGCCATCGACGTGTGGTTATATGCCATGAACTTGATGATGCGATTAGGGGACTGGAACTGCTGGATCCGCAGCGAGTCTTTACGGTTACAGACCAAGCCCGGGGCCGCGATGTCGTGTTCATGTTTCCCGGCCAGGGAGTGCAATCCGTAAACATGGGACGTGATCTGTACCAGCACGAAGCGGTATTCCGCGAGCAGGTCGATCGGTGCTCTGAGATGCTCAAATCTCACATCGGTTTTGACCTCCGCGACGTGTTGTATCCGGCCGAAGAAGTAATGGAGGACGCCGCGGTGAAACTCCAGCAAACTCGCCTGACACAGCCAGCGTTGTTTGTCATTGAGTACGCGTTGGCGCAACTTTGGATGAAGTGGGGAGTCAAGCCTCGCGCAATGATCGGCCACAGCATCGGCGAGTACGTCGCAGCTTGTCTCGCCGGAGTCTTTTCGCTGGCGGATGCATTATCGCTGGTTGCGCTCAGGGGAAAACTGATGCAATCGCTGCCGGAAGGCGGGATGCTCAGCGTTGCGCTCGCGGAAGATGAACTTCGCGGGATGCTCGGCAACCAACTTTCCATAGCCGCGGTTAACGGACCGTCGCTGTCTGTGGTGTCGGGTCCTGACGACGCTGTCAGCGACTTGCAAGATCGCCTCGCGGCGAAGAAAGTAGGCTACCGGCGGTTGCTTACCTCTCATGCGTTTCACTCTCACATGATGGCGCCGATCATTGCGGAATTTACCGCGCAGGTTAGAAAAGTGAAGCTCAATGCTCCCCAGATTCGTTACCTGTCCAACGTGAGCGGAACATGGATAAGCCGAAACGACGCAACCGATCCCGGTTACTGGGCGCGCCACTTGCGCCAAACCGTGCGCTTCGCAGATGGCGCGCGCGAATTGTTGAGAGACTCGGATGCAACCCTGCTGGAAGTCGGGCCTGGTCAGACTCTGAGCACGATGATCAGACCGCTCGCGCGGGAAACCGGGCAGTTCGTAGTCAATTCTCAGCGACATCCGCAAGAGCAAGGCTCCGATGAAGAGGTTTTGATGAAGGCGCTGGGCAGATTGTGGCTGGCGGGCGTGCGAATCGATTGGCGGGGTTTCTATGCTCATGAAGTGCGCCATCGCTTGCCGCTCCCAACCTATCCGTTTGAGCGCCGCAGCTATTGGGTCGGATGGCAGAAGCCAGCGGCGAGTGACGGTGATAACCAGCCACGCAAGAAGCCGGATGTCGCAGATTGGTTTTACCTTCCTCATTGGAAGCCTTCGGTGTCCCCAATTGTAAAAGCGTCGAGCGCAGGCGCGGAGCAGTCACCAGTCTGGCTCGTATTTCCGGACGAACGTGGGTTTAGTAAGCGAATCGCCGAGCAGCTTGAACAGCGCGGCGCCGAAGTGTTTATGGTTAGAGGTGGTGAACGATTCGAAAGGCTCGATGATCGCAGCTATGCGATCAATGTTGCTCATCCGGAAGATTACGAGGCTTTGGTCCTGGATCTGAAGTCGCGTAGCAAGATGCCCAATTCGGTACTCCACTCGCTGAGTGTTACAGCGTCCGAGCAGATTGAATCAGGCCGACTGTTTTCGGAACGCCTGCTGCGAGACGGCTTCTACAGTCTCATGTTTCTCGCCAAGGCGCTGGGACACCACGAATTGAGCGAGGAGATTACAATCGCGATCTTGTCTGACTGTATGCAACGCGTGACCGGGGAAGATCGCGTGGTGCCTGAAAAGGCCACAGTTCTGGGACCTTGCGCGGTTATCCCGCAGGAGTATGCCTCGCTTAACTGCCGCAGTATTGATGTCGTGCTTCCGGCAACGAATGGTTGGCAGGAAGAGCTGCTGATCGCGCAAATTGTGTCGGACCTTCGGTCAAACTCGCGGGATGCCGCCGTCGCTTATCGCGGGAATCAACGATGGATTCAAGCCTTCGAGCCGGTAAAACTGGCACGAGTTCCCGGAGTTCACCCGCGTTTGAGGGAAGAAGGCGTTTACTTAGTCACCGGCGGCCTGGGAGGCCTCGGCCTGGCGCTGGCTGAGCACCTCGCGCAGACGCTAAGAGCAAAACTACTGCTGGTGGGCCGCTCCGCATTTCCGTCGCGAGATGAATGGGCGGAATGGCTGGCAACTCATCCGGACGATAATGATGTAAGCCGCAAGATTCGCCGTCTACAGGGGATAGAGAACCACGGTGCGCAGGTGCTTGTGGCCAGTGCCGATGTTTGCGATGAGGATCAAATGCGTGAGGCACTACGGGTGGCGCGCGCACGGTTCGGCAGGATTAACGGCGTGATTCACGCAGCCGGTATCGCGCCGGGAAGATTGATCGAAACTGAACAGTACGGTGTGGCAGAGAACACCCTGGCGCCTAAAGTGAAGGGAACCAGGGTGCTCGAAAACTTGTTCAAAGAGGAGGGGCTGGATTTCTTCGCGCTCTGCTCTTCGATCAGTTCGATACTGGGCGTGTTCGGGCAAGTGGATTACTGTGCTGCAAACGCATTCCTCGACGCCTTCGCTCACTACAATACTCTACAGAACGGCATTCCGACTGTGGCGATCAACTGGGATACCTGGCGGGACACCGGGATGGCGGTGAACGCTGCTTTACATTTCCGTTTGCCCGCCGCCGAATTCCCAGAGCCCGAAAATGGCCAGGCAAGGCCCGGAGACGAGGCGCAGGTCCACGGTTTTCTCCGAGACGCCATTTCAACCCCGGAAGGCATAGATGCCTTCGACCGTATTCTGGCGCATAACCTGTTGCCCCAGGTGCTGGTTTCAACCAGAGACTTGCAAAGCGTGATAAGGCAAACCGAGGCGCGTACGCAGTCGCTGATTTTTGACGAGATGATGCGCTTGCAGCAGTCGGGGCCGGCACACCAGCGCCCCGATGTTCAAACAACTTACGTTGCTCCACGCAACGAGCTTGAAGAAAAAATTGCTGCAGTTTGGCAGAGCCTGCTGGGTATAGAGCAAGTTGGCGTAGATGACAACTTCTTTGAATTGGGAGGCCATTCCCTACTGGCCACACAACTCGTCTCGCGCCTCAGAGAAGGGTTCCGCGTGGAGATCCCGCTGCGGACTATCTTCGAACGCGCGACTGTGGCTGGACTGGCGGAGCACATCGAGCAAGCCTGGTTAGACATGGCCTCGGAGACGGCGGCGATTGTCCCGGTTAAGAGGGAAACGCGCCAGGTACGGCGTGCAGGGAACTAGATCATCCTGACGATCTCCTGAACTCTTTCTATGACTGATGCCTTTCTTTCAGATCCTGCCTCTGTTGCGACTCTGTCGGAAGATGCCGCTGTCGAGGACGTATATGTTTTCCCGCTTTCATTTGCGCAGCAGCGGCTCTGGTTCTTCCAACAGATGTATCCAGAGAGCCCGGCCTACAACATGCCCGTCGCCCTGCGGCTGCGGGGTGAACTCGAGGTGGGGCCGTTGCACGCAGCACTCAACGAGGTGTTCCGCCGTCATGAAGTATTGCGCACCATTATCGATCTCATCGATGGCCAGCCTGCACAGATTATCTCGCCGACGCTGGCGGTTTCCTTGCCGGTAGTGGATTTGAGTGATTTGCCTTCAACGGAACGAGAGGCCGAGGCGCGGCGATTGGCTTCGGCGGAAGTCGCGCAGGCGTTTGATCTCAGACGCGGGCCGCTATGTCGCGTAAAGCTGTTGCGGGTCTCGCGGGAAGACCATGTCCTGATGATGGTTCTGCATCACATTATTAGCGACGGGTGGAGCATCGACCTGCTGATGCAGGAGGTGGCCCGCCTCTATGCGGCCTACGCGGTGGGACAGGATTCGCCGCTGCCTGAGCTGCCGATCCAGTACGCCGATTATGCGGTCTGGCAGCGCGAGTGGTTGCAGGGTCCGGTGCTCGAGAAGCAACTAACTTACTGGCGTGAACAGTTGAGTGGCGCGCCGCCGGTGTTGACCTTGCCGACGGACCGGCCGCGTCCGGAGGTGCAAACCCTCAATGGCGCACGCATCGAATTTGTCATCCCGGTCAGTTTAACCCTGAGGCTGCGGCAACTCTGTCAGCGCGAAGGAATGACTTTGTTTATGCCGTTGCTGGCGGCATTTCAGTTGTTGCTCGCGCGCTACAGCGGGCAAACGGATGTGTCGGTAGGGACGCCGATTGCGGGGCGAAACCGGCAAGAGGTCGAGAACCTAATCGGCTTTTTCGTGAATACCCTGGTGTTGCGGACCGACCTGTCCGGTAATCCTGCTTTTCGAGAGTTGCTGGGCAGAGTCCGCGAGGTTTGCCTCGGCGCTTATGCGCATGCGGAGCTGCCGCTGGAAAGGCTGGTCGAGGAATTGCAGCCGGAGCGCAGTTTAAGCCACGCTCCCCTGTTTCAGGTGCTGTTTGTCCTGCAAAATACGCCGGATGACGGCGTGTTCCGTCTACCGGGGCTGGAGGTCAGTGTCGCAGAGCTCGAGACTGCTCCGACGACGGCGTTTGATCTGACGCTGAATCTCGAGGAAATCGAAGACAACCTTTGCGGCCGGTTCCGCTATAACACCGATCTGTTTGAAGCCGAAACAATGCGGCGCATGGCTGAGCATTACCTGACGCTGTTACAGAGCAGTGTGGAAGATCTCGATCAGCCCATCATGGAATTGCCGCTAATGAAAGTTTGGGAGCGTCAGCGAGTACTGGAAGAGTGGAATGAAACGAAGCACGAACTCGCACTTGATACTTGCGCCCATGAACTATTCGAGAGACAGGTCGAACAAGTCCCTGACCAGATCGCCCTGGCATTTGACGGACAGCAGCTAAGCTACGCGGAACTGAATCGACGATCCAATCAACTGGCGCATCACTTGCGCAGTTTGGGAATACGGCCAGACCAGACGGTGGCCATCTGTATCAGTCGGTCGCTGGAAATGGTGATTGGCCTGCTTGGCGTGCTGAAAGCCGGCGCGGCTTATGTGCCACTTGACCCGGCCTCCCCAGGTGAGCGACTAAGCTTCATGTTGGAGGAAACCGAAGCTGCCATACTTTTGACGGAGCGAAGACTGGTTCCGGTCATGCCGGCGACGCGATCGCGGGTTATTTGTTTAGACGTTGATTGGCCGATCATCAGCGAGTCGAAGGACCATAATCCGGCGCCGGTGCTCTCTCTCTCGAACCTCGCTTATGTCATCTACACCTCCGGCTCGACGGGAATGCCAAAGGGAGTGATGGTCAGCCATGGCAACCTTGTCAATGCCATCCTCGCCCAACTGGCCTCCTTTCAAGAGCCCATTAGCAGCACCTTGTTGCTGATGTCGTATTTCTTCGACGGTTCGTTGTTCAGTATCTTCTGTTCATTATGTCAGGGTGGGATGCTCGTCATTCCGCGCGAAGGTCAGCAGGCAGACCCCGCTCATATCGCTCGACTGATTGCCGAAAATCGAATCCCGCATATCTTCACAGTGCCCTCATTTTATTCGCTCCTGTTGGAACAGGCAGAGCCGGAGCAATTAGAGTCTTTGCGAATAGTTCACGTGGGGGCTGAAAATTGCTCTTCGCAATTGTTCAGCCGGCACCGCCAAATGACTCCGCAAGCCACACTGTTCAACGAGTATGGGCCAACGGAAACGACTATCTGGTGCACACAATACTTCTGCGGATTGCCGGCTACCAACAACGCGATGCCGATTGGACGCCCCGTGCGTAACGCGGAAATTTATTTGCTGGACGATTTCCTCCAACCCGTCCCAATCGGGATCCCTGGCCAGGTGTACGTCGGCGGCCTTGGTGTGGCGCGCGGGTATCTCAAAAGTCCCAGTCTGACGGCCGAAGTGTTTATCCCGCATCCATACAGTCGTGAGCCGGGTGCTCGTCTCTATCGGACCGGGGACGTGGCCCGCTATCAAGCGGATGGCAATATCGTGTTCCTGGGGCGCATCGACCAGCAGGTAAAGCTGCGCGGCTATCGGATTGAGCTGGGCGAGGTCGAAGTGAAACTTGGCGAGTGCCCAAGAGTGCAGCAAGCCGTGGTCACGGTTCGCGAAGATACGCCGGGTGACCGACACCTGGTGGCTTACGTCGTCATCGCCGATGGGGAAAGGCCCACGACGCAGGAGTTAAGAGAGAGCCTGAAAAATAAGCTGCCGGAATATATGATTCCATCGGCCTTCATCTTTCTTGATAAGTTGCCGCTGACGCGAACCGGCAAGCTGGACCGGCAGGCGCTCCCGTCTCCGGACGGAACGAGGCCGCGTTTAGCGGAAGAATACGTTGCTCCGCGCACTAAGTTAGAGCTGTTGCTGGCTGAGACGTGGCAGGAGATGCTGGGCGTTCAGCGGATCGGACTCCATGACAATTTCTTTGATTTGGGCGGAGATTCGATACGCGCTGCTCTTCTCATCAACAAGTTGCAAGAGCAGCTGGGAGACTACATCTATGTGGTGGCCCTCTTTGAAGCGCCAACCATTGCCAGTCTGGCTGCGTACTTAAAGAAGAATTACTTCGACGCGGTATCCAAAGTTATCGGAGACGAGGAGGTCGAGGCGGAAGCAGCCGGCGGCGAGAGCAGCGCACCAGCCGGCCTAATCAACGTCGAGACAATCGCAGCGGCGAGGGAACTGATCGGAGTGGTGCCAAGGCAGCCGCTGCCCACGGCCAAAAACCCGCCAGCCGTCTTTATTCTCTCGCCGCCGCGTTCCGGCTCGACCCTATTGCGAGTCATGCTCGCGGGACATCCGTCGCTCTTCGCTCCTCCCGAATTGGAACTTCTGTCTTTCAACAACCTGGCAGAAAGACGCGGCGCTCTCACCGGGAAGTACAGCTTTTGGTTGGAAGGCACGATTCGCGCGTTGATGGAAATCAAAAGCTGTGGGATGGAAGAAGCCCGCAAGATCATGGAGGAGTGCGAAGAACAGAATCTGAGCGTGCCGCAATTTTACGGCTTGCTGCAAGCGTGGATCGGCGACAGAAGACTGGTTGATAAGACACCGTCCTACGCTCTGGATAAAGATGTGTTAAAGCGCGCCGAGAACTGCTTTGAAGACGCCTTGTATGTGCACTTGTTACGCCATCCTTTCGGCATGATCCGGTCGTTCGAAGAGGCGAAACTCGAACAAGTCTTTTTCCGCTATCAGCATTCGTTTTCCAGACGTGAACTAGCGGAACTGATCTGGGTTATCAGTCAACAGAACATCCTGGAGTTTCTGGAACAAGTGCCAGCCGGGCGACAGTTTCAGTTGCGGTTCGAAGAACTGGTGCGTAGTCCCAGGGAGGTGCTCGAAGGCGTATGCGGTTTCCTGGGTCTGGACTTTCAACCTGAGATGGTGGAGCCATACCAGCACCAGGAGAACCGAATGACGGATGGCATCCATCCGCTCTCCCGGATGCTTGGTGACGTGAAGTTTCACCAACACAGCGAGATTGACGCCGCGGTCGCAGAGCGCTGGAAGGGACAGACGGCGAACGACTCCCTGTCGCAGTTGACATGGGAAGTCGCCGAAGCGTTGGGGTATCCCAGAGAGCGAGCCGGCCGGAGTGTGGGTATGAAGAGCGACTCGGGATCGCCGGCGGGCGGAATGCAGGATAACGAGATCACGACTACGGCCTACAAGGGAATGCCCTCAGTGATCGTACCAATCCAGCCGCAAGGTTCCCGGCCACCGTTCTTTTGTGTTCATCCAGTGGGCGGAGGCGTTTTTTGCTATCGGGCCCTGGCGCGCCATCTGGGTTCCGAGCAGCCGTTTTACGGACTTCAGGCGCGAGATTTAATCCGCGGCCAAGAGCCCCATGCGGATATCGAAACCATGGCCGCCGATTACCTTGATGCGCTGCGCTCGGTTCATCCTGCGGGGCCCTATCGGCTCGGCGGCTGGTCACTCGGAGGGGTCACGGCCTTTGAAATGGCGCAACAGTTGCGGAGACAAGGGCAAAGCGTGGCCCTGCTGACGCTCATTGACTCTGTTGTTCCGAGCCTGATGGACCAGAGTCTCGCTCGTTCCGACGAATCATCGCAACCAGAGAACGGCGCTGATCCTTCGAGAAACCGTGATGTCCTGGCGATGCTGGAGGAGTTGTGCAGCGCAGGGACTGAGGAGGAGATCCAGGATGCTTTTGAACAAGTCAAGCGCGAGGGATTTCTGCCAACTGAAGTAGCGCCAGAGGATTTCCAACGTTGGCTGCGCGGCTGCCACGCCAGAGTCCAGGCTGTTCGCGCTTATGACCCGTCGCCCTTTGCCGGTCGCATCGTTCTCTTCAAGACAATCGAGTCTGATCAAGAGCACAAGTTAACCACAGTAGTGGAGAAGAATTCCGATTCCGCTTTCGGTTGGAGTGAGCTTGCGGCCGAAGGCGTAGAGGTCTACACGGTCGCTGGCTCGCATCAAACGGTGGTGCTCGATCCGCACGTTGCGGATCTCGCGAACCAACTCAAACGTTGCCTCGCTTAGAAAGGCACTCACAACTTTCAATTCACGCTTAAGGAGGCAGTATGGCGTCAATATTCCGCATCCTGTGCATTGACGGCGGAGGGATTAGGGGAATCATCCCGGCTCTGGTGCTCGCCGAGATTGAGGAGCGAACCGGCCGCCCTATTCATCAACTTTTCGATTTAATCGCCGGCACTTCGACGGGGGGCATTCTCGCTCTCGGGCTGATGAAGCCCGGCAAAAGGCGCCGCGCACAGTACACGGCCAAAGGGCTAGTGCAGTTTTATGAGAAGGAGGGTGGCCGCATTTTCTCTCGCTCTTTGTTACATCAAGTACTTTCGGTAGGTAATCTCCTGGATAAAAAATACCGGAGTGAGCCGATCGAGACGGTGTTAGAAGAGTACTTCGGCGACGCCTTGCTCTCAGAAGCTTTACAAAATGTTCTGCTCACCAGCTATGACATTGAACGGCGGGAAGCCGTCTTTGCCAGGAGTTATAGAGCGAAGACTAATGATGACTACGACTTTCTCATGCGCGATCTATGCAGGGCCACGTCTGCGGCGCCGACTTATTTTGAGCCGAAGTACATAGAGAATAAGAGTGCCCACTATGCACTCATTGACGGCGGGGTCTTTGCGAACAACCCGGCAATGTGCGCTTTGGTAGATGCCATCCGCGAGTTTAAGAAAGGACTCGATGAAATCTTCATGGTCTCTTTAGGGACGGGAAACCACGCTCCCCCGCTGGACTATGAAAAGGTGAAGAACTGGGGAGTGATTAGCTGGGCACAACCAATACTGAGCGTTGTGTTTCATGGTGTGAGTGATACGGTGCACTACCAGACAAGACAGATTTTCAACGAGGAGGGAAAACCGAATCGTTATTATCGGCTTCAGATTGAACTCTCAGAAGGTGTTTCTGGATTGGATAATGTCGCCAATATTAGTGAGCTCACGCGGATGGCGAAAACCCTCATAAAAGAGCGCGACGCTGAGATCGACGCCATTTGCAAAGCGCTGCCGAAGAAAAGCACAGCGCTGTCGAAGAAAAGTGCGCCGCGGAAAAGAACCCGAAACAAAGTCGCCGGACGGGCCCGCCCCAAACGGCTTGCAGCATGACCTACGAACCGTAAATTCAATTAGAGACATTAATAATCAAAACCCGTTTGGCCCAGCAAGGGCAAACCCTAACACCAAAGGAGAACCTCATGAGCGCACAACCACTAACGAGCCCACTAACGGGTAGTTGGACCTATCGAAGTTTCAGCAATAAACCTCAACTGGGCCTTCCCTTCAACGATTTGAAATTCGGCGAAGGCACCATCAAGATCACAGAGTCGGCCATGGACGAGTTCGCGGGCACCATCGGCGGCCCGGGTTGGGAGCTGAAATTAAGCGGAGCGGTAGGCTACGGAAACCCATTCTCGGTCCGCTTTCAGGGCGTCGGGTCTGTCGGAGGCGAGACCTGGATCTATGACTATGTCGGGTACCTGATTTCGCGTTGGCCCAACGGAATCAATCAGAGGCCGGCATTAGTCGGTTCGGTCATCCGCACCGTGCCTCATGGCAATGGTGCCGGAGGCACCTCTCCGGCAGGCGTCGTCGCCTCATTCATAGCAGTCAAACAGTCGTAGAAATATTTATGCGGCCCGGTGGGAAACTGAACCACTACTGGACCGAGCTATTGATTGCGTTAACGAATATTTCGACGTTGGCGTACTCTATTGTTTCCAGTCTTAGGTGTTTGTCGGTCAACCCGAAATCAGAACCCCACATGACGTGAATCCCGTTGTCATCGAGAATCTTTCGCACACTTTCAGACGGCTCCAGCAATTCAATCAGCACATAGGTGGTCCTGACTCGCCGCTCCGGTTTGATTATTTCAAACTTTCCGCTTCTCGCTCCCGCTTCGAGAAAAGAGAATGAGCGATTTATCTTGTCCAGCACCGTTGGCGGCTCGCCGATGCGCCTGGTCCCTTCAGCGATAGCGAACGTGGAAACGCCGCTCCTGTTTTCGCCCCGCAACTGAGCCGCGTCATTCGCAGAGGCACAAACGGCCCACCCGATTCTGTATTCAGCAGTCTCGTGCGACTTCGAGGTTGAGCCAACCATAAAGAGGTTGCTTCTACCCTCGAAACTCTCATAGATTTCTCTCGTCAATTTTCCGGCATCGAAGTCTCGGCAGGGCAAGGTCAAGTCAAAGATCAAGGTCATCTCTTCGGGGATCTTTCCAATGATCGTAGGTGGGTCGAAGATCGCCCCCGTCGGATTGTTGGGCAGGCTCAGGTAGATGAGATCAGGACGAGCCTCCAAAGCTTTTCCTATGAAGGCTTCCTCGCTGATGGAGAAAGCGTTCGGTTCCGTTCTGAAGTTCAATAGCTCGAAGCCGAGACCTTCAAAGGATTCTCTGGCCCGCCAGTAGCCCGGCGCCACGGTGAGCACCACCGGCCGGCGGTTCGAGGTATTCTTCAAGACGTGGTTTCTGACGGCTTCGATCGCTCCAGTCGCCCCGAAGGTGGGAACAATGTTGTCTGGGGGGATGTGACAATGTGCCCCGAGAGTCTGAGCGAAGAGTGTCTGGGCGGCGTTGAGATTGGCGTAAGGCGTGCCGGTTCGGAGTTCAACATGGCGCTTGGCGCGCTGGTTGTGCGGCTCGGTGTCTGACATGAGCTGAGTTGCCTCTCTGATTTTTTCGTGACCCTAATTTGTAACGCGAACGGTTAGTTTGCGATGGGTGAATTGCATAAACGCGCGCGCAAACTAACAGTTTGCGTTACTGATTTTTTCGTGCTCCTGGATCAGAATTCGTCCCGCAATAATTGTTCGGCCTCTTCATCGGATAATTCATCAAGTTCCATGGCCAGCACATCTTCAATCAGCGAGGCTAATTGCGAAATCGTCGGGCGCTGAAATAGATCTCGCAGCGGCAGTTCCACTTCCAAAGTTTGCCGCACTTGCGAAACCAATTGCGTAGCCGACAAGGAATTGCCACCCAGCTCAAAGAAGTTATCGTTGACACCAATGCGCTCAAAGCCCAGCACTCTCGACCAGAGACGCGCCAGGATTTCCTCTGTGGCCGTGCCCGGAGCGACGAAGGAGGCCTGGATGTCCGGCCGATCCGTGCTGGGCACTGGGAAGGCGCGGTAATCCACCTTGCCGCTAGTCGTCAGAGGAAATTGTTTGAGCGTTATGAAGAAAGAGGGAATCATGTATTCCGGTAACCGGTCCTTGAGGAACTGCCGCAGCTGGCTCGTGTTCGGCTCGTTCTCGCCATCTGCCGCAATCACGTAGGCTACCAACTGCTTTTCGCCGGATTCATCGGTATGGATAGTTACGGCGGCATCGCGCACTGCCTCGTGATCCGCCAGCACCGCCTCAATCTCACCCGGCTCGATCCGGAAGCCACGGACCTTTACCTGATTGTCAACGCGCCCGAGGAATTCGATATCGCCATTAGGCAGGTATCGCGCCAAATCCCCAGTTCTATAAAGGCGCTCGCCGGGCCGCTGGCTGAACGGGTGCGGCACAAAGCGTTCGGCTGTATGTTCAGCACGATTAAGATAACCGCGCGCCAATCCGTCGCCGCCGATGAAGAGTTCACCAGTAGCGCCGAGCGCGACCGGCCGTAAATGAAGATCGAGCAAGTACACTTGAGTGTTGGCGATTGGCCGACCGATAGGCACACTGCGATTGAACTCCATCGGCGCGTTCATCGGATGGCAACACGTGAAAGTGGTGCTCTCGGTCGGGCCGTAGCCGTTGATCAGAACGCAATCCGGGACCTCGAGCAGGAACCGCTCGACGTGTGAGACGGAGAGAACGTCGCCGCCCGCGAGCATCTGCCGCAGCCCGCGCAAATCTGCGAGCTGCTCGCCGACCATCAGATTGAACAGACCGGCCGTCAGCCACAGCGTAGTCACGCCACGACTCTTGAGGGCGTGGCCCAGTTCGGCGAGCGTAGGCGGGCCAGGCGACATCACTATCAACCGCGCGCCGTTCAAGAGGCTCCCCCAGATTTCAAACGTCGAGGCATCGAATGCCAGGGGCGCGAACTGCAACAGACTTTCGCCGGCGTCGAGGCGGGCGTAATCATTTCCCCTGACCAGACGAACAACTCCGCGATGCATAATCTGGACACCCTTAGGCTGCCCCGTTGAGCCGGACGTGTAAGTGATGTAGGCGAGATTGTCAGCGCAGAGTTCAGTACACGGGTTCTCCGCGGTCTCGGCGCTGATCTCGGCCCATTCTTCATCGAGGCAGATGACCGGGTCTCCTGTTCGAGGAAGACGTGACAGAAGAGAGCTCTGCGTCAGTACCACCCGGGCTCCGGCGTCTGCGAGCATGAAGGCGAGCCGCTCGCGCGGGTACTCAGAATCGAGTGGCAAATATGCGCCGCCGGCTTTGAGCACGCCCAGCAGGCCCACTATCATGTCCAGCGAACGCTCCAACATGATGCCGACCACGCTTTCTGTCCCGACGCCTTTTCTTCGCAGGTAGTGGGCCAGGCGGTTGGCGCGGGCATTCAATTCCGCGTAGGTCAGCTGTTGATCCCCAAACTCCAACGCCAATGCATCCGGCATGCGGGCAGACTGGTCTTCAAACAGTTGATGAATGCATTGCTCGCGCGGGAAAGCTCGGGTCGTGTCGTTCCAGTCAAGCTGCGTCCTGAGTTCTGCTTCAGAGAGCAGCACGCGCGTTTGATATTGCTCGTACGGGTTGGCAGCCATGGCCGCGAACGTTCTTTCATAGTAGCCACTGATAGCTGCAATTTGTTCGCGGCTGAACTCGCCCGCTTCATACTTGAGCGCGAGTCCTATCTCAGAAGTCAACAGGTCGAGATCGAAATCCACCAGCAATGGAAAATTCGTCTCAGAGAGGCCCTGGAAATCGAGAATCTCCATTCCGGGAAGTTGCAGCATTCCCTGCGCGATATGAAAGTGTGTGTAGTTGAATCCGACTTCAAAGGGTGGCGGCGCGTTGGCAATTCGCAGCATCTCCGAAAGCGGGTAGCGCCGGAAGGGCAATATCTCGCGTTCGGCCTCGAAGGCTGAGCGCGCCAGGTCCACCCACGTGCCTTCGCGCAAGGAAAACACCAGCGGCAAAGTATTCAGAAACAATCCGGCGATCCGATCGCCGTCTGATTCCTCGGGCCGACCATTTAGCACCAACCCAGTGACGACCTCATCCTCTCCGGTGGCCAGCGCCAGCACTCTCAAGTGGGCAGCGAGCATCACACTCTTGAGCGGCAGTTTCGCGGCGCTCGCAAAACGTTTCAAGCCTGCCGACAGTTCGGAAGAAATCGGCACCAGATATTCCAGAATTTCCGGTCGCCCGTCCTTCTTTCGCCGCGTCGTTGACCAACGCGGCAGCAGGCAGGGCGGCCTGTGGCTGAGCTTCTCCTGCCAGAAGCTTTGCTGTATTTCGGACTGCATCGCATCTTGCTCGAGGGCGACAAACTCACGAAACTGAATCGCCGGCGGCGGGCCTAAAGAACCTTCGGCATGCGTGAGCAGCGAAGAGTAATGCTGAAACAGTTCATTAAGCAGGCTGCTAAGGCTCCAACCGTCGAGGAGGGCATGATGAAAGCTCAGGTTGAACTGGAATGTGTCCCCGCGGCGTCGCTGAATCAGTACGCGCAGCAAGGGCACCGAGCTCCAGGAAAAACCTTTGCGCTTCTCCGACTCGATGTAGGCGTCGACTCTGGCGCGCTCTTCATCCTCGGTCACCACGGTCAGGTCTTCGAGTTGGAATGGCAACTCCACTTGCGTGTGCACCAGTTGCAACGGTTGACTCAGGTTTGAGAGGTCAAATGACGTGCGCAGCACCGCGTGACGGCGCATCAACTCCTCGATAGTTGCGCGGAACAATTCAACATCGAGCGGCGCGCGAATATGAAAACTGAAGATTTCGTGATAGACGGCTGTGTCGGGATCATACTCGGAGTGAAAGACCATGCCCGCTTGCAGCCGTGTCAGCGGGTACGCATCCACTATGTCGGCAGGCAAAAGCGCGCGATCTTCTTCGCTGATGAGGCCAAAAGCCGGAACGTGTTCGCGTGGCGCAATGGTGTTTCCCTCCTGGCGAATCTGCGTGGCTAACCCGGCCAGCGTCGGATATTGAAACAACTGCTGAATAGAGATTGCTAAAGCCGCTTCGCGTGCTTTTGATACGACTTGAATCGCCATTAGCGAGTCTCCACCGAGTTCGAAGAAGCTGTCATGCGCGCCGACTCGATCGACTCCCAGCACGGTCTGCCAGATTCCGGCCAGAATGACTTCGGTGGGTGAGGTTGGCGCCATGAAACTTTGCGCCAGTTCGGGACGTGTTTGGTCAGGCGCCGGCAGCGCCCGGCGATCAACCTTTCCATTTGAGGTCAGCGGCAGTTTCTCCAGCAAGACGAAGGCGGACGGAATCATGTACTCCGGCAATTTTTGCGCGATAAAAATTCGCCAGGAACTCGCGGTCGGGGCCGGCTCCGCGTGGCAAACCAGATAGGCCACCAACCGGCGCTCTTCGCCGTCGTCCTCGCGCGCGAGCACGACCGTCTCTTTTACTGAAGGGTGGGTCCTGAGGACCGCCTCAATCTCTTCCAGCTCGATGCGAAAGCCGCGCACCTTCACCTGGTTATCAACCCGTCCCAGAAATTCTATTTGGCCCTCGGGCAGGTAACGGACCAGGTCTCCGGTGCGATACATTCGCGCCCCGCCTTCGGGATTGAACGGATCCGGCATGAACCGTTCTGCAGTCAACTCCGGATGCCACAAGTAACCGCGCGCCAGCCCATCGCCGCCGAGAAAGAGCTCGCCGGGCACTCCGATAGGCACCGGCTCGAGATTCCGATCCAGCACATAGGTCTGCGTGTTCGACAAGGCGTGGCCAATCGGAACTGTCGAAGCATCTTCCGCGACCTCGCCGATCTCATACCAGGTCGCAAAGGTTGTACTCTCAGTCGGGCCGTAGACGTGTTGTAGAACTCCGGGCGATCCTTCCGCCAGCACCTTCCTTACCCATTTTGGCTCGACCGCTTCGCCCCCAAACAAAACCTGGCGCACGGCTGAAAAGGCTTTCGGCGCGGCGATGGCTACCTGGTTGAAAAGCGCGGTCGTCAGAAAAATAACGCTGATCCCACGCTGGCGAATCTCTGCGGCGAAATCATCCGGCGAGAGCGCCAAATCCCGGCTAATGCCGACAACCTGTGCGCCGTTAAGCAGCGCTCCCCATAATTCAAACGTAGCTGCGTCGAAAGAAGCGTTCGAGGCTTGGGCGATGCGGTCAGAAGCTTGGACCTGAATATAGTTGGTGTCGCGGACCAGGCGAATTACGGCGCGATGAGGGATCGAGATGCCTTTGGGTTGGCCTGTCGAGCCCGACGTATAGATAACATAAGCCAGATTCTCGCCCGTCACGTGGCTCTGTGGATTCGCTTCGCTGACGCCTCGCAAAAGTTCCACGTCCGTGTCCGTGCAGATAACTTGCCCGAAGAACGCGGGCAGCTTATCCAGCAGCGCGTCCTCCGTGATGAGCACCGAGAGCCGGGCATCCTTTAGCATAAAGTCGAGGCGTTCGAGGGGATACGATTGGTCGAGCGGCACGTATGCGCCACCGGCTTTAAGAATGGCCAGGATTGCGACAACCATCCCGACCGATCGTTCCAGCATCAGGCCGACCGGCACTTCCGCCGTCACTCCCATCGCCTGCAGGTGATGCGCGAGACGATTCGCGCGGCGATTCAACTCGAGGTAAGTCAGCTGCTGATCGCCAAAAACGAGAGCGACGGCGTCGGGCGTCTTCTCCACCTGTTCCTCAAAGAGTTGCTGAATAGGTTTTTCCCGCGGGTACGCGGTGCGCACGTCGTTCCACTCCAACAGCATTCGCTGCCGCTCGGTGGAAGCGAGCAGCGGCAGGTGCGCCACTCGTGTGTCGGGATCGGCGATGATGGCCTCGATCATGCACTTAAAATGGCCGAGGGTACGCTCGATGGTGGTGGCGTCAAAAAGATCAGTGTTGAATTCGATGGTGACTTCGAGCGTGTCAGTCATATCCGTTAGGGCCAGGGTCATGTCGAAGCGTGCATGGCCGTTGTCCCAGAGGATGGGTGAACCCGTGAAGCCCGCCATCTGAGCGGTTTCTTGCATCACGAAGTCCAGATAGATGTAAGCGACCTGAAACAGCGGATTGCGACTTGGGTCAACCTTGGGCTTCAGTTCCTGGATCAGCCTGCCGAAAGGAAACTCGCCGTGGGCAAAGTCGTTGGTGGCGCCCGTTTTTTCGCGCTGCAATAACTCGCGAAAAGTAGGATTGCCGGAGAAGTTCGTGCGCATCACCAGCATGTTCAGGAAATAGCCGATCAGACCAAGCGTTTCCGGGCGGTTGCGGTTGGCGATGGCCACGCCGACCAGGATGTCCTCCTGATTAGTGTACCGATAGAGGAGCGTCTTAAACGCCGCCAGGCAGGTCATGAACATCGTGGCATGTTCGTGCCGGGTCAGCGCTTTGAGACTGTCTAGTATGTGCCTGGGCAGAATGATCGTGCGGCGCGCGCCGTGGAAAGTCTGAAGAGGTGGCCGCGGTCGATCTGTGGGCAGCTCGAGAACCTGCGGACTTCCATCAAATCGTTTGCGCCAGTAGTCAACCTGCTCTTTCAGCACGTCACCTTGCAGCCATTCGCGCTGCCATTCCGCAAAGTCCGCATATTGAATCGGGAGTTCGGGCAAAGGCGACGGCTTGCCTTCGGCAAAGGCCAGGTAGATGGCCGTCATCTCGACTTCGATGATATCCGCTGACCAGCGGTCTATTACGGTGTGATGCACTGTGTAATGCAGGACGTATTGGTCGTCCTCGACCTGGATCAAACCAAAGCGCGCCAGTGGTCCGCGCGCCAGGTCGAAGGGCCGTGACGTTCCCTCGGTGAGCAGCCTGTTCACTTCGGGCTCGCGCTCGTCCGGCGGTACAGCGCGCAAATCTACCAGCTCCAGAGGAATGAAGAGCGATGGGGAGATGACCTGCCTGGGTTCGCCGTCAATCGCCGTAAACGTCGTCCGCAAGGCCTCGTGGCGGCGGACAACCTCGTTGAAGGCCCGCTCCATCAACGAAGGATCAAGCTGGCCGGAGAGACGAGACACGGAAAAGATGTTGTAAGCGGGGTTACCCGGTTCAATCTGGTCAACAATCCAGATGCGTTCCTGATCAAAAGAGAGCCGGCAGTTGTTTTGGTTCTTGCGTCGCGGAATTACCTGAGGTTGCGGCGTGCTTAAACCGCGCTTCTTGAGTTGCGCGGCGAAGAGGGTTCGCTGTTCAGGCGAGAGAGCAGCAATGCGTTCCGTGAGATCTTTCATGATCTTATGGGGCTGCCGATAATCCGCTTATTAGCGCTCATCGGGAAATCAGATCATTATTTCTTTATAGCCAAATAATCGCTCCGACTCTATTCCGCGGCTGCGGCACTCCGCAACCAACTTATTGGATTCGATGATGGGTTGCGACTCTTCCGTGTAGCAGATTGAGGTCAGATAAGTTAGCCAGGGTTCTTGCCCCATCGCATAGACGTAAGCGCGCCGGGGACGTAAACAGTCAATGATGCCCATCCCCTTCCGGCAATCCGATCCGTTCAACCTCCGCGACTGATCGTGCTTCCTCGCCAGTGGTTTGGTCAGGAGTGGGCCGTAGAGCCATGAGAGCGGTCCGCCGTCACATTCCATTCCCAGAAAAAGAACGTCCACCTCGCCGATCAGCCGGTAAATGTGCTCGTACAAGCGCGGCTCGATATTGTTTGAATCGGCGGCACACAGGATTGACTTGCCCTTCAGACTAATCAGATGGGCGATCTTCGTTCGAATGTTCAGGTCGGCATGTTCGCCAAGGAAAGGCAGTCCCATCAACATACCGCCCTCAATCTCGATTGACTCCATCTCATCGATTTCGCCGACTCGCGGAAAACCAACCTGCCGCAGGATCAGCTTCAAAGATGGATCGGCCAATCCGCCGCCGTTATTTTTCGGGACGATGATGTTCTTAATCTTATGACGAAGCTGCAACAGTGTCTCGAATACACAGTGATCCTGATGATTGTGGGTGAGTAAGACGTAGTCGATCGTTTCAGGTAAGTCGGCATAGCTATAACGACCGATACCGCTGTTGTTCTCGTAGCTGATCAGCGGGTCGAGCATGATGCTGACTTCTCTCGTTTCTATTAACACAGCGGCGTGGCCGAAGTACCGGACTCTGACCCCGTCACCCGTATACTTCTCGGATCGACGTGGTGCTTCGGGCGTGAAGAATGATGAGAATAGCGCCTCGTCGCACTCCTGCCCCCCAAGCAGTTCCCGCGCGTAGCCCAATGATTGGGGCTCGGATTTCATTTTGAAAAAGGCGTCGACTTCCCTGGAGTTGAACGGCACCGAAAGCAGCACGTGCTCCTTATCCATCAGTTGTGGCGTGCTGAGTACGAAAGGGCGCTCGTCAATGCCTCCACGCGATAGCGAGATGCTCTGCGAAGAGGGCGAATAATACGGACTTTCATACAGCAGCCCTTCGATAAAGCGAATTGAAGGATGATTGTTCAAATCGTAAACAAGCTCGACATAACCTTTCAAGATATCCGGCACCCTCTCGTATAAGGGCTCAAGTGAAGACCCGTCCCCTTCATTCACCACCATTTCGCTTAGCCGTTGGAGGGCCGCGGCAAACTCCAGAATATGCGCCTGATCTTTGATCGTTTTCTCCATCAAAACTTTGACGTCCTTAACTCTGCTCGTATCGTAGGCGATAAATGGTCCGCCCCTCATGGCTGGATTCCTCAGCGCCGCAGCATGCACCTCTGGCGCCGAGACAAACGACTGCATAATCTTTAAGTGTGAGTTGGCAATGAACATGGCCGAGGTGGCTGGCGGAATCAACGACGACCAGGCATACCATTGATTGAACAAGGGCTCCGCCAGCACATCTCCTCTCAAGTAGACTTTCTCGGCCGACATTATGAAGCGCCTCCTGTTTCAGCCAGCACTCCAGAGTCCTTCAAATCCGCTGTCCAACGGTTCTGACTCTCTTCGTGAAGTTGGGCGACAAAAATATCGAAAAGTTCATGTTGCGGCAAGCCTAAATGTGCGTGTGCTAATAAGAAACCTGCTTTTGTTACGATCTTTTACCGGCTCACTCTGACGCGAGCGGCGGGAATGTCTGCGCGGGCGGCGTTAGAAGGTTTCCGCAACACTTTTTCTCTCGATTTGTGCGGGCAATTGTGCGGGCGGACTCGCGATCGTTAGAAAATGCCCAATATTATTGAAGTTTATTTGGGTAGGCGGCTGCGTTGACACGGTAGGGGTCTGGGGTTCAAATCCCCACGCGCCTACCATATCTATCAATAAGTTACGCCCCCGCCGGTTCGCTTTCGTTGCTCCAAAACGCTCCAGCTAGATCCTGATTATTCTTCGTACTCCCACTTAGAACACTCGACGAGCTTGGTCTAGCCGAGATGTTTACCGGTGATCATGATTGGTTTTCCAAAATAGTTTCAGAGCCTAAACGGTAGCAATCAATCTTTGAGAGCGGCTCCCAATCAAAGCGTGCCGGGTTCTGAATGGTAGTAACCTGAGGCTCTGACGCGCAGTTGAACACTACGTAGAGCCAGTAGTCATCGCCGAGCCGAAGGGCCGTTTTGTATTCGTTAGCGGTGAGGGCGATCTCGCCAACCGCGGCGCGCCCTTTTACTTCGATGAACCGCGTCGCGACTCGATCTCCTTCCGTCTTGGAGAGAACGCGACGCGAGATCAGATCAAAGCCACGAGTATCGCCCTCGACGCTTTCAACCTTACAGCCTCGCGCTTCTTCAAGGGCGACCACTGCCTGGACCGCGATGCGCTCAATCGTCGCGAATCTCAAATCAGCCTGAGCCTCTAGCTCACCGGACGGCCGAGCCACGTTGTAGCCAACAGCTTCATACGCTTTCAGGCGCCTTTCGTGCATGCGATTCAGAACTGGCATCGAAGCATCGACATAGTCATACACTCGAACTATTCGCTTGTCTGCATGAAGCCTATGCAGCCGCCCGACATACTGCTGCAAAGTTCCACGCCACGAGATGGGCATGGCAAGGAACAGCGTATCCAGCCGTGCGTCGTCAAAGCCTTCACCGATGTAGCGTCCTGTCGCAAGGATTACTCGTGGCTGGCCATCCGCGACGGCGCCGATCTGGGAGGCAAGCGCATCACGTTGCTTCTTACCCATTCCGCCTTTCATCACAAAAGTGTTCGGGACTCGTCGTACCAGCTTCTCAAACAAGAGCTCCAGGTGGTCCGTACGTTCGGTGAGCAGGAGCGGAAACCGTCCATCTTCGATTGCGGCAACAACATCGGCGACGATCAAGCAGGTACGCTGGTCGTCGTGAACGAGAGCGGTGTAGATGTCTTGTATGCCTATGTCACGCCATTCGGTAGGCACCGTGAATGCGGTTAACCTTGGCATGACTTCGTATTGAAACGCTGAAGCTAAGGACTGCTTCTTACTGCTGACGTTGAAGCGAATTGGGCCGCATTGCATAAGGATGATTGGATGGTGGCCGTCTTTGCGAACTGGCGTCGCCGTTAATCCGACCACGTACTTCGCTTTGACTCTCTTCAGCACTCGCTCGAACGAAAAGGCCGAGACGTGATGGCACTCGTCGACGATCACCTGGCCGTATTCGGCCACGATGTCCTTCACCTCGCCTTTTCGAATCAGACTCTGAATGACTGCGACATCGAGTAGCCCGGTTTGCTTGTTCTTGCCACCCCCTATCTGACCGATATCCTTAACTGTGAGACCGAGGAACAGCGCCAGTCTCTCGCGCCACTGGTCCATTAGTTGGCGGCGATGGACCAACACCAGCGTGTTCGCCTTGCGCATCGCAACTAATTGCGCAGCAACCGCTGTCTTGCCAAATGCTGTCGGCGCGCAAAGGATGCCCTCATCGTGAGCAGCCAGAGCCTTGGCCGCCTCTGTCTGAGCTGCACGGGAATCGCCGCGGAACTTAACTTCGACAGGAACCCCGCGGAATCGATGGTCTGTAATCTTGACTGTGATCCCATGGCTATCGAACAAATCGAGTATGTCTTTCAATAATCCGCGAGGCAGCGCGATGTGGTGACGCAAGTCCTCGGCGCAAGCGATGACGCGGGGCTTGCCGAAAGTCGAGAGCCGCATGGCCTGAGCCCGATAAAACTCCGGGTTCTGAAATGCAGCGAGGCGCATCAAGCGATTCAGGAATACATCCGGCAAGTCTTTCTTCTCGACGTAGATCAGGTTTCCAAGTTTGATCGATACGTTCGGAGGTAGCAGTTCCGTTATGAACTTTTCAGTGCTCCGCCCGGAGGGTGGAAGGATCCAGGGGTCACTGGACCCATCGCAGTCGGTTTCTCCGTGTCGAACGTTAATTACGTCGCCGGCTGGATAGACCTTGCGAAGAAGCGCTTGCGCTTCATTCGGGTTTAATCGCTTGATTGTGGAGAGGAACGCCCACTGGTCGTCGTAAGGTCTCAGGCGATCGTCTACAAAGACGCTGTTGCCGCTTTCTCGAGGGACATGCTGTAAGGGGAGTGCGATAAGATTTCCGAATCCGCCTTTGGGCATCGTGTCTTGGCTTGGAAACAAGCGGTCATAAGAGTCGAGGCCAAGTGCGTATCGCCGCTCCATGGTGCGAGTCAAGAGGGCGCTGGCGAGTTTCCGCGCCAAAGCAGCCTGTACTGGACTTGCAAAGAATATCCATACATGACCTCCGTTTCCCGAGCGCGAGCGTTCAAGTGACGCGGGCACGCCAGTCTCGCGACACATCTTCAAGAAGGCGCACGCATCCGCTTCCCATTTCTTCTTGTCGAAATCTACTGCGACAAACCAACAGGTATCGTCCGCTAGCAGGGGATAGACGCCGATGGTTTGCTTTCCGAGTAAATGGTCTCTGATGACCTCCTCACTTAGTGCAAACAGCTTGGTGATGCGAAATGATTTCTTTGGTCCTCGACCGGAAGAGGGAGCATGGTCCCATTCCTTGTCACCCGCCGGCGAATAACCCGTTTTACCGTTCCTTCCTTCCCACCTAACGGCATACACGTCGTTCCTGCCGCGAAACAGATCCTTGAATAAGGACACTTTGACTTTCGGCTGCGAGTCAACGGTCACTCCGGCTGATGGGTGTGCCCTTCCGTCGCCACTTGGCGGCAGAGGTTCAAAATCTTGATGACCACCCTCTGGAGCTTCGCCAATGCGAAGCTTGAGCCGCGCGTTTTCTTCGCGCAAATGCCCGCATTCCGCGATCGCCTTCGCGAGTTCAGCTTTCAGAACTTCATCACTGTCCACGAATCAAACCCTGGAGAAAAGAAAACTACAAAAGACGAGATCGATACTGTCGGCGCGTTTATCTTCGGATTCAAACCATCCATCAGGTATAATCGGAAACATTATGGTTGCCCTGGAAGAGACCATCAACGTGCCGTTGGCTGTCACCGAGCAGGGGACTATTCGAATCAAAGGCTCGCGAGTGAGTCTGGATTCTATTGTTCATCATTTCAAACTCGGGGCGACCGCTGAGCAGATTGTCCAGAGCTTTCCTTCACTCAGTCTTGGCGATGTTTACTCAAGTATTGCCTACTATCTTACACATCGCCAGGAAATTGAATCCTATCTGACCCAACAGGAAACAGCGGCTGATTCTTTTCAAGGACATCTGGAATCTAATCCTGACTATCAAGTCGAGATTGCCGAGCTCCGCTCTCGCATATTGGGACGGTGGACCGCGGCTCAAGAGAATGGCGAGGCAACGCCGACGGCATAGACCGCACTGTCATGCTTCGGTTGCTAATTGATCAAGATCTCGATCACGTCATCCTTCGTGGTCTCTTACTTCGCGTTCCAAACTTGGATGTCATAACTGCCCATCAAGCCGGCCTCAGTAATGCAGCCGATCCTGAGCTCTTAGCATGGGCGGCGGAACAAGAGCGCATTGTTGTTACGCACGATCGGCGAACAATGCCTTATCACGCAGCGGGCCGAATTGCCAGAGCCGAAAAGGTTGCTGGTATTATCGTTGTTTCCAGGCGACTGTCCGTCAGCCAGGTGATCAATGATCTTGAAATGATTGTCTCGTGCAGCGATATGGTTGAATGGGAAAATGTCATTGAGTATCTGCCCTTCTAACCCAGGAGTCAGGTACTCTCATCTAAGCTCTTTTTGAAAGCTCGAAGGTCCTCAACCACAATCTCTCAATGGAAGAACATTACAAGTCATCCCTCGGTGCTCCGTTTCGCGTGAGACGGATGGCGGGATTCGCTGAACTCGGAAATACTCGCAGGGTCCCTTACGAATGGGTTTCACGCCTGCATTCAAACCCGTTCGTAATTACATTAGAAAGCAAGGCTGGGGTGTCGCGGTCTACCGTTTTGAGGCGCACGGATTTACAAGTGAATGCAGCCAGATAGCGTTTGTGCGGGCTTCCATGCTTTGATCCGAATTCCTCCCCCGATCCAATGAAACTAACTATTGACAGTAAGTCAGGTCAGGACTATGCTCTCCGGCATTCCACAACGGAGGCGTTTCGATGAAAACCTTTAGTATGGTTAGGCTACTAATGTATTTGGCCTTCCTTGGGGCGATGGTTTTTTCTGGCCTACAGCTCGGCACTCCCAGGAGCGCAAAGGCCGAGGCGGGTTGTTGCACGTATGGTCAGGATTGCACAACGAAAGCTGCACCAAAATGCTGCGTACCCGGACTTTCTGAGGCGGACTGCTCTCAAAGTCAGAGGAATTATTGTAGAAGTAACGGCAGTTGCTAGGCTGCGTCAGTAAGAGAGCCTCGAAGTGCGGGCTACAGCGGTTTTGCCCGGTGGTCGCCGCTCCTCTTGGAGTGCGTTATTGGTGTACTTGGCTTCAATCCCTGCTTAGCCTCGATCTGATCTCGAGAAAGTGCGTCCTCTTATGAGGATACTCAAGAGCACTGCCCGACTCTCAACCAGGTTACATTATGTCGCACAAACACCGCGAGATTGCGTTTCGTCTCATTCGACTCCTTTGGTCACACACGACTTTACTGACGATCCTACTGATCACCTCGGTAGGGCTAAATGTCTTGTTAGCGCAGAAGGTCAAAAAGCTCACTGCTGTCTTGCAGGTGAAACTAAAGTATCCAGTCCTGATGCCTGGGTCGCAAGCTCCTCCTTTCGCCGCGCAGAATATTGAAGGCAAGCTGGTTAACCTTGACTACAACGCGAACCAATCTACGGTTTTGTACGTTTTCAGCCCTGACTGTCACTGGTGTGCCGAGAACCTCGATAACATAGTGTCTCTGGCGGAAAGAGCCGGTGACCGATATCGGTTTATAGGGGTTTCATTAAGGACCGAGGGACTTGATGAGTATCTAGCTCATACTCACTTGCCATTTCCAATCTATCACAGCCCACCTGACACAGTTAGAGCAGCTTACGATTTCAGGTCTACTCCAAGCACAATAGTTATTGGCAATGACGGAAAGGTTCTCAAATACTGGCAAGGTGCGTATGCCAGCGAATTGCAGCCCGAAGTCGAGGGCTTTTTTCAATTACGACTACCCGGCCTGGTCAAATCAGTATCGAAGCTCTGAACCTTTAAGCGACCGGATTACCGATGGTGATAGGCGTTTCAAGAATATCGACTACTGCTCTTCTGCTCATTAGTTCTTGTTGCGCAGGACTTGCGCAGGAAAGGCGCGACAAGCACCCCTCCGAGAAGGCTAGAAATGAACCGATAGCCGAACGTTCGTTCAAAATTGAAAGTCTGGCGAACGAGGCGAAAGCGGTAGCACCTGAATTTGGCGTCGATGTGATGCTCCGAATTGTAAAGTCAAATCGCGTGACTGATCTCCAGTGGAAGCGAGAAATTCTGGAAGATGCTTTTCATACTGCCGCCGACCTTCAGAATCCTCTCCGGCAGCGAGCGATTCCCCTTCCAGCTGGATCGGCCGATACGCGGCCGAAATACCGAACCAATGCGTTTGACCTGAGATTGGATGCGCTTTCGGTCAAGAGTCGGATTGTTATCGAAATGTTGGCGATTGATAAAGGCCGCGCGGTGGAAATGGTCAATACGATCTCTCCGAAGCTACCGTTCAAGGCTATAACATGCTCTGACGCAATGGTCTACGACGTTTCCGAGTTCTATCAGACTTTGGGAAAGGTATCTAAGACGGCATTCACTGAGAAACAAATCGATCAAGGTGAGCGGTTACAGTTTTTAATGCCGTATGTCCAAAGCATGAGCTCGCCGGCGCAGATAGCGCCAATTGCCGAGCTGATTGTTTCGTTGCAATTGCCACTGAAAGAGTTCCTACCAGCAAGTGATGCGTTCGTGGCGGCATTAAAGAAGATTTCGGCTGACGATCGCTCATTTTCGGACGCACTGCTTAGAGGCGGTACTCTGCGGGGCGTCGTTGAATTGTTTGATTCTTTGAGACGACAAAAATTGCCGTATAAGGAATTACTTGGTGCACTTCGTCGTTACTTACTCAAACACTTGCAGAACGATCGTTGTCAGGACACCTTCATCGACGCTGGCAAAGGTCTGCCGTCTTTCATCACTGATGTTAATTCCCTTTTTCCGGATGAACCTCTTACTGTCGACGATATCCGTCCGGCGAGGCTGGAGCCTGGACCGAAGATGGTTTCTTACTATGAATCGGTTGAATCGGCAAAACTACTAAGCGAGTTCAAGTCGTTGCGTTCTGATGAGAAAGATCAACCAATATCGGAAGCGCAAATGGCAACAGCCGAGTGGCAACAAAGGATGCTGGAGTTTCTGACAGAGCTGGAAGCGTGGTCTGGCACGAATGAAGATTCGGAGATGGACTACTTTAATCAGAAGTGCGTTTTTTACTTTAGCCTTGCTGGGATCGCGCCAACTGGTCTTTTACGCGAGAAGGTGATTCGCAGCTATATTAAAATACTGAGTCAGAGCGAACTGCAAAAGCAAGATCGCATTGAATGGTTGTTGTACGCCAACCAGCTTTTCCAGCGGGTTCGCTCCGCGGAGAGAGACGAAGGCGCGAATGTTGTCGAAATCCTTTCTTATTCACAGAACCCTGTCATGCGTTTATATGCCGGATTGATGAGAGAGAGGCTCTTCTCGAAGTCCTAGCTTAATGAGGCAAAGCCTCTCCAGCTTTTGACGTTTTCAACGAACAAGTTCTCTGACAGCATGGAGCGTGCGTTTTCCTAAGCAGGATGAGAAACGGCGCCTTCTTGTAAAAAAGTCATTCGTCTGTACATAAAGTAATCTTTTGCTTCCTGTCCTTTGATAAGGTTCTTGCGGCTCAGGTAGTCACGACCTTTGTGCTCAAGAAAGTCCAGATCCTCAATGCTGTACTGACGCGAGTCTCGATATGCGATATATACCCTTCGAGAGTCAATCTTTCGAAATAGTACCGAAGGCGTTGGAAATGAAGTTGAAATTTCCTAGCAAGAACCTGTCTCTTGAGTTCGCGGCCATCTGCCAGCAGTTCGAGGAGTTCTATCTCAACTGCTGGAAGGTCGTCAGCATAGGTCAATGCAGCTATTCGCGTTTCAAGCGTTTTTATCTTCGCCTTCGCGTCGCGAAGATCATCCTTCAGCCGTGCATTCTCGTCCTCAATCTTAGAGTGCTTGGCGTCTACCGCGAGCAGCAACACAGATTTGGCCCAATACCAGATTGCACACTCGCTTGTTTTTCGGTTCAAAGCTGAGATAGATTGTGCGGCAAACTGGGCGAGTTGGTCGGAAATTGGTCGGAAGTGCCCATGTAGTGATGAAAAAGCCCTTTAATATTCGGGTTTTTAGGGGTAGAGCGGTGCTTTGACACGGTAGGGGTCTGGGGTTCAAATCCCCACGCGCCTACCATAACTTTCAAAAGTTAGCCCGTATAACGGCACCAATTCCAAAAATAAATATTCTAAACGCGAGACTTATCTTGCGGGAAGTTTTCTGGAGTCACATCGAAGTCTGCTCGCAGTTACCGGTCCTCCAGAGATCACGCCGCGGGCGGTCTGCCCAGCCGCAAGCGGATCGCCCGGCTACCACTTGATGATTCCCCTTGCGCCCTCACCCGATGCCAGGGCCGACAGGGCCTCGTTGACGTTGTCGAGGTGATAGGTGCGGCTGGCAAGTTCGAGCAGTTTCAGCTTGCCTGCTTGATGTAGAGCGACGAGTTTTGGAATATCCGTGAACGGTTGTCCCGAGCCATAGAGCGACCCGACGAGTCGCTTCTCCTGCATCACGAAAGGAAAGACTGGAATTGAGGCGAGGGCGTCGGTCCTCGATAACCCAGTCAGCACAACTGTGCCGCCCTTGCGAGCAGATTCGAGTGCGAAAGTTAGAGTCTGCGGTGATCCGACGGTATCAAATACGAAGTCAGCGCCGCGACCATCGGTTAATTCACGCACCAGCCCCGCGATATTCTCTGTCGACGCTTCGAGAGTGTGAGTCGCACCGAAAGCGCGCGCGAGATCCAGAGGAGTCGTTCGCGTATCCACTGCGATGATTGTCTCGCACGAGGCGAGCACCGCGCCCTGAACCACGTTCAGGCCTACACCACCAGCGCCGACGACTAATATCTTTGCACCGGGTGGAACGCGTGCCGCGTTCGTCACGGCCCCGACACCGGTGATTACGGCGCAGCCTATTGTCGCGAGGGCGTCAAACGGGACATCGGCGGGAACCTTGACCGCGCCCTCTTCGCTCACCACCGCAAAATCCGCAAAACACGCTGTGCCGTTAAAGTGGGCTACGTCTTGCCCGCGGGCGCGCAGTCGAGTGCCGCCTGCGGGCAGTCGATTACGGTAAGTCGTGTGCCCCAGACGATCGCAGAGCGTGGGCCGGCCTTCCAGACACGGAGGGCAAACGCCGCAAGGCGGGGCCCAGCAGAAGACGACGTGATCGTCTACGTTCACCCGGGTCACGCCTTCACCGACTTCGCGCACTATTCCTGCGCCTTCATGACCGAGCACCAGCGGCGTGCGCGCAGGCCAGTCTCCGCGCGCGGGATGCAGATCGCTATGGCAAACGCCGGCCGCCTTCAATTCAACCAGGACCTCGCCTGCCCGTGGCGGCTCGAGTTCCGCTTCCTCAACAGAAAGTGGCTTGCCTTGTTCCCACAAAATCGCGGCGTTGATTTTCATACCCATCCCTGGTTTCCTGTTGTCTTCCGTGGTCACGATCGAAAGACAATGCACGTGGTTGTGCCGTGGGCATAAAGCTTCCCACTTTCATCAACGATCCTGCCTTCAGCGATCGCGGTGCGTCCGCCGACATGAATCACCTTCGCTTCGCAGCGCACGCGCCCGGTTTCGGCGGTCATCGGGCGGATATAGTTGACCTTGATCTCAAGCGTCGTATAGCCAGCGCCTTGAGGTAAGGTCGAGTGAACGGCGCAACCCATTGCCGAGTCGAGCAAGGTTGCCGCCAAACCTCCATGGACGACGCCAATCGGGTTGTAGTGATACTCGGCCGGTTCGACGACAAAAACCGCGCGCCCCTCACTGAGTTCGGCAATTCCGAAATCCATCAGCGCGCCTATCGGCGGGGGTGGCAATTCACCAGCAACGATCTTCTGCAAGTATTCAAGACCTGACAGACCGCTTCCGGCTTCAGCCAGAACTCGCGGATCTTCCCAGGTAATCGTGCGCGTGCGTTTTTCTTTCTGGTCTTCACTCATAGTTATTGGTTGCGAAGATTCACACTCCCTTACCGAAGACGGCTTTGCGCTTTTGCACGAAAGCCGTGACTCCTTCGATAAAATCGGGGGAATGAAAACAAGCATTCTGATTAACTGCTTCAAAATCGAGTGCGGCGGCAAGGTCACTCTGCGCCCCCTGATTGAGGCCGTGTTTGATCTTTGCTATGGCAATTGCAGGGGCCAGAGCCAGACGTGTAGCAAGGGTATCCACGGTTGCGTCCAATTCAGAGAAGGGAACAACCTTGTTGACGAAGCCGAGTTGCTGCGCTTCCTGCGCGCCGATGCTATCGCCGGTCGCCATCAATTCAAACGCCTTGTGATAACCAACCAGACGCGGCAGAAAAAATGTGCCACCGCCATCAGGCATCAAGCCGATCCGGACAAACACCTGGCCGAAGAGGGCCTGCTCTGAGGCGACAATCAGGTCGCAGGCGAGTGCGTAGTTGCAGCCGACTCCTACTGCGTGACCGTGAACGCGCGCGATGATCGGAATCGGCAAGGCGCGCATCGCGAGGATGGTCGGGTTAACGTTCTCGCGTAACGATTTGGTGACGTCGAAATTCGCGATGTCGCTCGCGCTGGTCGCCGCCAGATCCGCACCCGCGCAAAACGATTCGCCGGCGCCGGTCAGAATCACGACCCGCGTGCCATCGTCGCTTGAGTGTTGAATGGCATCGCGGAGCAGTTGCACAGTCTCGCGGTCAACCGAGTTGCGTCGTTCGGGCCGGTTGATGGTAATGCGCTTGATGCCGTCGTCGAGCGTTACCAGGAGTTTCTCGGTTTTGTTGCCCATTTCTGTCCTCCGTTCTCATCACTCATCAATTTTCAAACGCCGCTTCCCATAACAACTCCGCAACGTCCATTACCCGGACATCACGGTCGCCCTTCCGCGCGTTGATACCGTCTTCCATCATCGTCATGCAGAACGGGCAGCCAACTGCCAGCACGCCGGCACCGGTTTCAATCGCTTCGCGCGCGCGTTCCTGATTCACTCGTTGGGTGGCCGGCTCATCAACGAAGCTCATTCCGCCGCCGCCGCCACAACAGAAGCTCTTAGCGCGGCTGCGCCCCATCTCCAGGGCCTTACCGGCGGTCGAGATTTGCATTAGCTGCCGGGGTGCGTCGTAGACACCGTTCTGCCGCCCTAAGTAACACGGGTCGTGAAAGGTAATCTTCTCGTTCACCTGCGACAAAGGCTTGAGTTTACCTTCATCAACCAGCCGGGCCAGATACTCGCTGTGGTGATAGACCTCAAACATGCCGCCGTACTGCGGGTACTCGTTCTTGAAAGTGTTGAAGCAGTGAGGACACGCGGTAATGACTTTCTTGACCTCGTACCGGTTCAGGTTCTCAACGTTTTCTTTCGCCAGCGTCTCGAACAAAAACTCGTTGCCGATGCGCCGCGCGGGATCGCCGGAGCACTTTTCCTCGCGCCCCATGATGGCAAACTTTACCCCCGCCTGGGTGAGCAGTTGCGCCGTCGCCCGCGTCACTTTCTGGTTGCGTTCGACCAGCGCCCCGCCGCAGCCAACCCACAACAGCACCTCGGCGTCTTTGGTCTCGCTGATCTGCTTGAGGCCCAAACCCTCAGCCCAATCCAGACGAGTCGCGTTGGTGCCGCTGAATGGATGACCGCGCTTTTCCAGTGACATGATTGCCTGTTGCATCGAGTCAGGAAACTCAGCTTCCTCCATCACGAGATAGCGGCGCAGATCCACGATTTTTGGCATCTGCTCGATAAAGACGGGGCACGCTTCCATACAGGCGGCGCAGGTTGTGCACTGCCAAAGTGCGTTGGGTGAGGTGGCGGGGACCGACCCGATTATTTTGGTTTGCGAATCTCGGGATTGGTCGTGCATCAAGTCCCGTAGTTGAAGAATGATGTCGCGCGGCGAGAGTTCTTTGCCGACTGCGTTGGCCGGACAGACGTCGGTGCAGCGGCCGCATTCGGTGCAGGCATCCAAATCGAGCAGATCTTTCCAGGTGAAGGCGTTGAGAGAGTTTACGCCGAAGCTTTCAGTCTTCTCGAAGTCTATGTGTTTTAGTGACGCCCCGAGTGTTTCGAGGTTGGCTGTGTAGATGTTCAGGGGGGCCGTAAGAACGTGCATCATCTTCGTGTAGGGTAACCAGGCGATAACCCCAAAGCTCAGCGAGAGGTGAAACCACCACATCCAACGGTGGCTCGATTCCATGGCGGCAACACCCAGCCACGGTCGTGAGGCGCCGGCGATCAAATTGCCGAACGGCGACCAGGCGCCCCATGGATCATTCGTAGCGGCGATGCGCCAACCTTCGACCAGGAATCCCTGGAGGCAAAGCAAAGAAATTGCGACAAGAATCAAGGTCGCTTCATTTGTATGAACGAGTTTCTTCGGTCGCTGGAGATAGCGGCGCGCGCCGGCCATGGCAACCCCCAACAGCACCAGCGCGCCGAACAAATCAACTGTGAAAGATTGAAAGTAGAGGTAGAAATTGCCGTGCATGATCGACGTGCCGAAATCTGCGTCGAGCGCTACCACGGTCGTGGCGATGGTTAGAATCACGAAGCCATAACTAATAAACCGGTGAAAGACTCCCGCGTAGCCGTTGCGGGCAGTGCGCCCTTGCGCGACAGCGTGTTTGAGGACCAGATTGATCCGCCTTGCGGGTTGATCGAAACGCGCGGCCGGCGCACCTCGCCGCCAGTTTCTCAGGTACCGGTAGATGCCGTAACCGGCGATCGCCAGGGTCGGCAATAGCAAGACATACATCACCCAGATATGAGAGATGTTCCAGTAAATCTGGCGCGTGGGTCCAGCGGGGTTCATCTTGGGAAGCGACGTCAGAATTTATTTCGGGAACTATATAAATGCCTTTATTTCTGTAAAGCTACGAGCTTCTCGCGAAGCAGCGGTACGACCTTGCGATAGTCCTCGACGATGCCGAACCGGCAGTGCTTAAAGATGGGTGCGTCTGGATCGGTGTTAATAGCGGCGATGTTCTTTGCTTCGGAGATGCCGGCCATGTGCTGGCTCGCACCCGTGATGGCGATGGCGAGATACAGGTCTGGCGTGACCTTCTTGCCCGTCTGACCGACCTGCCAGGTGGGGGGCACCCAGCCGGCATCACAGGCTGCGCGCGAGGCTCCCATCTGTGCTCCCAACAAGTCTGCGAGCGGCTTTAGCTCCAAATCAAACGGTTCAGGTCCGCCGATGCCCCGCCCTCCGGAAACGATCACGCGGGCCTCTTCCAGTCGTGCTTCACCCTGCGTCTCTCGTTTGCGTTCTATGATCCGTGTCCTCGTGTCCGGTGGGATATCCAACGCCGCCTGTTTGATCTCACCGGCGACGGCGAGTGGATTGGCAGGTGCGAATGATCGAGCGCGGATCCATACGACCGCCGGTTGGCGCTTCAGTTGGATAACGGCCTGTGCCTTTCCGCCGTAAACCTGACGCGTGACCTCGAACGTTTCTCCGTCGACATGCACGTCCACGCAATCGCCAACGGCAGAGCCGCCGAGCCGGTGAGCGAGACGTGGGGTAATCTCCTGACTATAAGTGTCGTTAGCGAGAAGCACTGCGCGAGGCGACAGTTCGCGACACAATTGGGTTAATGCGCTCAAGCAGGTCTCTGGTTCGTATTCACCTTGATCGACGGTGACAACCTTATCAACAACCAGGGAAAGATCGCTGGCGAGCGCGTGCGCCCCGGGGCCCAGGACAATAGCATGCAATTCCGTCCCCAGGCTGTTAGCGAGTCTCCGGCCAGCGCCCGCGAGTCCTTGCGCGGCCTTATCGAAACCGGCCTGTGCAAAAAGACAGATGTCGACGGCGTTCATAGGTGTATGTCTTGCTGTTCGGCTCCTCAGGCTTGAGGCTTTGCCGAGCGGTGTACTTACAGCGCGCGCGTCACCTCGACGATGCGCCTGGCCAGCGTCTCAACTCTTTCGTCCAGCGTATCGCCGGTAACGAACTCACAGCGAGACTCTTTTTCGGGGATAGAAAGTTCGGCCACCTCGTAGTAACTGTTACCGGCACGTACTTCATCCGCGGCGACGTCGAGATCGCCGATGCCCCACTGAGTCAGGGGCTGCCGGTAAGACATCATCACGTCCCGCACTTTGGGAATCCGTGGCACATTGTGTTCGTCGTTGGTGACACTGACGACGACCGGCACCTCGGTTTCGAGCAATTCCCAACCGGTGTCGGTCTGCCGATTGAGTCGCAACTTGCCGCCATTTGACTCAATTCGATCAACGAATGAGACGCATGGCAGGCCTAACTCCTCGGCCAGCAGGCCGCCGGTTTGTCCGGCTCCCCAGTCGCCCGCTTCGCGCCCAACCATAATCAGATCAAAGGCGCCCAGCTTGCGAATTGCGGCGGCGAGCACGCGCGCGACAGTGAGCGGGTCGGGATTCTGGTTTCCGTCGTTTAGGACGAGCGCCGCATTGTCGGCCTTCATCGCCAGTGCCTTGCGCAGAGAGTCTTCGGCCGTCGCTGCCCCGTAACAGAGCACTGTGATCGTTCCGGTGCCGTGGTGCTCGCGGAACTGCAGAGCGGTCTCAAGCGCGTTCTCGCAGAAGATGTTGGTGACCAGATTCGCCGCGCCGCGTTCGGCCTCGTGCTTAACCGGATCAATGCGAAAGTCACGCGCAGGAATCTCGGGATCAAGAATCTGTTTGAGACAAACGAGGATATTCATGAAGAAATCTCAGCGATCAGATTTCAGGTTTTAGCTTTGCGATTGGCAGATCCGACATTGACCGCTGAATCGTCAGGGTTTCTTGACGACCCGTAAAACAGACTGTGTAGAACGTGACTCGGCGCGCAATAGGCCGTGCAGAGCAATTGTGGCGATCTGTTCAGCAACCTGTTCCTGCGTTAGATCGCCGTCCTGTCTGAACCACCGCGAAAGCCAGTTAATCATTCCCAACAGGCTGAAAGTAGCCACCGTTGTATCCACGTCGTGCAGTTTCCCAGCCGCTTTGAGCTCATTCAAAACGTCACGAAGACGGTTGAAGTATTCACGCTTGCGCCGCGTGATCATTCGGTTTTGCGCCGGCGTCAGCGCGGTAATTTCGTCAACCAGGATGGTGATGGCGCCTTGTCCCCTGGTTACCAGCTGCGCGTGGCTGCCGATAAGAAAGCGCAGCCGCGCACCTGGATCCGTGATGGTGCGGGCCGGTTTCGCAACCTCCTCGTCGAGCTCGTCCAGGCCGAAATTCATGATGTCAAAGAGCAGTTCCTTCTTGCCATTGATATAGTGATACAGGCCCGCTTTGGTCATGCCCAACGCGTTCGCGATGTCGTTAATTGAAGTAGCATCATAGCCTTTGCGTAGAATGATCTGAGCTGCTGTTCGATAGACTTCCGCCAGGCGTTCGTTATTGGGAACTGATTTCTTCTGCGCTTTCATGCGTAACAATGCTCCTGTAATTGCATGGGTAGGGATTGCGCTTAACCCCTCGTCATGCTACCTTACCGACCGTCCGGTAGCTTATACATCCGATAGGCAGGGCGCGTCAAATAGCGCATTAGAAATCGCCCGTCTTACCTATCATGCCAGCGAAACGCGAAATGAATAATACCACGGTGTCGGTTGGGTCTGGCTTCGCCAAAACCGTGGCCGGAGATTTTTATCCGGAGGCAGACGGCGTCGCCATGTTGCAAGTCGTTTGTAGACTGGAAATCACGATGAATTAGGATGGGTTCTCTGCCGCTTACCGGGGTTCGAGTCATTGATTTCGGTCGCTTCATTGCCGCCCCTTATTGCGCAATGTTGATGGCGGATTTTGGCGCGGACGTAATCCGTGTCGAACGTCAAGGGGGCGGCGAAGACCGTTATGTGGGACCGTTAGCGGAGAGTGGTGAAGGCGGACTCTTTCTAAATCTGAATCGCAACAAGCGAGGCATCACGCTCGATCTCGCACACCCTGATGGGGCAGAGATCACCAGCCGCCTAATCAAGAGCGCGGATATCGTCATCGTTAATTTACCGATCGACGTCATGAAGAAGCTTGGGCTCGATTATGATTCGTTGCGGCTGGTGAAGCCGGACATTATTCTGGTGATGGCTTCGGCGTTTGGAGCCGATGGTCCATATGCCGAGCGCGTCGGGTTCGACAGCGTCGCCCAGGCGATGAGCGGCGCGACAATCCTGACGGGCTTTCCAGGGGCTCCGGTTCGAGCCATTGTCCCCTATGTCGATTACGGCACCGCACTTCATGCCGCGTTCGGCGCCATGATGGCGCTTTATGAAAGACAGAAAACCGGCTGCGGGCAAGTGATTGATGTATCGCTGCTGGCCACCAGCATCACCTTCATGATGCCATTGCTGGCGGAGCAGAAAATGACGCGCATCACGCGCAAGCAGCAAGGAAATGCAAGCTATTACGCCGGGCCGGGTGACATCTATCGCGTAGTTGACGGCTGGGTGCTGATCTCGGTAGTGGGCGAACCAATGTTTCGTCGTTGGGCAAGTGCAGTGGGCCGGGAGGATTTGATAAATGACCCGCGTTGCAAAGATGACCTGACGCGCGCGGACAACCATGAGTTGATTACAGAGATCATGAATGGGTGGTGCGCCGAGCGCACCCGCGAGCAAGCCATCGCCGCGTTAGAGCAGGCCCGCGTTCCCTGTGGGCCGGTCTATGACCTCGATGAAGTTCTTGGTGATCCGCAAGTGAAAGCGAGAAAGACTATCGGCGAAATGAAGTTTTCCGGCAGCCGGCAGCCTGTGCCGATAGCCGGAACGCCTTTGCAACTAGGCGCGACGCCTGCAGAGGTGCGACGCAGCGCACCAGCGCTCGGCGAACATACTGCTGAGGTGTTGTCCGAACTGAACTTTTCGACAGAAGAGATTCAGTCATTTCGCAGAGTCAATGCAATTTAGTGGGAAATAATTTAAGGAGCGACTAAGAATCATGAAGAGAAGCCTTTTTCTCATTGCGACAACAGTTGTTTTGCTGGGCGCCGGTTCCTTCGTCATGACGATCAGCAACGCTAACGGCAAGCTTGGGGCGACTGGCGGCAACGTGACCTTCTCGAAGGACGTGGCGCCGATCTTCAACAAGAGTTGCGCCGGCTGTCATCGTCCTGGCGAGATCGCACCCATGTCGTTGCTCACATACAAAGATGCGCGCCCGTGGGCCAAGGCCATTCGCGAAAAGGTCGCCAGTAAACAGATGCCGCCCTGGCACGCCGACCCCAGGCACGGCGAATGGCTGAATGATCGCCGGATAAGCCAGGAGGCGATTGACACGATCGTTTCCTGGGTGGACGGCGGAGCCAGGGAAGGCGACCCTAAAGACCTCCCACCCACGCCGCAATTTACGGCCGGCTGGCGCATCGGCAAGCCGGATGAAACGTTTTCAGTTCCCGAACAATCAGTGCCCGCCGATGGCGTCGTTGACTATCAGTATTTAACGGTGCCGACGAACTTCAAAGAGGATCACTGGATCACGTCTGCCGAGATCCGGAGCACCGGCAGCGCCGCCGTTCATCACGTGATTGTGTTTATCCAGGAACCCGGAACCACAAGGGCCGATGCGCGCCTGCTCGTCGGGTTCGCGCCGGGGGAAGATCCGGCAATGTACGCACCGGGCTTTGCCAGGAAGGTGCCGGCCGGATCGAGTCTCGTTTTCCAAATACACTACACACCGAACGGCACCGCCCTCAAGGACACCACCACGGTCGGGCTGATCTATGCAAAGGCTCCGGTCAAATACGCGGTCGTCACCCGGCCGGTGCTCGAAGCCAGATTTGTCATCCCGGCGGGCGATCCGAACTATGAAGTAAAGTCGGCGTACACCTTCAACGAGCCGGCCCACCTCTACAGCTTTATGCCGCACATGCATCTGCGTGGGAAAGACTTTGTGTATCGGGCAGTTTTTCCCGATGGCACCACGAAGATACTGCTTTCGGTGCCGAGCTACGACTTCAGTTGGCAAACGTACTATGTCGCCAAAGAGCCAATCGCAGTGCCGAAGGGAACCAGAATCGAATGTGTCGCGCACTATGACAACTCGACCAATAACAAGTACAACCCTGACCCGACGAAGGCTGTGCGTTGGGGCGACCAGACCTGGGAAGAGATGATGATTGGCTGGTTGAGTTTCGTCTATGATAGTCCGCCGCCAGCGAAGCCAGCGGATAGCAAATCAGGTCAGTAGAAAAAAAAGAGAAGAGAAATTAGCCACGGATTAATCCGGAAAACACGGCTCAGAACAGATAGGTGGTGATGAAGGTCTCGCTTGCTATTCTGCTTTGATCTGTCCTGATCCGCGTTAATCTGTGGCTAATCCCGGCTCTCTCTTTCTTCATTAGCTGCGACAGTTCACGGGCGGCGGCTTTTGCGATTAAAGGCAGAGATTGATGCGCATGTCGTCCCTTCTCTTTCGCGAAAGAATCCAACACTGCGGTTTCAGACAGGCAGCCGTGCTATTGCCGCTGCTCCTCTTCTGTGTGGCGATAATTGCTCCCCGAGGCACCAGTTCCCACGAACCCATCACCACGAAAATTATGTTCAATCGAGAAATTGTGCGCATCTTTGAGCGCCGTTGCCTCGCTTGCCACAACTCAGCGACCACTACGAGCATTTCGTTGGCCACCTATAAACAGGCTCGCCCCTGGGCAAAAGCCTTCAAAGAAGAAGTTCTTGAGAAGCGCATGCCGCCGTTTCAAGCGGTAAAAGGCTTCGGGCGCTTTCATGATGACTATAGTCTGACGCAGCATGAGGTCGATCAGATCGTCTCTTGGGTCGAAGGCGGAGCTCCGAAAGGGGATGACAAGGACTTGCCGCCTAAGGCAAGCGCATTGGGTGACTGGGAACGTGGTCACCCCGATCTTATCTTGCAGCCTGAGACACCAGTAAACATTTCATCAGGCGCAGGTGATGAATATCGCTGTTTTGTTCTACCAACTAACCTCAAAAAAGCGCAGTGGGTTACGGCCGTGGACTTTCATCCAGGTGATGGCGCCGCCGTACATTGCGCTTCGTTTGGCATCGACCTGTCGCCATTGCGCCAGACAAGCGCGGACCCAGTGGATTGTGGGGTAGGGAAGGGAACGAGAGAGGATCGATTAGGCATCTGGATGCCGGGTCAGGATGTCACTGGCTTGCCGAAACATGTAGCCCGCTTGCTGCCGGCCGGGGCTCGCGTCGTGCTACGAATTCACTATCAAAAAGGCCGTGAGGCAACGAACTTTCAAAGTTCTCTCGGGCTATATTTTGCGACCGGGCCGGCCATGAAACCGCTCACCACTGTGACCCTTGTCGCTGCTGAACAGGACATTCCTGCCGGTGCCCGGCGTTACCGCGTGAAAGCTTCTTACCTGATGCCAGAGGCCGGCCAGGCGATCGCGATTCGTCCCTTACTCTTTCCTTTTGCAAAATCGGTTGAAGTAACTGCGCACCGGCCTGACGGCACCATCGAGGTTCTGATTTGGGCACGAGACTATCGCTACGATTGGCAACCGGAATATGACTTTAAGCAGCCGGTCGAGTTGCCGGCCGGCACGCGCGTAGAGGCAACGGCTTATCTCGATAACTCGAACGAGAATCCAAACAATCCAAATGACCCGGCGCGAGCGATCCGCTTCGCTTCAGCGTTGTGCGAGTTGTCATTCATCACCGGACAGAGAAAGACGCGTTAAAGAGCCATGCGAGGATGTGCCCCCGGATTCTCCATAGCCCCGCTAATTGTTTCGTCGGTGCTTATGATTTCTTCGGCAAATCTGGCGTCGGCCCAGAAACTGCGCCGGCCGGAGCCGCCCAGGCAAGGCGTGCCTATGGCCGGTAATCAGAATGACGACGACATCTACGTTTGCCCAATGCACGCGGATGTCATGTCCGCCAAACCGGGGAAGTGCCCGAAGTGCGCGATGACCCTGGTACGGACTCGACGACCAGAAGAGGCTGAATATGAAATCCGCCTGGCGACAACTCCCATCGTCGTGAAGCCTGGTGAGAAGTTCCGCTTAAGTTTTTTTATCTCGCACCCGAAGACTGAGGCGCCGGTCAAAGAATTCAACATTGTTCATGACATGCCGTTTCACCTTTTCGTGGTGAGCCAGGACTTGAACTACTTCGCGCACCTGCATCCAAGCGAGCAAACGGATGGCAGGTTCATTATTGAGACGATGGTGCCAAAAGCGGGGGCCTACATCATCTATTGCGACGTTTTTCCGGTTCGTGGTATGCCGCAGGTGGCCCATCTCAATCTAATCACGGCAGGCTTCGACGGAGATCTATTTTCTTCGCAGGCCGATCTCGCACCGGACAAGATGCTCACCAAAACACTTGCCGGAGTGCGGTTTGAATTAACGCTCAATCCGGCTGAACCAATTGCCGGCAAGCCGGCGCGTTTGAAATACCGTTTGACCGATGAAAAGACGGGTGAACTGGTCAGGGACTTGCAGCCTTATCTCGGCGCGTGGGGGCATACCTTGATCCTCTCTGAAGACGCGAGCGATTACATTCATTCCCATCCAACCGAGATGATCCCGGATGGTTTGGATCGCACTAAGATCCATGGCGGCCCTGATGTGTTTTTTGATGCGTTCTTCCCGCGACCCGGCCGCTACCGAGTCTGGTCACAATTTCAGCGGCAGGGTGAGCTGATTACGATTTCCTTCACGATCGGTGCGCGAAGGCTTTAATGCCTGCGGGCATCAACGATTTCGATAGATGCGAAGCAAACAGAGAATTCAAGGTTCGTTTATTGCCATGAGGGTGTTTGCGCTGTTCGCTGCGGTCCTTCTCCCTTTTGGTATCTCCGCGTTCCGCAATCAGCGGTCAAAGCCACGCTTGAACCAACGCCTCTCAAGGTTCTCAACCATAATTAATGACGCTCAGCAACAAGCGACGCCGTCCCCGCCTGCTCAAAGCACAAATGACCCGGCCGCATGGGGCAGCAATCACGCCGGTAAGCCGATTCCCGAATATGTTCACGGTGACGAATGCCTGTTTTGCCATCGCAATAACATTGGCCCTACCTGGCAGAAAAACGCGCACGGCGTCACCCTCCGGCAAGGTGAAGATGCGCCTGAGTTGCAGGCTATTGTGCGGAAGCAAACGGCCCTGGCGAGTGTGGCTACTCAAATTGAATACTTTCTGGGTAGCCGTCACCGCGTGCGCTTCCTTAAGAAGGATGGATATGGAAAGTTCGCGATCTTGAACATTCAGGCGGTGCTGGGCCCGGATGTCAAATGGATCGACTTAGAGAAACTATCCTGGGACAAGGACCGGTTCGGTAATCGATGCGCGGGTTGTCATTCGACAGCGGTTGACTCTGCGACGAAGACCTTCACTGCTTTCGGTCTCGACTGCTACGCGTGTCATGGCGACGTGACTTTGGAGCACACCAAAGATACTTCACTGATGTGGTTATCAAAGAAGCGCCGGGATGATGCGCGGGCGATTACCTCGATCTGCGCACAGTGTCATTTGCGTTTGGGAAAATCACGCTCGACCGGCTTGCCCTATCCCAACAACTTCATTGCCGGCGATAACTTGTTCCAGGATTACCAGGTCGATTTCGCCAGCGCCGACGACGAGACCTTGAATCCCGGCGATCGGCACATCTGGCGCAACGTTCGGGATGTAGTCGTGCGGGGACAGCAGGCGACTACCTGCCTCACTTGCCATCAGGTGCATGCGAATTCGATTGCTAAACATTCGGCTGCTACCAGAGGGGCAATCTGCGCTGATTGCCATGGGACTAAATTCACCCTGGAGGTGAAGCCGTACGCCGTCCACAGCGCTCTTTGTGAATACTGAGCTTTGTCAGAGGGCGGCGAGGATAGCGTTAGACCATTGGAGGAAAACTATATGAGAAGAATCCTGAATTTGCTCGGGCCGCTGGGCCTGGCCTGCATAGTGTTAGTCTTCGCGGGAACGGTCAGCGCCCAGGAGCAACCCTTCCGGTTCGCGGGGACAACCTGCACCCCGGTTCCTTACCTGCACTGTCCCGACAGCGAGTGCTCAGGGGCCACCGTGGTCAATCAGGGTAACGTGGTCGAGATGAAGACGCGCCGCACGTACTTCCTCGATTATCCGTGCGACCTGAAGAAGGGCGAGAAAGTCACCTTCATTCTCAGTCTGCACGGCGGCGGCTCGTACGGAAACTGGCAGCGCAATTATTTCCCGATCATGGATTACACGAACAAATACCGTCTGGTGATCGTCACGCCAAACGCGCCGACGAGGGCGTGGTCCGAGGCGGATGACGGGTACTTGCAGAACATCGTCAACTTTGTCACCGAGCAACTCGGCAAAGAGAACATCAAGGCCTTCTGGTTGGTCGGGCATTCGCAGGGCGGACTGACCTCCAACCGGATCGTGCGCACGGACTTCTTTAAAGATAAGGTCGACGGCTGGCTCAGCCTGTCGGGCGGCCGCCTCGGCGGGAACCCCGGCCGCAGCGCGACTTTCGCTCCCACGGGAACTCCTCCGGCTGCTAATCCAGCGATGGCGGCGGCGCTGGCAGCCTTACGCGAGCCACCAGCCAACGATTTCTCTTTTATCTATGAGACGGGGCAGCGCGAAGTGGACGACAAAGGCGTGCCCGAGACCTCCGACTGGGCTAAGAAATACGGTTGCGGACCGCGGCGCGCGCCAGAAGAGATTGTCGATATCAAGGCTGGCTACGTCTATGACAGCACCCGCCTGAATCAATTGCGCCCGGGCTGGGGACTGCTGCCGGCGCCCGGCAAGGCGCAGATCTACCTCTATCCTGATTGCAAGGATGGCCGGGTCGTAGCCGACGTCGTCCGCATTGACAAGGGACACACCGAAGGGCTCGAGCCGAAAATAACTGAAGAGCTGATTAAGATGATGCTCGCGGCCAAAGGCGGCAAGCTGCAACAGTCGCGTTAAGCGCCATGCACAGCAATACCGGAAGCACTTTCCGAGCAAGGGGCTTTTGCCCGAAAAGTCGATTCGCACAGGCTGGGAGCGCGGACGTCCTCGTCCGCAATGAGCGCGAAGCGCGAACTCTTCGGTTGGACCACGTGTAATAGAGCAGACGGTGCGGACGGGGACGTCCGCGTTCCCAGCATTAACAATTTGGATCCGCCAATGTCGACTTTTCGGGCAAAGCCCGAGCAAGGCTTAAACAGCTCATGCCCTTGCCTTGGCTTTGATACCTTTAGTGATTCGGTAAAGCCTTGAGGCGGTGCGAATGATCAGACTGCCGCGAACAATTGCCGGCGTCGCCAGGCTCAGTTCATCCAGGGAATTCTTGCCTACGACCTTGAAATCATTTCCCGCTTGAATCACAAAGGTGTCGCCGTCCTCGCTCAAACAAAAAATCTTTCCGTTGTACGCCCACGGCGAAGATGTAAACGCGGTTGTCGCCGGGTCTATGCGCTGTTTGGCGTACACCTCTTTGCCGGTCTTTGCGTCGTGGGCAGTCAAAAACCCTCGGTCGTAGAGCGTATAGTAGAGATCGCCGTAAATCAGAGGCGAAGGATTGTAAGGTCCCGCTTGCGGATTGTGCCAGGCTATATGCCGGCTCATCTGTTCGCCTTGCTTGAGCGATATGTCACCCGCAGCCCCGGCGCGAATCGCATAGACCGGACGAAGCTGATCGCCTACGTACCCTGACGCGATGTAGAGCAAACCAAATTTCGAAAACGGCGTGGGAATGGCTATGGACGACATTCCTGAAAACTCCCACAACAACTTGCCGTCTAAATCGTAAGAGCGAACTCGGTTTGTGCCGGACGTGACGATCTCGGTGCGCACCTCGTTTTCCCAAATGTAAGGCGTCGCCCAATTCGTGCCTTCCTTTCTTTCCGTTCGCCAAATTTGTTCGCCGGTCTTCTTATTCAAAGCGAGGATGAACGATTGTTCGTCGTTATCGTTGACGATGTAGATGCGGTCCCGGTACAGAACGGGCGAGGCGGCGGTCCCCCAACCGTAGCGGGTCTTAAAAACGCCGAACTTTTTCGACCACAGAGCCTTGCCTTTCATGTCGAAACAAAACAAGCCTACGTTGCCGAAGTAAGCATAAACTCTTTCACCATCCGTGACGGGCGTTTCCGAGGCGTAAGAGTTTTTCAAGTGTTTCGATTGCGCGGCAGCGAGTATTCCTCGATAGACTTCGCGATCCCAACGTATCTTGCCCGTCTTGAAATCAACGCAGTAAACGACCCAGCGATGTTCGTCTTTGGCGGGAGGTCTTTCGCCGCCCATATAAAGCCCCTTCTTTGGCTTTTCGCCTTCGGCCGAACCAATAACAGAAGTGACGAAAATGTTATCGCCCCAAACGATTGGCGAACTCCAACCGACGCCGGGAATGGCTGTTGTCCAGGCGACATTCTCAGTCTTGCTCCAGGTATCCGGCAGGTTCGGCGCCTCGGCCGTGCCTAATGATTGAGAGCCGCGAAACTGCGGCCATCTGTCTTGAGCCAAAGCGCAAGTGAACATGCTCAAGGACAGCAAGAGCGCGAAGATTGATTTGGCAGTCATAGAGTCCATAGGCTTTGCCTCAAAAGTCCAAATGGCGGCGTTTCACTCACACCGGGCTTCAGCCCGGTGTCGGGCGCCGCAGGAGGTTAAGAAACCGTTTTTAACGGTTTTTCATAAAGTTGACTAACCTCAGCGCAACCCGAAGGGTTGCCAGAAAGTAGCCGGTGGTCGGAGTCCGCGGAGACCACCGGAAAAAGTCATTAGTCGTGACCGCACCCCGAAGGAGTCTGTCGGAGAAAGGCGTTTCTCTGTGCCTCTGTGAAAATCTCTGTGTCTCTGTGGTGAAATTACTCGAGAAAACACTCACCACAGAGGCACAGAGATCGCACAGAGGCACGGAGATCAA
>Ga0105242_10000010_pt1 | contig 151649 bp, 128 predicted proteins | sample KBSM24metaG_FD_81521 | JGI IMG/M metagenome (GOLD analysis project Ga0105242, IMG submission 81521) | Miscanthus rhizosphere microbial communities from Kellogg Biological Station, Michigan, USA - KBS M2-4 metaG | ecosystem: Host-associated > Plants > Roots > Rhizosphere > Soil | place...
CAGACCGACCTGGCGCTGCTGACCGACGGGCTGCGGGCCGAGCGCGAGCAGGGGATCACGATCGACGTCGCCCACCGCTACTTCGCGACGCCGAAGCGCAAGTTCGTGATCGCCGACACCCCCGGTCACATCCAGTACACGCGCAACATGGTCACTGGCGCCTCGACCGCGAGCCTGGCGCTGCTGCTGGTCGACGCCCGCAAAGGCGTGCTCGAACAGACCCGCCGCCATGCCCTGCTCTCCTCGCTGCTGCGGGTCCCGCACCTGATCCTCTGCGTCAACAAAATGGACCTGGTCGACTACGACCAGACGGTCTACGAGGAGATCCGCCACGACTTCACCACCTTCGCGGCCAAGCTCGAGATCACCGACCTCGACTTCGTCCCGATCTCCGCCCTGGCCGGCGACAACGTGGTCGAGCGCTCGACCAACATGACCTGGTTCGACGGGCAGCCGCTGCTGGGCCAGCTCGAGGACGTCCACATCGCCTCCGACCGCAACCTGGTCGACAACCGCTTCCCGGTCCAGTACGTGATCCGGCCGCAGTCGGCCGAGCACCGCGACTACCGTGGCTTCGCCGGCTCGGTCGTCGGCGGCATCTTCAAGCAGGGCGACGAGGTGATGGTCCTGCCCTCGCGCAAGACCTCGACGATCGACCGGATCGACACCCCCGACGGCGCCGTCGAGCAGGCCTTCCCGCCGATGGCGGTGACGATGCTGCTCGAGGACGAGCTCGACATCTCCCGCGGCGACATGATCTGCCGCCCCTCCAACCAGCCCAGCGCCAGCAACCGCTTCGAGGCGATGATCTGCTGGTTCGACGAGACTTCGTCGCTGCGCACCGGGGTGCCGTACCAGCTCAAGCACACGACCCGCTGGCTCCCGGCCGAAGTCGAGACCCTGCGCTACGAGCTCAACGTCGACACCCTGCATCGCGACCTCGGGGCGGAGACGCTCGAGGTCAACGACATCGGCAGGGTCGCGATCCACACCACCTCGCCGCTCTTCTTCGACGAGTACCGGCTGAACCGGGCGACCGGCAGCTTCATCCTCGCCGACCCCGCGACCAACCTCACCGTCGCCGCCGGGATGATCATCGGCAGCGGCGGCGAGCCGGCCGCCGTCGCCACCGAGTCGGTCGTCGCCGAGAACATCACCTTCCACCCCAGCAGCCTCTCCCGCGAGGAACGGCGCGAGGCGCTGGGCACCGCGGGCGCGACGATCTGGATGACCGGCCTCTCCGGCTCCGGCAAGTCGACGATCGCCGCCGCCGCCGAGCACACGCTGGTCGAGAGCGGCCGCAACGCCTACATGCTCGACGGCGACAACCTCCGCCACGGGCTCAACGCCGACCTCGGGTTCAGCGAGGAGGATCGGGCCGAGAACGTGCGCCGGGTCGGCGAGGTGGCGAAGATCCTCGCCGAGTCCGGTGTGGTCTCGATCGTCTCCCTGGTCAGCCCCTTCAAGGAGGCGCGCGACAAGGTCCGCGCCGCCCACGAGGCGGCCGGCGTCCCCTTCTACGAGGTCTTCGTCGACACGCCACTGGAGGAGTGCGAAAAGCGGGATCCGAAGGGGCTCTACGCGAAGGCCCGTGCGGGGGAGATCACCGACCTGACCGGTGTCGGCAGCCCCTACGAGGCGCCGGAGAGCCCCGATCTGACGACGGACCCGGACCTGGAGAGCGCCGTGCGCCAGGTCCTCGCGCTACTCGGTTAGTCGGAGACGGGGCGTCATGCCTCGTCGGACCACGGCCTGCGGCCGTGTGAGTGTCCGCCGAGGCACGACGCCCCGTCTTTAACTCGGCCTAGCGGGGACCTGGGGCTCGCCTAGCCCGTAGGTGTCGTAAGCCCCGAACTTGGCGAAGGTCTTGTGGGTGGGGCCGTGGTAATCGGAGGAGCCGGTGGGGACCAAGTGCAGCTCGTCGCAGAGTGCCAGCAGGTGCTCGGTCTGCTCCTTGCTGTGGCTCGGGTAGAAGGTCTCGATTCCGTCGGCGCCGAGCGAGCGGATCAGCTCCTCGACCTTCTCGGGCTCGGAGATGTCCCAGTAGGGATGGGCGATGACCGCGACCCCGCCGGCCTCGCGGATCAGCTCGATCGCCTGCGCGGCGCTGGGCCAGCGCCGCGGCACGAAGGCCTTGGCTCCCGGCACCAGGTACTCCTCGAAGAAGGGGCCGAGGTCACCCGTGGCACCGGCTGCCCTGGCGATGTGGGGGCGGCCGATCGAGTCGGCGGCGCCGGCCTCGCGGATCGCGTCGTCCAGGGTCAGGTCGAAGCCCTCGCGGCGCAGGTTCTCGACGATCTCCCCGGCCCGCTCGCGCCGCCCCAGCTGGGCCCGCTCGCAGGCTGGCGCGATCTTCTCCAGGTCGACCCAGTAGCCGCAGACGTGGAGGTCTTCGGCGTACTCGTGCACGCACGACATCTCGATCGCCGGCACCAGCTCGACCCCCAGCTCCCGCGCCGCCTCTTCGGCCTCCGGCACCCCCGCCACCGCATCGTGATCCGTCAGCGCCAGCGTCGTCACCCCCGCCTTCGCGGCTTCGGCGACGACCCCCGCGGGCTCCAGCTGACCGTCCGAGACGACGGAATGGCTCTGCAGCTCAATCAACATGACGGCGCAGACTAGCTATGGCCCGTGAAAGGGGGGTCGTGAAGCCCTCTCCAGACACTCAGAGCGAGCGCAGCGAGCGAGTCTGGAGAGGGCTTGACGACCCCCCTCCGCAGACCTAAATAGACTGCGCCGCCGTGTTCAAGAAAGTCTTGATTGCCAACCGCGGCGAGATCGCGATCCGGGTCGCCCGGACCCTGAAGGAGATGGGGATCGTCTCGGTCGCCGTCTACTCCGAGATCGACCGCGACGCGCCGCACGTGCGCGCGGCCGACGAGGCCTTCCTGATCGGCCCCGCGGTCCCGGCCGAGAGCTACCTGAAGATCGAGAAGATCATCGAGACGGCGCAGGAGGCGGGAGCGGAAGCGATCCACCCCGGCTACGGCTTCCTCGCCGAGAACGCCGACATGGCGCGGGCCTGCGGCGAGGCCGGGCTCACCTGGATCGGCCCGCCGGCCGAGGCGATCGAAGAGATGGGCTCGAAGACCCGGGCGCGCGAGATCATGGAGGCGGCCGGAGTGCCGATCGTCCCCGGCTCGACCGAGGTCGCCAAGACCGTCGACGATGCCCGCAAGCAGGCCGAGGAAGCCGGTTACCCGGTCGCCTGCAAGGCCGCCGGCGGCGGTGGCGGCAAGGGCTTCCGCGTGGCGATGACGCCCGACGACCTCGAGGAGGCCTTCGAAGGCTCCGCCCGCGAAGGCGAGAAGTTCTTCTCCGACGACCGCGTCTACGTCGAGCGCTACCTCGAGGACCCGCGCCACGTCGAGGTCCAGGTCCTGGCCGACTCGCACGGCAACGTGATCCACCTCGGCGAGCGCGACTGCTCGATCCAGCGCCGTCACCAGAAGGTGATCGAGGAGGCGCCGGGCCCGCACGTCGACGAGGAGATGCGGCAGCGGATCGGCAAGATCGCGATCGACGCGGCCGCCGCCGTCGGCTACCGCGGCGCCGGCACGATCGAGGGCATGCAGGTCGGCGACGAGTACTTCTTCCTCGAGATGAACACCCGGGTCCAGGTCGAGCACTGCGTGACCGAGATGATCAGCGGCGTCGACATCGTCCGCGAGCAGATTCTGGTCGCCGCCGGCGAGCCGCTCTCGATCTCCCAGGAGGACGTCGACCTGCGCGGCTGGTCGATCGAGTGCCGGATCAACGCCGAGGCGGCGCACAAGAAATTCGCTCCCGCCCCGGGCCCGATCGACGACTCCTACCGCGAGCCCTCCGGCCCCGGCGTCCGGGTCGACTCCGGCGTCGAGGGCGGCGGCGAGGTGACCCCGATGTACGACCCGATGGTGGCCAAGCTGATCGTCTGGGACGTCGACCGCGAGAAGGCGACGCGCCGCATGCTGCGCGCCCTCAGCGAATACGACTCCGGCGGCCTGACCACGCTGATTCCCTTCCACGAAGCGATCCTCGCCACCGAGCAGTGGGCCAAGGGCGAGACCTGCCGCGACCTGATGGAGGACCGCGACTGGCTGAAGTCGACGGCTCCCGCCGACGCCGGGCCCCCCGAGCCCTCCGAGGACGGCGCCGAGATGGTGACCCGCGACTACAAGGTCGAGGTCTCCGGCAAGCTCTTCGACGTCAAGGTGATCGGCGAGGCCGGTGCCGGCGGCGGCGCTCCCGCGGCCGGCGGGAAGAAACCGCCGAAGCGCGAGCGCAAGGCGGGCGGCGGCGGTGGTGCCTCCAGCACCGCGCTCGTGGCGCCGCTGCAGGGCACCGTCTTCAAAGTCAACGTCGAGCAGGGTGCCGAGGTCGCCGAGGGCGACCTGATCTGCGTGATCGAGGCAATGAAGATGGAGAACGAGATCGCCGCCCACCGCGCCGGCAAAGTCACCTCGCTCAACATCGAGGTCGGCGCCGCAGTAACAAGCGGCGACACCCTCGCCGTCATCGAGTAGTTATCTCCAACCTCCGCAGGGGGAGGTCGGAACAAGGAGCCCCTCTACGGCTCCGTTGGGGGATGTCGGGGAAGGGTCTCCCGACACTCCCCGCTTTTGTCGGGAGACCCTTCCCCGACATCCCCTACTTACCCGGTTTGGGCGCCTTTTTGTGGTGTTCGCGTTCTTCCTGTTCCTTCTGCTTGATCCGTTCTTCTTCGCGCCGTTCCTTGTCGACCTTGCGCTGCTGGTCGCGGGTCAGCGGGAATTTCGGCGCCACTTCCTGGCAGGTGCGGCCGACGCAGTTCTCGAGCCGGATCAGCTGCGCGTGGAGGAACGCCCGGATCGGGAAGAGATTCGCGTCGCGGGCCTTGTTGTTGAGCTCGTAGGGGTCCTTGTTGATGTCGTAGAGCTCTTTCTCGCCATCGGGCCACTCGATGTACTTGTAGGGGCCGAGGCGGATTCCCTCGTAGTCCTTGGGCGGGGCGACGATCGAGGCGCTGGCGCTCCTGGGCTTTCGCGGCAGGGCGCTGGCCGGCCGTTCGTTGATCTGGGCGCCGCCGCCGGTGTTGCCGGCCGCCACGCCGACCGGTGCCGCCGCCGGGCCGCCGCCGTTCTCTTCGACGTCGTTGGTCTCGACGAAGGACTCGAAGAGGATCGGCCGCCGCGTGCGCAGGCTGGGGTCGAGCATGAAGGGGACGAGCGAGCGCCCGTCGATGCTCTTGTCGGCTTCGACGTGGGCCAGTTCGAGGATCGTCGGGGCGATGTCGATGTTGGCCGCCAGCTCGCCGGTCGAGGTGCCCGGCTTGATCCCCGGGCCGCGGATCAGGAAGGGCAGGTGGGTGGAGGGCTCGTAGGCGAGGAACTTGCCGCCGGTGAGCCGGTGCTCGCCGTAGAAGAAGCCGTTGTCGGAGGTGAAGATGACGTAGGTGTTGCGCAGCCGGTGCATCGCCCCGAGGGTGTTGATCACCTGCTGGACGCCGTCGTCGATCGAGCGCAGCGAGGCGAGGGCGTTCTGGTAGTAGGTGCGGTAGGTATGGGTGTCGGTCGGCGAGAGGTACGGCGCTTCGCGGATGAAGCGCGGCTTGTCGTTGACGTTGCCCTCGTTGAACCCTTCCGAGGGACCGTGCGGGAAGGGGGCGCCGTTGAACGATTCGTAGTGTCGGGTGGCGGGCTCGGGGCCGGCCGGCCGGCGGAAGTCGCCGTGCGGCGCCGTGTAGTCGAGCTGCAGGTAGAAGGGAGTGCCTTCCGGCGTCCCCTGCATCTCTTCGCTGGCGATGCGGCTGAAGACGTCGGTCTCGTAGAGGCAGGGCTGGCCGTTGAGCGGGGCGGAGGGGCAGCCGAAGTCGTCGCGCACGCCGTATTCGCGGGTGTCCCAGCTGCCCGAGTCCCCGAACGGCCCGTCCAGGGTGCCGTTGTCGTTGAGCGTGTAGCCGTAGTAGTAGTGGTGAGTGTCGGCGTTGAGGACGGTGTGCCAGGCGCTCCAGCCGGGTGGGATCGAGGTGCCGTTGTCGAACGGTTCGTCGCCGTAGCCGTTGAGGAACTTGCCGACGTGGATCGTGCGGTAGCCGGACCCCTGCAGCCAGGTGGCGATGTTGTGGCTGTAGGCCTGGCGGTTGGCGAAGCCGGTGTAGCCTCCGTTGGGCGGGACGTTGCCGCGGTCGTTGTGGTTGTGGGCGTAGCGGCCGGTCAGCAGGCTGACCCGCGAGGGGCAGCAGAGCGGGTAGGAGACGTAGTAGCGGTTGAAGGTCTCTCCCTTGGCGGCGATCTGGGCCAGCGTGTTCGGCATCGCCGTGATCGGGGCGCCGCCGGGCGGGGTGTAGCTCGCGTAGAGCTGGTCGAGGGTCTGGTCGTCGGTCTGGATCACGACGAAGTTCGGGCGTTCGCCTTCGGGCAGCAGCGCCGTCTGCTGTTTCTTCGGGGCCTTGGCCGGGGCGGCGCTGGCGCTCTGCTGGCCGGCGGCGAAGACGAAGGCGGCCAGCAGCGCCACGAGGCTCGCCGCCAGGGCGAGCCGCGCCCCTGCCAGGGCACGCGTCTGAATCTTTGGCTGCGCGAACTTATTCATAGGGATACCTGGGTCGAAACCGGCGCCTCTCGCCGGAGTTGCGCCCGAACGCTAGAAAACGCTCAGGACGCGCCGAGCTTTTTGGCTGCTTCGCGGAAGTTCTTGACCGTGGCGCTGGGGGCTTTGCGGCCTTCCAGTTTCTCGCCATGGCGGTTGACCCAGATCACGGGCACGTTCATTTTCAGCACCGGCGCGATGTCGGTCGCGTAGTTGCAGCCGATGTGCAGCCAGCCTTTCTTGCCGCCGATCCGCCGCGCGCACTCTTTGAAGTGGACTGGGTCCGGCTTGTAGCTGCGCACCTGCTGGGCGGTGACCACGAGGTCGAGTTCGGTCCGCAGGTGGCGGCGCGAGATCCCCAGCAGTTTGTCGTCGGTGTTGGTGATGATCCCGACGTCGTACTTCTTGCCGAGCCGGTCCATCGCCGCGTTGGACTCGCGGAAGGGCAGCCAGTAGGCGACGCTGTTGGGCAGGAACTGGGCCCGCGAGGGCTCCACCTCCCAGCCGAGCTCGCCGGCGACTTTGACGATCGTGCGGCGCAGGACCTCGGCGTAGAGCTCGTAGGAGCCGGCCATGATTTCGGCCTGGACCTCCATGAAGCGCTCGAGGAAGGGGCCTTCTTCGAAGCTGAAGCCGTCTTTGGCCGCCTCTTTCTTGCAGGCCTCGACGATCCCCTTCTCCCAGTCGATCAGGGTGCCGTAACAGTCGGTGGTCACCCATTTGATGTTTTTGAGACTGGGAAGGGCCATGGCCAGCGCGGCATTATGGCAATCGCCCCGCGCTGGGGCGGTCACCCCTGGCACGGTGCGCCCCGGCGGCCGTCTGGGATAGGGTGCGCGACCGCGCCTCCGGGTGCCCCACCTATGGACCTCCTCGAGTATCAGGGCAAGCAGCTGTTCGCCAAGCACGGCGTCGCCGTGCCCAGCGGCGAGGTCGCGAAGACGGTCGACGAGGCCGTCGCAGCCGCCGCGGAGATCGGCTACCCCTGCGCGATCAAGGCCCAGGTCCTGATCGGCGGCCGTGGCAAGGCGGGCGGGATCAAGATCGCCTCCGACGAGGCGCAGGCGCGCGAGTACGCCGGCGCGATCCTCGGCATGGACATCGTCGGCCCCCACGGCGAGGGGCCCTTCCGCGTCGATCAGGTCTGGATCGAGGGCGGCTCCGACATCGCCGCCGAGTACTACGCCTCGGTCATCCTCGACCGCGGCGAGAAGAAGCTGCTGGCGATGGTCTCCAGCCAGGGCGGGATGGACATCGAGCAGGTCGCGGCCGAGAGCCCCGACGCCCTGATCAAACGCCACATCGACCCGACTCGCGAGTTCGACGCTGCTGCCGCGCGCGAGATCGTCGACGCCGCCGGGCTCGACGAGGACATCCGCGATCAGGCCGCCGAGGTGCTGGTGAAGCTGGCCGAGGTCGCCAGCAACGAGGACGCGAGCCTGATCGAGGTCAACCCGCTGATCGTCACCAGCGACCGCCAGGTCGTCGCCCTCGACGCCAAGGTGACGATCGACGGCAACGCCCTCTACCGCCATCAGGACCTGGCCGAGATCGCCGACACGGTCGACGATCCGCAGGAGCAGATGGCGAAGGAGAAGGGCCTCACCTACGTCAAGCTCGACGGCAACGTCGGCATCCTCGCCAACGGCGCCGGCCTCTGCATGTCGACGCTGGACGTCGTCGCCCAGGCGGGCGGCGCCCCGGCCAACTTCCTCGATGCCGGCGGCGGCTCCAAAGCCGAGGCGATCGTCAACGCGCTGGAAGTCATCAAGTCGGACGAGAAGGTCAAGGCGATCCTCTTCAACATCTTCGGTGGCATCACCCGCTGCGATGAGATCGCCAAGGGGATCGTCACCGCCTCGGGCCAGCTCGACCTCGATCTGCCGCTGGTCGTCCGCCTCGACGGCACCAACTCCGAGGAGGGGCTGGCGATCCTGGCCGAGGCGAACCTGCCCAACCTGCACCAGGAGAAGACGATGCTGGACGCCGCCCGCCGCGTCGTCGAGCTCGCCGGAGGGGCCTCATGAGCATCATCGTCGGCAGCGAGACGAAGCTGGCGGTCTCGGGCCTGACCGGCCGCGAGGGCTCCTTCCACGGGCTGCGCAACCGCGCCTACGGGACCGACCTCGTCGCTGGCGTCACCCCCGGCAAGGGTGGCCAGGACGTCGAGGGCGTGCCGGTCTTCGACACGATCAAAGAGGCCGTCACCGAGGCCGGCGCCAACACCTCGATGATCTTCGTGCCGGCGCGCTTCGCCGCCCCAGCGATCGACGAGGCGATCGACTCCGGAGTCGAGACGGTGATCGCGATCACCGAGGGGATCCCGGTGCTCGACATGCTGAAGACGTACTGGAAGGCCAAGGAGGCCGGCGTGCGTCTGATCGGGCCCAACTGTCCCGGCGTGCTCTCGCCCGGCAAGGCCAACGTCGGCATCATCCCTGCCCAGTTCTTCGATCCCGGCTCGATCGGCGTCGTCTCCAAGTCGGGCACGCTGACCTACCAGATCGGCAACGAGCTGAAGCAGGCCGGGGCCGGCAACTCCTCGATCGTCGGCATCGGCGGCGACCCTATCGTCGGCTCCGACTTCATCGACATCCTCACCATGTACGAGGCCGATCCGGAGACCGAGCTGATCGTGATGGTCGGCGAGATCGGCGGCGACGCCGAGGAGCGCGCCGCCGAGTTCATCTCCTCCGAGGTCTCCAAGCCCGTGGTCGCCTACATCGCCGGCTTCACCGCTCCTCCCGGCAAGCAGATGGGCCACGCCGGCGCGATCATCTCCGGCTCCTCGGGCACGGCGCAGGCGAAGAAGGACGCGCTGGAAGCGAAGGGCGTGCGGGTCGGCCAGAGCCCGACCGAGGCCGCCGCGATCGCCGTCGAGATGCTGCGCTCGCTCTAGCCGCTCTTCCGGCGCTCGCCTCTAATAGACCGGCTTCGGGCGCAGCTGCAGGCCGCGGACGATCGCTTCCATGCCGGCGAAGGAGTCGTAGGGGGTGTGGAAGATGTCGGTCGGGCTCCAGGGGGCGTTGACGACGAGGTGCATGCCGCCGATTTCGGCCCAGGCCGTGAAGGCGTTGGGAGCTTTGTCGGGGCAGCGCCTGTAGTTGCGGCGGTAGCCGCCGTAGACGGTCGCGGTGCCGCCGCTGGGGAGGGCGACGGTCCGCGTCTCGGTGCAGTGCCAGCTGGTCAGCACGCGCGAGACCGGCGCTTCGAGAAACAGCGGCCAGGTTTGCGCCGACCAGGAGTCGATGTGGAAGTTGTAATAGCGCAGCCCCAGCACCGAGCCCGGCGCTTCTTCGGTGCCGATCGAGGATTCGCCGGTGGGCGCGTACGGTTTCAGCGCGTAGCCGTCGAAGAAGCGGTTCGAGGGCAGCCCGTGGCCGGGCCTGAAGTCCAGCCCCAGCCAGTAGACGGGGACTTCGAGGGCGGGGTCGTCGAGCGGGACGTCGCCGTCGAAGCGTTCGGCGCCGGTGTAGCGCGTCGGCTTGCGGACGTGCGCCTGCTGGCGCCGCGCCAGCTCGGCCGCGATGCGGTCGCCTTCGGCGAACGAGTCGGCGCCGACCATCACGTTGGCGATCGCGTTGCCCGAGCGCCAGGCGAGGAAGGAGGTGGTGCGGCCGCCTGCGCGCGTCAGGCTCTTGCTGTGGAAGAGGCGGGTCGCCTTACCGATCTTCTCCGGCGCCGGCAGCTCCCGCGGCACCCTGTCGTTCATCAGCCGGCCCAGCAGGATCGGCACCACGGCCCAGCCAGCGTCGGCGGCCCGGCTGCTGCCCAGCGCCATTACTCCGGTCCCGACCAGCGGCGGGGCGAATTCCTGGCCGGGCACCGCGTAGAGGCTGGAGTAGGCGCCGATGCAGCCCTTGGGGTGGTAGCGGACCACGAACCGGGCCAGCTTCGGCGGCGTGTCCTCGGGGTGGGTCAGATGGGCGCAGTAGGTCTCGTCGTTCTGCTCCTCCTGCAGCGCCACGTTGAGGTAGCCCGGAGGCAGGTCGGACAGGCGCAGGATCAGCTGCGTCTGGTTGGGGCCGCGGGCCAGCGCGACGCCGGCGAGCAGGACCAGCGCCGAGAGGACGAATCCGGTCAGGGAGAGGGCCAGGAAACGTCGCTTTGCCGTGAGTGTCGAACGCATCGGATGGAGTATCCCCAGCGGCGGTCGCTTTCAATCTCGCGTTGCTAGGGTCGAGGGCGATGGCCGCCGACACGATTTCGTTTGCGAGGGGCGCTCCGAGCGCCGACATCCTGCCCCATGAGGCGGTGCAGGAGGCGGCCGCGCGGGCGCTGGACAGCGACTGGGAAAAGGCGCTCTCCTACGGCACCGGGATCGGGCATCCGGGGCTCTGCGAGTGGATCGCCGCACGCCACGGCGGGATCGACGCTTCGCAGGTGATGGTCGCCAACGGCTCGCTGGAGGGCGGGGCGATGCTGTTCGAGCACCTGCTCTCGCCCGGCGACCGGGTCGTCGTCGAGCAGCCGACCTACGACCGCACGCTGCTGCTCCTGCAGCGGCTCGGGGTCGAGCTGGTGCCGGTGCCGCTGGAGTCCGACGGGCTCGACCTCGGCGCCTTCGAGGCGGCGCTCGCCGCGGGGCCGATCAAGTTGGCCCACGTCATCCCCAACGCCCACAACCCGGCTGGCTGCACGCTCTCAAGCGCGAAGCGGGCGCGGCTGGTCGAGCTCGCCGCCGAGCACGGCTTCTGGATCTTCGAGGACGACCCTTACCGCGAGCTGCCCTTCGCCGGCGAGCCGCTGGAGACGATGCTCTCGCTCGACGGCGCCGGCCGGGTCATCCATGCCTCCTCCTTCTCGAAGACTGTCAGCCCCGGCGTCCGCGTCGGTTACCTGGCCGGGCCGGCGGAGGAGATCGCGAAGCTGGCCAAGCGCGCCAACGAGACCTACATCTCGCCGAACATGCTGGCCGAGTCGATCGTGCTCGAGCTCTGCCGCTCCGGCGAGCTCGACCGCAACATCGAGTTCGTCAAGGGCGAGCTGAAGGCGCGCTGCGACGCGCTGGTCGCCGCCCTGGGCGAGAAGATCCCCGAGGCCGAGTTCGTCGTCCCCGAGGGCGGCTACTTCCTCTGGCTCGACCTCGCCGAGGGGACCGACACGACCGCGCTTCTGGCTGCCTCCAAAGAGGAGGGCGCCACCTTCGTCGCCGGCCCCGATTTCATGATCGAGGGCGGCGAGAACAGCCTCCGCCTCTCCTTCGCCCCGGTCCCGGCCGACCGTGCCGCCGAGGGCGTCTCCCGCATCGCCGCCGCGCTCGAGCGCATCCGCGCCTGAGTCATTCGACGACGATCGTCCCTTTCATAAAGGGGTGGAAGAGGCAGTAGTAGGCGAAGGTGCCGCTCTTGTCGAGGGTGACCTCCGCGGACTTGCCGGTGTCGATGCTGCCGCTTTCGAAGGCGCCGGACTCCTTCGAGGTCGCGGTGTGCGGGGTCGAGTCGCGGTTCGTGAAGGTGACGGTCGTCCCCTTCGGCACGGTGATGCTTTCCGGCTTGTAGAGATAGTCCTTGATCGTCACGGCCTGCGCTCCCGTGGCGGTGTCTGGGGCGGAGGAAGTTCGGTCGGTGCCGCCGTCGCTGCCGCAGCCGAGGAAGAGAAAGGCGCTGGCAACGATGGAGAGGCAGACGGCACCGACCAGGGGACGGGTGGCATGTCCCCTTCTGGGGTGGGTGGTTCCCATTCCAACCGATACGGGCGCGCTGGCGATTCGGATCAGGGTAACCGTCCGCGGAGATGGGGTCGTGCCGATTGTGATCCGGCTGGGCCGGGGCTCGCGTAGGGAACCGCAGAAGCAAAACCCCAGCGAGGAGACGAACCATGCCTGACAGCAACGAACGCGAGAAAGCAGAGGCCCCGGCGCAGAGCGCGGTGGCTCGAGCGGTGAAGGACCCGGTCTCGCGCCGCAAGTTCATGGCGCTGACCGGCGGCTCGGCCGCGGCGGCCGCCTTCCTCGCCGCCTGTGGCAGCGACAGCGGCACCACCACCACGACCTCGACCGCTATGAATGGCAGCTCGAGCGAAACCGCCCAGTTCGGCAAGGGCGACATCGGAATCCTCAACTACGCGCTCACGCTCGAGTACCTGGAGACCGCTTTCTACTCCGACGTGGTCAAGAGCGGCCTCTTCAAGGGCGCCGACCTGGCGACGATCAAGAAGTTCGGCGAAGAGGAGGCAGAACACGTCTCCGCTCTGACCGCCGCGGTGAAGGGGCTCGGCGGCAAGCCGGCGCCGGAACCGAAAACCGAATTCCCGCTCGAAAGCGCCAAGTCGGTGCTGGAACTGGCGGGCACGGTCGAGAACCTCGGCGCCGCCGCCTACCTCGGCCAGGCGGGCAACATCCAGAGCCCGGAAGTCCTGGCCTCAGCGCTGGCCATCCACAGCGTCGAGGGCCGGCACGCCGCCGCTCTGAACACGCTGCTGGGCATGCCGATCACCCCGGACGGGGCGTTCGCGAAACCGGCGACGGCCAAGGAAGTCCTCAAGTCCGTCGAACCCTTCATCGTCAGCTAACCGGCGAGAAAGCGAAAAGGAGAAAGCAATGAGTCACGAAGAACTCGCAAATCCAGAGCTCGCCGGCGTCGAGGTCGTGCAGGACAGCGGCGACCTCTCGCGCAGCGACGTCATCCTCAAGGGCGCGCTGGCGGCCGGTGCCGTCTACGGCACCTTCATGGTCGGCCCCTACGTCCGCAAGGCGTTGGCGATGAGCGGCGGCAGCGACGTCGACATCCTCAACTTCGCCCTCACCCTCGAGTACCTGGAGTCGACCTTCTACAAGGAAGCGAAGACCCGGGCCAAGGCGAGCGGCGAACTGAAGAGCCTGATCGGGCTGCTGGCCGACGACGAGGAGCAGCACGTCGAAGCATTGAAGGCGACGATCGTGAAACTCGGCGGCAAGCCGGTGGCGGAGCCGAAGTTCGACTTCCCCTACGGCAACACCGCCGGCTTCCTCAAGCTCGCGCAGACGTTCGAGGACACCGGCGTCAGCGCCTACAACGGCGCCGGCCCGATGATCAAGTCCAAAGAAGTGCTCGGCGCGGCCGGCTCGATCGTCCAGGTCGAGGCCCGTCACGCGGCGGCGATCCGGCTCCAGAACAAGGAAGAACCGGCTCCCGAAGCCTTCGACCCCTCGCTCGACGAAGCGCAGGTGCTGAAGGCCGTCGAACCGTTCGTCGCCTAGAGCGATAGCGGTCGAGACACCGAAGAGCGGATGATGGATCGAGATGACCGTTAGAAGGGAGAAGGCCGAGCGGCTGGCCGACGAGGAGCTGATGCCGCTGATCGGGGAAAAGGACCCCGAGGCCTTCGAGGTCTTCTACGACCGCCACGGCGGCGTTGCCTACTCGCTGGCGTACAGGATCGTCGGCGAGAAGGCAGCCGCCGAGGACGTCACTCAGGAGGCCTTCATCTCGATCTGGAAGAGCGGTGCCCGCTTCGACCGGGCCCGCGGCAGCGTCCGCTCCTGGATGCTGAGCATCGTCCGCAACCGGGCGATCGACGCGCTGCGCAGCCGTGCCGGCAAAGCGCCGAAACTGAGCTTCGACGACGACGCGATCCTCGAGCAGCGACCTGCCGAGGAGCTGACCGACGACGAGGCGATGCGGCGCGAGACCGCGAGCGAGCTGCGCGGCGCGCTCGGCGAGCTGCCGGGCGAGCAGTCGAAGGTGATCGAGCTCGCCTACTTCGGCGGCTTCAGTCAGTCCGAGATATCGCGCATGCTGGGGGTGCCGCTGGGCACCGTGAAGGGAAGAATGCGATTGGGCCTGGAGAAGATCAGGGGAGAACTGGCGGAGGGACTGGCATGACCGAGACGAATCACGAGCGCTGGAGCGAGGACGTCGCCGCCTACCTGCTCGGGGCCCTGGAGCCGGACGAGGCGGCGGCGCTGGAGCGCCACGCGGCGGGCTGCGAGCGCTGCCAGGCCGATATCCGCTGGATGACCCCGGCCGTGGACGCCCTGCCGGAGAGCGTCGCCCGGCTGGAGCCGCCGCGGGAGCTGCGCGAGCGGGTGCTGGCCGAGGTCCGGTTCGACGCCGAGCCGGAGGCCGTCTTCAAGGACGATCCGGCCGCCACCGGGATCTTCGGCCGCGCCTCCAACTGGCTGCGCGAGCTCGGTTCCGGCCCGATGGGACTGCGCCCGGTGGTCGGCTTCGCCGCCGCGGTCCTGGTCGTCGCCGCCGTCGCCGGGTTCGCGATCGGCGGTGGGATCGGCTCCGACAGCGGGCAGACGAGCACCGTCGTCACCGGCACGCCGCCGGGGGTCACCGCCAAGGTGATCAGCTCCGACAGCGGCGGCACCCTCCACCTCGCCAACGTCAAGCAGATCCCCGACAACCGGGTGCTCGAGGCCTGGGTGCAGCGCGACGGCGAAGTGGAACCGGTGGAAGCGCTGTTCGTGCCCGACCGCAAGGGTCAGGCCAGCACCGAACTCCCCGACATGGACGGGGTCGAATTGGTGATGGTCACGACCGAGCCCAAAGGCGGCAGCAAGTCGCCGACCTCGAGCCCGCTGGTCACGATCGCCGTCCCCCAGTAGGGGGCGGCGCGCTCCCTACCTGCCGTAGCGGTCTGAAGAGAGCACCAGCTGCTCGGGGATCGCCGCCCGCGGCGGTGGCGCCGGGTCGGCGCGGACCGAGACGGTCTCGGCGACGCTGCGGCTGACCTCGTGCCTGCCGTCGGCGGAGGCGATTGTGACCCGCTCCCCGTCGGAGCTCTCGATCTTGCCCTCCAGACCCGGGTTCAGCCCGGCCTCCTTCAGGTAATGCAGCAGCTCCTCGGCCTCGTTCTCGAAGCGGAGGACGGTGACGTCGGCGCCGACCTCGACGTCGGCCAGCAGCGAGCCCTGCTCGCGGGCGCCCTCGACGATCGGGTGGCCGTGGGGGCAGGTGGTGGCATCGCCGATCGCGGCGTACATGCGCTCCTCCAGCACCGGCGACATCGCGTGCTCGATCCGCTCGGCCTCCTCGTGCACCTCGTCCCAGGGAATGCCGAGGACATCGGTGAGGAAGCGCTCGATCATGCGGTGGCGGCGGACGATGTGGCTCGCGTGCTCGCGCCCGGACTCGGTGAAGAAGAGCGTTTTGTCGGGCTTGCGGTCGACGTAGCCGTCGTCGATCAAGCGGCCGATCATCTCGTGCACGGTCGGCGGGGAGAGCTGCATCGCGCGGGCGATGTTGGCGCCGGTCATCGGCAGCCCGGCCTCCTCGATCCAGAACATGATCTCCAGGTACTCCTGCTCAGCGACGGTCGCGGTCTCGGCGGACAAGGCGCTCCTTTTCGAGCTCGTTGGCGGTTCCCCGATACTAGTGGGCGTGGAGACTCGGATCGAGATGCTGAACGTCGGCTGGATGACCGCCGCGGTCGGGATCTGGCGCCAGGGCGAGCCCGAGCCCGAGCGGCCGGTGCGGCTGCCGGTGCCCGCCTACCTGATCGAGACCGAGAGCGAGCGCATCCTCGTCGACACGGGCCTGCATCCCGCCGCCGTGGCCGATTCCGAGGCCCACTACGGGCCGGGCCCGATCGCCTTCTTCGAGCTCGAGCAGGAGGCCTCGATCGCCGAGCAGGTCGACCTCTCGACCCTGACCCGGGTCGTGCTCACCCACCTGCACTTCGACCACGCCGGCGCCCTGGAGCTGATCCCGGACTCGGTGCCGGTCGTGATCCAGCGCGCCGAGTGGGAGGGAGGGCACGACCGGGGCGCGATCGAGCGCACCTTCTTCCTCCCCCGCGACTACGCCGAGGAGCCGCGCAACCTGGTCCTGGTCGACGGGGACCATGATCTCCTCGGCGACGGCTCAGTCGAGCTGCTGAGCACGCCCGGGCACACGCCGGGCCATCAGTCGGTGCGGGTCGGCGAGCTGGTGATCGGCGCCGACGTCGCGCTCTGGGCCGCGACCTTCGAGGACCGGCGCCTGCCGGCCTTCGGCGACGATCTCGAGGCGCAGGCGCGCTCGCTGGAGCGGCTGCGGGAGCTGCGCGACGGTGGGGCGACGGTGCGGCCGGGGCACGACCCGGACGTGCTGCGCCCCGGCCCGGTCTAGCGGCGCTCGACCAGGGTCGAGACGACGGCCTCGTAGAAGCCGTCGCCCATCCGGCCCTCGGTGACGGTGGCGTTGTCCCAGTTGGAGATCGCGGCGCGCAGGCCAGGGTCGCGCTCGGGCCCGTTGGCGACGACGAAGAAGCGGCCGACCGAGGCGGCAACTTCGAGGTCCTCGACCGAGTCGCCGACGGCGATGCAGTCGGCCGGGTCGTAGCCACGGGCGCGGGCGTGGGCGGCGACAGCGGCGCCCTTGCTGACCAGGCGCGGGACCAGGTGGTAGCAGTGGGTGGGCCCGTCGATCGCCGGCATCGGCCGCCCGATGGCGCCGTTGTCGAGCAGCCGCAGGTCGTCGTCGCCGTGCTCGCCGAGCAGGGCGTTGGCCTCGTCGACGTCGACCTTGCCGCGGAAGAGGTGGGAGAGGACGCGGTCGGTGTGCCAGGGAGCGTGGTACTCGAGCCGTTCGTCGAAATGCTCGAAGAGCAGGTCCGGGATCCCGCGGCGCTCGATCTGCTCGTAGATCGTGCCGTCCTCGTTCGGGCCCATCTCGCCGGTCATCAGCGTCGTCTCGCCGTCGATCGCGAAGGCGCAGCCGGCCTCGTAGACGTAGGAGGTCTGGCCCATCAGCCGCGCCGCCTCGTGGACCTGGGGCTCGCGGCGGCCGGACATGATCACGACCTCCGCCCCCGCCCGCTGGCAGGCCTCGAGCGCCCGCGCCTGGGCCAGCGAGAAGCCGCCGTCGGCGTCGCGGAAGAGCGAGGCCCCGTGCCCGAGCAGGGTGCCGTCGAGGTCGGTGTAGACGCAGCTGAGTCCCATGGTTCCCGGCCGCTACGGTAGCGACGATGAACTGGCGGCTGGCTGACCGGACCCTCGACCTCGCCCAGCCGCTGGCGGCGGGGATCGTCAACGTCACCGTCGACTCGATGTTCGAGGGCGCGCGCAGCGGCACCCCGGAGCAGGCGGTGGCCGACGGGCTGGCGCTGGCCGAGGCCGGTTTCGACATGCTCGACGTCGGCGCCGTGGCGGCGAAAAGCGGCCCGCCGGTGAGCGCCGAGGACGAGGCGGCGGCGCTGGTGCCGGCGGTGGCGGGGTTGACGAACGATGCATTGGTCATCTCTGGGAGGACAAATGCATCGCTCGTCCCGTCGGCGGTGCCGATCTCGGCCGACACCTTCTCGCCGGAGGTGGCACGGCGGGCGCTGGCGGCGGGAGCACACGCGGTCAACGACATCTCCGGCGGCTCGGAGGAGATGTTCGGGCTGGTGGCGGAGAGCGGCTGCGGCTACGTGCTGATGCACATCGAGGGGCCGCCGCGGGTGGATCGGGCGTGGCGCGAGTACGGCGACGTGGTCGACCACCTCAAGGCCTGGTTCGAGGGGAGAGTCGAGCTGGCCCGGGAGCTTGGCGTCGCCGAGGAGCAGATCGCCATCGACCCCGGACTCGACTTCGACCTCAGCCCCGACCAGGACCTGGAGATCCTGCGGCGGCTCGGCGAGCTGCGGGCGCTGGGGCTGCCGCTCTACGTCTCGCTCTCGCGCAAGGACTTCATCGGCGCCGTCCTTGCCGGGTCCTGGGAGGAGCGCCTGCCGCCGGGGGAGCGCGAGTGGGGGACGGTCGCGGCGACCGCGCTGGCCGTCCGCGAGGGCGCCGACGTCCTCCGCATCCATGACCGCAGCTCCCTGCAGGCGATGCGCGTGGCGGGCCGGATCGCGCGGGCGGCCGCCTAGTGGCAGGCGGTGGGAGCCTGCTGGGGGAGCGCTGGAGCGTGGCGATCGAGCCCGCGCGGCGCGACGGCCGGATCGTCGCTGAGAGCGCCGACGCGGAGCGCCGCGCCCGCCCGGTCTCGCTGCCGGACGAGCTCGACCCGGGCTTCGCCGAGGCTCTGCGCCGCGCCGGCATCGAGTCGCTCTACACGCACCAGCTCGAGGCCTGGGAGACCGCCGTCCACTCCAACCTGGTGATCACCAGTGGCACCGCTTCGGGCAAGAGCCTCGCCTTCAACCTGCCGGTGCTCGACGGCATTGCCCGCCAGCCCAAACGTCGCGCCCTCTACCTCTACCCGACCAAGGCGCTGGCCCAGGACCAGGCGCGCAAGCTCGCCCAGCTGCGCCCGCCGGGCCTGCGCGAGGCGATCTACGACGGCGACACGCCGAAGGAGGAGCGGCCGGCGATCCGCCGCAAGAACAACCTCGTCCTCACCAACCCGGACATGCTCCACGTCGCCCTACTGCCCCACCACAAGCGCTGGGGGGACTTCCTCGCCAACCTCGAGTGGGTCGTCGTCGACGAGGCCCACACCTACCGCGGCGTCTTCGGCTCCCACGTCGCCAACGTGCTGCGGCGGCTGCGGCGGGTGGCCCGCGCCTACGGCTCGGAGCCGCGCTTCCTGCTCGCCTCGGCGACGATCGCCAACCCGGTCGAGCTGGCCGAGCGGCTGGTCGGGACGCCGTTCGAGCTGATCGACGACGACGGCGCGCCGCGGGCCGGGCGCGAGGTGGCGATGTGGAACCCGCCGCTGCTCGACAAGCGGACCGGCGCTCGGCGCTCGGCGCTCTCCGAGGCCGCCGACCTCCTCGCCGAGCTCGTCTCCCAGGGGGTGCGGACGATCTGCTTCCTCAAAAGCCGGCGCGGGATCGAGCTGATCCAGCGCTTCGCCCGCGAAAACCTCGAGCGCCGCGGCAAGCCGGAGCTGGCGCAGCGGATCGCCCCCTACCGTGGCGGCTACACGCCGCAGCAGCGGCGCGAGATCGAGGCCCGGCTGACCAGCGGCGAGCTGCTGGCGGTGGTCGCGACCGACGCGCTGGAGCTGGGGATCGACGTCGGCGAGCTCGAGGCGGCGATCTGCGTCACCTTCCCCGGCACCGTCGCCAGCCTGCGGCAGATGTGGGGGCGGGCGGGGCGTCGGCAGCGCGGGCTTGCCGTCTACGTCGCCGGCCAGGACGCGCTCGACCAGTTCTTCTGCCGCCACCCGGAGGAGTTCCTCGAGCGCCCGGTCGAGGCGGCGATCCTCGACCACGCCAACGAGCAGATCGCCTCCCGGCACCTGATCGCGGCCGCCTACGAGCTGCCGTTGACCGACGCCGACGAGGACGTCTTCGGGCCGGGCTGGCGCGAGCGGGCGCAGCGGCTGCTGGGAGCGGGGGAGCTGCGCGACGCGGGCGGCCGCGGGCTGCTGCCGCGCCGCAACGACTTCGTCGCCTCCCGGATCCCCCTGCGCTCGGCCTCGGCCGACTCGGTCGCGGTGATCGAGCGCGAGTCGGGGGAGATGCTGGGGATGGTCGAGGCCGAGCGCGCCTTCACGACGATCCACCCCGGTGCGATCTACCTCCACCTCGGCCGTTCCTACGAGGTCGAGCGGCTCGACGTCGAGGAGCGGCGGGCGATCGTCTCCGGCTTCGACGGCGACTGGTACACGCGGCCGAAAAAGGAGACCGAGATCTACATCGAACGGACGCGGGAGCAGCGCGAGGTCGCCGGCGTCCAGCTCAACTTCGGCGACGTCTCGGTGACCGAGCAGGTGATCGCCTTCCAGCGGGTCTCGATCTCCGAGCAGGAGCCGATCGACATCGTCGCCCTGGAGCTGCCCGAGCAGAGCTTCGTCACCCAGGCGCTCTGGTACGTGCTGCCGGAGAAGCTGAGCAACGCGCTGCCGAGCGACGTCCTGCTCGGTTCCCTGCACGCGACCGAGCACGGCCAGATCGCGGTGCTGCCGCTGATCGCGATGTGCGACCGCTGGGACATCGGCGGCCTCTCCACCAACGTCCACTTCCAGACCGGCCGCTCGACGATCTTCATCTACGACGGCCACCCAGGCGGGGTCGGCATCGCCCAGCGCGGCTACGAGCAGTTCGAGCGCCTGCTCGGCGACGCCTTCCGCCTGATCGAGGAGTGCCCCTGCGAGTCCGGCTGCCCCTCCTGCGTGCAGAGCCCCAAGTGCGGCAACCTCAACGAACCCCTGCACAAGGCGGGGGCGCTGGAGCTGATGGGGCTGATGCGGGGGACGGTGCGACGATGAGCGGTATGTACGAGGACTCGATCCGGCAGGAGTTCACGCACCAGGCCGACTCGTTCGCCCGCAGTCCGGTGCCGAACATGGCGGAGACGCTGGGCACGGTGGTCGAGCTGGTGCCGGTCGACCCCGCGGCGCGCTGGCTGGAGGCGGCCTGCGGGCCGGCGATCGTCGGCCGCGCGATCGCGACCCGGGTGGGGGCGGTCCATGGGGTCGACCTGACCCCGGCGATGATCGAGAAGGCGGGCGCGGAAGCGGCGACCGCGGGGCTCGAGAACATCGAGTTCTCGCTCGGCGACGTGACCGCGCTGGAGTTTCCGGATGCCAGCTTCGACGGCGCCGTCACCCGCTTCAGCCTCCATCACATCCCGGCGCCGCGGCGGATGCTGGAGGAGATGGCGAGGGTCGTGCGCCCCGGCGGCTGGATCGTCATCGCCGATCACCTCACCGACGCCGATGGCGACGCTGCCGCCTGGCACGAGGAGATCGAACGCCTGCGCGACCCCTCGCACTGGGCCTGCCTGACGCGTGAGCGGCTGCTGGCGTTGGGCGAGGCGGCCGGGCTCGAGCTCGACGAGGAGCAGGTGGTGCCGCTCGACCTCGACTTCGGAGAGTGGCTGGGGCGGGGCTCTGGCGGACCCGCCGCCGCGGACTTGATCGAGCGCCTCCTGGGCGAAGCGCCGCTGAGCGCCGAAAGCTTCCGCGTGGCCGGCGAGGGCGACGGGCGTCGCCTGGCGCTGCGCAACTCGGTCACCCGCTGGCGCCGTCCCTGACCGGAGGCCGGCGAGCCTCCTGGGGCCAGAGTTCGCGCAGGGCGAGGACCGCGAAGGCGGCCGACCAGGCGAGCGGGGTGGTGGAGGTGGGAATGCCGGTGCGGGCGTCGACCCGCTCCGGCAGCGCCCCGGCCGGGGTCGCGGCACGACGCAGGTCGGCGAGCAGGCCGACCGCGGCGCCGCGGTCGCGGCGCGCCGCGGTCGGGTGGGCGCTCTCGCGAATAGCAAGCGCCGCCAGGCTCCAGGCGCTCCAGGCGGTCGGCGCGGTCCAGGGATCCACGCCCGGCCAGTGCTCGCTCGGCACGATGCCGAAGCGGCTCGCGGGCGGCCCCGAGGCGCCGACCCCGGCCAGGTGGAGCAGGGTCCTCCGCGCCGGCGGGTAGAGGAGCGGCAGCGCGAACGGGCGCACCACCCAGGCCGCAGCCGAGTCGAGGCCGGAGCGCGCGTCGGGTTCGCGCATGATTCCGGCGGCGGTGACGAATCTCGATTTGAGCCTCGTTTCCTCTCGCCGCCGGGTCGGGCTCGGTCCATGCATGGGCGCCGGAGGCTCGCCGCCCAACCCGATCGCCGCGATCACGTTGGCGACGTACCGGCCGGGGGCGCCCTCCTGGTAGTCGGCGGAGTCGAGCTGGGGACGGCGCAGGGACCCGGGGGGGAGTCCGGCGGCGCGGGCGGCGACCGCGACCCAACCGGCGGCGTCCCCCTGGGCCGCGCGCCCGGGCACCGGCGAGCCGTCGCCGTGGAAGCGGGCCGCGGTGCCGAGATCGAGGTCGAGCAGGAAGCCTGCGACCCGGCGCGCCTCGGGCCGGTAGCCGGCGGCGGCGTAGGCGAGCGCCGCCGTGGCCGCGTCGCGCGGCCAGACGTAGGCCCAGCCGTCGCGCGCGCCGGCCGCGACGGCGCCCGTGCGGGCGTCGGTCAGCGCCCGCAGCGTCAGCAGCGAGCGCCCGTACATGTGGCGTGCCCAGGCCGGGGCGCCCGGGCCGAGCGGACGCGCCCTTGCGAGCCAGCGCCGATCCGCACGCGCCGCGCCCGTGAGGATGCCGCGCGCCGCGCCGTCCTCGCAGTGGAGCCGTCTGGCGGCTCGGGCTTCGCCGGAGATCAGGACTTCGGCCCCGCCCTCGATCTCGATCCGGCAGGCGAGCTGCCGGCCGCGCGCCGCATAGACGATCGTCACCCGGACCGCCCCGAATCGCGCCACCGTCCGTACCGCGTTCGTCCCCGGCAGGTAGCGCTGGCTGACCGAGTCCGCCCGCCACAGGGGCAGCGCGGGTGCGCCCGCGACACTGACCCGCGGCGCGATTCCCGTGTCGGCCGGGACGCTCCCCGCGGCCTGCCGCGCGGACGGGTTGTCGATCAGGGTGCGCCCCGCCGGCCCAGGCGCTCGCAGGTCGGCCACGTCGCCGTAGGCGTCGATCGCCGCCGTCACGCCACCGCTCCCCACCACCGCGGTTCCGAGGAACGGGGGCGGGAGCCCGGGGAGCGCCGGTGGCGTGCGGGGATCGGCCACCGAGCCGCCGGAGACGAGCACCAGTCCCACCACTCCGGCGGCGACCAGCGCCAGCGCTGCACGAGTCCAGGCCACCCCCCAATGCAATCAGCCCCGATCAGCCCCCGGTCGCTAGCCTTGCCGCTGCGCACGCCGGTTCGCGCGCCCAGGCGAGGTAGCTCAGTTGGTAGAGCACACGACTGAAAATCGTGGTGTCGCGGGTTCGAATCCCGCCCTCGCCATAGCCGCGGCCGCCGCGGCTCTGTGACGCCCCTACTTCGCCTGCGTCACCGCAACCGCCACGGTCACCGTCGACACCGGCGTGCAGTTCGGATCGCCGAGCAGCTGGATCGAGACCGTCTGGGCGGTGCCGGGGCTGGTCAGGCCGATCGGGCCGGTCGCGCCGGTCACCGGGATCAGGCCGGTCGGCTGGGCGGCGGTGGGAGTGAAGGCGCGGGGTGAGAGGACGCCTTCGGCGAATTCCCAGCGGCTGCCGTTGACGAAGGGGACGACCTGCGGTTCGCACGGTTTCGCCGGGTCGACGCGGCCGAGGTTGGTTCCCCTGGCTTCGACGCTGAGGAAGTCGGCGCTGCCGCTGGCGGGCGTGAAGGTGACGGCGCCGCTGAGCGGGACGTTGACCGGCGTGGTGCCGTTGGCGGCGACGGCGCCGCTGGCGGCGCTGAGGATGAGGTTGGTGCCGCTCGCGAGCTTGGTGAAGTCGACGGCGCCGCCTTTGATCTTCGTCGCCGTCACCGCGTTGTCGCGGATCTTCGGGTTGCTCACCGCGTTGCGGCGGATCTTGGCGGCGGTCACCGCGTTCGCCTTCAGGCTCTTGCTGCCGACCTTGCCCGCGGCCCAGACGACACCGCCGCTGAGCGCCAGGAACAGCGCCATCGTCGCGACCACGTTGGCGTAGCTCAGCCGCTTCCTCACCGCTCGCATCCCTACCTCCTGAGGTCGTGTTCGCTCGAAGACTGTTCGCCCAACCTAACGGGGCCGGTTACGGAAACAAGGCGGGCGGGGCGACGGAGCGGTGCTTCCGCTCCCGAACCGAGAAGATCAACGGGTGACGCAGAAGCCACTACCGGGCTCGGGCCGCCGCCCGGGCCTCGCCGCCGAGCTCGAGGCGCTCGGCGATCCCGGCCTTCTCGCCGGCCGGGTGCTGGCCCAGAACCGGGGCCAGTGGCTGGTCGCCGTCGCCGACCGGCCCGGCTGGGAGCCGCGCCTGTTGCCCGCCCGCGGGCGCCTGCGCGGGGCGGCGCCGGTCACCGGGGACTGGGTCGCGGTCGACGGTGCCGGCGCGATCGTGGCCGTGCTCGAGCGCCACTGCCTGCTCGAGCGCCGCGCCGCCGGAGACGACCTCACCGCGCAGGCGCTGGCGGCGAACGTCGACCTGGTCCTGGTCGTCGAGGCGTTGCCGGAGCCGAACGAGCGCCGGGCCGAGCGCTTCGCCGCGCTCGCCGCCGCCAGCGAGATCCCCGTGGCGCTGATCCTGACCAAGGCCGATCTCGACCCCGGCGCCGACCGGGTCGCCGCCGATCTGCGCCGGCGCCTCGGGCTCGATGAGGCACTCGCGGTCAGCGTCCGCAGCGGCGACGGGCTCGCGGCGCTGGGCTCCCTGCTCGTCCCGGAAGCGACGATCGCCCTGCTCGGCACCTCCGGCGCCGGCAAGTCGACGCTGGTCAATGCCCTGCTTGGCGAGGAGCGGCAGGCGACGGCGCCGGTGCGCGAGAAGGACGGCCTCGGCCGGCACACGACGGTGACCCGGGAGCTGATCGAGCTGCCCGGTGGCGCCCTCCTGCTCGACACCCCCGGCCTGCGCGAAATCGGCCTCTGGGACGGCGCCGGCTCCTCCTTCGAGGAGATCGAGCGGCTCGCCGCCCGCTGCCACTTCACCGACTGCGGCCACCTGACCGAGCCGGGCTGCGCCGTGCGCGACGCTGTCGAGCCCAGCCGCCTCGCGGCCTGGCGCGAGCTGGCGGGGGAGCAGGCTCGTCTCGACGCCCGCCGGCGGGGGAGCAGCTAGCCGGTCGTTCAAGTAGAAGTGAGGTCATGACCGATCGGGCATCCGGGGCACGGATCGTGGTGGTCACCGGCGTCAGTCGTCGAGCGGGGATCGGCTTCGCGATCGTGCGGCGCCTGCTTCGGGATGGCGCCAAGGTCCTGGTCCACTCGTTCTCCCCCCACGATGCGGAGCAGCCGTGGGGAGCCGATCCCGGTGGCATGGACGCGCTCATCGGCGAGCTTGGTGGGCCGTCGGATCGACTCCAGCAGATCGAGGCGGACCTCGGCGATCCCGGCGCCCCGCGCCGAGTGATCGAGAGGGCGATCGACGCATTCGGGGCGGTTGACGCCCTCGTGGTTAACCATGCTCACGGTTCCGGTCAGTCGCTGGAGACGGTGACCGCCGAAGAGCTCGACCGGTCCTGGGCGGTCAACGCTCGCGCCGCCGTCCTTCTGGCCCAAGCGTTCGCCACGAGCCATGGCGAGGCCCGTGCGGATGGGCGGATCGTGCTGTTCACGTCCGGTCAGCACCTGGGCCCGATGCCCGGTGAGCTGCCTTACGTGATCAGCAAGGGTGCCGTGCACCAGGTCACCCGCACGCTCGCCGACGAACTCGCCGATCGCGGGATCACCGTCAATGCGATCAACCCCGGTCCGGTCGACACCGGCTGGCCCTCGCCCGAGCTGCGCGAGCGCCTTCGCACCGCCTTCCCGGCCGGTCGCTGGGGAAGCCCCGAAGACATAGCCGCGATCGTCGGCTGGATCCTCACCCCGGACAGCGCCTGGATGACCGGCCAGGTGATCGACGCGGAGGGCGGCTTCCGCCGCTAGCCGATCGCCACTTCGTAGGCCTCGTCGCGCTCGAGGAACGGGGCCAGGGTGACGTAGTAGAGGCCCAGCGCCCACGCCACCGCGATCCCGTCTCTGCCCGGAGCTCTCACGGCATCAGCCAACGTCGGCTCAACCGTGGCCCGGCGAGCTGTCGCGGGTCGTCCGCCGCCGCGGTGGCGAGCTAACCGCCGTCGAGCTCGGCGACGAGCTCGCCCACGCGCCGCTCGATCTCCTCGCGGGTGCGGCGGACCTGCTCCAGCGGCTGCCCCTTCGGGTCCGGCAGGTCCCAGTCGAGGTAGCGCTTGCCGGGGATGTAGGGGCACTCGTCGCCGCAGCCCATCGTCACCACCACGTCGGCCCACTCGGCATCCGCCTGGCTGAGCTCGCGCGGGACGCGGCCGCCGAGCTCGATCCCCAGCTCCGCCATCGCCGCGACCACCTCCGGGTGCACGCGGTCGCCCGGAGTCGTCCCGGCCGAGCGCGCCTCGTGACGGCCGCCGGCGGCGCGGGCGAACAGCGCCTCGCTCATCTGCGAGCGCCCGGCGTTGTGCAGGCAGACGAACAGCGCCCGCGCCATCAGCCCTCCTCGCCGACGACCGCCTCGCCGCGGACCGCCTGGTAGGCGAGCACTCCGGCGGCGGCGCCGAGGAGCGGGGCGGTGAGGTAGATCCAGAGGTCGTGGAGGTTGCCGCTGACCAGGGCCGGGGCGAGCGAGCGAGCCGGGTTCATCGAGGCGCCGGTGATCGGCCCGCCGAAGAGGGCGTCGAGGCCGACGACGCCGCCGATCGCGATCGCGGCGCCGGCCCCGACCGCCCGGGTGTCGGTCGCCACGGCCATGATCGTGAACATCAGGAAGGCGGTCAGGATCGCCTCGTAGGCGAAGGCGCTGCCGGCGCCGACGCTCGGCAGCGTCGTCCCCAGCGCCGCCGGCTCGCTCGGCCAGATCGCCAGCAGCAGCGCCGCCGCGGCGAGCGCGCCGAGCAGCTGAGCGCCGATGTAGGAGAGCGCCTCGCGGGCGGGCAGGTGGCGGGTCAGCGTGAAGGCGAGCGTCACCGCCGGGTTGAGATGGGCGCCGGAGAGGTGGCCGGTCGCGTAGACCATCGCCATGATCACCAGGCCGAAGACGAGGGCGATGCCGACCGTCCCCAGCGTCCCCGGGTGCTCGGCCTCGGTGACGATGGCGCCGCAGCCGGCGAAGACGAGGGCGAAGGCGCCGAGCGCCTCGGCGGCGGCGCGGCGAAGGAGGTCGGGGCGCGGCTCCATCGCTCAGCAGCAGGCGGCGGGATCCGTTGAGGCGAGCGCCGTCCGCGCCGGTGGCGAGAAGACGTCGCGGACCGAGTCGAGGGCTCCCGGCACGAGGCTGAAGTAGCTGTAGGTGCCGCGGCTCTCGCGGGCGATCAGCCCGGCCTCGACCAGCTGCTTGAGGTGGTGGCTGACGGTGCCCTGGGAGAGGCCGAGCAGCGGCTGCACCTCGCAGACGCAGACCGGCTCCCCGCCCGCCCGCAGCAGCAGGTTGACGATCCGCAGCCGGTGCCGGTCGGCGAGCGCCTTCAGCACCGCCTCCATCTCCGCGGCGCGCTGCTCGGAGAGCGTGGCGCCGGCCAAGGGCGTGCAGCACTCGATCACGGGAAGGTCGGTCACGGGCGGACCGTAGCACCATTCATCGATAGATATCGATGAAGCAGCGACGCCTCCGGCCGCCGAACCCTGATAGGAGCAGGTGATGCGCTCGCTCTCCCACGACCCGCGCAAGCTCGCGGCGATCTACGCCGGCGGCGTGGTCGGGGCGCTGATCCGGGTCGGCCTGGCGCAGGCGGCCTCGACGAACCCCGGCCAGTGGCCGTGGGCGACCTTCGCCGTCAACATGGCCGGGGCGCTGCTGCTCGGCTACTTCTTCGCGCTCTTCCGCGACCACCCGCCGGAGAGCCTCAACCATCCCTTCCTCGGCACTGGGATCTGCGGGACGCTGACCACCTTCTCGACCATGCAGCTCGAGCTTTACGAGATGCTCGACGGCGGCCACCTGGCTCTCGCGGCGGCGTACGCCGCGGTCACGATCGCCGCCGGCTACCTCTTCCTGCGGCTCGGCATCGAGCTGGAGCCGCGGCGGGGAGCGATCGTCGTGAAGGCGCCCAGGGGCGGCCGACGATGACCGTCCCGGCCTGGATCGCGGTCGGGCTGCTCGGCGGCGTCGCCGCCGCGGCCCGCTTCGTCATCGACGCCGAGATCGCGGCGCGCGCGAGGACCCCGTTCCCGCTGGGGATCCTCGTCGTCAACGTCAGCGGCGCCTTCGCCCTCGGCCTCGTCGCCGGCGCCGCCCTGCACGGCCAGGCGCTGGTGATCGTCGCCGGCGGCGGCATCGGCTCCTTCACCACCTTCTCCACCTGGATCCTCGACTCGCACCGTCTCCGCGGCGCCGGCCTGGCCCGCGCCGCCTGGCTCAACATCGGCCTCTCGCTGGTTGCCGGCTTCGCCGCCGTCGCCCTCGGCCACTGGCTCGGCAGCGTGCTCTGAACGGTCGCCAAAGTCGTCCGGGATCGTCTCTACTTTGAATCGGGAGATGAGTGAGCAGACCTTGTTCCCGACTCCCGACCAGACCGACGCCACCGAGGCCGCGCCGGCGCCCGTCCCGACCGCCGACCTGGAGGCGCCGTCGACGCCGGCGGACCGGATCGCCCTGCGCGACCTCGAGGACGGCCAGCGCCTGCGCGGCGTCTACGCGGTGCGCCAGCGTGAGCTGCGGCGCAAGCGCAACGGCGAGCCCTGGCTGCGACTCTCGGTCGGCGACTCCAGCGGCACCGCCGAGGCGGTCTGCTGGGAGGACGCCGAGGCGCTCTACGCGCTCTGCGGCACCGGCACCGCGGTCCACGTCACCGGCGTCTTCGAGATGAGCGAGCGCTGGGGGGCGAAGATCAAGATCGCGACCGTGCGTGAGGCCGAGCCGCACGAGTTCGAGGCCGATGAACTGGCGCCCGAGTCCGATGTCGCGGTGGACGATCTCGAGACCGACCTGCGCGCGCTGCTGGCGACGATCCAGGACCCGCAGCTGCGGCTGCTGCTCGATTCCTTCTTCGCGCCCGGCAGCGAGGCCTGGGCCCGCTTCCGCGACGCGCCCGCGGCCAAGACCTACCACCAGGCCTACCGCCACGGGCTGCTCGAGCACACGCTCTCGGTCGCCCAGGCGGTCAGCGCCGCCTCCAACTTCTTCCCCGGCATCGACCGCGAAGTCGCCGTCACCGGCGCCCTCCTGCACGACATCGGCAAGACAGAGGCCTACAACGACGACCCGCTGGCGATCGACCTCACCGACCTCGGCCGCCTCCAGGGTGAGATCCCGCTCGGCTACTACCTGGTGCGCCGCCAGATCGAGGAGCTTCCCGGCTTCGATCCCGCCCTCGCCCAGGCAGTCCTCCACATCATCCTCAGCCACCACGGCCAGCTCGAGCACGGCTCCCCGGTCGTCCCCGCCACCCGGGAGGCCGTCCTCGTCCACATGATCGACAACCTCGGCGGCCGCCTCGGCAGCTTCGACCGCCTCGAGCGCCAGCTCCCCGCCGGCGAGTCGTGGTCGGGCTTCGACCGGGCCCTGTCAGGGTCGGCCTACTTCGGCCAGCGCGCGGCTTAGCTCTCGCGCCGCCGGGCCAGCAGCGTCGCGACCCGCTCGAGCACGGCCTCCGGTTCGCGATGGAAGCGGACGTCGGTGACGCGGATCAGCTCGAACCCGGCCTCGACGAAGTGGGTCGCCGGTCGCGCAGTCGAGCAGTGTCCGCGGCAGCGCGGTAACCGGGATGTTCTCTTCCACCGCTCGATCGGCCTCGGTCAGGATCGCCGAGCGATGGAGGCGGACAGGTAGGCGAGGTCGGCGAGGCTGTGGTCCGGTCACGTGTAGCGGGATCGGTCCGTATCGCCAGAGCCCCCAGGCCGCCGATCGATGACTCAGCAGCGCCTCGGGCCCGCAGGTGAGCACGGCCGCGAGGCAGCGCCCATGCACTGAGCATCGGGATGACAGCAACGGGGTTCTCCCCCGTTGGAGGTGCTTCGCGTCAGAACTTCACGGTGCAGTGCTGGATCTTCTGGACGTCACCGTGTGAGCGCTCGATGCACCTGACCAGGCGCTTGGGGTTGCCCTCCTTCTTGGCGGTGTGGAAAGAGCGGCGGATTTCGATCTGGACCTTGTGATTCACCTGATCGATCGTCTTGCTGATGTCGGTGAGGTCGGTCCCGTGCGTCCCGAATGACCTTTCGAAGGTCTTGTTGGCGCTGTCGATCGCGTTGTCGGTCGTCTTCAGGACCGGCTTGACGATGAAGAAATAGGCCGCGGCGAGGATCCCGACCGCGACCAAAAGCCGGATCACGCCGGAAGTGAGGCTGCCGAAGAGGTTGCGCAGAATGTCCATGGCAAGGGCCGCAGACTATCCTGCGACCCGTGGCGAAGGACACCGAGAAGCTGATTCGCCAGCTCTCGTTGATCTCGTTCCTGATGGCCCAAGGCAGGCCAGTTTCGGCGCTCGAGATCAAGCGGGAGGTGGAGGGGTACAGCGACATGAACGAGGACGCGTTCGCGCGGCGCTTCTACGCGGACCGAGCCGAGCTCGAGAGCCTCGGGATCATCCTCGGGGTGGAGAAGCCGGGCGAGGGCTTCTTCGAGGCCGAGCTCTACTCGCTGCCGCCGGAGAACTTCTACCTCGACGCGATCAAATTCACCGACGAGGAGCTGGCGGCGCTGAGCACGGCGCTGCTGCTGCTGACCGACGGCGGCTTCGCCTACGCCGAGCCGCTGCGCCTGGCCCTGCAGCAGGTCGCCTGGGGCCACCCGAATCCGCTGGTCGAGGGCGAGCGCGCGCCGGTCGAGATGGCGATGACCGCTTCCGCCGGCGGTCGCGACCTCTCCCAGCGCCTCTCCAAGATCGAGACCGCGATCAGCCGCCGCAAGACGATCGAGTTCACCTACTTCACGATGGAGCGGGGCGAGACCGAGAAGCGCAAGGTCGACCCCTACCACTTGGTCTTCCGTGGTGGCCAGTTCTATTTGATCGGCCACGCGCACGAGCGCGAAGCGGTGCGCGTCTTCCGGCTCTCGCGGATCCAGGGCAAGGTCGGCTACGCCTCCAAGGCCGAGCACGACTTCTCGCCGCCGGAGGACTTCGACCGCCGCGACTACGGCAGCCGCGCCGACTGGCAGCTGGGGGAGGAGCGCGGCGTCGCCAAGATCTTCATCCGCGAGCGGATCGCCTGGCTGATCGAGCGCGACTACGGCAGCTACGGGACGCTGCGGCCCGCAAAAAAAGCCGACGGCGCGCCCGGCAAGGGCCAGATCTTCGAGACCAGCTACGCCTCCCACCGCGAGCTGATCGCCTGGGTCCTGCGCTGGCGCCAGAACGCGCAGGTGCTGGCGCCCGACGACCTGCGCGAGGAGGCCGAGACGCGCCTATCCCTCCTCCACGACCGCCACCACAACGGCTTCGAGCCCGCCGACGTCGTCGACCGGCCGCTGCGCGACGCCCCCCGCCGCGCCCGCTCCAACGGCCGCGGCGAGGCGGCGATCCGGCCCGAGCGCTTCGCCCGCCTCGTCACCCTCGCCGGGATGCTGATCGAGACCGCGAAAAAAGGCGAGCGGCTGCAGGTCGCCGAGCTGCGCCGCCGGCTCGAACTGACCGACGAGGAGCTGCGCGAGGACGTCGAGCTGCTCAACGTCGTCAACTTCGGCGGCGGCACCTACGTCCTCTACGCCGAATACATCGGCGACGAGATCGAGGTCGACTCCGAGCCCTACGGCGACAACTTCGCCCGCCCGGCGCGGCTGCTGCCGCTCGAGGCCAAGGCCCTGGTCGCCGCGATCGACCTCTTCGGGGATCACCTGCCGCAGACCGACCTGCAGAAGGCGCGCAAGAAGATCGTCGACGCGCTCGGCCACGACCCCTCCGAGGAGGGCCTGGAGATCGCCTCGGCCGGCGGCGGCGACGCCCGCGTGGCGCGGATGGTCAACGACGCGATCGCCGACAGCAAGGTGCTGGAGCTCTCCTATTACAAGGAGAACGAGGACCAGTTCACCGATCGCCGGGTCGAGCCCTACCGGCTCGAGAACGGCAAAGAGGGCTGGTACGTCGAGTGCTACGACCTGACCAAAGAGGGCGTGCGCCACTTCAAGCTCGACCGGATCAAAGAGGCGGTGCTCTCCGAGGAGGGTTTCGAGCCGCGGGCCGAGGTCGAGGAGTTCGCCGGGGTCGAGGGCTGGATGACCCACGGCGAGGTGCCGACCGCCCACGTCGCCCGCGTCTGGGTCTCGCCGGAGCGGGCGCGCTGGCTGCGCGAGGAGCGGACGGTGGTCGAGGAGCTGGCCGACGGCGCCGTCGTCGTCGAGCTCCCCTACGCGGGCAAGTCGTGGCTGGTGCGGGAGATCCTCCGCGGCGCCGGCGACCTGGTCGTGCTCGAGCCCGAGGACGCCCGCGAAGCGATCGCCAAGGAGATCTCCGGCTGACGACCTGTCGAGTTGATGACCCTCTGGGGTCATAAAGTCGACAGAAGATGGATATGACGGCACCCGGGCATCCCGAGGTCCTGCGGATCGTCGCCCCCAACCCGGGGCCGATGACGCTGGAAGGGACGAACACCTATCTATATGGGGAAGGGCCCTGCGCGGTGATCGATCCGGGGTCTGAGGACGCCGGGCACCTGGAGGCGATCCGCGCGGCGGCGGGCGAGCGCGGCGGCATCGGGCTCGTCCTGCTCACCCACTCCCATGGCGATCACACGGCGGGAGCGGACCAGCTCGGCGCCGAGGTCGTGCTTCCGGCCGGCGGCGAGACTCACGCCGGGCTGCGGGCCCTCGCCACCCCCGGCCACGCCGCCGACCACGTCTGCTTCCTCAGCGACGAGGGCGTCTGCTTCAGCGGCGATCTCGTGCTCGGGCTCGGCTCGACGATCGTGCCGCCCGGCGACAACTCGCTGGCCGCCTTCATGGGCTCGCTGCGCCTGCTCCAGGCCGAGCGGATCGAGTTGATGGCGCCGGGCCACGGTCCCTGGATCACCGACCCCGCCGCCAAGCTGGCCGAGTACGTCGAGCACCGCGAGATGCGCGAGCGCCGCCTGCTCGCCGCCCTCGAGCGCGGCGAGCGCTCCCGCGCGGCGCTCCTCGCCGAGGCCTGGGACGACATCCCGGTCGAGCTGCTGCCGATGGCGGCGATGGCGATGGAGTCCCACCTCGAAAAGCTCGAGGGCGAAGGCCGGCTGCCGGGCGACCTGGAGGCTTAGCGGCGACTGGCTGGCTGGCCAGGTACCCTGGCTCGATGAGCGGGCGGCGGGTAGCGCGGACGGGATTGCTGGTCGGGGCGGCGGGAACCGGCCTGACCGCCGCCGCGACCGCGGCGGCCTGGCACTGGCTGGCGCGGCGGCCGCTGCCGAAGCAGCGTGGCACGATCGAGCTCGACGGGCTGGAGGGACGGGTGCGGGTGCGGCGCGATCGCTGGGGCGTTCCCCACGTCGAGGCCGACGCCAAGCGCGACCTCTACTTCGCCCAGGGCTTCGTCCACGCCCAGGACCGGCTCTGGCAGATGGACTTCTACCGCCGCGCGGTCGAGGGCAAGATCTCCGAGATGGCCGGGGAGGAGGGGCTGCCGGTCGACCGGCTGATGCGGACGCTCGGCATCCGCCGCGTCGCCGAGCGCGAGGCCGAGGAGCTGGACCCCGAGCTGCGCGCCCTGCTCGAGCGCTTCTGCGCGGGCGTCAACGCCGCCGCCGGCGCCTCGGCACCGCCCTTCGAGATGCAGCTGCTGCGCCTGCGCTGGAAGCCGTGGCGCCCGGTCGACATACTCAGCCTCGGCAAGCTGCTCGCCTTCGGGCTCTCGACCAACTGGGAGCGGGAGCTGCTGCGGGCCGACATGCTGCGGGCGCTGGGCCCGGAGCTGACCGCCCGCCTCGATCCGACCTACCCAGCCGGGAACCCGGTCGTCACCCAGGAAGCCTGGGCCGGCGACGGGCTGGCGATCGTCGAGCAGATCGACGCCGTGCGCCGCTCGATGGGCCTCGCCGCCGAGGCCAGCGGCTCCAACAACTGGGCCGTCAGCGGGAAGCTCAGCGCCACCGGCTCGCCGCTGATCGCCGGCGACCCGCACCTGCCCCCGAGCATGCCGGGCATCTGGTACCAGGTGGGCCTGCGCCACGGCGACCGCTTCGTCCGCGGCGCCTCGATGCCGGGGATGCCGGGCGTCTACATGGGGCAGAACAACGACGTCTGCTGGACCTTCACCAACGTCATGGCCGACGTCCAGGACATCTTCGTCGAGCGGATCGAGGGCGATGCCTACCTCTACGAGGACGAGTGGCGGCCACTCGAGACGGTGCGCGAGGAGATCGTCGTCAAGGGCCGCGACGAGCCGGTCGCGCTCGACGTCCAGATCACCCACCACGGCCCGATCGTCAACGCCGCGCTCGGCGCCGACGAGGCCGAGCCGCTGGCCCTGAGCTGGCTGGCCCTGCGCGAACCGACCACCTTCGCGGGGATGTTCGAGCTGCTGGAGATCGGCTCCGGGCCCGACCTCGTCGCCAAGCTCGAGGGCCACACGGCGCCGGCCTCGAACCTGATCTGGGCCGACCGCCACGGCTCGATCGGCTACAAGCTGATCGGCCGCCTGCCGCGGCGCCGCGGCGACTGCCCCGACCTGCCGAAGCCGGGCTGGAGCGGCGAGTTCGAGTGGGAGGGGACGATCCCCTACGACGAGCTGCCGGCCAAGGTCGACCCGGAGAGCGGCTTCCTGGTCACCGCCAACAACCGCATCGTCGGCGACGAGTACCCGCACCACATCACCAGCGAATACCTCGACGGCTTCCGCGCCAAGCGGATCGAGCAGCTGCTGGGGGAGAGCGACGAGCACGACCTCGAGAGCTTCGAGGCGATGCAGTCCGACAACCTCTCGCTGCCGGGGCTCGAGGCGGCGCGGCGGCTGGGCCGGCTGCACCCCCGCGGCCAGCGCGAGACCAGCGCGATCGAGCGCCTGCGCTCCTGGGACGGGCGGCTCGACCCGGACACCATCGCCGGCACCATCTACCAGGCCTTCCTGCTGCGGCTGGCGCGCGAGGTGGCTCGCTGCGCGATCGGCGACCGCGACCTCTGCGAGCGCTGGCTCGACCGCGCCGACAACGGCTTCACCCCGCACGTGACCTCGCCCTGGCGCTGGCACTCGCACCTGATGGGGCTCTGGGAGGAAGCCGATGCGGAGCTGATCGGCCGCCCCTGGGAGGGCCTGGTGCTGGAGGCGCTGGCCGGCGCCCTCGACGACCTCGAGGAGCGTTTCGGCCCCGATCCCGAGGGCTGGCGCTGGGGCCGCGTGCACGAGATGGAGTTCCCGCACCCGCTGGGCGAGGCGAACCCGCTGCTGCGGCGCCTGCTCAACCGCCGCCTCCGCGCCGGCGGCGCCCAGGAGACCGTGAGCCAGATCGCCTACGACCCCAACGACCCCTACAAAGCCGTCTGGGCGCCGAGCTGGCGCATGGTCGCCGACCCGACCGCGCCCGACCGCTCGCGCTGGCAGATGTTCACCGGCCAGTCTGGCCACCCCGCCAGCCCCCACTACGACGACCTCCAGGCCGACTGGCTCGAGGGCCGGACCCAGCCGATGTCCGGCGAGGGGCCGTGGAGCGAGCTGGAGCTTGTGCCGTGTTCTGACTAGTACTTTTTTCACCGTTACAAAAACACTAACCATTGATACGTTGCCGTCGGTACTTATTGGGAACGGTTGCATCCCTAATGATCGAGAGGCGGGACAGCGATGGCCGGTGGGGAACGGGAGAAGACCGACGCGGAGGTGAACCTCGAGCGCTTCCTGGCGGTTGAGTTCCTGCACTCTCTGGGCAGCTACCGCGGTGCGATGGAGAAGGGGAAGCAGTTCGATCGCGGTTCGATCCCTGACGCGGGTGGGGCTCTGAACAGAACCCGGGCTCTCAACGCCTTGCTGCATTACCAGCGGGACGACTCGCGGGAAGAAGTCCGACACCCGGACCCTGCTGGCGATGAACCACGGTATGTGGAGGAAGAGGGCGAGGGGGGCGAAGGCGGCGGTCCGGTCAAGGCGTACGAACTGGGGTTACTTCTCGACGAGCCAGACTCCTCACGCAAGCGGCTACGCCGGATCACCGACTTCTACAGCACCGGCATCGCCGCCCTGAATGGCTCGCTCAGGTCCCGCAACGGCCAGAGTAAATCCACCCCTGAGCCCCTGGAGTGCCTGGCCGCCTGCCTTTTTTGGGATCGCGAACCCGCCAGCTCCGTCTGGGGTGTGAACAAGAAATTCAGGGAACATTATGAAGCCGAAGATGGAGGCGAGAAGCCCCAGGCGTCGAGCGTGCGCAGCCGGATCGAAGCCAAGCGCGATCGTTTCCTGGAGCGGCGTACAGCGGTGGAAGCGGCGCTGAAGCCCCAGCAGAGCCACCGCCGGGAATGGGAGGCGACGCGGGCCAGCGGGCACGCCCAAGCGCTGTTGGTGACCAACCTCGGTCCGGCGTCCCCGCCAGCGGAGGACTGCGTGACCCCCGGCTTCGTGCTGCAGTGCCTCGTCGCCGCGCACCTGCGGCTTCACTCCGTCGAGCACTTCCTGTCGCTGCCGTTCAAAGAAGCGATGTCGATGAGCTCGGTCGAGGTTGACGAAGCGCTGCAACGGCTGCGGGAGGCCGAATCGCTCAATACCTTCGTCTACGTCGTCAGCCGCAGCCTGCCCTGGATCTTCGCCCGCGACGACGAGGAAATGAGGGCGGTGCTGAAGATCTGCATGAACGGGTTTGGCGCCGGCGAGGAGGGTGAGGAGGCCAAGCCCCCGCAGGATCTCGAGCCGGGAGTTTTCGACGCCCTCTGGCGTTCCCAGCGGGTCTCCTTCCTGGCGCTGCACCGGCGCGCGTTTGGTCATGCGCTGCGAGACGCCCTGGCGGATGAGGGATTCAACGACACCGCTTTCAAGGACTTCCACAAGCTGCAGCGGCTGCTGCGGGTGCAGCGGCGGGTTCTCGGCCATCTCGGCGAGACCAGCCCGGTCGAGGGATTCAAGCCGCTCGACTTCGTCGCCGGGATCGGTGCCCTGGCGGAGACCCACATCGGCGATCTGTACCGATCCGACCACGCCCATCCGGTGGCGCTGAAGCACTTCTGCGATGCGGTGGACCGGCTCGAGCATCTCTCCAAGGACCTCCTCGCACGCGACCTTCCCGAGCAGGGGGGCGCCGACGGCTACCGGCGCCTGGTCGAGGGCCCGCCGCACGTCGCCCAAGATCTGCAGGACTCGCGCTGGAGGATTCATCTGATGATGAGCAAGGGCAAGGGCTTCTACGAGGCGGGCAACCTGAAGCGCAGTGTCAAGTGGCTGCTCAAAAGCTGGAGCGCGCTGCTGGTGATGATTCACAACCAAGAGGAGGGCCTTGACAGAGGCCGGCGTGAGACCGCGGATCAGCGTCTGACGAAGAAGGAGATAAAGCGCGTGTTCACGCAGCTCTCGGACGCGAACGCGATGCTATCCGTGATCAAAAACGATCCCGACTTCAGTAAAGAGGAACTGGCGAAAAGTGTCGAGCCGGTGATCGAGACCGGGGTGAGGATTCACATTCCCCAGAACCTCGGGGTGATCGCCTCAGAGATCCTGCTGAGGCTCGGACATGTGCTGTTCGTGCTCAGGCTCGACGCCAAGGAGGATGGTAAGGGGGGTGTCGAAGAGCGGCACGTCCTCGCCCAGAAGTGTCTGGACCGAGCTCGGGAACTCGACGAATTCAGCACCCTCGTGCTCGCCGACCAGTTGAAGATCGCCCACCGCCGGGAAGACGAGGAGATCCTTGAGCGGGACCGCGCCATCCCCGAGATTCAGTGGCCCTTCGGGCGTGGCAACCCGGAGCAGCTGATCCGGGTGATCGAGTATCACCTGCTGCGTTGGCTGGCGATCAGCCAGATCGCCGAAGTGGCGGCGAAGACTCCACGAGCCGAGGACCGCAAAGTCGCGCGCCAGCTGATCTCCGGCCTGCTGACCCACACCGACAGCATCAACGTCAGGCAGTCGCAGGTCTATCGGTACCTGATGCAGCCGAAGCGCCCCGCACGTCGCATCGGCCCCGCCGAGGGCTGGCAGGAGCCCGAGCCCCGCAACCCGCTCCAAGGCACCGACGAGACCGCGATCGAGTTCGTGTGCCTGCGGCGCTACAGCTCCTTCTTTCCCTTTGTGCCACGCCCGTCGGCTTTCCGCTCGCTGGGTGGTGGCTATCTCCTGCGGCTCCACCATCAAGACGACGCCTGTCCGAAACCGTTCGGGATCGCGATCGATCCTGGTCCCGACTACATCGAGAATCTCTATCGCTGTGGGTTCGGGCTCGGCGACATCAACATGATCATCCTCACCCATGATCATCCCGACCACTCGGTTGACCTGGCGCCGATCCTGTCCTTGCTCGGCTACCGGATGAAGCACGGTGACGAAACCTTCCAGCCGCCTGTCCGGGGGGATCGGGAGGCGCCGGTCAGGCGCCTGCTGATCGTCGGCAACGAGAGCGTCGCCCGCCAACTGAGCTTCTTCAACAAGCCGCATGTGTCCGAGCGCGGCGCCGGGGATCCGTCCCAGATGAGGCCGGACGCGGTGCAGGTGGTCAGCTTCGACGAGTTCGATGCCTTCTACCGGGATACGATGGTGGCACGGGAGAGGCACCAGCAGCCGGAGGTGGCGATCCCTGATGAACTGCGGCTGAAACCGGTGGTCAGCGTTCGTCACCCGGATGGGTTCGGGATGCTCGCCTACGGTTTCCGGCTGTCGCTCGGAGACGACGGGCCGTCAATCGGCTTCACCGGAGACACCGGAGGCTTCCTGCTCGAGACCAGCGGTGTCGGCGATTCCGCCCCCTGGGAGACCAAATCTCACGATCAGCACCAGACGATGAAGCTATCGGGGGACCGAACCTGGCGCGAGCACTGGGAGCCGGTTCTCGATTCGGACGTCGTCGTGCCTCATGTCAGTGGCCTACCTCTCTCGCAGCTGCTCGTTCTCGCCAACGACGGTGCACAGGAGATCGACTGGAGTGGGGACCCTGAGGGCAAAGCGCTGGCCGACTCGATCCGGGCCGCCTGGAACGGGCTCGAGAAGGAGGTCCGCAAACAGGTCGCGTTTGCCTTCTGGCTGCCCGAAGACAAGAACGGGGTGACGTCACTCCCACTCGAACCGATCCGCGATGGGACCAAGTGGCCGAAGGGCCACCTGTATTTGATCGGCCTGCTCAAGTTCGCCCGCGCCTACGAGCAGGAACGCAAACGCGTGGACCGTCCCGGCCTGTTCCTGGTTGGCGAGCTGCGCGAGGAGCTCGGCAGCCTGCGAGGAAAGATCGCCGAAAGCCTCAACTCCGAGCTCTTCGGCTCTGAACTCTCCGACGGCTCAGAGTCGGTCAAGCAGGGCTGCCGCGCCCTCACCACCGACGTTGGGTTACGGCTGATGATCTCGCGTGAGAAAGGCGAGACCGATGTCCGCGTCCTCTGCTCCACCTGTGACCTCGACAACGACCGCACCCGCCGCGAGCGGTTCCACGACCCGCCGCAGATCCGGGAGGTCTGCGTCAAGGGCGAGAACGAGGGCATGTTCTACAACTGCTCCAACCACGATCCCTCGCGCCAGACCCACCCGGTGTTCCTTGAGCGGGTCGAGCGCTATGACGTCTTCTCGGCAGTGCCCTTCCACTAGTCCCCGGCGCTCACTAGCGGGTCCCGGGCGGCGCTGACCTGGCGCACGAGCTCGACGATCTCGGCCGGTGCCTTCTCCGGCGAGCCGGAGTCGAAGGGCGGGTCGGGGTCGTACTCGAGGCCCAGCTGGACCGCCTGGGCGACCTCCGGCCCCAGCTCGCGGTCGACCAGGTGCAGCGCCATGTCGATCCCGGCGGTGACGCCGGCGGCGGTGATCACCTTGCCGTCCTCGACCCAGCGGCCGCCGACCGGGTCGGCGCCGAACTGGCGCAGCGCCTCGAGCACGAGCCAGTTGCCGGTGGCGCGCTTGCCGTCCAGCAGACCGGCGGCGCCGAGCAGGAGCGAGCCGGTGCAGACCGAGGTCGTCCACTTGGTCGAGCGGTCGACGTCGCGCAGCCACTGCAGCAGGCCCTCGTCCTGCATCAGCGGCCGGCTGCCCATCCCGCCCGGGACGAGGACGATGTCCGGAGAGGTGACCTCGGCGAGCGTGTGGTCGGCGACCAGGCCGAGGGTGCCGTCCTCGGTGCGGGTGTCGCCCTTCTCCTTGGCGACGAAGCGCACGTCCCAGCCGGGCACGTTACGCATCACTTCGTAGGGCCCGACCGCGTCGAGGGCGGCCAGCTTGTCGTAGATGAGGATCGCTATTTCCATGCCACGATCCTGGCGCACCGCATCCGGACTTTCCAGAGGCAGGAATGCCAATGTACGCTAGATTCCTGCCATGCACCGTGTGGTCGCTCTCTGCCTCGACGGACTCGTCGCCTTCGACCTGACGGCGCCGGCGCAGGCCTTCGGGCTGGCGGCGCGGCCGAGCGGGGAGCCGCTCTACGCGTTCTCGACCTGCTCGGTGGGGGGGGACGAAGTGCGGACCACCAGCGGCTTCGCGATCGGCCCGCAGGCGGGTCTGGGAGCGCTGCGCCGCGCCGACACCATCGTCGTCCCCGGCTACGCCGGCCTTTTCGAGCCGCCCGCGGCGGAGGCGCTCGCCGCCCTGCGCGCCGCCGGCCGGCGCGGCGCCCGCGTGCTCTCGGTCTGCACCGGTGCCTTCGCGCTCGCCCACGCCGGCCTGCTCGACGGCCGTCGGGCGGCGACGCACTGGGCCTGGGCGGGAGAGCTGGCGCGGCGCTTCCCGGCGATCGCGGTCGACCCCGACGCCCTCTACGTCGACGAAGGCGAGGTGCTGACCTCGGCCGGGCTCAGCGCCGGCATCGACCTCAGCCTGCATGTGATCCGCCGCGACTTCGGCGCCGCCGCCGGCGAGCGGGTCGCCCGCCACATGGTCGCGGCGCCGCACCGCGAGGGCGGGCAGGCCCAGTTCGCCAGGCGCGAGCCCGATGCCGCCTCCGGCTCGCTCGAGGCGACGCGCGGCTGGGCGGCGGAGCGCCTCGCCGAGCCACTCGACGTCGCCGCGCTGTCGCGCCACGCCGGGGTCAGCCCGCGCACCTTCGCCCGCCGCTTCCGCGAGGAGACCGGGACGACGCCGCTGCAGTGGCTGCTCTCGCAGCGGGTGCTGGAGGCGCGGCGGCTGCTGGAGGAGTCCGACCTGCCGGTCGAGACGATCGCCTGGCGCTGCGGGTTCGGCAGCGCCGCCTCCCTGCGCGACCACTTCCGCCGCGCCGTGGACACGACGCCGACGGCGTATCGCGGCTCGTTCCGGCGTGCGCTCGCCTAGTGGATGGCGAAAATCAATGAATGTTCGATTCTAAAATTAGGTAATCCTTGTACGATCGGTTTGCACAGGCAGATTGAGGGCATTGCTTAGATGCGGTGCCGGGTCGGGGAGGGCCCGGCGACGCGACCTTGACATGGAAACCCTGCTCCGATCCGATCCCATCGAGACCCCGGTCTCCGGCTCGGCCGCGCCCGGCTCACCGCCCCGGGGTGCGGCTCTGACGGCGCTCGGCGCCAGTCTCGAGGCCAGCATCCCCGGCATTGCCGGCCACCTGCGTCGCGTCGCCAGTTACGCCGCGGCCGCCGCCCGTGAGCTGGAGCTCCCCTGCGCGGAGGTCGAACGGGTGCGGCGGGCAGCCGCGATCCATGACATCGGCAAGGTGGAGATGCCGCCCGGCCTGGTCAACAAGCCGGGGGCCCTGAGTCCGGCGGAGTTCGCGATCGTCAAGCGCCACGCCCACGCCGGGGCGCGGCTCGCGGAGCGCTTCGGGCAGGCGGATCTGGCGCCGATCGTCCGCCACCATCACGAGCGCTTCGACGGCGACGGCTATCCCGACGGGCTCGCGGGAGAGCGGATCCCGCTCGGCGCCCGCATCGTCGCCGTCGCCGACACCTTCGACGCCGCCACCTCGAGCCGGCCCTACCGGGCGGCGATGGCCGAGCGCGAGGCGCTGAGCCTGCTCTGGTCGGAGGCCGGCGGCCAGTTCGATCCGCGGGTCGTGGCGGGCTTCTGCGCCTATTACTCGGGCCCGAGCGGCTCCTTGCGGCGAGCGCTGGCGCGGTAGCGTTCGGCGGGTGAGCCGCCGCGACCAGATCGTCCTCAGCGACGCCGAGCTGCTGGAGCTGCTCGACTCCGAGCGGGTCGCGGTCGTCTCCAGCCTCGGGCCGCGGGGCTGGCCGCACTCGATGCCGCTCTGGTTCGTGCCGCGCGAGGGGGAGATCTGGATCTGGACCTACGCCAAGTCGCAGAAGGTGCGCAACCTCGAACGCGATCCGCGGGCGACGGTGCTGGTTGAGACCGGGCATGAGTACGGCGAGCTGCGGGGGGCGATGATCGAGGCCGAGGCCGTGCTGCACCGCGACCTCGAGACCGTCGTCGGCTTCGCCGAGGAGCTGACCCTGCGCTACGCCGACGGCATCTCGGCGATCGACGGCGACGCCAAGGCAGGGTTGGAAGCGCAGGCGCCGAAACGGGTGGCGATCCAGTTCAAGGCGGTGCGGACGGCGACCTGGGACCACCGCAAGCTCGGCGGCACCTACTGAGAACGATCACAACTTCGCTACCTCCGGCCCATGCCCGTGTTGCAGGGTGACGCGACCGGTACCTTTCCCGACTCGATGAAACGACGCCTCTCAGCCAGCCTCCTCCTCGCCTGCCTCGCGGCGGCTCTGTTCGTCGGGGTCCAGGCGGGCGATGCGAAGGCGCCCCTGACGCATCCGGTCGGCTTCTTCGGGATCGTCCCGCAGACCGGGCTGACGCCGCGTGACTACGAATACATGAAGGCCGGCGGGGTCGAAAGCGTGCGGCTGCCGCTGGCTTGGTCGATCATCCAGCCGACCCGTAGGAGCGCCTACGACTGGAGCAGCTTCGACTCGGTGCTGGAAACGGCGGCGCGCGGTGGGATGCAGGTGCTGCCGTCGATCGGCTCGCCGCCCAGATGGGTGTCGCGTAAGACGACGACGATGCCGATCGACAACGCCAAGCAGCGCCAGGCCTGGCAGGCCTTCCTGCGTGCGGCGGTGGCCCGCTACGGCCCCGGCGGCGAATTCTGGAAGCAGCACCAGACCGGGGGCATCGGCCCGAGCCCGATCTACCAGCCCGAACTTCCGGTCCCGAGGATGCCGATCAAGAACTGGCAGATCTGGAACGAGGCCAACTTCTTCTACTTTGCCTACCCGGTCTCCCCGCAGCGCTACGCGAAGCTGGTGACGATCTCCAGTCAGGCGATCAAGTCGGTCCGCCCCGGTGCCCAGGTGGTGCTCTCAGGTCTGTTCGGCGAGCCGACGGCAAAGGGCAAGAAAGGGATGCCCGCGGCTGAATTCCTGCGCCAGTTCTACAAGTACCCGGGGATCAAGAGCCGCTTCGACGACGTTTCCCTGCACCCCTACGCGGTCGACGCGGAAACGCTCGAAGAATACGTCGAAGAATTCCACGAAGTCTCGGTCGAAAACCACGACCGGCCCGGCTTCTACATCACCGAGATGGGCTGGGGATCGCAGAACAACTTCAAGCACGACGCCTTCGAGCAGGGCATCCAGGGCCAGGTGAAGCAGCTGCGCGACTCCTATGGATTCCTGCTCGCCAACCAGCGCCGCCTCAACCTCAAGCAGGTCTACTGGTTCACCTGGAAGGACCTCAAGGGGCTCTGCGACTTCTGCGACTCGGTCGGGCTCTTCCGCGAAGGCCCGAAGTTCCACCCGAAGCCCTCCTGGCGCGCCTTCGTCGCCCTCACCGGCGGCCGCGCGCGGCCGTGAGGCGCGGCGCCGCGCCGGCGCTGCTCGGCCTCGCACTGCTCGCCGCGGCGGCGGTGCTGCTCTCCTACGGCCACGGGCTGACCTGGTTCCAGGACAGCTGGGAGTTCCTGATGAACCGGCGCTCGTTCACGGCCGACGCCCTGTTCACCCCGCACAACGAGCACATCGTCCTGATCCCGGTGCTGCTCACGCAGCTCTCGCTGCGGATCTTCGGGATGGACTCGATGCTGCCCGAACAGGTGCTGCTGACGGCGCTGCTGATGGGCACGGCGGCGCTGGTCTTCGTCTACGTGCGGCGCCGGGTCGGGCCCTGGCCGGCGCTGATGGCGGCGCTGCTGCTGGCCCTGCTCGGGCCGGCCTGGCAGGACCTGCTCTGGCCGTTCCAGGTCGGCTTCGTCGGCTCCGCCCTGACCGGGGTCGCGATGCTGCTGGCGCTGGAACGGGGGGAGCGGCGCTGGGACGCCGGCGCCTGCGCCCTGCTGGCGCTCTCGATCGGCTTCTCCAGCCTCGGGCTCGCCTTCGCGGTGGCGGCGGCCGTCGCCGTGGCGCAGCAGCGGGGCGGCCTGGGCTGGCGGCGCCTTTACATCGTCGCCGTGCCGCTGGCGCTCTACGCGCTCTGGTATCTGGGATGGGGCCACGAGGCCGAAACGCACCTCTCGGCGCACAACGTCCTGGTCTCGCCGCGCTACGTGGCCGAAGGCTTCGCCGCCGCGGTCGGTTCGCTGCTGGCGCTGGCGACGATCTTCGACGAAGCGGTGGGGCGCTCGACCTGGGGCTACGTCGTGCTCGCCGCGCTCGTCGCCCTCGCCGTCTACGCCCGTGTCCGCGGCCGCCGCTTCTCTCCCGGGCTCTGGCCGGTGCTGGCGGCCGGGGCGACCTTCTGGTTCCTGGCCGGGTTCAACACGATCCCGGGGCGCGAGGCGTGGTCGAGCCGCTACCTCTACGTCGGAGCGCTGTTCGTCCTGCTGATCGGCGCGGAGCTGCTGAAGGGCGTGCGCCTCGGCCGCTGGGCGCTGCTGGCGGGCGGCGCTGTGACCCTGGTCGCCGTCGGCTTCAACCTGGTGCCGCTGCGCGAAGGGCGGGACTTCTTCAAGGGCCAGACGGTGCTGACCCGGGCCGACCTCGGCGCGATCGAGATCGCCGCCGGCAGCGTCGAACCGACCTTCACCCTGCCGCCGGAGATCGCCGGCACCAGCTTCCTCAACGAAATCGAAGCCGGCGAGTACTTGACCGCGGTGGACGAATACGGCTCCCCGGCCTACACGCCCGCCGAGCTCGCGGATGCCCCCGAAGCCGGCCGCAAGCAGGCGGACATCGTCCTCGCCAACGCGCTGCCGGTCAGCATCGAGGCCGACGCGCCGGCCGGTTCCGCCGCGGGCGGGCGCTGCGTCAGGGTGCCCGGGGGCGCGGGGCCGGATACGCCGCCGCTGCCGCTGCGCTCGGGAGCGACCACGGTCGAGCTCGCCCCCGGCGGGCCCGGCACGATCCGCCTGCGCCGCTTCGCCGTCGCCGAGTACCCGCTGGTCAGCGAAGGCATCGCCGGCGGCTCGACGACCAGCCTCGCGATCCCCCGCGACCGGTCGTCGCGGCCATGGCTGCTGCAGGTGGAAGCCGCGCAGGGGGCGAGGGTCTGCCGCTAGGGCTCCTCGTCCTGTTCACGCAGCGCTGAAGCTACGCACTCCTCCAGGCCGCGCGCGAGCAGCGCCGCGCCAGGCTCGCGCAGCATCTCCACGTGTCCGAGTGGGAGGGGGCGTAGATCAACGCCGTCGCCGGCGCGCAGGGCCCAGGCGGCATAAGGCGGTTTGTCGGCGAACTCGGTCGAGGTGAAGAGGGTTACCTTGCCCGGCCACGGTTGCGACCGGTAGCTGGCCCGTGCCTGCCTGGCGGCGGCCAGAACCCGGCGCTCGATACGCCAGCGCGCGCCCGGTAGGGGACGATCGATACGGCGTTCCACGGTCTCGATCGCCCGCGCTCGACCCTCAACGGCCAGGTCGCGAGCCTGGAGCGCGGCGCGTGAGCGGATTCGGTCGGCTCGCCGCAGCAGGGAGCGCAGCCGAAGCTCGCGTCGGCGCTGGCCGGAGAGCGGGGTGGGCGGCGGCGGCAGCAGCTCCGGGGCGAGTCCCTGCTCGATGCCGTCTGCCCAGGCCCACGCGCGCAGCGCCTCGCTGTCGGCGTCGAGCGGTTGCGGCAGGGCGGCCTGCAGGTCGGAGCGTCGCCAGGCGGCGTGCAGATAGCGGTTGACGGCCGTGCCGGCTCGGGCGGGCTCGAGTAGCCGGCCGCGCAGGGTTCGCCAGCCGCCGACGGAAAGCGGGTCGACGGGCACGTTGCCAAGTTCGTCCCAGGCCGTCGCCAAGGCCCAGTCCCAGCTGTGTCCGCCGGGGACCCTGCAGCCATCGACCGGCACCGGGCGCAGTAGCGCCGGGATCAGGCCCATCTCATCCCGGCCGTGGTTCCAGGCCCATTCGGCAAGGCCGGCCGCGTCGGCACCGAGCGGGTCGGGCCAGGCTTGACGCAGGTCCGCCCGCCAGTGCCATGCCTCGTGCAGGTAGCGGGAAACCCCGATTGTCAGCGGAGCCCGCAGCCATGCGGCCAGTGCGGCCGGGCCGCCAGGAGCATCGATGTTCGGGACCTCCTCTCCGCGAGAGCGCGCCCGCAGCCAGGCCGTCTCCATCATTGCTTCGTAGGGGATGCCGCCGCCCAGCTCTCTAGGTCCGGCCGGCGGTGGGTCGGAGTCGAGGGAGACGAGGAGCGGCACCTCCTCACCCTCGGCGCGCAGTCGTTGCGCCATCTCGTAGGCCACGGTCGCCCCGTTGCAGCGGCCGGCGAGCAGGTAGGGACCGTGAGGCTGCACTTCCCGCAGCTTCTCCAGGTAGCGGGAGGCCATCGCCTCGATTCCTCGGTCAAGCGGGCGACGACCGTCGAGACCACTCGGTTGCAGGCCATAGAGCGGCTGCTCGGCGGAGAGGTGGCGGGCCAGCGGCGCGAAGCCGACGAGATTGCCATCGCCGGCGCTGACCACGAACAGCGGCGGCCGCGAACCCTGCGGCTTCAGGGCAACGAGATTGTCCCAGTGAGAGGCCGGCGCGTCGGCGCCGACGCAGGCGGCGAGGGCACGTGGCGTCGAGGCCTCGAAGATGGTCGCCAGTGGTAAGCGTCGACGGGCGGTCCGCTCCAGCTCGGCGAACAGCGCCAGGGCCAGCAACGAGTGACCGCCGAGCGCGAAGAAGTCGTCTTCGACTCCCAGCGGCCCGGTCCCGAGCACCTTTTCAAAGGCGGCTACGACCAGGCGCTCTGCATCGCTGCCGGGCTCGCCGCCCCCGGCTCGTGCCAGGTGCTCCCGACCAGGGGTGGGCAGACGGTCGCGGTCGAGCTTGCCGTTGGCGTTGAGGGGGAGTTGCTCCAGCTCCACCCAGGCGGTCGGAACCATCGCGGTCGGCAGGCGCTCGGTGGCGTGCTCGCGCAGGGCGGCCGAGTCGGGAGCGGCCGAGTCGCCGGCGGGGACCACATATGCCGCCAGGGTCAGATCGCCCGGAGCGCGCTCGAAGGCGATCACCGTGGCATCGAGTAGCCCGGGATGGGCGCGCAGGGCCTCCTCGACCTCGGCTGGCTCGACCCGGACGCCGCGCACCTTTACCTGGCGGTCGAGGCGGCCGAGGAATTCCAGCGTCCCGTCGACACGGCGGCGGACCTGATCGCCGCTGCGGTAGCGGCGCTCGCCGGGGCGGCCAGGATCGGCCTGGAAACGAGCGGCGGTCAGCTCCGGGTCGTTGCGGTAGCCGCGGGCAACGCCGTCGCCGCCGATCCAGAGCTCGCCCGGAACGCCGATCGGGACCGGCCGGCCTGCCGGGTCGAGGACATCGCAGACGGTGCCTTGAATTGGCCGACCGAGGGGCACCGCATCGTCGACGCGGTCGCCCGGATGGAGATCATGGGTGAGCGCGAAGGTGGTGGTCTCGGTTGGCCCGTAGCCGTTGCTGAGTCGTCCCTCCCCGGGCAGCGCGGCGAGCGCGCGGACCACGTGATGCGGAGAGAGGACGTCGCCCCCGGCCAGCAGGTGATTGATCTTCGCGAGACAGTCGGGACGGCGGTCCACGAGCTCTTTGAAGAGCCCGGCGGTGAGCCAGAGCGTGTTGACGCCGTGAGCCTCGATCGCGGCTGCCACCGCATCCGGCGAGGGGTGCTCGCGCATCATCACTACGGTGCCGCCGTTGGCGAGGGGGCCCCAGAGCTCCAGCGTGGCCGCGTCGAAGGCCGGCGAGGCGGCATGCAGCATTACCGTGCCCGGTCCGAGCTCGGCAAAGTCGGGGTCATCGACCAGGCGGACGACGTTGCGATGGGTCGCCTCCACTCCCTTTGGCACCCCGGTCGAGCCGGAGGTGTAGATGACGTAGGCGAGGTCCTCTGGGTCGCCGTCGACCGATTCGTCCAGCTCGCCGCGACTCGCCTCCTCGACGTTGAGCGCGACAACGGTTCCCGGCAGCAGGGCCGATAGCTCGGGATCGCAGAGGACCAGCCCGGCACCGGCGTCGGCCAGCGCCCGCGCGATTCGCGGAGGCGGGTGGAGGGGATCGAGGGGCACATAGGCGGCGCCTGCGGAAAGGACACCGAGTTGAGCGATCGCCGAGTCCGCCGAGCGTTGCAGGAGGACCCCGACGAGATCGCCGCGGCTGACCCCGCGAACCCGCAGCGAGCCGGCCACGGCCGCGGCCCTTGCGACCAGATCCGCATAGTTCAGGCAGCGGTCACCGTCGATCAATGCCGCTGCGGCGGGATCGCGCTCGGCCTGTCTCCGGACCAGCTCGGTCAGAGTCGCTCCCCGGTCGTAGCTGCCATCGACGATGTTCCAGGAGGCCAGCTCCTCGCGCTCCTCGGTATCCATCAGATCGAGCTCGGAGAGGCGCGCGTCCGGCTTCGCCAGGAACTCCGCCAGCAGGGCCAGGTGGTGTCCGGCGAGCCGGTCGGCACGCGCGTCGGTGAAGAGGTCGGAGTGCTCCCAGACGAAAGTGACACCACCGTCGCCGTCGTCGATCCCGATCACGTTGAGGTCGGCCTTGGCGGTGCCGTTGGGGATGACCTGGACCAGGTCGGTCTCGAGTCCCGCCCAGCCGCCCTGCGAGCGAGGCGCGTCGTGGAAGGAGAAGAGGGTCTGGATCAGCGGCGAACGTTGCGGATCGCGCCGGGGTTGCAGGGCCTCGACGATCCTGTCGAAAGGGACGTCGGCGTTGGCATATGCGTCGAGCGCGACCGCGCGGACTCTGCCCACCAGCTCCCGGACGGTCGGGTCGCCATCGAGTCCACAGCGCAGCGGGACCGTATTCAGAGCCATCCCGATCAGTCGCTCCGAGCCGAGGTCGCGGCGGTTGGCCAGGCCAGAGCCGACCTGGAGGTTGGTGCTGCCGGTGTAGCGCTGCAACTGTGCGTAGAAGGCGGCGAGGGTGACCATGAAGAGAGTCGCGCCCTCCTCCTGGGCGAGGGCGCGGAGCCGTGCGGCGAACTCGGGCTCGAGCCGCCGCCTGATCGAGCTGCCGCGGAACGACTCGCGGGCGGGGCGGGGACGGTCGGTCGGCAGCTCCAGCAGCGGCGGGTTTGGATCCAGCGCGCGCTTCCAGTGCTCGAGCTGGTCCGCGACCACCTCTCCGGCGTGGACACGCTGCTCCCAGCGGGTGTAGTCCTGGAACTGGATCTCGATCTCCGCCAGAGTCTGGGGGCGCCCTTCCGCCCGAGCCGAGTACAGCTCGGCCAGCTCGCCGGCGAAGACCGCGAAGGACCAGCCGTCGTGGATCAGGTGGTGCTCGACCTGGACCAGGTCCCAGCGGTCCCCGCCGAGCCTCAGCAGCGTCCAGCGCAGGAGTGGCGCGGCGCCTGGGTCGACTCTGGTCCGAACCCGCTCACGCACGATCCGCGTCCGGGCACCCGGACCCTCGTCGCGGAGGTCGACCCGCTCCAGCGGGAGCGCTACGTCGGCAGCGATCACCTGGACCGGCTCGCCGTCGCGCTCCTCGAAATGGGTGCGGAGGATCTCGTGCCGCCGCAGGAGGTCGGCCATCGCGCCTTCGAGCGCGGCCTCGTCGAGCTCGCCCTCGAAGCGGAAGATCGCCGCGAACTGGTAGGCGATCGAGTCGGGGTTGAGGCGCCCGAAGAGCCAGGCCCGCCGCTGTGCGGCGCTGACCGGCGCGACGCCGTCGCGCGGTCCTGGCCGCAGCGGCGGAAGGTTGAGGGCGGGCGTAGCCCCACGCTCTTCGAGGCGCTCAATCAGGCTGACCGGGGTGGGGGCGTCGAAGATCGCGGTGATGTCGACGTCGAGCCCGAGACGCAGGCGCAGGCGGCCGATCAGCTGGATTGCCAGCAGCGAGGTGCCGCCGAGCTCGAAGAAGTTCTCCTCCGCCCCGACCGTCTCCAGATGCAGGACCTCTGCCATCACCGCCGCCACCCGGGGGTCGGTTGTCGCCGTCTCGCCATTGCCGCGGCGGGGTGCCGGCAGGGCGGCTCGGTCGACCTTGCCGCGCTCGTTCAGCGGCAGCGTCTCCAACAGTTCGACCGAGCTGGGCACCATGAAGGAGGGCAGCCGCTCAGCGACGTAACCCCGCAGCTCGGCGGGCGTGGGCTCGGCTCCCGGCTTTGGCACGGCATAGCCGACCAAACGCTTGTGCCCCGGCACGTCCTCGCGGGCGACCACGGCGGCCTGGTGCAGTTGCGGATGCTCGGCCAGGGTCACCTCGACCTCCGCCGGCTCGACTCGCTGGCTGGAGATCTTCACCTGATCGTCGAGGCGACCGAGGAAGAGCAGCTGACCGTCCTCCCGCATCCGCACGCGGTCGCCACTGCGGTACATCGTGCCACCGTCGAAGGGATCCGGGCGGAAGGCGGCGGCGGTGCGCTCGGGGTCGTCACGGTAGCCACGCGCCACTCCGGGCCCACCGATCCAGAGCTCGCCCGGCTCGCCGTCGGAGACCGGGGATCCGCTCTCGTCCAGGACGTGAAGGCAGTAGCCCGGAAGAGCCAGTCCGATCGGCACCGGACCGGCGCCGTTCGGCGGCAGTTCGTAGCTGGTCGCGGCGATCGTCGTCTCGGTCGGGCCATAGGCGTTGTGCAGAAGCACATGGGGGTGGGCTCGCCGCAGCTCACCGGCGAGCTGCGGCGAGAGGACGTCACCCAGTGGGGCGGCGAGGCGCAGGCCGGAGAGGTCCGGCAGCGCGGCGCGGACGAGCTCGTGCAGGACGCCGGTCGAGAGCCCCAGGTAGGTGACTTCGCGCTCGGCGATCAAGGCACCGAGGTCGCGGGGATCGAGCCGACCGCGCGGCGCGATGACCAGCCGGGCGCCGTTCAGCAGCGCTCCCCAGATCTCCAGTCCGGAGACATCGAACTCGAGCGGCACGACGTGGAGGACCACGTCGTCGCGACGGGGAACGATGTCGGCTCCGGAGCGCAGCAGGTGGACGAGATTGCCGTGGGTGACCTCGACTCCCTTGGGGGTGCCGGTCGAGCCGGAGGTGAACAGCACGTAGGCGAGGCGGTCGCCGCCGGGCACGACCGGCGGCTCGCCCCTGACCGCACTGTCGGCGAGCGCCTCGAGATCGAGGCGGCGCACCCCCGCCGGCAGCGCGCGGTCGTGGTCGTCACCGCTCAGCACCATCTGCGCCCCCGCCAGCTCCAGGAGCATTCGCTGGCGCTTGGCCGGGTAGTCGGGGCTGATCGGTACGTATGCGGCGCCCGCTCGGGCGATGCCAAGAAAGGCGCAGATCGCCTGCCACGAGCGCGGCAAACAGACGCCTACCGGCTCCTCCTCTTCGACCCCGATCGCGATCAGGCCTGCCGCGACCGCCGTTGCGCGCCTGTCGAGCTCGGCGTAGGTCAGCTGCCGATCCCCGTCTTCGACCGCGATCGCGCCGGGTCGTTCGGCGGCGCGAGCGGCGAGGACCCCGGCCAGCGAGCTTCTCAACTCGGATGCTGGGGGGATGGACGAGGTTTCCGTTGTGCTCACAGAGGAGCCCGCACGTTACGTGAGCGGGTCGCCCGGGGGCTTGGAGAGGACTAGTCGCCGCGACGACGGTGCCGGTGAGCGAGGCGGATCGTCAGCCTTCGCGAATCCGCGGCCGCGAAGCCGTGCTTCTCCCGGATCGAGGCCTCGAAGGTGGTGCCACCCCGTACCCGCGGCAGGAAGCGGGCAGTGCAGGCACGGCTGAGGGAGCGCGTCCCGTTGGGCCTGCCGTTGCGCAGAAGCTCGACAGGGTCGCCTTTGCGTCCTTCACAGGGCGATACGTAAACGGTCAGTAGGGCCCGCTTGCCGCGTTCGACCCGCCGCCGCTGAGCCTTGATGCCGATCTGGGTGGACTTGAGCTGGGTGGCAGTCGTCGTCGGCGATGGCGGCACCGGCGTCGGGACCGGGCAGGAGGCGGGAGGCGAGCCGGTCAGCCGGAAGATCGTGCCGCCCTGCTCGATCGCGTAGAGGTGGCCGTCGCCGCCTTGGCCGAAGGAGACCGGGCGGTCGAGGGCCAGGCCCAGCGAGCAGTCGCCGCCGCTGCGACCTTCGGGTCCTTCCGGCAGGCGCAGTGAGCGCAGCTCACCGGAGCAGAGGTCGCTGTAGACGTAGTTGCCGTCGAGGGCACCGAGGCCGGGGTCGCGGACGACGTAGCCGCCGATGATCGCGCAGCGGTCGGGGCCGGGAACGTCCGGATCGGGGGTGTGGGGATAGTCGAAGACGGGGTCGGTGAAGCTCGAGATCGGGGTGGTGGCGCACTGCGGGTCATCACCGGGGCCGGCGATGAAGCCCTCGCGGCAGTTCCAGCCGTAGTTGGCGCCGGCGCCACCGACAATCCCCGGGAACGGGCTGGCGGCGAAGTCGATCTCCTCGCGGGCCGCCTGCCCGACGTCGCCGATCACCATGTCGCCGGTTAGGCGGTCGAAGGAGAAGCGGAAAGGATTGCGCAGGCCATAGGCCCAGATCGTGTTGGCCGGAGCCGTCGCGGTCGGGAACGGATTGCCGACCGGGACCGTGTAGAAGGGCGCCGGGCCGCCGGGATCGGGATGGATCCTGAGGATCTTGCCGAGCAGTTTCGTCAGGTTCTGGGCGTTGTGGAACTGGTCGTTGCCGCCACCGCCGTCGCCGGTCGAGATGTAGAGGTCGCCGTCGGGCCCGAACTGGAGCTGGCCGCCGATGTGGTTTTTTTCGATCGGGTGGGGGATCGTCAGCATGTTCCGCAGCGGCCCGCTCGGGCTCTGCATTTCGGCGACGTGGATCTCCCCCGGCACTTCCTTGCCGGTGTAGTCGACGTAGAAGCGTCCGCTCGTGTCGAAATCCGGCGGCAGGGCGATCGACTGCAATCCCCCCTCTCCTTCGCAGCAGCTGACTTCGGAGCTGATGTCGGCGAACGGGGTGACAACGCCGTCTTCCAGGGCCTCGATCGTGCCGCCGCGCTCGACCACGAGCAGCCGGTCCGGATTGCTGGGGGAGGAGGTGACGTAGATCGGGTCGTCGAAGCCGGAGCCGACTTTCTGCAGCGTCAGCGCCTGGGCGCTGCCCGCGCCGAGCAGGGCGAGGGCCAGCAGGGCAGCCAGAGTCCAGCGGAGTGCGCGAATCCCCTTCATCGAGTCATTGAAGGTAACCGAGACCGAACCTGGAAGGTGCGGCACGCTGGCCGAGATCCGCTCGGCAACGAGACGCTTTCGGGTCCGGTAGCGTCAGCCACCCGCAATGGATCGCCTCCTGATCACCGGCGGGGCCGGCTTCGTCGGCTCCAATCTCGCCGTCTCGCTCGCCACCCGTCACCCCGATTGGGAGATCGTCGTGCTCGACAACCTCTACCGGCGCGGCTCGGAACTGAACCTGCAGCGGCTGCGAGAGGCCGGGGTCGAGTTCGTCCGCGGCGATGTCCGCGAGCCGGAAGACCTGGCGAAGCTGCCGCGGATCGACGCGCTGATCGAGTGCTCCGCCGAGCCGTCGGTGATGAGCGGCGTCGACGGCGACACCGGCTATCTGGTCCACACCAACCTCACGGGTGCCTACAACTGCCTCGAGCTGGCCCGCCGCGACGAAGCCTTCGTCGTCTTCCTCTCGACCAGCCGCGTCTACCCGGTGGCGCCCCAGGTCGAGCTCAACCTCGAAGAGGCCGAGACCCGCTTCGAGATCGCAGCCGAGCAGGCGGTCCCCGGAATCTCGCCCGCCGGGCTCTCCGAGCAGTTCCCGCTGGAGGGCGCCCGCACCCTCTACGGCGCCACCAAGCTGGCGGCCGAGCTGCTGATCGAGGAGTACCGGGCGGGGCTCGGCGTCCCCGCGGTGATCGACCGCTGCGGCGTCATCGCCGGCCCCTGGCAGATGGGCAAGGTCGACCAGGGCGTCTTCACCCACTGGATGCTCGCCCACCACTTCGGCAACCCGCTCTCCTACATCGGCTTCGGCGGCAGCGGCAAGCAGGTGCGCGACCTGCTCCACGTCGAGGACCTGATCGACCTGGTCGAGCGCCAACTGCTCGATCAGGAGGCATGGGACGGGCGCACCGTCAACGTCGGCGGCGGCCGCGAGTGCAGCCTCTCGCTGCAAGAGACGACCGCGATCTGTCGCGAGCTGACCGGCAACGAGGTGGAGATGACGCCGGTCGCCGAGACCCGGGCCGGGGACGTCCCCATATACCTTTCCGACTGCACGAAGATCTTTGGCCTGGACGAGTGGCGCCCCCGGCGCAGCGCCGAGCAGGTGCTTGCCGACATCTACGAGTGGGTAGCCGCCGACGGAGCGAGAATCGCTCAGGCGCTCAACATCGACACCCCCGCGGGGGGGAGGGAGTAGGCACGAATGCCGGTTGCGATCATCACTGGAGCGGGAGGCCTGATCGGCTCCGAGGCCGTCGAGCACTTCATCGCCGAGGGCTTCGACGTGGTCGGCATCGAGAACGACATGCGGGCCAGCTTCTTCGGCCCCGAGTCCTCGACCTCGCACGTGACCGAGCGTCTGGTCTCCGAGCATTCGGAGTTCCGCTGGGAGAACGCCGACATCCGCGACGGCGCCGCGATCGAGCGGATCTTCGGCGAGCACGCCGGGCAGATCGAGCTGGTCATCCACACCGCCGCCCAGCCCTCCCACGATTGGGCCGCCAGCGACCCCCAGACCGACTTCGGGGTCAACGCCAACGGCACCCTCAACCTGCTCGAGGCGGCCCGCGCCCACTGCCCGACCGCGCCCTTCATCTTCTGCTCGACCAACAAGGTCTACGGCGACACGCCGAACCGGCTGCCGCTGGAAGACCTCGAGAAGCGGCTGGAGCTGCCCGAGTCCCACCCCTACTTCGGCGGCATCGATACCTCGATGTCGATCGACAACTGCACCCACTCGCTGTTCGGCGTCTCCAAGGCGGCCGCCGACCTGCTGGTCCAGGAGTACGGGCGCTACTTCGAGATGCCCACCGTCGCCTTCCGCGGCGGCTGCCTGACCGGGCCCCAGCACGCCGGCGCCAAGCTGCACGGCTTCCTCGCCTACCTGATGAAGTGCACCGTCACCGGCACGCCCTACACCGTCTTCGGCTACGAGGGCAAGCAGGTCCGCGACAACATCCACAGCGCGGATCTCATTGCCGCCTTCGACGCCTTCCGCAAGGCCCCGCGCGCCGCGGCGATCTACAACATCGGCGGCGGCCGCTTCTCCAACTGCTCGATGCTGGAGGCGATCGAGGTCTGCGAGCGCGTCTCCGGCCGTGAGCTGAGCTGGGAAATGGGCGAGGAGCCGCGGATCGGCGACCATCGCTGGTGGATCTCCGACCTGGCCCCGTTCGAAGCCGACTACCCGGACTGGAAGCTGCGCTACGGGGTCGAGGACATCCTCCGCGAGATGTATGAGCAGAACCTCGAGCGCTGGACGGCGACGCCGGCATGAAGCTCTCGGTGGTGATGCCGGCTCAGAACGAGGAAGGCTCGGTTGGGGGCACGGTCGAAGGCGTGGTCGCGGCGCTGGAGCGCGAGCAGATCGATTACGAGGTGATCGTCGTCAACGACGACAGCGAAGACGGCACCGAAGCAGTCGTCAACGCGATCAGCGACGCCAACCCGCGAGTGCGCTGCCATCGCTCCCACTACGAGCGCGGCTTCGGGATGGCGATCCGGGCCGGCCTCGACGTCTTCGAGGGTGACGCCGTGGCGATCGTGATGGCCGATGCCTCCGACGATCCCGAAGACCTCGTCCGCTACCACCGTATCCTCGAAGACGGCTGGGACTGCGCCTTCGGCTCCCGCTTCGTCCCGGGCGCCCGCGTGCACGACTACCCGCGCCTCAAGTACGCGATCAACCGTCTCGCCAACCAGTTCATCCGGATCCTCTTCCGCCACCGCTACAACGACACCACCAACGCCTTCAAGGCCTACCGGCGCGAGGTGATCGAAACCGTCCAGCCGCTGCTCTCCAAGCACTTCAACCTGACCGTGGAGATCCCGCTGAAGGCGATCGTCCGCGGCCACACCTACGAGGTGATCCCGACCTCCTGGACCAACCGCACCAGCGGTGTGCCGAAGCTGGCGATGAAGGAGATGGGCAGCCGCTACCTCTTCATCGTCCTCTACGTCTGGCTCGAGAGCACGCTCAGCCGGGGTGATTACCAGGTGCGTAAGGCGCAGCGTCAGGGCTCGGCCCCGGTCGGCTAGCTCTCGCCGGGGGTCCGCACCAGCACCCGCACCTGAGTCCCACCAGCGGCGCTGAGGTAACCCGGCTCGGTGTTCTCGGGGATCTCGGCGGTCGGGAAGGTGCGGCTCGGGCCGCGGAACAGGCGGAACAGGCGCGGCGTCATGTGATTGGCGGCGTAGGGGTTGTTGACGAGGGCGAGGCGGCTTTCCTCCCCGGCCGGTGGGATTTTGGGCTGCTTCACGTAGAGGGCGAAGTTGCAGCCAGCGAGGACGGCTTCCAGACCCTTCTGGCCTTCCGGCCCGATCGTGACATCGGCGAAGCCGAAGGGGTCGTTACGGGCGGCGGCAAGGAAGCCGAGCGTGTTGCTGTTGATCACGGCTTCGGACTCCAGCAGGCAGACCGAACGCGGCGTCGCGGCGCCACCTGGCTCGGTCCGGGCGACATCCTCGATGTAGCGGATCACCGGCGTCCCGAAGTCGGGTTCCGGTAGTCGCTCGTAGCCGATCGGCTGGCTGTCGAGCTGGACCACCGCCGCGTAGGAGTCGAGTTCGACCTTGGCTTGGTCGGGCATGAAGCCGGGGGTGACATCGGTGACATGGTCAAGCGTCTGGTACGCCAGGACGACGACGGCGATGGCGGCGAGAGCGATTTGGGCGCCGCGCCAGCGCACCGCGGCGATCGCTCCGGCGACGAGCACGGCGACGGCGGGCAGCGCCGGCGCCATCAGCCGCACGTCCTGATTGTGGGCGAGTGCGACTGAGAGGTAGGGAATCAGCGCCCAGGCGAGGAGGAAGGCGAGCTTCTGCAGTGGCTCCCAGTGCAGCGGTCGGGCCAGCAGTGCCCGTAGCTTCGCCGTGTCGAGTAGGACGGCGACGATGCCGATGAGGAGGATGACCCAGGAGAGGTTGGAGTTGATCACGCCGGTGGTGAACGAGGTGATGGCATGGAAGGTGAGCGGGTCGCTGGGGCCGGCGCCTTCGGAGAGCGGCCCGCTGGTGGTCGAGCGCACGTAGTCGAGCGTCGCCGAGAAGTTGGGCCCGTACCAGGCGAAGGCGACTAGGAGATAGACGATCGCCGCGCCGCCCAGGTTGACCGCGAGGCGTCGGGCGTCGAAGGACTTCACTCCGCCGCCGCGCCGAGCCGAGAGGGCCGAGGCGACGACGCCGGCCACCACGACCAGCAGCGGGCCGGCTACGAAGGCCGGGAAGGTGACCTTGGTCAGGGTGCCGAGACCCATCGTCAGCGCCATTCCCCACGTCATCCAGCGCCGCTGGAAGCCCTCGGACTTGAGCAGTAACAGCAGGGAGAGCGTCGCCAGCGTCACCAGCATGAAGTCCTGAAGGGCGTTGTGGAAGAGCCCCACCATCAGCGGCATCGTCGCCACCAGGACGATCGTCAGAAGCCGGGCGACCCAGCTGCGAAAGATGATCCAGGCGATCTCACCGGCGCAGAAGTAGAGCACTGGGGCGAGTGCCAGATTGAGCAGCAGAGCACTGCTGTTGGAGGCGCCGAAGACGGCAACAAAGGGCAGCATCAGGATCGTGAACAGTGGTCCGTGCGAGGTGTCGGCGCTGTTGATCGAGCGCAGCAGGTCGATCGGCCCGCCGCTGTGAAAAGCGTGCTGGTACTGCAGGGTGGTCGAGAGATAGTGGGACTGGTCCCAGGATGGGGCCGAGTTGTCGAGCAGGATCCAGACGCCGTTGGCGATCGCGGCGAGGATCGCCAAGGCGACCGCCACCTGCGTGCTCGAGGGGTCGCGCCAGGGAGAGCGGCGACTCACGGAAGGAAGATCGCGGCTTTGAGTCTGGCGGTGGTGTGGAGGCGGTAGCGCAGCATCACGGCCAGGGTCTTGCAGCCGTAGACGACGCTTTGTTTGATCGTGGTTGACGAAGCCTCCGGGAAGTACTTGGTCGCGACGGGAACCTCCTTGACCGGCATCTCGAACGCGACTGACTGGGCGATGATCTGGCTGTCGAAGACGAAATCATTGGAGTTGCGCAGGAATGGCACCGTTTCGAGGAACTTGCGACTGTAGGCGCGGTAGCCGGTGTGCAACTCGGAGTAATGGGTGCCGAGGATGTAGTTCTCGACCGTGGTCAGGAAGCGGTTGGCGACGATCTTGTACTTCGGCATCCCACCGGCGGTCGGTCCGCCCGGCTGCAGGAAGCGTGAGCCGAGGGTCATCTCCGCTTCGCCGTCGATGATCGGTTGCACCATCGCAGGCAGGATCTCCGGTTCGTATTGGCCATCTGGGTGGAGCATCACGACGACGTCGGCGCCCTCGCGCAGGGCCGCCATGTAACAGGTCTTCTGGTTACCGCCGTAGCCCACGTTGTGGGGATGGGCGATCACCTCGACGCCGAGCTCTTTAGCGACCGGGACCGTGTCGTCGCGTGAGTTATCGTCGACCAGGATCACTTTGGAGACAAGCCCGGGGGGGATCGAGGCCTGCGTCTCGGCGACGGTCAGGGCCGCGTTGTACGCGGGCATCACGACGATGATCTTGGGGCTCGTCTTCGCTGCCTGCTCGTCCTGCTCGGTGCCAGTACTCATCCGGTCTCAATCCTCCTTTTGTGCTTCGTTCAGAAGCTTTGCGATCGCGTCGGCGTACTTGGAAAGAGAGTGGCGATCCTCGACGAGGGCGCGTGCTCGGGCGGCGATCCTGTCATGGGTCTCGGGTGCCGTGCTCAGCACCTCGTCGAGGATCGTCGCCAGTCCGGAGACGTCGCGGGGCTCACAAAGCCACCCGTTCTCGCCATGCTCGATCAGCTCCGGCAGGCCAAACACCGAGGTCGCGAGAACCGGGGTTTCCCAGGCCATCGCCTCGAGCACCGTCCGCGGCAGCGACTCGACGTCCGAGGCGCAGACGAGCAGGTCGGCCATGCCGTACCAGGGGTCGACGTCCGGGGTGATCGGGATCAGACGCATCTGGTCGCCGTGGGGCGAGGACTCGATGCACTCTTCGAGCAGAACCGAGTTCGGATCGCGTTTGCGGCCGCCGACGAAGACGAGGTGAGCGTCAGGATGGCGGCCCGCGATCAGCTCGAATGCCTGTGCCAGCGGCACCTGGGCCTTACGGGGCTCGATGGTGCCGACGCAGAGGACGAGCCGGGCGTCCGCCGGCACCCCGGCTCGTTTCCGCTCCAGAGCCGCGTCGAAGCTCGAGCGCTTGGCGTCGATCGGGGCCATGTCGAGTCCGTAGGGAAGGGTCAGACAGCGAGAGTCGTCGATCAGCGGCTCGAAGATCCGCTGCGTGGCTTCCGCCTCGAAAACGGCGAAGCGGGCTTCCGCCAGCGCTGACTCGGCGCGCTCGCGGACGTCGCGGTCGAAGCCGGCCCAGAGGATCGCCGGCTCGAAGCTCTCGTGGATCGCCCAGACGACGGGGATCCCGAGGCGGCCGGCGACCTCGGCGCCCGGGAAGGACAGGGCCGTGGCGGTGTTGACGAAGGCCAATTCGAACCCGTGCGGCTCCGCCCACACCGTCAGCTCGTCGACTCGCCCCAGGTGAGAGGCGAGATCGTCGATCGGCAGCATGCTGGTGATGTGGACTGGAATTCCCATCTCCTCCAGCTCCTCCCGCAGGGATCCGTCCATGGCGCTGACAACGGTCAGGTCGAAGCCGCCACGTTCGCGCAGGCCGCGCAGCAGATCCATCAGGTAGAGCTGGGCCCCACCGAGGTTGAGCTGGTGGGTGAAGACCACGGTTCGGACGCCGTCGCCCTTGCGGACGGAGGTAACCGGCACCGGCGCTGGCAGGGAGTCGACCTGTGTGACCGCCTTGGTGGTGGCGAAGCTAACCGAGACAGGCTCCAGTTCGTGGCTCTGGCCCGCAGTGCCAGTGGCGACGACGCGCACGGTTCCCCGCTCGCCCGCATGTTCCTCTAGAAGGCGGCCAAGATCGGCGGTGAGCTCGAAGCCCGAGGTGGCGCCGTGCGACATCTCTTTGGTTTCCTCGATGTCCACCCGCGGCTGGGCGAGCCGGGCGCGGCCCAGGAAGCGGTCGTCCAGCCAGACCTCGACTCTGGCGGTCGGACCGACTTTGAAAGCGGCCCAGCCGCTGACCACGAACAGCTCGCCGCTGAGTTTCGCGTTCGGTGGCGGGTGGTCGATCATCCCCATCGCCTCCTCCTCCGGCGGTTCCGGGGCGAGGAAGGTCATGCTCGGCTGGGCCTCGGGCGCCCAGAGCCGTCGCATCGCCCGCAGGCGCCAGCGGATCCCGTTCGCCCGTTCGTCGAAGCTGGTCATGCGGGATCCGGCACCGCGGTCGTCAGCCACCTGTGGGTCCGCTCCACACCAACGGCCAGCGGCGTGATCTCGAGCCCGACGGTCTCGTGCAGGCGGGTCGTGTCGAGCACGATCTGGTGGACGTCGAAGCCGCGCTCCTCGTGTTGGACGATCTGCGCGGCCCGCCCGACCTCTGCCTCGACCAGGCCCAGCACCTCTAGCAGCGAGGTGCCTTCGCCGCTGCCGACGTTGATAACGGCCGGCCCTCCGGGATGAGACATCAGCGCGATCATCGCCCGGGCGACGTCGCCGACGTAGATGTAGTCGCGAATCGTGGTGCCGCCTCCGTAGAGGTGGATCGGCTCGCCGCGGGAGATCCGGTGCAGGAAGGTGACGATCGCGCCCTGGCCGCGGTCAGGCCACTGCTGCTCCCCGTAAACGGTCGAGCAGCGCAGGATGCGGGTGTCGAGGCCGTCCTCGCGGCGGGCTCGCTCGATCTCCCGCTCGCAGGCGAGATGCAGCTCCCCGTAGGAGGAGACGGGCGCGGTCGGGTCATCCTCTTTTGCCGGCAGGTGGGCCGGATCGCCGTACACGGTGCCACCCGAAGACAGGTAGGTGAGGGTGGCCTCCGGATGCATGCGCAGCGCGTCGATAACCGCCCGAACCGGCTTCAGGGTCAGCTCGCGGTCGCGCTCCGGGTCCTCCTCGGAGGCCGAGGGCAGCAGGCCTCCGGCGCAGAACGCGATGTGGTCGACTCCCCCGAGTAGAGCCTCGACCGTGGCCACGTCGGCAGCGTCGCCGAGATGGACGTTGGCCTCGCCGACCGCCGCGACAACTTCGTCGGATGGCCGCGAGCGCGTCAGCACGACCGGCGGTTTGTCACCGCTGGCGATTTGAGTCGCGACGTTGGAGCCGATGAAACCGCACCCGATTACCAGTGTGCGGCGCCCTTGCCGGCCCCCGGTCGCGCCCGAAAGGGGAGGCGCAGCCAACACCGACCTCACAATAGCGATGCTCTAGGCGCGACCGATTACTAGGAACTGCTTGCCGAGCAGGCGCCAGGCGGCCGGCGTCTTCAGGTACATGCGGGTCAGCTGCGGCGAGGGGGGGAGGATGCCGCGGAACGAGTAGGGCAGGTAGCGGGGGATGACGCGCTCGAGCTCGAAGCCGGCCGCGTAGAGATGCTCTTCGATCGCCACGTGGGTCAGCGCCACGTAGTGATCGGCGCAGTCCCAGTACTCATCGGAGCAGTAGCGGTAGTTCGGGCCCATGATCGCGATCCGCCCACCCTTCTCCATCGCCCCGTGCATCTTTTCGAGGAAGGCGGCGATCGCCTCCTGGTCGTAGAGGTGCTCGAGGAAGTTGGAGACGTAGACGCCGTCGAAGTGTTTCTCGGGCAGCTCCGCGTCCATGATCATCGCCGTGATCACTTTCGTGTCCGGCTTGTGCGCGGCCTGCTCGTAGCTGACCGCGTCGACCGCCCAGGTCTCTTTGGCCGGGACGGCGCCGATGAACTCGCCACGGCCAGCGGCCGGGTCGAGCACCTTCTGTGGCTTCCCCATCAGGCCATGGACATGCGGCCCGATTTCCTTCCAGACCGCGATCCTCCCGTCCTGGTCGATGTCGCGGAAGCGGAAGCTGTAGAGGCGCTCGTAGTTCACTGTGCCAGTAGTCCTTTCGGCGGCCGGCGCCGGAGTCGGGGCCGCCGGCGCACTGCCCAGCTGAGCGGCGAGGTCAGCCGCGGCGCCTCCAAGCGCAGGTTCGGGTTCGAGTAGGGGTCGACGGCGGTGAACGGTAGCCATTTGGCCCGGAACAGCTCCTTCTCCCCGTCTTCGACGTCGGAGGAGCGGCTCGAGGACTCGAAGTGATGCATGGTCAGGTCGGGGTCGTAGACGACCCGCTTACCGAGGCCGCGCAGCTTCAGGCAGTAGTCGACGTCGTTGTAGTTGATCGGGAAGGTCGTCGAGAGGCCTCCGACCTCGTCGAAGAGCGAGCGCCGGGTCATCAGGCAGGCGCCGGTGACGGCGAGGCAGTTGCGAGCGATCCGAACGCTGTTGCCGTAGCCGGCGTAGTCGCCGGCGAAGCCGTAGTGGGGGTGGCCGGGGAGGCCGCTCTCGAAGCCGATGCCGACATGCTGGAGCCGACCGTCCTCCAGCAGCAGCTTGCCCCCGACGGCGCCGACCTCGGGGATCTCGGAGTACATGACCATGCGCTCGATCCAGTCCGGAGTCGAGACCTCGATGTCGTCGTTGAGCAGCAGCACGTGCTCTCCCGCGCTGCGGACGGCACCGGCGTTGACCTTGGCCGAGAAGTTGAAGGGGCGATCGAAATCGACCAGGCGCAGACGGTCGCCGGCGATCTCGCGCAGCTCGGCGAGCACAGCCGGGTCGGCCGAGGTGTCGACCACGCAGACGATCTCGTAGTTCCCGTAGGTGGAGCGGTCGACGATGCTGCGGACGCAGTGGTTGACCAGCACCACCGGCTCGTAACGGATCTCCCGCACCTGGCCGCCGGTGGGAATGACGATGCTGACCAGGGGCTCCTCCCGCAGCTCCGGCCGCAGGTGGTAGACGCCGGCGTCGGCGGCGTCGCGCTCGGCCCGGGCGGGGATGCCGAGCCGGTCGCACTGGGCCTGGATGGCGCGCTTGCCCGCTTCGAAGGCGTATGGCTTCGCCGCCTCGCCGCCCCCGGCGGCCGAGGTCTCCAGCATCCGCCAGTGGTAGAGGACACGGGAGACGTGGAGCACGGACCGGGCATGCTCGGTCGCCCGCAGGACCAGGTCCCAATCCTGGGATCCCTCGAACTCGGGGTCGAAGCCACCGACCTGTTCGACGAGCGAGCGGCGGAAGACGCTGAGGTGACAGCTGTACATCTGGGTCCGCATTCGCTCCGGCGACCAGTCGGGCTTGAAGAAGGGACCGGAGTGACGGCCCTGACGGTCGATCTTGTCCTCGTCGGTGTAGACGTAGTCGCCTTCGGGATCGGCGAGCAGCGCCTCGTGGACGTGGGCGAGGGCGTCGGGGTGGAGCTCGTCGTCGTGGTCGAGCAGGGCGAGGAACTCGCCGCGGGCCATCGCCAGGGCATCGTTGGAGGCGGCGACGATGCCGCCGTTCTCCTCCCTCCTCAGCAGCCGGATCCGTGGGTCCTCGCGCTCGGCCCGCTCCAGCATCGCGACCACGTGCGGTTGCGGCGAGCGGTCGTCGACGAGACAGAGCTCCCAGTCGCGGAAGGTCTGCGCCCGCACCGACTCCAACATCGCCCAGAGCACGTCGGCCGGGGTGTCGTAGACCGGCGTGATGACCGAGAAACGGGGCTCAGTCACCCGCCTGCCCCCGCCGGCCACGGAGCCTGCGAAGGGCGGCGCCGCCGAGGCGCATCGCGCCCGGGACGCGGGAGACCCGCGCCATCAGGCCGAGCAGGTGCCTGGACTGCGTTTCCAACTGGAGTTGACGGCCCAGGGCCGTGCCCAGTTCCGCGTCCTTGCTGATCAGCAGATCGCGCAGCCGCAGGATCTCCTCGTTGGCGCGATCGAGCTCCTCCTGCGGGTTCGACCGGCCCTCGACCGGCGTGGTTTGGTCAGGCATTGGCGGCGAGTCTACCCGCCCGCCGCTGGCCGAATCCGGCATGGGGGAGGAGCCCGAGCGTGTGGCAACCTACGGCCGATGTCGGGGGACCTCCTGCTCAGCTTGGCGATCCATCTTGCCCTCACCGGACTGCCGATGGTGGCAGCGGCGCTGCTCTGCGCCCGCCTCGGAGTGACCCGGGTGCCGGTGCTGCTGGCGATCTCGCTGGCGGCCGGCGCGGCCCTGGCGATGCTCGCCTTCTGGGCCTACTTCCTCAACCGCGAGGCCGGGGAATCCTGCTCCTACTTCATCCTCTTCAGCTCGGTTGCGGCGATCGGCGGGTCGCTCTACGGTGGCCGGATCGAAGCCGGGTTGCTGCGGCGCCTGGCCACCCCGTTCGCCCTTTGGGCACTGGGATCGGTCTTCCTGGTCTTCCTCGGCTTTCTCCACGGTGGTAGCGACCAGCCGTTGGCGATGGCGTCGACCCGGTTCTCCTCGCCACTCCCCTCCGACAGTCAGATCCCCCTCTTCTTCACCGAATGGTTCTTCAACAACGGCCACCACGGCACGCCGCCGATCTTCCCCGGCGAATGGCTGGCCAGCGACCGGCCGCCGCTGCAGATCGGCTACGCGCTCGCGCAGCGGCCCTTCGGCTGGGATCGCGCCGGGCTCGACTACCAGGTGCTGGGTGTCGTCCTCCAGCAGCTCTGGATCGTCGGCCTCTGGGCGCTGCTGGTCGCCGCGCGACTGGGGCGGACGACCCGGGGACTGGCCGTCATCACCGTTCTCGTCAGCGACGTCGCCATCGTCAACGGGTTCTACGTCTGGCCGAAGCTGCTGCCGGCGGCATTGGTGCTCGCCGCCGCGGCTCTCGTGGTGACGCCGCTCTGGGCGGAGCTACGCCGAAAGCTCCTGGCGGCGGTGTTGATCGCGGCCCTGCTGGCGCTGGCGATGCTCGCCCACGGCTCGACCATCTTCGGCGTCATCCCGCTGGCGTTGATCGCGGCCTATCGCGGTCTGCCGAGCTGGCGCTGGGTGGGCGTCGCGTTGCTGACCGGAATCGTCTTGATGGCGCCTTGGTCGACCTACCAGAAGCACGGCGACCCGCCCGGGGACCGGCTGACCAAGTGGATGCTGGCGGGGGTGGTCGAAATCGACGGCCGCAGCACCTCGGAAGCGATCTTCGACAGCTACGGCGAAGCCGGAATCGGCGGCACGATCCACAACAAGGCGGAGAACTTCGTAACCATGGCGGGCAGCGGCCCGGCCTTCGAATTCGGCGAGAACGCGGTCGACGAACTCAGCTCCGGCGACGTCGGTGGAGCAGTGCGCGAAGTCCGGTTCGCCTTCTTCTTCTACCTGCTGCCCTCGCTCGGCCTGCTCCTGTTCGCGCCCTTGGCGATGGTCGCCGCTCGCGGTCGGGGCCGGCTGCGGCGGATCGACTGGAGCTTCTCGCTTACCTGCTTCGCGATCGTCCTCGTCGGCTGTCTCTTCTGGGGGCTGCTCCTGTTCGGGAACTTCCCGGCGAGGCCGGCGATCCACGTCGGCAGCTTGGCCCTGCCGATCCTCGCCCTCTGCGGGGCGGTGGCCGGGTTGCGGGCGGTGTTCCCTCGTGGGGCAGTCTATTTCGTCGCCTTTGCCGCGCTGACGATGCTCGCCCTCTACGTGCCGGTGCTCTCACCACTGCCGGGCAGCTCCTTCTCGATCTGGGCGGCGCTGCTGGCCTTGATCGGCCTCGGCGGGTTCGGCGCCGTCGCCTTTCTCGCCCCCGACTCCGAGCCGGAGCCACCGATCCCGGCTCCGGCGGCGTGAGCGACGCCGGGGACTAGACTCGCGCGCCGATCATGGCGGCGCCGCCATGATCGACAGAGATATGGAATCGGTGAACAGAGACAGCGCGGTGGGCGGCGGTCGGAGGACTCCGGGCGGCGGCTGGTTGGTGGAGAACGCGGCGGTCGTCGTGCTCGGCCTAGTGCTGCTCGCGGCGGCGGCGGTGCTGCTCTGGATGACCTCCGGCCTCACCTACTACCAGGACACCTGGGCCTTCCTCATGCATCGACGCGGGTTCACCGCCGACGCCTTCCTGGAACCGCACAACGAGCACATCGTCCTGATCCCGGTCGCGATCGTGAAGCTGCTGCTGGCGATCTTCGGGATGACCTCGGCGCTGCCGGAATTCGTCGTCCTGATCGGCCTGCTCTCGGCCACCGCGATCCTCGTCTTTGTCTACGTACGGCGGCGCCTCGGTCCCTGGCCGGCGGTGATCGCCGCGACGCTGCTGCTCTTCCTCGGCCCCGCCTGGCAGGTCCTGCTCTGGCCCTTCGAGACCGGTTTCGTCGGCGCGATGATGGCCGGGATCGCGATGCTGCTGATGTTGGAGCGCGAAGACCGGCACGGCGACCTCTACGCCTGCGGGCTGCTGATCGTCTCGCTCGGCTTCTCCACCCTTGGCCTCTCCTTCGCCCTTGCCGCCTTCGTCGACGTGCTGCTGGGCCGCCGCGACCGCGGCCTGCGCCGCGCCTTCGTCTTCGTCGTGCCGCTGGCGCTGTTCGCGCTTTGGTACCTGGGCTGGGGGCACACCGCCGAAAGCCACCTGACGCTGCGCAACATCCTCGAGTCGCCGCGCTACCTGCTCGACGGCCTCGCCTCCTCGCTCGACTCGGTCCTCGGCCTCAGCACGATCGACGTCGGCGGCAGCGGCCAGCCCGACTGGGGCCGGCCGCTGCTGGTCGCGGCGGTCGTGCTGGTCGGCTACGGGCAGTACCGCCGGCCGGGCTTCTCGCCCAGGCTCTGGCCGATCGCGGCGGCGACGGCGAGCTTCTGGCTGCTGGCGGGGTTCAACTACATCCCCGGCCGCGAGGCCGTCGCCAGCCGCTACACCTACGCCGGCTCGGTCTTCCTGCTGCTGCTGGCGGCGGACCTGTTGCGCGGGGTCCGCTTCGGTCGCGCGGCGCTCTGGGTCGGCGGTGCGGTCGCCGCCGTCGCGGTCACCGTCAACCTGATCCCACTCGACGATGGACGCGATCAGCTGCGCGCCCAGACGGTCTTCACCCGCTCCGACCTGGCGGCAATGAACATCGCCGAACGCCAGATCGACCTGTCCTTCTCCCTCACCCCCGACATCGCCGGCACTCCCTCGCTGATCGACGTCGATGCCGCCGAGTACTTCGACGCCAAGCGGCAGTACGGCTCCCCCGCTTATACGCCGAAGGAGCTGGCGGGCGCGGATGAGGTCGGGCGGCGTCAGGCGGACATAGTGCTGGCGCGGGCGCTCGGGATCGCCGCCGTACTTCGGCCCGACTCCTTGCTTCCCGTCGGACCTGGGTGCGTCACGATCGCCGCCGGTGATGGCGCGACGCGGGAGCTGCGCCTTGCCCCAGGCCTGACCCGTATTGGGCTCAAGCCCGGCCCCGATGGCTCGTTCAGCCTGCGTCGCTTCGCGGTCGGCGAATACCCGGTCGCGACCGCCGCCTCCCCTGGCGGCTCGGTGACCCTGTTGCGGATTCCGCGCGACCGGGTCGCGCGACCCTGGCACCTGCAGGTCAGCGCTTCGCAGCCCGCGGTCGTCTGCCGCTAGCCGCGGCTGTGGGAGGGCGCTTGAGGTGTTGTACTTGTCGTGTCAGATCTGTTCCTCTACTCCGGGGTGGGTGCGGTGACGCACTCGAGACTGCTCGGCCCGTCACCCGATCGACGCCTAAAGCAGCACGCGCGCCCACGAGACCTCTATTAGACCAGGGCGCTCCGGGAATGGGGTTCGCGATCTAGATGAGGGAAAGACATGGGGCGGGCAGTTGCCCGCCCCATGTCGAAAAGCTAAATCAATCCGGCTGCCGTCTCGTCTTATGGACTCTGCCAATACGAATGGGTCACGGTGTTCGTGCGGCCCATCCCTACGACATCGATACGGCCTTTTTCCTTGGACACCGCACCGACGCCTGAATACACCGGACCGCCGACCCGCTCCCATTCGGTCCATCCTTGACCTTGAATGAATCTTTTGTGCCAGAGAGCATTTTCTACTCCGCGGCCAACTACATCAAGGCGGCCCGGTTCCGGGGAAGCGATATCCGGATCAGAGAGCAGATTCCCGCCCAGATTGTCAGTGTGCCATTCCGTGCCAACCCACCACCAGTGAGCGACCGAATTGTTCGCTGCCAGCGCAACGACATCTATTCTGTTATTGCCCCATGAAACGGCCCCGGGACCAGAGTTCAGATCGCCGCCGAGGTATTCCCAGACGGACCATGCCAGACCATTCCAGAATCGATGCCAGAGTGAATGTTCCGTTCCTCTGGCAAAAATATCGAGACGATTTGATCCCCAGGAGGAAATATCGGGATCAGACGAAAACGTACCGCCCAGGTTGTCGGTGTACCACGTAGGTTCACCTTGATTCCACCAGTGGGCCATGCTGTTGTTTGCCGCTAGCGCCGTGACATCAATTCTGTTTGGCCCCCATGCCACAGCGCCTGGTCCAGAATTTAGGGCGCCACCGAGATATTCCCAGGCCGCCCAACCAGATCCATCCCAAGTGCGGTGGTAGAGCGCATTATTTGCGCCCCGAGTGAAGACGTCCAGACGATTGGGCCCCCAGCTCGATATATCAGGGCTCGACGTCGACGCACCAGCAAGGTTGTCGCTGTACCAATTGGCCGCAACAGGCCAAAACTGCACGCCAGTCTGTTCAAGGAATGCCCACCACGAACGGCGGAAGCCTCCATTTTGATCGCGCAGACCAGACCGGTACTGCCACGATTCAACTCCAATATCTCGATAGTTGTACCAAAGGATTGACTGGAGATTGAGTGCAGTGGCTTCAGTCTTGAGCCAATTGAACGATTCGGTCAGCAGCGTAGCCTGTTCGGCTTCGGAGACCGCGTAGCTGCCGCCTACTGGCCAGCCAAACTCAGTAATCCATATCGACTTTCCGCTGCCGCCACCAGAAAGACCATTCAGATAGGTGCGGGCACCTTTCACCGCTTCTTTCAGCGCCTGCATTCTGCTTTTCCCTGGAAATTTGCTGGTATCTAGCTCGTATGGATGAAATGAGAGTCCGGTGAAGGCAGTTTTGACGCCCGGGACTTCCCACGCCGTTTTCAAGTACGCCTGGTAGCCGGTCCCGCCGCTCCAGGCAAGGAGCCCTCCAAAAAGGACGCCCGTTTTTTGCCCGCTCTGTGCTTCAGAAGCACTCTGAATGGCCGGGCCGGCCCAGGCTAGGAATTCGCCATAGGTGACCGCTGAAATCGCTCCAAAAGATTCGTTATTAGGCTCATTTCCCAACTCCCAGACGACGGCCGGTCGCGCTGGAATCCCAGGATGACTCGACCAATAGCTGCCGTTATAGCCGTACTTCTGCACGGCTTTCTGGAGCCAGTTTTTCCAGCCTTCTTTTTCTTCCGCGCTAGGCAGGCCAGTGGCTCCATTAAGACGGCCCCCGATCTGCGGCAAAATGGTCACCCCGTTTTCGGCTGCATGACCGAAGACTGAGTCGTAATAATTCCAGTCACTCCCATTTCCGGAATGTTCTGGATTAACAGCCATTCTGAACAGCTGCGCTCCTGACTTCCCGACAGCTTCCATTTCGGCGGAAGCGGAGGTCTGGTCATACCCTCCGGTCCACTGCACTCCGAGGTAAAAGGCTGAGGCTGAAGATGCAGCTGCGATAAAGAAAAGAGCGCTCGCAAAAATCGTCCCTAGCAATAGGAAAAGGTGCCGCCGAAATCGGGCTATTCGTGCCAGCTCCTGTATCTCGCAAATTGATGCCCCTCGCTCTGTCACTTACGCCCCCCATCACATTGATTGAACATTCGAAACCAAGAATGTCATTGATTGGCACGATGATGCGTGCCCAATGCGTGAGAAGCAAATATTCGAATTGACAAGGGCCAATTCATCGACGACAGCTGCTAAAGCTCCTCGGCGATCCGCGGCGCGTCGCGGTTGAAGATCCAGGCCCCGAAGGCGCAGACGGCGACGAACAGGGCCGCCGCCGGCAGCAGGTAGACGGCGCCGCCCGCGATTGACGCGGCCGAGGCCTGGTCCGGGTTGATCACCCAGCGCTGGATTTCGTTGATGATCGGCGCCAGCGGGTTGATCAGCATCAGCCGCTCCAGCGTCTGGTTGTGGAGGATCGTCAGCGGATAGAGGATCGGCGTCATGTAGAAGAGCACCTGGGCGAGTACGGCCCAGATGATCGCGACGTCGCGGAAGCGCACGAACAGGACCGAGAGCATCATGCTCGTCGCCGCCGTGAGGATCGCGATCAGGCCCAGCGCGAAGGGGAAGAGCAGCCAGGTCCAGGTCGGGTCGACGCCCCAGGCGAGGATGAAGATGAAGACGATGACCAAGTTCAGCAGCAGGTTGAAGAGCGAGGTCAGGACCGTCGCCAGCGGGATCACCAGGCGCGGGAACTGGGTCTTGCGGACGACACCCTCCTGCGCGACCACCGAGGTGACCGAGTTCTGCGTCCCTTCCTGGAAGAAGGAGAAGAGGACGATGCCGAGCAGCAGCAGCACCGGGTAGTTCGGCGTGTCGGTGCCGATGCGGACGACCTTGGTGAAGACGAACAGCAGCACCGCGAACAGCAGCAGCGGCCGCACCAGCGACCAGAGGTAGCCGAGCACGGTGCCGAAGTAGGTGCGCTTGAACTCGGTCACCCCCATCAGCCAGAGCAGGTCGAAGAAGCGACGGCGGCCGCCACCGAGTGCCGAGGGGCCGCTCACCTCGCGCAGCTCGTTCACCTCCGGCATCGCGCTCATCGGCTCTCCGGCGGGTCGAGCACGGCCTTGATCTGGTGCGGCAGCGCGACCACCCCGCGGGCGGCCTGACCGCCGTAGACGAGGAAGTCGAGGGCGTTGTGGGTGTAGAGGCTGACGTCTTCGCCGCCGGCCTGGTGGCGCTGCACCCCGCAGTGGATGAAGTAGCGCCCGGGCGCGAGCGGGTTCTCCAGCGTCGTGTCGATTCGGACCCGCTGGCCGGACCGCAGCCGGTCGCTGCCGTCCTCGCCCTCGATCGGGGTGCCGAACTGGAACATCCCCAGGCCCTCGGAGTTGGCAAGGATGAAGCCGACCCCGAGCGCGGAGACCTCGCGGGCGACCTCGATTTCGACGTGGATGTTGATCGGCGTGCCCTGCTCGACGCTGGTCGCCCGCGCGCCGGCCCCGTCCTCCATCCAGGCGTCGAGCAGGCGTACGCCGTCGCCGCTGCTCTTGGGAGTGACTCCCGCGCTCGCCGCGCCTTCCTCGAAGTTGAGCCGCAGGTACTGCTTGGCGATCTCTTCCGGCTCGCCCAGCGCCTGAATCTTGCCGTCGCTGATCAGCATCGCCCGGTGGCAGTAGGCCTCGACCGTCGCCATCTCGTGCGTGACCAGGACGATCGTCCTGCCTTCCTCTTTCATGCGGCGGAAGGCGTCTGCGCATTTCTGCTGGAAGGAGGCGTCGCCGACCGCGAGGACCTCATCGATCAACAGCACGTCGGCGTCGGCCTGGAGCATCGTCGCGAAAGCCAGGCGGACCAGCATCCCCGATGAGTAGTTCTTCAGTTTGAGGTCGACGAATTCCTCGAGTTCGGCGAACTCGAGCACGGGGTCGAGGCGGTTTCCGGCCTCGCCCGGAGTCAGCCCCATCATCACGCCGTTGAGGACGACGTTCTCGCGCGCGGTCAGCTCGACGTTGAAGCCGACGCCGAGCTCGATGAACGGCGCCAGTCTCCCCGCCATGCGGATCTTCCCCGCGTCAGCCCGGTAGATGCTGGCGAGCAGCTTCAGCAGCGTGCTCTTGCCGGAGCCGTTGCGGCCGACGATCCCGAAGAACTCGCCCTGGCGGATCTCGAAGGAGATGTCGTCGAGCGCCTGCAGCTCGCGGTACTCGCGCCCGGAGAACATCCGCACGGTCCGCTCCTTCAGAGAGTCGATGCGGTGGGTGGGGATGCGGAAGGCCTTGCTCAGGCCTTCGACCTGGATCGCCAGGGGTGTGGTGGCGTCCGGTACCCGCGAGTGCTGGGAGAGGGACCTGGCTATGTGATTGTCGACGGGCATCGAAGTGCTCGTGGCGGCGGAGGCGTCAGCCACGCCGCTGCCTGACGGCGCGCGCCTCGCGCTTCAGTCGGGCCACGATCCTGGCCCCGATGCCGGGCGGTGGCGCCGCGGCGGGGTCCGGGGCGGGGGGTGGTAGGGCACCCCGCTTGCGCAGCACGACGACGAACTCGATTGCCTGCTGGGCCGAGGCTTCGATATCGAAAGCGTCGCCGAACCGCTCGCGGCAGTCGAGAACCAGCCGCAGGAACTCGGCCTGGGTCCAGACATGCATGTGAATCGAGTAGGCGGCGGCTTCCAGCTCCCGCGCCCGCGCCATCGTTTCCTCCTCGGTCTCGCGGCCGTCGATGATGACCAGGCGGGTCCATTGCTCGTAGTGTTCGGCTCGCGAGCGCTCCGGGCCCCGCTCGTAGTCGGCGACCATGTGCTCCAGCGGCGTCACCGGCCGGCGAAAGTCGAAGGTGAAGCGCTTGTCCGGCACCGCGTAGAAGAGGATCCCGCCCGGCCTCAGTTTGCCGAGGTGGGTCTCGATCGTCCGGATCGGGTTCTCGCAGTGCTCGAGGAAGTGGTTGGCGACGATGAAGTCCTGCGACTCCTCGGCGATCGTCAGCAGCTTCTCACCGTCGTCGACGACATCGACGGGGGTCAGGTTCCAGTCGGTCAGCTCCGGATACTCGCGCCGCAGATCGTCGACCTGCATGCGGTCGACGTAGCGCGGTTTCGCCTGTGGCGGCATCGCCAGGGGCTGGTGCAGTGGGCCGATCTCCAGTCCTTCGCCGAACAGGAAGCGGGCCGCCAGCTCGCGGCGGGCGTCGAAGTAGACCGGAGGCGCCTCGGCCGGCTCAGCCAGCCGCGGCTCCTCCTGGCTGCGGAGCTCGCTCATCGCCCCAGAGGCTACCCTGCCGCCCCCTCGTTTTGCCGGGCCGGCAGCTGTCAGGCTTCCGCGGCATGGGCACCCTCCGATCCGTCGCCGTCGTGATCCCCAGCTGGAACTCGCTGGAACTGTTGCCGCGCTGCCTGGGCTCACTGCCCGGGCAGGGGGTGGAGGTCGAGCTGCTGGTAGTCGACAACGGCTCGACCGACGGCTCGGTCGCCTACCTGGAGCGGGAGGGGGTACCGCACGTGTTGCTGCCCGAGAACATCGGCTTCGCGGCGGCGCTGAACCTCGGCGCCGGTCGCGTCACGGCCGGGACGATCTTCGCCCTCAACGCCGACACCGAGCTCGAGCCCGGCTGCATCGGCCTGTTGCTCGACGCACTCGAAGCCGATCTGGCGCTCGGTGGCGTGCAGCCGCGCATCCTCCAGCTCGAGGGCGACGCGGAGGCGCCTGGCGACCCCGCCGCCGCCCGCCTCTACAGCGCCGGCCAGGCCCTGACCGCCGACGGCCGCGCCTTCGAGGCCGGGGCGGGGGAGGCGCAGCCGGCGCGTCTGCCGCAGGTCCACGAGATCTTCGGCGTCTGCGGCGCCGCCTGCCTGCTGCGCCGCGAGCTGTTCACCGAGCTCGGCGGCTACGACGAGAGCTACTTCGCCTTCTACGAGGACGTCGACCTCAACGTGCGGGCGCGGATCGCCGGCTGGCGCTTCGCCTACGTGCCCGAGGCCGCGGTCTGGCACGTCGGCAACGCCTCCTGGGAGGCGGGTTTCTCTCGGCCAGGGGCGGAGAACGCGCGGCTGGTCGCCCGCAACCGGCTCGCCACCCAGGTCAAGTTCATGCCGCTCGCCTCGGTCCCCCGGATCGCCGCGGTCGAGGTCGGGGCGCTGGCCCGCGCCGCCGCCCAGCGCCGCCTGCGGGCAACCCTCGGCGGCAAGCTCGCCGCCCTGGGCCGGCTCCCGCGCCTGCTGCGCGAGCGCCGCCGCCTGCGCCGCGAAGGCGACCCCGCCCGCGCCCGGCGCTGGCTCGGCGCGTAAGTGGGAGTCCGCCTCGTCCTAGTCGCGCCGGTTTCGCCTCCACCTGAGCGCTTCTTGCGCTGAGATGTCGAGCAGCGTGCCTCGGTCGATATCCCGGCGGTCGTCCGAGCCTCCCTCCCGCCAGCCCCGCACCCGCCCCCGCAGCCCGGCCGCGGTCCGGTCCCTCAGCAGCTGCCCGGCGCAGATCGCACCCTCGGTCGCCAGCACCCGAACGGCGTCGCGCGGTCGCGACATCACCCCGTAGCGCCGCAGCATGTAGCCGCGGCTCCAGCCGGTGCGCTCGTACTTGGCGGCGCTGGCGGCGCCGAGGCCGGCCGAGTAGGCGTGCAGCGCGGTCGCCCCGGGCGCGAGCCGGCAGCGAGCCCCACCTGCCGCCATCCGCAGCGCCAGGTCGAGGTCCTCGTAGTAGAGGAAGATGCGCTCGTCGAAGCCGCCGACCGCCTCGAAGGCGCCGCGGTCGTAGAGGGCGGCGCCGCCGGTCGGGCCGAGCGGATCGGCCGCCGCGGCCGCCGCCGCGCGCGGCTCGCCGTGCAGGTAGTCGAAGCCCATCAGGGTGCGGTCGGCGACCACCCCGGCGGAGTCGATCAACTCCGGCGCCCGTTCCTGCAGCAGCACCCCCGCCACCGCCTGCACGCCCTCGGCGGCGGCGTCGAGCAGGGCCTCGACGAAGCGCGGCTCGCACTCGACGTCGCTGTTGAGGAAGATCAGCGGGTCGGCCCGGTGCTCGCCCACGGCGTGGTTGAGGGCCGGCCCGAAGCCGAGGTTGCGCCCCAGCGCCAGCACCGTCACCTCCGGGTGCTCCTCTCGCAGCAGCTCCAGCGAGCCGTCGCCGGAGCCGTTGTCGACGACGACCACGTCGATCTCCCGGCTCTGCTCGCGCAGGCTGCGCAGGGCCCGGCCGATGTGATCGGCGCCGTTGTAGTTGGGGATGTAGACGGCCGGACGGCCCGGGACGCTCATCGCCCCACCCTCTGGGCGAAGAACCCGACCTGGATCCGCCGTGAGCCGCCGCCCTCGATCTGGACCGAGAACTCGCGTGCGTCGGGGGCGAGCTGGAATGGCCGGGGAAAGTCGACGGCGGGCGCGGCGCGCATGATCAGGCCATCTTCGGCGGTCGCCGCGACCAGTCGCCAGCTGCGCTCGCCGTCGAAGGTCACGGTCCGGTCGCGGGCCCGGTAGGCGAGCGAGCGCAGCCTTTCCCAGCCGTCGACACCGAGGCCGTGGATGCGGGCGAAGACGATGTCCCGTGGTCGCGGCGGCGCCGGCACGGCGATCTCTTCGCCGCTGTTCGCCTCGACCCGCCCGAGCGGCCGCACCGGGCCGCAGCGATCGCCGCCGCGGCCGAGCACCTGCCAGCGCCCGGTCGTGCGCAGCGCCCGGTAATCGCAGAGCATCGCCAGCTTCGCCGCCGGCGGGCTCCAGCCCGGGTAGCGGTCGTCGACCGCTTCCTCGCCGCTCGCCGAGCCGTTGGAGCCGGTGTTCTGGCGCAGGATCGTCGCCGGCCCGGTGCCGTCGCCCAGCGCCTCGGCGTTGAGCCGGTCCAAGCTCGGCGTGTATGCCTGGTAGTCCTGGATCACGGGAAGAGGGTGCCAGTTCAGCCCGTAGGCCCAGGCCACGCCGATTTCCAGCGGATCGACGTGAACGGGACTTCGACCGACCAGTCGCAGGGTACGGCGGTCGAGGTCGTAGCTCGCCTTCATCGCCTCCCGCCCTTCGCTCTGGACCCGTTCGCGCTCCCCCGGGCTGAAGAAGGCGTGGAGGTCGTCGCGCAGGAACGAGACGTGGTCGCCCGGCTCCAGCGAGCGCCAGAAGGACGGGTTCGGCAGCGCCATAACGGTCAGTGCCAGCAGCGGCGCGACCACGGCGAAGGCGGCGGACCGCGGCGGCAGGCCGGGCAGCCGGATCGGGAGGAGAGGGGCAAGCGCGAGCCCGCCGCCGAGCACGATCACGAAGAACTGGGCGCGGCTGTCGGGGCCCTGCCGCACGAACCCCTGCTTGAAGTTGACGAAGGCGAAGAAGGCGGTCAGCGCCAGCAGGGCGAGCCGTGGCGGCAACGGCCGGCCCCGGCCCGCCAGCGCCGCCGCGGCCAGCAGCAGGGCGATCGCGGCCCCGGCCCCCGGCAGCTCCCAGCCGAAGCCGCCGAGGTCGGCGCCCATCGCCGCCGAGTAGCCGCCGATCACCTGTCCCATGTTCGAGACGAAGTCGGGCATGTTCGCGAGCGCCTGCCCGCAGGCGAACCAGAGGATCGCCAGTGCGGCGATGGCGACGGCGGCGAAGATCGGGAGGTTGCGGCGGCGGCTCTCCAGCCCGGTCAGGGCGATCGCGCAGAAGGCGAGCACGGCGATCCCGAAGTTCGCCTTGCCGAGCAGCTCGATCGCGGCCACCGCGCCGCCGGCGTAGACGACCGTCGGGGCCGCGAAGCGCGGCGTCTCTCGGTCGAGCGCGCCGACGCACCAGGTGAAGGCGAGCAGCACCACCGCTCCCTCGAGATAGCCGACGACCAGCAGCACGTAGATCGCGGCCAGCGCCAGGGCCAGCGGGAAGGCTCGTCGCGCCACCCACAGCAGCGAGATCGCCAGGGCCACGTGGATCAGGCTCTGGTAGGCGAACGAGAGCGTCCAGAGGCCGCTGTCGTACAGCGCCGGTTCCTGCAGGAACCCGAGCGGGCCGTAGGCGAAGACGAACTCCTTGCCGAACTGGAGTCCCTGGGCGGCACCCATATAGAGACCGGCGACCCAGGAGGGATCGACCCCGGCCCGGGGGACGATCGCGTAGATCGGCCAGGTGAAGATCGCGATCGCGGTGCCGAGGAAGGGCGTCGAGAGGACCACCCGTTCGATCCGCCCGTCCGAAGACATTGGCGCCACTCTTTCAGAGCGTCGGGCGCTTGCCGCGCGCGCCCAGTAGCCTTCGCGCCGGTTTGCAAGACCTCAAGGGACTCATCCTCTCGGGCGGCGCCGGAACCCGGCTGCGCCCGATCACCCACACCTCGGCGAAGCAGCTCGTGCCCGTCGCCAACAAACCCGTGCTCTTTTACGGGATCGAGGCGCTGGTCGACGCGGGCGTGAAGGAGATCGGGATCATCATCGCCCCGGAGACCGGCGACGAGATCCGCGCCGCCGCCGGCGACGGCTCCCAGTTCGGCGCCGAGATCACCTACATCGTCCAGGACAAACCCGCCGGGCTCGCCCATGCGGTCCTCACCGCGGCCGACTTCATCGGCGACTCGCCCTTCGTCATGTACCTCGGCGACAACCTCCTGCGCGACGGCCTGCGCGGCCTCGTCGCCACCTTCCGCGCCGACGAGCCGCACGCCCTGATCCTGCTCACCCCGGTCGACGACCCGCAGTCCTACGGCGTCGCCGAGCTCGACGAGAACGACCACATCGTGCGCCTGATCGAGAAGCCGAAAGACCCGCCCTCGAACCTGGCCCTGGTCGGCGTCTACCTGTTCACGCCGGCGATCTTCGACGCCGCTCGCGCGCTCGAGCCCTCCTGGCGCGGCGAGTACGAGATCACCGAGGCGATCCAGGCGCTGATCGACGACGGCCACAAGGTCCAGTCCGAGGTCGTGCGCGGCTGGTGGAAGGACACCGGCCAGCTCGCCGACATGCTCGAGGCCAACCGCCTCGTGCTGGAGGAGCTGGAGACGAAGCTGGAGGGCGAGATCGACGATGAGTCCCGGGTCGAGGGCCGGGTCGTCGTCGCCCCGGGCGCGACCCTGACCCGCTCGGTCGTCCGCGGCCCGGCCGTGATCGGCGCCGGGGCCTGCATCGAGGACGCCTACATCGGCCCCTACACCTCGATCGGCGACGGCGTCCACGTGCGCCGCTCCGAGGTCGAGCACTCGATCATCCTCTCCGACTCCGTGGTCGAGGATCTGGAGACGCGGATGGAGGCGAGCCTGCTCGGCCGCAACGTCAAGTTGACCCGCAGCGACGGCCCCCCGAAGACCCTGCGCCTGCTGGTCGGCGACAACTGCGAGATCAAAATCGTCTAGTGGGGGCTTCGTCTTGAAGCTCCTGGTGACTGGCGCGGCGGGGATGCTGGGTCGCGACGTGATGCTGGCCGCCGGCAACGCCGGCCACGACGTCGTCGGCTACGGCCGGGCCGAGCTCGACATCACCGACGCCGCCGGGCTGGCGAAGAAGTTCGACCTCGAGCGCCCCGACGTCGTCATCAACTGCGCCGCCTGGACCGACGTCGACGGCGCCGAGGCCGAGGAGCAGGCCGCCTTCGCCGTCAACGGCACCGGTGCCGGCAATGTCGCCGCGGCCGCCGCCGCAGTCGGCGCCAGCGTCGTCTACGTCTCCAGCGACTACGTCTTCGACGGCGCCAAGGGCGCCCCCTACCTGGAGAGCGACCAGGTCGCCCCGCTCTCCGCCTACGGCCGCACCAAGCTGGCCGGGGAGGAGGCGACGATCGCCGCCAACAAGCGCCACTTCGTGGTCCGCTCGGCCTGGCTGTTCGGGATCGGCGGCCCCAACTTCGTCGAGACGATGCTGCGCCTCGCCGCCAGCGGCAACGAGGTCCTGGTCGTCCGCGACCAGGTCGGCTCGCCCACCTACACCTGGCACCTGGCCTACGGGATCGTCCGCCTGATCGAGGGGATCGAGTTCGGGATCCACCACATGGCGGCCGCCGGCCAGTGCTCCTGGTACGAGTTCGCGCGCGAAATCTTCGAGCAGGCCAAGGTCGAGTGCAAGGTGCTCTCGATCACCACCGAGGAATTCGGCCGGCCCGCGCCGCGCCCGCCGTTCTCGGCCCTGACCAGCCAGCGCGAACACGCGATCCGGCTGCCCTCCTGGCAGGACGGTCTGGCCGGCTATCTCGCCCAACGACAAGCTGAGGAGGCTGCATCGTGAAGCTCCTGGTAACCGGCGCCGCCGGGTTCATCGGATCGACCTACGTCCGGATCGCCGGCGACGAGCACGAGATCACCGTGCTCGACAAGCTCACCTACGCCGGCCGGCCGGAGAACCTGCCCGACGGGGTCGAGCTGATCGAGGGGGCGATCGAGGATCCGGCGATCGTGCGCGAGGCGATGGAGGGCAAGGACGCGGTCGTCAACTTCGCCGCCGAGTCCCACGTCGACCGCTCGATCGACGACCAGGACGCCTTCGCCCGCACCCACGTGATCGGCACCGGCACCCTGCTCGACGCCGCCCGCGAGCTCGGCGTCTCCCGCTACCTGCAGGTCTCGACCGACGAGGTCTACGGCTCGATCGAGTCCGGCTCCTTCACCGAGACCTCGCCACTCGACCCCTCCTCGCCCTACTCGGCGACGAAGGCGGCCGGCGACCTCCTGGTCACCGCCCACGTCCACACTTACGGCATCGAGGCCTCGATCGTGCGCGGCTCCAACAACTACGGCCCGCGCCAGTACCCGGAGAAGCTGATCCCGCTGATCACGCTCAACGCCCTGCACGGCGACTCGCTGCCGGTCTACGGCGATGGCAAGCAGGTCCGCAACTGGCTCTACGTCGAGGACTTCTGCCGCGGCATCCACACGGTGCTGATGAAGGGCAAGGCCGGCGAGGCCTACAACGTCGGCGGCCCCGACGAGTGCGAGAACATTGAGGTGATCAAGCGCGTGATCGAGCTGACCGGCAAGGACGAGTCGCTGATCGAGTACGTCCAGGACCGCCCCGGCCACGACCGCCGCTACTCGCTCTCCTCCGCCAAGCTGAAGGAGGAGCTGGGCTGGGAGGCGCAGGTCCACTTCGCCGAGGGCCTGGAGAAAACGGTCGCCTGGTACCGCGACAACGAGGAGTGGTGGGGCCCGATCCGCTCCGGCGAGTACCGCGAGTACTACGAAAAGCAGTACGGAAAGTCGCTGGGCTAGTGGCGCGGGCGCTGGAGACCAAGCTGGACGGCGTCGTCCTGATCGAGCCGGTCGTCCACGGCGACACCCGCGGCTTCATGGTCGAGTCGTTCAGCCGCGACGCCTGGGCCGAGCTGGGAGTCGGGGTCGAGTTCGTCCAGCACAACCACTCGCGCTCATCCCAGGGCACGCTGCGCGGGATCCACTTCCAGACCGAGCCGGGCCAGGCGAAGCTGGTCCGCTGCCCGCGCGGGGCGATCCTCGACGTCGCCGTCGACCTCCGCCGCGAGTCGCCCACCTACGGGCAGTGGGAGGCGCACGTGCTCGACGACGAGAAGCACCGCCAGCTCTTCGTCCCGGTCGGCTTCGGCCACGGCTTCGCCGTGCTCAGCGAGGTCGCCGACGTCACCTACCTCGTCTCCAGTCTCTACGACCCGCTGACCGAGGCCGGCATCGCCTGGGACGACCCCGACGTCGGGGTCGACTGGCAGGTCGAGGACCCGCTGCTCTCCGAGCGCGACAAGAGCGCCCCGAAGCTCGCCGAAATCGCCGAGACCCTCCCCTTCTGAGCCGATGAGCAGGAAGCTGACGCTGGCGGCGATGACGCTGGCGAGCAGCATGATCCTGGTCGACCAGACGGCGGTGCCGCTGGCCAGTCCCGACGCGATCCACGCCCTCGGCGGCTCGGTCTCCGAGGGCCAGTGGCTGATGACCGCCAACATCATCCCGCTGGCGGCGCTGATGGTCTTCGGCGGCCGGCTCGGTGACCTCTTCGGGCTGCGCCGCGTCTTCATCTGGGGAGCGGCGATCTTCGCCCTGGCGACGACGGCGATGGGCGGCGCCCAGGATTTCGAGTGGGCGATCGCGGCGCGGCTCCTGCAGGGCGCCGGGGCGGCGCTGATGATGCCGACGGCGCTGGCGATCGTCAGCGCCGTCTACCCGGACGCGGAAAAGGGCAGGGCGCTGGGGATCCTGGCCGGGGCCTCGGCCTTCTTCGCCGCCCTCGGCCCGGTGCTCGGAGGGCTCCTCACCTCGATCGACTGGCGCCTCGTCTTCCTCGTCAACGTGCCGCTGGCGCTGGTGACGATCGTGCTGACGCTGCGGGTGACGCCGGAGCTGGCCCCCGACCCAGATGCGCCCCGCGACCTCGACCTGCCCGGGGTCGCCAGCTTCGCCCTCGCCATCGGCGCGATCGTCTTCGGACTCAGCCAGGGGGCGACGGAAGGGTGGGGGGCGCCGCAGACGTTCGTGCCGCTGGTCGTCGGCGTCGCCTTCCTGCCGCTGTTCGTCGCGATCGAGCGCCGCGCCGCCAACCCGATGGTCCGCTTCGGCCTGCTGCGCCACGAGAACTTCCTCGCCGCCAACCTGAGCCAGGTGCTGGCCGGGATGGTCGAGCTCGGGCTCGGCTTCCTCACCCCGTTCTTCCTGCTCCTCGTGGTCGGGGTATCGCCCGCGACCGCCGGCATCTGCCTGATCCCGGCGACGATCCCGATCATCCTCGCCGGCCCCCTGGCCGGGCGCGCCTTCGACCGCTTCGGCGGCCGCCTGCCGCTGGTCGCCGGCTTCCTCGTCCTCGCCACCTCCGGCGTCGTCCTCGCCCTCTCGGTCTCCGAGCAGTCGGCGGTGGCGCTGATCCCGGGCCTGCTCCTGCAGGGCCTCGGGCTCGGCATCGTGCTCACGGTCAACGACCCGACCGGCCTCACCGCGGTGCCGCCGGAGGACAGCGGCGAGGCGGCGGGGATGATCAACACCTCGGAGCAGTTCGGCGGCGCGATCGGGATCGCCGCCCTGACCGCGGTCGAGCTCGGGGTCAACTTCAGCCAGATCCGCGACCGCGTCGCGAAGACCGGCTTCAAGCCGACCCACGCCCAGGAAGAAGCGGCCCGCAACCTCGTCCTCGAAGCCGAGCGCAGCGGCTTCCGGCACCTGCCGAAGACGCCGCTGCTGGAAAAGGTGGCGCCGGTCGTCGCCGACGCCCACGTCACCGCCTTCCAGGTCACCTTCGCCGCCTCGGCCGGGATCGCCCTGCTCGGCGCGCTCGTCTCGCTCTTCCTCGTCCGCAGGACCGACCGGGTCGCGCGCGGTCCGGTCTTCGGCCGCCGCTCACGCTGGGTACTGGCCACCCAGGGTCGCTCCTCAGCGCTGACCCGCCACCCGCCGCCGGCTCCTGGTCAAGGTTGAGGAGTTTCACCCCCTATGGGGTGGTCAACTCCTCCACTTCGCCGCAGCCGTGCGAGACAGGGCGAGCGCCAGTTTGGCGCCGACGCCCGTGTAGACGGCGGCGTTCAGCAGCGGGTGGTGCTGCGGCGCATCGAAGCGGCGGTAGAAGCGGGCCATGCCGCGGTGGAAGGCAATCTCCTGTTTGGGACGGCGGCGGGCGCCGCTGGAGGCACCCTTGACGTGCAGGGCGACGCCGGCGGGTTCGTAGAAGACCTTCCAGCGGGCGTCCCAGAAGCGGTGGCACCAGTCGAGGTCCTCCATGTAGAGCCAGTAGCCCTCGTCGAGCAGGCCGACCTCGCGGATCGCCTCGCGGCGGCAGAGCATGAAGGCGCCGTTGACGGCGTCGACCTCGCCCGGCTCGTCGTCGCCCAGTTCGGTCGCCCGATACTGGCTCAGCGCCCCGGCGGCGCCCTCGGCGCGGCCGATCCCGGTGAAGTGCGCGAGCGCGCTCAGCGGGGTCGGGAACGAGCGCTTGCAGGCGTGGTCCAGCTCCCCCGACTCCAGCACCAGCTTGACCCCGACCAGGCCGATCCGCGGCTCGGCCCGCAGCCGCGCCAGCGCCGCGTCGAGGGTCCCCGGGTAGACCTCGGTGTCGGGGTTGAGCAGCAGCACCGCCGCGGCCTCGCTCTCGCGCAGGACCAGGTTGTTGGCGGCCGAGAAGCCGATGTTCGCCTCGCGCAGCAGCCGCACCTCGGGGAACTCGCGCGCGACCATCTCCGGCGTCCCGTCGGGGCTGCCGCTGTCGACCACGCTGACCCGCATCGTCCCCTCGGCCGGTGGGTGCGCGCGCAGCGAGGCGAGGCAGCGCCGCAACAGCGCTTCGGCGCCGTGGCTGACGATCGCGACGTCGAGGTCCACGGTTGCGCGGTTCGATTCCCCCGTCCCTGGTGGGTTTGGAACCGCGGAGCTCATCGGCGAGCGCTCAGACGCCCTCGCCGCGGACGACGGCTCCGGGCGTGCGCAGGAGGATCGCCAGGTCGCCGGTGATCGAGAGGTTGTCGAGGTAGTCGCGCTCCATCGCCAGCCGCTCCTCGAAGGTGAGGTCGCTGCGGCCGTAGACCTGCATCGGCCCGGTCATCCCCGGCTTCACCGCCAGTCGCTGGCGCTGGCGCTCGTCGTAGAGGGCGACCACCGCCTCCTCCTCGGGCCGCGGCCCGACCAGCGACATCTCCCCCTTCAACACGTTGACGAACTGGGGGATCTCGTCGAGGCTGAAGCGCCGCAGCGTGCGCCCGACCCGGGTCACCCGCGGGTCGTTGGCGATCTTGAAGGCGGGCTCGGCGAGGCTGTGCAGGTCGACCAGGTCGCCGAGTCGCTCCTCGGCGTCGGGGACCATGGTGCGGAACTTCAGCACCGTGAACGGCTCGCCTTCCATGCCGGCGCGGCGTTGGCGGAAGAGAACGGGGCGGCCGGAGTCGAGCAGGATCGCCAGCGCGATCGCCAGCAGCAGCGGCGAGAGCAGCGCCAGCAGCAGCGCCGAGACGACGACGTCGACCCCCCGCTTCATCGCCAGGGTCGAGCGCGGCGGGTCGGAGAAGCGGAAGTCGAGCACCGGCAGCTCGGCGAGGCGGTTGAGCTCGATGCCGGGGCCGAGCAGGCCGAAGTGCTGGGGCAGGAAGGTCAGCCCCAGACCCACCTCCTTGCACTCCTCGATCAGCCGCTCGGCGGCCGGCTCGCTCATCTCCTGCTCGGTCACGATCACCCGCTCGACGTCGTGCTGCTCGGCGATCTCGGCGATCTCGGCGACCGGGCCGAGCCAGGGGAGCCCGTCCGGGGTCGGGCCCCGCTCGCCTTTGTCCAGCGAGACGTAGCCGACCAGGTGCAGCCTCGCCTCGGGATGGGTGGAGACGCGGCGAGCGACGACGCCGATCGCCTCGACCGGGCCCAGCACGACGCCGGCGGCGAAGCCGGTCAGCCGGTGCCAGAGGAAACGCAGCACGCCGCGGGCGAGGAAGCTGCCGAGGAAGGCGACGATCCCGACCAGGATCGCGCTGCGCGGCGAGAGCGGGCCGGTCGGGCTGAGGGCCAGCAGGCCGTCGAGGGCCAGCGTGCCGAGGGCGCTGGCCGAGACCAGGCTGGAGAGCTCGTCCAGGGTGCTGTGGCGGATCCGCCGGTGGTCGTTGTCGTAGAGCCCATGAAGCTTGAGCACGAGGATCCAGACCGGGCTGAACATCACCGCCCAGAAGAGGACGGCGACATCGGTGGTCGAGGTCGTCGCGGTTGCGATGCAGAGCGCCCCGATCAGGGCGAGCCAGTCGCCGGCGGCAAGCAGGCGTCGCAGCAGGGCCCCGCGCCGGCGCGAGCCCTCTGGCCCGACCAGACCCAGCCGCGCCGCGACGTCGGTCCGCGGCTGCGGCACCCTCGCCGGGGGGCGGGGGACGGCCCGCGGCGCGGGCGATTTCTGGGCCTGCCGGGTCATCCTCCGCCTATCCACAGTTCCAACCGGCCTGGAAGCAGGTCTCGAGCGGGTTCAGTTCATGGGCTTTGGCGAGATCGGCCTGCGCCCGCACGGCTTCGCCCGCTTCGTGCTCGACCTTCGAGCGCAGGTAGTAGAGCTGCCAGTTGCGGTCTTCGCGTTCGATCGCCTGGGTCAGCCGTTCGCTTGCCACCGGCAGTTCCCCCTGCAACTGGGCGAGCAGGCCGAGCTGCACGTAGGGGGAGGCGGCCCAGGGCTCGATCGAGCGGGCGGTTCCGGCATGGCTGACAGCGCTTACGAGGTCGCCGTCGGCGGCGGCGTGCTGGCTCGACTTCAGTTCGTGCTGGACCAGCAGCGGCCCGACCAGCCCGATCGCGGCGATCCAGGCGAGGATCAGCCCGCTGACCGCCAGGCCGTAGCGCCGCTCGTCCCTCTTCTTCCGCGTCGCCCCGGCGGCGAGCTGCTCGCAGCGGATCGCGACGACGACGGCGGCGGCGAGGAAGAAGACCGCTCCCAGCGCGGCGATCTCCCAGAACCAGTCGAAGGCGGCGGTGATCGCGAACGCCGTCATCGCGGCGAGCAGCGCCGCGCAGAGCTCACGCTGACTTCCGGTCGCCGCCCTCCAGGCGCCGAATCCGGTCCAGAGCAGCAGGCCGAACAGGCCCAGGACGACCAGGCCGCCGACCAGGCCCAGCTCGCTGAACATCTCCAGATAGAGGGAGTGAGCGTCGTGGACGGGGATGTCGATCGAGCGCAGCCGCTCCCAGGAGAACTCGTAGGTGCCGGCGCCGTGGCCGAGCAGGGGCTTTTCCTCGAAGGAGTCGACGGCGACGCGGTAGAAGTCGTGGCGGCCGGCGCCGGAGAGCTGGCCGAAGTGTTTCTCGGGCTGGTTGGGGAACTGCAGGTCGGAGCTGGAGAACTGGTTCCAGGCGCGGCCGCCGACGGCGATCGCGACGCCGATCGCCAGCAGCGCCCCCACGATCGCCAGGCGCTTCAGCAGCACCGGGCTCTGCGAGAGCCGCACCGCGTGCCCGGTCAGCGCCCCCTCGCGCCGCTCGAGCGCTCGCAGGCCGGCGAACAGGGCCAGGGCCAGGGCGGTTCCGGCGAGCAGGATCAGCAGCACCGTCAGGCCCTGGTCGACGGCCGCCTGGTTGGCGACGCTGTCGGCGAGGCTGCGCCGCGCCTGCACCGCCAGCACCGCCGGCAGGGCGCCCAGGGCCCCGATCGCCAGCGTCGCCAGCATCCAGAGCCGGTCCCGTGAGAGCGCCAGCAGGCACCCCGCCGCGACCAGGAGCGCGAGCAGGCCGCCGCGCGAGTAGGTGAAGTAGAGGGCGAGCAGGACCGCCGGCATCGCCGCGACCGAGGCCCAGCGCAGGGCGGCCCAGCTGGAGCGGCGGCTGCACCAGAGCAGCATCGCCACCGCGATCCCGAACATCGCCCCGTTCGCGTTCCAGTAGCCGAGCGGGTAGCGCAATCTCGCGCCCGCCCCAAGGGAATTCCCAACACTCAATATTTCAGGCAGGAGACGGCTTGCCAGACCCAGAAAAGCCACCAAAGTGACCGCAATCGCGATGCCTTCAGCGAATCGTTGGCGCCTTTCGTCGGTTTGGGCGATCAGGAAGGCGGCAAGGAAGAACCCGAGGTAGACCAGCACCCGGTCCGCCTCGACCACGCTCAGCTCCATCGAACCCGACCAGAGGGATGACAATGCAGACAAAAGCGCCAGTCCGCAAAGCAGCCCGCTCGCCCAGTAGAACGGCCGGGCAAACGCCGCGCGCGTCGCGGTTCCCAGCGCCAGCAGGCCGACCACGAGCAGCCAGACCCCGAGTCCGGCGATGTGACGGGCAGATACGTCGTAGCCGCTTCCAGCCAGGGCCAGGCCGACGATCAGGGCGCTCGGCGCGATCAACGCCGCCGTTTGGTCTAACCTTCCGCGCCATGCATGGGATGCGCCACCACCCGACGACGCGCTCGGGCCACTCATTTCTCGGGCTTTTGTCAGTGCTTGCTTTGCTGGCATTGGCTTGTTTTGTACCGGTTGCGCAGGCCGACCCGAGTGGGATCCAGTACCACGACGCGCCTCCGAGCGCTACCGGGACGATCCCGACCCAGGAAGTACCGGCGACCACGTCTAAGAAGAACGGCGGGGCACCGAACCCGGATGACATGAACAACACGAGTCAATCGGAAAAGGACTCATCGCAAGAAGAAGCCGGTTCGGGTGGGGTCACGGGCGGCAACGGCGGCGACACGGGCCAGGGCAATCTCGGCAGCCAGCAGGGTAACTCAGGCAACGCCGCCAAGGCCGGAAAGATCGCCGTTGGGCACGCGCTCGTCAAAGCACGGTCCGGCGAATCCGGCGACAGCAGCTCTTCCTCGCCCCTGGTGCCGATCCTTATCGCGATCGCCGCTGTTATGGCAATTGCGATCGCCGTGGTCGTGATTCGCCAGCGGCGCCAGCGTGGCGGCCCCGACGGGCACGTCTCGCCTGAGGCCAGCTAGTCGATGTCGACAGAGAGGAAGTCGAGGATGTGGAAGCTGCGTGCCTGGATTGCCGCCCTGGCGGTCTCGCTGACCGCGATCGGCGCCTTCGCCGCCGCGGCTGAGGCGGTCCCGGCCAAGTTCTGGGGCGTCGTTCCCCAGGCGCCGCCGACCGCCGAACAGTTCCAGCGGCTGAAGCGGGGCGGCGTCGACAGCGTCCGCATCCCGATCGGCTGGAGCTCCGTGCAGGCGTCCCAGGGCGGCCCGATCGATTGGGGCGGGATCGACAACCTCGTCAGGGGCGCCACTTCGGCCGGCCTCGAGGTGCTCCCCTTCCTCAGCGGCGCCCCGAGCTGGGCCGTCGCCGTCGACCACCGCTTCGGCAGCCCGGTCACCTTGCCGGTCAAGACCGGCGCCCAGCGCAGCGGCTGGACCAACTTCGTCACCCAGGCCGTGCTCCGCTACGGCCCGAACGGCAGCTTCTGGGCCGAAAACCCGAGCGTGCCGAAACATCCGATCCGCACCTGGCAGATCTGGAACGAGGAGAACTTCAAGTACTTCGTCGCCCGGCCCAACCCGGCCGATTACGGCAAGCTCGTCAACCTCTCCTACGGGGCGATCAAAGGGGTTGACCCGGGCGCGCAGCTGATCCTCGGCGGGATGTTCGCGACGCCGATCGAGGCGACCTTCAAGAAGAAGCCGCCGCAGGCCTACTTCGCCGCCGACTTCCTCGACCAGATGTACCGCTCGACCCCGGGGGTCAAGGCCAAGTTCACCGGCATCGCCCTGCATCCCTACACCGGCAGCTACAAGAACCTGACCGAAAAGATCGAAGACGTACGCGCGGTCCTGAAGGAGAACGGCGACGCCGCCAAGAAGCTCTGGATCACCGAGCTCGGGTGGAGCTCCGGGCCGCCCGCCTCCGATGGCAGCAACTCCTTCGCCCAGGGCCCGGCGGGCCAGGTGAGGCAGCTCAAGGGGGCCTTCAGCCTGCTCGAGCGCAACCAGGTGAAATGGAAGCTGCAGCGGGTCTACTGGTTCTCGGTCGACGACGCCCCCGGCGCCTGCAACTTCTGCGACGGCTCCGGCCTCTTCAAGAAGGGCTTCATCCCCAAGCAGTCCTGGTTCGCCTACGTGAAGTTCGCCGGCGGCACCCCCTAGATCCCGGGCCGCCGTACGCGGCCGCGTAAGATCACTGGGTTGGCCGCTAAGTCGAAACAGGGCACGAAATCCGACCCGCTGGCGCCGTTCAGCGCGCCGGTGCGGAAGTGGTTCGAGGCCTCCTTCGAGGGTCCGACGCCCGCTCAGGCGGGGGGCTGGGAGGCGATCTCCGGCGGTGCCAACGCGCTGATCTGCGCCCCGACCGGCTCCGGTAAGACCCTGGCCAGCTTCCTCTGGGGGATCGACAAGCTGGCGCGGGCGCCCGAATTGGGCACGGGCGTGCGCCTCGTCTACGTCTCGCCGCTGAAGGCGCTCTCCTACGACATCGAGCGCAACCTGCGGGCGCCGCTGCGGGGGATCGGGGCGGAGATCTCGGTCGGGCTGCGAACCGGCGACACGCCCCAGTCCGAGCGCCGGGCGATGGCGAAAACGCCGCCGGACATCCTCATCACCACGCCGGAGTCGCTCTACCTGATGCTGTCCTCGAACGTGCGCGGGATCCTGGCGACGACCGAAGCGGTGATCGTCGACGAGATCCATGCTGTGGCTCAAACCAAGCGGGGGGCGCACCTGGCGTTGACGCTCGAGCGGTTGGACGCGCTGGTTCAAGGGGCTGGAGGGGAGGCGTCAGGGGAGGGCTCTGCCGAGCAACAGCGGGGAGGCTCGTCAGAGCCCTCCCCTGACGCCTCGTCACCGGTCGATGACCCAGAACAGCCAAAGGGTTCGGGCGTCGGCGCCGGGGGCGGGATTCAGCGGATCGGGCTGTCGGCGACGCAGCGACCCCTGGAGAGAATTGCGAAGTTCCTCGTCGGGCCGAAGAGAGAGTGCAAGATCGTCGATGCGGGGCGGGTGAAGAAGCTCGACCTCGAGATCGTCGTGCCGGTGGAGGACATGTCGGATCCTGGCGCCCCCGCCTATCCCAGCGAGAACGGCAACCCCCCGTCGGAAATCGAGCCCGCAGCCCACGTCCGCTCGATCTGGCCCGCGATCTACCCCAAGCTGCTGGAGCTGGTCCAGGACCACACCTCCACGATCATCTTCGTCAACAATCGGAGGGCGTCAGAGCGCCTCGCCAAGCGCCTCAACGAGCTTGCCAACGGTGAAGGCGAGCACGAGCTTCCGGCCACTGAGCACGCCGGCCACGCGGCGGAGGGGGAGGCCTCGACGGAACCTCCCGCTGTTTGTGACGGCGAGGCCTCCCCCTCCGCCGCGCCCGCCCCGTACGTAGAGATCGCGCGGGCCCATCACGGATCGCTTTCGCATGAGGAGCGAACTTTGGTCGAGGAGATGCTGAAGTCCGGCGAGCTCCCGTGTCTCGTGGCCACCAGCTCGCTCGAGCTCGGCATCGACATGGGCGCCGTCGACCTGGTGATCCAGGTCGAGTCGCCGAAGTCGGTGACCCGCGGCCTGCAGCGGATCGGTCGCGCCGGCCACGGCCTCGGCGAGACCTCCAAAGGCCGGATCTTCCCCAAATACCGCGGCGACCTGCTCGAGTGCGCGGTCGTCTCCCGGCGCATGCGCGAAGGCGAGATCGAGGAGACGGTGATCCCGCAGAACCCACTCGACGTGCTCGCCCAGCACCTGGTCTCGATGGCGGCGATGGACGAGTGGGGGGTCGACGCGGTCGAGGCCCTGGTCACTGCCACCGAGTCCTTCCACGAGCTCTCGCGCGAGCAGCTGGAGAACGTGCTCGACATGCTCGACGGCCGCTACCCCTCGGACCGCTTCGCCGACCTGCGGCCGCGGATCGTCTGGGACCGCACCGGCGGCACCATCCACGGTCGCAAAGGGTCGCGGTCGCTGGTCGTCACCAACGCCGGCACGATCCCCGACCGCGGCCTCTACAGCGTCAACCTCCCCGACGGCCGCCGGGTCGGCGAGCTCGACGAGGAGATGGTCTACGAGGCCCGCCCCGGCCAGACCTTCCTGCTCGGCGCCACCACCTGGCGGATCGAGGAAATCACCCGCGACCGGGTGATCGTCACTCCGGCCCCCGGCGCCCCCGGCGCCGTCCCCTTCTGGAAGGGCGACGGGATCGGCCGCCCGGCCGAGCTGGGGCGGGCGATCGGCGCCTTCTCACGCGAGGCGGTCTCGCGCGAGCCAGCCGAGCTCGCCGCCGAGTACGACCTCGACCCGCGCGCCGCCAACAACCTCGTCACCTACCTGCGCGAGCAGCAGCAGGCGACCCGGGTCGTCCCCTCCGACGAGACGATCGTGGTCGAGCGCTTCCGCGACGAGATCGGCGACTGGCGGCTCTGCATCCTCTCGCCCTACGGCGGCCGCGTCCACTCCGCCTGGGGCCTCGCCCTGGCCGCCAAGATCCGCGACGAGCGCGGGCTCGAGGCCGACGCGATCTGGTCCGACGACGGCATCGTCATCCACCTCCCCGACGCCGACGAGCCGCCGCCCGCCGACCTCGTCCTGATCGACCCGGAAGAGATCGAGGACCTGATCGTCGCCGAGCTCTCCGGCTCGGCCCTGTTCGGCGCCCGCTTCCGCGAGAACGCCGCCCGCTCGCTGCTGATCCCGCGCGCCTACCCCGGCAAGCGCACGCCGCTCTGGCAGCAGCGGCTGAAGTCGCAGAGCCTGCTCGAGGTGGCGCGGGACTTCCCCCGCTTCCCGGTCATCCTCGAGACCTACCGCGAGTGCCTGCAGGACGTGCTCGATCTGCCCGAGCTGGCCGACCTGCTGCGCAAGCTGCACGCCCGCCAGATCAGCCTGGTCGAGGTCGAGACCCCGACCGCCTCGCCCTTCGCCTCCTCGCTGCTGTTCGACTACGTCGCCACCCACATGTACGAGGGGGACACGCCGAACGCCGAGCGGCGGGCGGCGGCGTTGGCGCTCGACCGCGACCTCCTGCGCGAGCTGCTGGGCCAGGAGGAGCTGCGCGAACTGATCGACCCGGAGGCGCTCGAAGAAGTCGAGGAGCAGCTCCAGCACCGCGGCGAGGCCGGGCGCGCCGGCGACCGCGACGCCCTGCAGCAGCTGCTGCGCAACCTCGGCGACATGACCGCGGAGGAGTGCGCCGAACGGGTCACCGAGGGCTACTCGGCCGCCTCGATGCTGGAGAAGCTGGTCGCCGAGCGCCGCGTCGTCAAGGCCCGGATCGGCGGCGAGGAGCGCTACATCGCCGCCGAGGACGCCGGCCTCTACCGCGATGCGCTCGGGGTGCCGCCGTCGGGCGGGCTGCCGGAGAGCTTCCTCGAGGACCACCCGGACGCGATGCGGGCCCTGGTCCGCCGCTGGGCCCGCACCCACGGCCCCTTCCCGACCGCGCGCCTGGCCGGGCGCTTCAACGTCGACCCCCTGCCGGCCCTGCGCGAGCTCGAGAGCGAAGGGGCGATGGTCCGCGGCGAGCTGCTGCCGGAAGGGACCGAGCGCGAGTGGTGCGACTCCGAAGTCCTGCGCCGGGTCCGCCGCGCCAGCCTCGCCCGCCTGCGCAAGGAGGTCGAGGCGGCCGACCCGACCCAGCTCGCCCGCTTCCTGCCGAGCTGGCAGAACGTCGACGCCTTCCGCCGCGCCGGCGCCGGCCCCGACCGCCTGCGCGAGGCGCTGGTGCCGCTGCAGGGCGTCGCCCTCACCCCGAAGGTCTGGGAGGCGGACGTGCTGCCGCGCCGGCTCGGCGCCTACTCGCCCTCCTGGCTCGACGAGCTCTGCACCAGCGGCGAGCTGGTCTGGGTCGGGGCCGGCGCCCTCGGCCGCTCCGACGGCCGCGTCGCCCTCTACTTCCGCGAGGACGTCCGCCTCGCCGGCCCGCCGCCCGCCAACGTCAAGCTCGAGACCCCGGCGGGGGAGGTGCACGAGGCGATCCGCGAGCGCCTCGCCGCCGGCCCCTCCTTCTGGCTCGACCTGCTCGCCGACCTCGACCACCCGGCCGAGGAGCTGCACAACGCGCTCTGGGACCTGGCCTGGAGCGGCGGCGTCACCAACGATGCCTTCGCGCCGCTGCGGGCGCCGCGCCTGCGCGCGGTCAACTCGCCCGAGCGCCACGGCCGCCGCTTCGGCCGCCGCCCCTCCGTCACCGGCGCCGCCGTCCAGGGCCGCTGGTCGCTGACCGAGCAGCTCTTCGCCAACGCCCCCGGCCCCGGCGCCAAGCTGCGTGCCCAGGCCGAGCTGATGCTCGAGCGCTACGGCATCGTCACCCGCGAGACCGTGCTTGCCGAGGGCATCCCCGGCGGCTTCGCCACCCTCTACGCCGAGCTCGGCAACCTCGAGCTGCTCGGCACCGCTCGCCGCGGCTACTTCGTTGAGGGTCTCGGCGGCGCCCAGTTCGCCCTCCCCGGCGCGGTCGAGCGGCTGCGCTCGCTGCCCGAAGCCGACGGCTCCTACCTCGTCCTCGCCGCCACCGACCCGGCCAACCCCTACGGCGCCTCGCTGCCCTGGCCGAAGCTGGCGGGAGGTCGGCGCCCCGGCCGCACCCCCGGGGCCCACCTGCTGCTGCGCGACGGCGAGCCGGTCGTCTTCCTCGAGCGCGGCGGCCGCGGCGTCCTCCGCCTCAAATCCATGGAGGGCGCTGAGCTGGAAGCGGCGATGCGCGCCCTCGCCGAGGCGGTCTCCTCCGGACAGCTGCAGAAGCTCGCGGTGGAGAAACTCGACGGCGAGCCGGTGATCGGGTCCGGCCACGAGGAGGCGCTGATCGGCGCCGGATTCAGCCGCGGCCCGCGCAAACTGACGGCCTCGGCGCGATAATCCTCCGATGGAGGAGTTGGAGACCAGCGCCGGGCTGCTGCGCAGCGTCCCCCTCTTCGCCGATCTCGAGCAGGCCGAGCTGGAGCGCTTCTCGCGCGTCGCCGTGCCCCGCTCGTTCCCGGCCGGCACCCGCGTCTTCCACGAGGGCGACCGCTCCGACGCCTGTTACATCGTCCGCGAGGGCAGCTTCCGGGTCACTCGCGAGCACTCCGACGGGCGCGCGATCACGCTCGCCACGCTCGGCCCCGGCGAGGTCTTCGGCGAGCTCGCCATGCTCGACGGCGACACCCGCTCGGCCAGCGCCGAAGCGCTCAGCGACGGCGAGCTGCTGGCCCTGCCGGCGGTCGACGTCCGCGCCCTGCTCGCCCGCCACCCGGAGATCTCGGTCAAGCTCGTCGCCGCCCTGGTCCGCCGCCTGCGCGAGGCCAACGAGCGGATCTCGCGCCAGTCCTTCCAGACCGTGCCCAGCCGGGTCGCCGGCGTCCTCTCCCAGCTCGTCTCCGAAGCCCGCGGCGGCGAGGGAGGGGAGGTGACGATCCGGATGAACCAGGCCGACCTGGCCCAGCTTGCCGGCACCTCGCGCGAGAGCGTCAGTCGCTTCCTCGCCGACCTCGAGCGGGCCGGCGTCGTCCGCTCCGGCCGCGGCCGGGTCACCGTCCTCGACCCGGCGAAGCTGCGCAACTACATCTTCTAGCGATGGCCGACCTCGCCACCCTCCGGGCGCGGATGGTGGAGCGGCAGCTGCGTCGCCGCGGGATCGACGACGAGCGGGTGCTGGCGGCGATGGGTGAGGTACCGCGCGAGGCGTTCGTGCCGCGCGACCTGCGCCCCCGCGCCTACGCCGACTCGGCGCTGCCGCTCGCCGCGGGGCAGACGATCTCCCAGCCCTGGATCGTCGCCGCGATCTGCCAGGCGATGGCGCTGAACGGCAGCGAGCGGGTGCTCGAGGTGGGGACCGGCTCCGGCTACTCGGCCTGCGTGCTCTCGCTGCTGGCCGCCGAGGTGGTCAGCGTCGAGCGCCACAGGGAGCTGGCGCTCTCGGCCCGCGAAGCGCTCGCCTCGCTCGCCGTCACCAACGTCGAGCTGAGCATCGGCGACGGCAGCCTCGGCGTCCCCGCGCGGGCTCCATTCGAGGCGATCGCCGTCCACGCCGCGGCGCCACAGCCACCGCCGACGCTGATCTCGCAGCTCGCCCCGGGGGGACGCCTCGCGATCCCGATCGCCACCGACGGCGAGACCGACCTGTTGACCGTCCTGCGTCGCCGTGGCGAGGAGATCGAGGCCGAGACGATCTCGCCCTGCCGTTTCGTGCCCCTGGTCGGCGAGGCGGGGTACCAGGGGCCTTAACAGCCCGAGGTCGGGTCGTTGCCGTCCTTGACGACTTCGTCGTTGCCGCCGCCGCAGACGATCGCCTTGTCGCGCTGGCCGTCGGCCGCGTCGATGAAGTCGTCGCCGCCCTTGGCGATGAAGGTGTCGGCGCCGAGGTGGCCGAGGAAGCTGTTGTCGCTGTTGTCACCGGTGAGGACGTCGGGGCCGTCGGAGCCCTCGAGGCTCTCGTTGTCGGAGAGGACCTGGTCCGGGGTTCCGCAGCCGGCCGGCCCGCCGGTCCCACCGAGCGTGACCCGGAGGGCGGCGTCGGAGCGACCGTAGGAGACGGTGTCTTCGCCGGGGCCGCCGTCGTAGCGGTGCCCCTGGCAGACGGCGACCGAGGAGACCAGCAGGTCCTCGCCGGGCCCGCCCTGGAGGTTGTCGGCGCCGGGGTCGGCGTAGAGGACGTCGTTGCCGCCTTCGCCGATCAGGGTGTCGTTGCCGTTGTCGGGGCCGTTGTAGTTCTCGCCCGCTTCCAGCACGTCGTCCTCGGGCCCGCCGACGAGGGTGTCGCTGCCGGCGTTGCCGTTGACCCGCACCTTGGCGCTGGCGGGGATGCTGGGGTCGATCACGATCCGGTCGCCGCCGGCGTTGCCGGTGACCACGACCAGGGCCGCTTCGCCCGCGCAGCCGACGGCGGTGGCGTTACTGGTGACGCTGACGCAGCCTTCGCCGGCGAAGATCCCGGCGCCGTTGGAGATGGTCCAGCCCTGGTCGTTGTGGGAGATGCGGATGTCGTCGTCGCCGGGCCCGCCCTGGACGACGAGGCTGGAGCCGTCGAGGCCCTGGTTGAGGATCGCGTAGGCGAGGCCGGGCGGGGGCCCGAGTTCGGGGCCGCAGGAGCTTTCGACCGAGAAGCCGTTGCACTCGTCGCTGCCGGGGCCGCCGAAGGCGGTGCCACCCCCGCCGCCGCTCTCCAGCGTGTCGTTGCCGACCCCGCCGTCGAGCTGGTTGTCGGCGCCGTCACCGACGATCGTGTCGCCCTGCGGGGAGCCGACCACGTCCTCGAAGCCGCTGAGATCGTCGTGGCCGTCGCCTTTCGCCTTGCCGCTGGCGAGGTCGACGGTGACGCCGCCGCGGGTGGCGCTCGCGTAGGAGACGATGTCGCCGCCCCCGGCGCCGCCGGAGAGCGTGTCGGTGCCGGCGTCGCCGCGGACGACGTCGCCGTCGCCGGGACCGCCGTCGGCGTTGTCGGTGCCGGAGCCGCCGAGGATCGTGTCGGCGCCGCCGCCGCCCTCGAGGTCGCTGTCGTCGCCCGCCCCGCCTTCGATCTGGTCGTCGCCGCTGCCGCCGTCGATCTTGTCGTTGCCCTTGTCGCCGAGCAGCTTGTCGTTGCCGCCGCCGCCCTCGACCGAGTCGCTGCCCTGCTGGCCGTCGGCGTAGTCGTCGCCGGCGCCGCCGTCGAGCAGGTCTGGGCCCTTGGCCCCCATCAGCGAGTCGTCGCCGCTGCCGCCGTGCATGTGGTCGGCGCCTTTGTAGCCGGAGAGCTTGTCGTCGCCGCTGCCGCCGTCGATCATGTCGGAGCCGGTTTCGCCGAAGAGGCGGTCGTCGCCGCCGTCGCCGTAGAGCGCGTCGAAGCCGTGGCCGCCGCGGATCGTGTCGTCGCCCGGACCGCCGCAGATCGTGTCGTTGCCGTTGTGGCCACCGCTGATCGTGTCGTCGCCGCCGCCGCCGTCGATCACGTCGCTGGCGCCTTTGCCGACGATCGTGTCGTTGCCGGGCGTGCCCATGATCGTCACCTGCTTGCCGCCGCAGGTCTTTGCCGCGGCCTGTCCGGCGAGCGGTGCCAGCAGCAGGCCGCAGGCGCAGGCCAGAGCCAAAAGCGGCAGGCGGAGAATGGGACGTGCAAAAGCCATGGACCACTCCATCGGCGGCCGTCGGGGGAAGCTTCAGTCCTGGTGGCCGGATATCCGTCTAGACACGACGGGCATGCCGGAATCACGTGTCAGATACGCTCGCGGCGCGAATGAGGGGCGGCACCTACGTACTCAACTTCTACTCGGCGGTCTTCGTCGACCAGCTGAAGCGGGGCCGTAAGACGGCCACGATCCGGCTCGGCGACAAGAGCAACAAGTACGAGCGCGGCCAGGTCGTCTGGGTCACGGTCGGTTTCCGCCACAGCCCGCGCGAGAAGATCTTCACCGCCGTCATCGACGACGTCGAGGTGAAGAAGCTCAAGGATCTCTCACGCCGCGACATCGAGCACGACAATCCGGAGTTCCGCCGTTTCGAGGACGAGCGCAAGTTCCTCGAGCAGATCTACAGCCGGCCGATCCTGGAAGAGGACCTCGTCACCGTGATCCACTTCTCGCAGATCACCGAGTCGCCGAAGCCCCACATCGGCAACGGGGAGACGCCGCACCACAACTAGCGGGCGCGCCATGGCCGAGTACGCCTTCCTCACCACCTGGCTGCTCGAGTCCCCGCGCGAGCCGGTCTGGGAGGCGCTGCACGACCAGGCGCGCTGGCCGAGCTGGTGGCGCGGGGTGGAGGAGGCCGAGGAGCTGAGCCGGCCGCCCGGCGGCGAGGACGTCGGCACCGTCTCGCGGATGGTCTGGAAGAGCCTGCTTCCCTACCGGGTCGAGTTCGAGGTGACGACGACGCGGGTCGAGCGCCCGAGCCTGCTGGAAGGGCGCGCGGTGGGGGAGCTCGAAGGGGTCGGCCGCTGGCGGCTCTACGAACAGGATGGCGTCACCGCCGTCCTCTACGAGTGGAACGTGAGCACGACCAAGCCCTGGATGAACCTGCTGGCGCCGCTGCTGCGGCCGGCCTTCGAGTGGAACCACGACTGGGTCATGGCCCGCGGCGGCGAAGGGATCGCGGTGCTGCTGGGCTGCCGGTTGCTGGCTACGGATTAGGCCTTTCGCCGGGGCGCCAACCTCGCTATCTTTCTCTCTTGGCACTCCCACCATGAGAGTGCCAACCTCCGCCGGAAGCCGAAATCGGCTTCAGAGCGGGGATTCTCGACTTTTGCCAGCAAAACACGCACCGATAACGGAGGTACACGGATGAAGCTGAAGCCCCTCGGGGACCGGCTGATCGTCAAGGCGATCGAGGAGGAGGCGACGACCGCTAGCGGCATCGTCCTCCCCGACACCGCCAAGGAGAAGCCGCAGAAGGGCAAGGTCGTCGCGGTCGGCGACGGCGCCATCAACGAGGACGGCAGCCGCCGTCCGCTCGACATCGCCGAGGGCGACGAGGTCCTCTACTCCAAATACGGAGGCACCGAGGTAACCGTCGAGGGCGACGAGCTGCTCGTCCTGCGCGAGTCGGACGTGCTGGCCAAGCTCAGCTAGTCCCTCGTCAATCGCACTTAAGAACCAAGGAGACTGAATACAGATGGCTCATAAGGAGCTGAAGTACGCAGAGGAGGCACGGGGGGCGCTGCAGGCCGGCGTCGACGCCGTCGCCAACGCGGTCAAGGTCACCCTCGGCCCCAAAGGCCGTTACGTCGTGCTCGACAAAAAGTTCGGCGCGCCGACGATCACCAATGACGGAGTCACCATCGCCCGCGAGGTCGAGGTCGAGGACGTCTTCGAGAACCAGGGCGCCCAGCTCGTCCGCGAGGTCGCCACGGCGACCAACGACGTGGCCGGAGACGGCACCACGACGGCGACCCTGCTGGCCCAGATCATCGTCCGCCAGGGGCTGAAGAACGTGGCCGCCGGCGCCAACCCGCTGGCCCTGCGCCGCGGCATCGAGAAGGCTGTCGACGAGGTCGTCGAGAACCTGCGCGAGTCGCAGTCCAAGGAGGTCGCCGGCAAGGATCAGATCGCCCGCGTGGCCGCCATCTCGGCCGCCGACGACGAGATCGGCAACGTCATCGCCGACGCGATCGAGAAGGTCGGCAAAGACGGCGTCGTCAACGTCGAGGAGGGTCAGACCTTCGGCATGGAGCTGGAGTTCACCGAGGGCATGCAGTTCGACAAGGGCTACATCTCGCCCTACATGGTCACCGACCAGGACCGCATGGAGGCCGTGCTCGAGGACCCCTACATCCTCATCGCCAACCAGAAAATCGGCTCCGTGCGGGACATCCTGCCGGTGCTCGAGGCGGTCATGCAGGGTGGCAAGCCGTTGCTGATCGTGGCTGAGGACGTCGAGGGCGAGTGCCTGGCGACCCTGGTCGTGAACAAGCTGCGGGGCACCTTCACCGGTGTCGCCGTCAAAGCCCCCGGCTTCGGCGACCGCCGCAAGCGCATGCTCGAGGACATCGCCGTGCTCACCGGCGGCGAGGTCATCACCGAGGAGATGGGCCTCAAACTCGAGAACACCCAGATCGACCAGCTCGGCAAGGCCCGCCGCGTCGTCGTCTCCAAGGACACGACCACGATCATCGACGGTGCCGGTGGCGCCGACGACATCAAAGGCCGGATCAAGCAGATCAAACAGGAGATCGAGAACACCGACTCCGACTTCGATCGCGAGAAGCTCCAGGAGCGTCTCGCCAAGCTCGCCGGAGGTGTCGCCGTGGTCAAGGTCGGCGCCGCCACCGAGACCGAGATGAAGGAGAAAAAGCACCGCGTCGAGGACGCGCTGCAGGCGACCCGCGCCGCGCTCGAGGAGGGCGTCGTCCCGGGTGGTGGCGTTGCTCTGCTGAACGCCCAGTCCGCTCTGGACCCGGACAAGCTGGTCGAGGACCCGGACGAGCGCACCGGCGCCCGGATCATCCACCGCTCGCTCGAGGAGCCGGTCCGTCAGATCGCCGAGAACTCCGGCCTGGAGGGCTCGGTCGTCGTCAACGCCGTCCGTGACCTGAAGCCGGGCGAAGGCCTGAACGCGGCCAACGGCGAGTACGGCAACCTGATCGAGGCCGGCGTCATCGACCCGACCATGGTCACCCGCTCGGCGCTGCAGAACGCAGCCTCGATCGCCAAGAACATCCTCGTCACCGAGGCGATCATCGCCGAGCCGCCGGAGGAAGGCGGCGCCGGTGGCGGCATGCCCGGCGGCGGTATGCCGGACATGGGCGGCATGATGTAACTCGCCCTACCGGCGAGTGGTTTGAGGGGCTCGGCTTCGGCCGGGCCCCTTTTTTTTGCGCTAGGGCGTGACGGGGGTCGGTTCCGGCGTGGGTGCCGGCGCTGGTTCCGGCGTGGGCGTGGGTACCGGAGTCGGGACCGGCGTCGGCTTCGTCTTCTTCGGCTTCGGCGGCAGCGGTGGCAGCAGGCCGGCGTTGTAGTCGGCGGTGGGGAGGAAGCTGGCGCGGCGGATCTTCAGGCGCAGGGTGTTGGTCGTGCGCGGGTAGAGCCCGAGCTCGTACTGGTTGCCGGGGCCGACGCCGCCGTAGTAGGTCAGCATCCGCACCCGGGGGCGCTTGACCACCCAGGCGATCACCTGCTTGACGAAGCGCGGTTCGTCGATCGCCGAGACCGCCCACTCGTTGATCGCCACCGGCTTGCCCTTCCACTGCTTGCCGTTGTAGAAGCGGCTGAGGTCTTCCCAGACCGGGTACTGGGAGTAGAAGTCGGTGCCGACCCAGTCGACCCAGCGGCTGCCCGGCCAGTAGTTCCCCGGGAAGTTGCCTTTGACCCGCGGCGAGCCGCCCGGCAGCGGACTCCAGATGATGCTCACCGGGGCCGCCGGCAGGCTTTCGGGATTCGGGCCCTTGGTCCGGTTCAGCGGCGGCAGTCCGATTTCGGCCAGGGTCGCGTTGATCCCTTCCAGCGTCTGCCCCCCACGCACGATCGCGCTGATCCGGCGGAAGGCCTGCTTGTACCAGCCGGTGCTGTGTTCGCCGCCTTTCTGGCTGCCGTCGCAGTTGACCGCCGACCAGGCGTTGAGGCAGCGGTTGGGCTCGCCCAGCGGCCGGATGTAGGCGGGCAGGCCGTGGGTGGCGAAGAAGTCGTTGAGCTGGAGCAGGTAGTCGTCGCCGGCCCCGAGCGCGATCTGCTCGGGGGTGATGATCTCGGCCAGCGTCTGGTCGTCGGTGGTGGCGATCGCCAGCACCGGCCGGGTCCCGGTTTCTCGCCAGCGTTCGTAGGCGGCGTTGAGGCTGTTGCCCCAGGGGTGGAAGGTCTGCAGCAGCGCCGGGTGCTTGCCGGTCAGCGCCGCGAATTCGTTGAAGTCGGCCGTCGTACCCTGGTCGCTGACGCCGAGGAAGACGCTCGGCTTCGGTGGCACCAGGGTCACGGCCGCGGCCGGCGCGGCACAGAGCGCGGCGCCGACGGCGCCCAGCGCGACGGCTCTACTGAGGCCCTTCCAAGACATCGCTCATCCTTCGCGGCTCGACTCCGAGCGCCTGCACGTCGGCGGTGCCGCGCTCGCTGACCATGGAGACCTCCATCAGCTCGGCCTCCTCCCAGGTTGCAAACACGGCCTCGCCGAAAACGGAGCGCAGGGCGATCAGGCTGGAGCGGATCAGCGGCAGCGGCACGTGTACAAGCGGCCGCGGCCGGCCGGCGATGCGGCTGACCAGGTCGGACATCTCGTCGTAGCTGAGTGTCTCCGGCCCGGCCAACTCGTAGCGCGGCCGCCCCCCGCCCGCCAGCGCGGCGACCACGGAGCGGGCCACGTCCTCGGCCCAGATCGGCTGGAACTCGGCCCTCCCGTCCCCGGACACCGGCAGCACCGGCAGGAAGGAGAAGCGCCGCAGCAGCGTGATCCAGGGATCGCTGTGGTCGTAGACGATCGAGGGGGCGAAGACCGTGGTCGCCAGCGGCGAGGAGGCGACCGCCTGCTCGGCCAGCCACTTGGCCCGGAAGAAGCGCGTGCGCTGCGCCGCGAAGGCATCGAGGGCGCTGAAGAAGTGGAAGCGCTCGACGCCGCTGCGCTCGGCCGCCCGCAGCAGCCGCACCGTCGCCAGCCCGTTCAGCTCCTCGATCCGCTTCGGTGGCTGGTCGCGGATCGTCGCCGCCAGGTGGATCACCGTGTCGACCCCGCGCAGCGCCTGCCGCACCAGGTAGGGGTCGGACATCTCGCCGAGGTCGCCGAGCGCGATCTGCACGTCGACCCGCCGCGCCCCCAGCCGCCGCGGCTCGCGCACCAGGCAGCGCACGTCCTCGCCGCTCTCCAGCAGCAGCGGCAGCAGCCGCGACCCGATGCTTCCAGTTGCCCCCGTCAGCAGCAGCATGAGCCGCCGATGCTAGTGCCGATGGCGTTTCGGCTTCGGCGCCAGGGTCAGCCCGACGACGTCGCCGGCGGCCAGAGACCCGGCCGCGGGGGAGGAGGACCTGACCACGAGCGCCGGTGACTTCTGGCCCGCCCGCGCCTTCGGCTTGGTCACCTTGCCGACCCGGCAGCCGGCGCCGGCGAGGGCGGCCTTCGCCTGCGCCAGCGTCTTGCCGGCGAGCTTCGGAACGAGGCACGTGGAGGGGGTCGCCGGTGCCTCGGCCGCCGGTGCCGACTGTGGCTGGGACGGGGGAAGAGTGACGATCACCGAGCTCGGCCCGATCATGGCGGTGTTCGTGAATGAGATCGGCGCCGAACACCGAGAGACGTTGCCGGCCTCGTTGGTGGCGGTGGCTGAGAACTGGGCGGTCGTTTCGGCGAGCACCGTTACTTGCAGCCCGAAAGCACCCAGCTCCGCCCCGGAGCCCACCGCGACCGGAGGTCCGGCGCAGCTCGCGCCCTTGAAGATCCGCACGGTCGAGCCTGCGCCCGCTGAGCCGATGATCCTGGGATACCAGCTGGCTGCCGGCGAGACGGGATCGGTTGAGGTCAGGACTGGGGCCTGTGGCTCCAGGTACGCGATCGCAGCAGCGGCGTCAAGCCGCCCCCCGCTGACCGTCCGCCCTTCGAGGGAGGGGCTGGCGTCCACGCTCGCGAGCAGAGCCGTTCGCACCTCGGTGACCGAGGCCGTGGGTTTCACTGAAAACAGCAGTGCCGCCGCCCCGCTCACGTGCGGTGCCGCCATCGAGGTCCCCGCGAGGAATCCATAGCCGGACGCCTGGCCGACCGCCTGCGCGCAGTAGATCGAGAGGTCGTCGAGCCAGACTCCGCTTTCGCTCGCCGGCGCCGCCCCGGTCGTGAAGCGGAAGCGCAGTCGAACCGCGCCACCCGCTTCGAACGCAGATGGCAGTTCGAGGAAGCGCCGTTCCAGTCCCGGCCCAGGGCTGCTGAGCGGTTCGGCGGCGATCTCTTCGACACCGTCGAGCAGGACCGAGTAGCGGAAGTGATCGCCGCCGGCCAGGCTCACGCGCCGGGTCTGCTGCAGTTTGCAGCCACCGTTGGCGGGCAGCGCGATCGCTTCCGAGGTCGTCTCGCGTTCGGTTTCCGGATCCGGCTCACCGATCGCGTCGGTTATCCCGAACGAGGTCAGCGGCGCTTCGTCGGTCCGTTCGAAGCCGCCGTCGGGGCTGGTCGCGGGCCACTTTGAGCCGATGTCGTCGACCTCGAAGTCCTCCGCGAACGGTTCGACGAAGGGGTAGGTGCTGAGGACCTCGGTCCCCGGAGCGCCGAGGTCGACCGAGCTCGCACCCCAGTCGGAGAAGCCCGCGAGCTGGTCGGCCTGATCGGTGGCGGCGACGCAGACGACGTTGTCGATCGCCCCTGGTGCCGGCGGCACGGCTTCGGTCTGGGGTTCGAAGTCGCAGGGATAGTGGGGCGTCGAGCCGTTGTCGACGCCGTCGTTGCCGGCCGAGATCACGAAGAGGACGTTCGGGTTGGCGGCGAGCGCGTTGACCTCCGCCTGGCTGAAGGCGATGCTGACCAGGGAGATGTTCGCCACCCGGGCTCCCTTGGCGCCGGCGTAGTTGATCGCCGCGACGATCGCCGAGTTCGGGCAGCGGGAGTCTTCGCTGACCGCGAATCGGGAGCAGACCCGAAGTGGCATCAGCCGGGCGTCCTGGGCGACGCCCGTGATCCCGATCCCGTTGTCGCCCTCGGCACCGATCGTTCCGGCGGTGTGGACCCCATGGCCGCCGGAGCGCAGGTCGTCGTCGGTCGGGTCGCCGTCGATAGCCGGGTGTTCGCCGTCGCTGCCGACGAAGTCGGCCCCGTGGAGGTCATCGACGATCCCATCGCCGTCGTCGTCGATCCCGTTGCTCGTCTCGCCGGGGTTGTCCCAGGCGACGTTCGCCAGGTCCGGGTGCTCGAAGCGGTAGCCGGAGTCGATGTCCGCGATCACCGTCGCCGGGTCGCCGACGCTGCGATCCCAGGCCGTTTCGGCGTCGATGTCGTCGCCGGCGACGGCGCCGCCGAACCCGCCGATGCCGGTGCCGGTGTTACGCAGTCCCCAGAGCTGACCGAGCAGTGGGTCGTCGGGCAGGGCGGCCGGGACGCTGTAGCCGTCGCGTTCGGCGACCGCGACCGCCGGGTCGGCTTCCAGTTCGGCGACGGCACCGGCGACGGTCTGCCCGGCCTGGACGTGAACCAGCTGAAAGTCCGGGTCGCCGAGGTTCGCCGTGAAGGAGACTTCGGCGTCCGCGCGAGCTTCAATCCGGTCGGCGTGGTCGGTGTCGGGCGCCCACTGGACGATCGCTCGCCCCGGCGCGAAGGCCGGTTCCGGCGTCACCGGGACGAGCGGCGGCGCCGGATGATCGCTTGCCGCAGTCGCCCCCGGTGCCCCCAGCAGCAGACAGGCAGTGGCGAGGAGCGGGATTTGCCGAAGGCCGGGCACCTGGCAACCATAGATGGCAGGGGCCGATAACTCAGGCGCCTTTGCCCGGCCGCGGGCGGACGAAGCGGAGGTCCGTTCCCACAATCCGTAAAATGGTCGCCAGCGCTTGGCCGGGGCAACCGGCGGGCACCCGGAAACCAGACTTAGGAGAAGCGTTCGAATGACCTACGTCATCGCCGAGCCGTGCATAGGCCAGAAGGACAACTCGTGTGTCGAGGTGTGTCCCGTCGATTGCATTCACCCGACCCCCGACGAGCCCGACTACGACTCGGTCGAGATGCTCTACATCGATCCGGACGAGTGCATCGACTGCGACGCCTGTGTCGAGGCCTGCCCGGTAGACGCCTGCTTCGCCGAGGACCAGCTCCCGGCCGAGTGGGCCAAATACGCGGAGATCAACGCGAACTACTACAAGAGCAAAGCGGCGTAGAGCGCGTCTCCATCAGCTTTCAAGGGTCGCCTCCGGGCGGCCCTTTTTTGTGATCTGAAGCCGGCTACTGGACGACGGGGAGCGGGATGCCGCTGACGGGCGGCGCTTCTGCGGCGCTGGGGGCGGCCTGGAGGACGGGCAGCTCCTGCGGGGTCATCGCGACGATTCCACGAGCGGCCTGGCGGATCGCTTGGGCGGCGGGAGAGTCGGGCTCGGCGGTGACCAGCGGGGTGCCGGCGTCGGCGTGCTCGCGCAGCGGCTCCGAGAGCGGCACCTTGCCCAGCAGCGGCACGTCGAGCTCGTCGGCCAGTTCCTGACCGCCGCCCTCGCCGAAGATCGTGAAGCGCTCGCCGTCCGGGGTCGTGAAGCCGGACATGTTCTCGATTACGCCGAGGATCTCGAGGTCGAATTTGGTCGCCATCTGGGCGCCCCGGCGAGCGACCGACTGGGCCGCCGGCTGCGGCGTGGTGACGACGATGAACTTGGCCTGGGGCAGCAGCTGGGCGAGCGTCATCGAGACGTCGCCGGTCCCCGGCGGCAGGTCCAGCAGCAGGTACTCCAGCTCGTCCCAGGCGACATCCTCGAGGAACTGCTGGATCGCCTTGTGCAGCATCGGGCCGCGCCAGACGACCGCCGCGTTCTCCTCGACGAAGAAGCCGATCGACATCACCTTGACGCCGCTGGGCGAGTCCAGGGGCAGGATCTTGCGCTCGCCGTTGACGTCCGGCTTGGCGTTGACGCCGAGCATGCGCGGGATCGAGTAGCCGTAGACGTCGCAGTCGAGGGCGCCGGACGGGTGCCCTTCGGCGGTCAGCGCGGCGGCCAGGTTGGCGGTCATCGTCGACTTGCCGACGCCGCCCTTGCCGGAGGAGACGCAGATCACGTTCTTGACCTTGGCCAGGGCGCCCTGCGGCAGCTTGCCGCGGCCGAGCGATTTCTGCAGCTCGCCTTTCTCCTCGTCGGAGAGGACGTCGAAGCCGATGCCGACGCTGGTCACGCCCTCGAGCTCGGAGACTTGCCGGGTCACCGCCTGTTCGAAGTGGGAGCGGATCGGGCAGCCGGCGGTGGTCAGCGAGACGATCACCTCGACCCGGCCGCTCTCCTGGACGTCGATCGAGCGCACCATGCCGAGCTCGACGATGTTCTTGCGCAGCTCGGGGTCGATGACCGCGCGCAGCTGGTCGGTTATCTGATCCTGCGTCGGAAGTGCCATTGCGGATCATTCTCGCAAAGGCGTGAGCGCGGCACCCTCGATCCGTGCCGAGGGGGGAGAGTTTCCGCCCCCGCGGGCATTGGCACCCCCATACGCAAGCGAGCGAATGGAGTCTTGGATGTCGGGCACGCGGGGTGGAGTGGCGCGGATCGTGGCGATGGGAATCGGGTTGGCGGCGGCGCTGGCGCTGCTGATCGTGAGTGAGGCGAAGGCGGGCAAGTACGAAGTCGCCCAGTGCGGCTGGTACGTGGGCGCCGACGCCAGTTGGGCCGACACGACCGGGGGCGCCAAGTTCCGCCCCGACGCCTGGTGCGTGCCGCCGGCCGGCGCCGACCCGTTCGACGGCGCCCACATGAAGACCCTCACTCGCGACGGCCAGGGCACCGTCTCCGGCACCCGCTTCGGCCGCTGGCGCTGGCAGGCGCCCGCCGGCACCGGGATCTCCCAGGTGCGGGGGACCTGGTGGCACGCGCTCCACGACGGCCTCGAGCAGCGGATCGGCGTCGGCACCTGGAACGGCGGCTTCGACGTCTTCGCCGCCGCGTCCGGGACCGACGTCGCCCCACGCGAGTTCGTCGCCGGCTTCAACCCCGCTCAGCCGGCGCTCGAGGACCGCCTCCTCTGCGCGAAGGCGGAGACAAAGTGGTGCGCGCTCGACCCGGGGTCGTGGTCGTCCATCCGCGCCCTCACGATCACCGTTCAGGACGACCAGGTTCCCGCCGCCGGGATCAACGGCGATCTCCTCGCCGGCGGCTGGCGGCGTGGCACGCAGGGGGTGGGGTTCTGGGGGAGCGAGACCGGTGCGGGCATCCGCTTCGGCGAGACCAGCGTCGACGGCGCCCGCGTCAATCTCACCGAGTACCCCTGCGCGAAGGCGCTGATCGGCGGTGTCTGGAAGGCGACCCAGATGCAGCCCTGCCTGACCGGGGTGTCTGGGGGCGCGGCGATCGACACCACTCGCTTCAGCGACGGCCCTCACGGCGTCCATCACTGCGTCACCGACTTCGCCGGCAACGTCGGCTGCACGCCGGAGCAGACGATCGGGATCGACAACAATCCCCCGGCCCACCCGCGTGGGCTGACTCTGGCGGGCGGCGAGAACTGGCGCCGCGTGGACGACTTCGACTTCTCCTGGGCCAATCCCGACCAGGGCCCGGCCAGCCCGATCTGGGGCGCCTACTGGCGGATCACCGGTCCCGCCGGCTACGACACCGGAGTCAAGCTTGCGCCGGGACAGGGCGTCGCCGCGATCGCCGACCGCTTCGTGCCCGCCCCCGGCCTCTACGCCCTCCATCTCTGGCTGCGCGACGAAGCCGGTAACGACAACCCGGCCTCGGCGCTCGAGCTGCCGCTGCGCTTCGACGACGTCCCGCCCGGAGTCGCCTTCGCGGCGGCCGAGGGCGCCGAGATCCCGGACCAGATCCGGGCTGGGGTCAGCGATGTCCACTCCGGGCCCGCCGCCGGGACGATCTCCTACCGCCGCCTCAACGCCGAGCAGTGGAGCGAGCTGCCGACCAAGCTCGAACCGGGTACCGAGGCGGGGAAGGCGGCCCTGGTCGCCCGCACCCCGGAGCTCGCGCCCGGCACCTACGTCTTTCGCGCCGAGGCCGCCGACGGCGCCGGCAACACCGCCTCGACCACCCTGCGCGCCGACGGCACCGAGATGGCGCTCCGCAAGCTGCCGCCGGCCGTGGCCCCGAGCCGACCCTCGGTCCCCGTCAAGCCGACCCCTCGGGCGAAGACGCGTCTGTTCGCGCGGCTGCGCGGCGGCCACGGTCGCGGTGAGGCGCTGACGGTCCCCTTCGCCGCCCCGGCCCTGCTAAGCGGCCGCCTCACCCGGGCCGACGGCGCCGGCATCGCCGGCCGCGAGCTGCGGGTCGTCTCGCGTCCCTCCCGCGGCGCGGTCGCGGCCGCGGCCACCGCGACCGTCACCACCGGCGAGCGCGGCGCCTTCGAGCTCCGCCTCGGCCCAGGGCCGTCGCGGCGACTCGCGATCGTCTTCCCGGGCGACGCCGGGCTCGAGCAGGCGAGGCGCGACCCGCTCGACCTCCGGGTCCGCTCCGGGATCTCCCTCTCGGCGGCGCCGCTCGCCCTGAAGACGGGCCAGGTGGTGCGGCTCGGCGGCCGGGTCCGCGCTCGCGGTGCCTCGATCCCGCGCCGCGGCAAGCTGGTCGCGATCCAGTACCTGGAGGCCGCCACCGGCCGCTGGCGTCCCGTCCTTGTCACCCGCACCGATCACGGCGGCCGCTTCCGCGCCCGCTATCGCTTCCGCTACGTCAGCGGCAGCGCCTCGATCCGGCTGCGGGCGACGGCCTTGGCGGAGGAGCGCTGGCCTTATGCGCCGGGCTCCTCGCCCCCGGTCACGGTCCGCGTCAGCGGCTGATCGGTAGGGTCCCGAACATGTCCAAAGCCACCCTTCACACCAATGCCGGGGCTATCGTGCTCGAGCTTCATGACGAGGACGCGCCGAAGACCGTCGAGAACTTCCGCAAGCTCGCGGCGGACGGCTTTTACGACGAACTGATCTTCCACCGGGTCATCCCCGATTTCATGATCCAGGGCGGCTGCCCGCAGGGAACCGGCACCGGCGGTCCCGGCTACACCTTCGAGGACGAGTTCAACGACCACAAGGTGGTGCGCGGAGCACTGGCGATGGCCAACGCCGGGCCCAACACCAACGGCTCCCAGTTCTTCATCGTCACCGCCGGCGCCGCGCCCTGGCTCGACGGCAAGCACACCGTCTTCGGCACCGTCGTCGACGGCATGGAGGTCGTCGACTCGATTGAGGGCACCGCGACCGACGGCTCCGACAAGCCGCTCGAGCAGCAGACGATCGAGCGCGTCGAGCTCTCCGAGTAGTCCCGGGTCAGGGCTCCTGGCCCTGCTCGACCAGCGACCAGAAGCGGACCCACTCGCGCTCGTGCCCCACCCCGGCCAGCACGGAGAGCAGGAACCCGCGCGGAACCCGCGGCTGTCCCCGCATCTGCGTGGCAAGCGTCTCCAGTTCGGCCAGGCGCTGGCGGTGGGTCGACAGCTGCGCCCTCGCCAGCCGCTTCGGGTTGCCTCCCAGGAACAGCTTGAGGATGCCGGGGTCGCGTAGCTCGGCCATCTCCGCGGTGGGTTCGGCCAGCCAGTCGGTGAGTGCCCGCTCGCCTTTCGCGGTCAGCTTGTAGTGGCGCCGGCGCCGGCCGCCCTGCTCCCGGCGCTCGCTCAGGTACCCGGCCTCCCGGAGCCGTTCGGGCTCGGCGTAGATCTGAGCGTGGGGCACCGACCAAAAGTTGCCCAGGGTCACCGCGACCGCCTGCTTGAGGTCGTAGGGGGTCGCCTCGCCGGCCCCGCTGATCAGGGCTAGGACGATGTAGGAGGTTGGGGATAGTCGATGCTCGCTTGACATTGGCCGTTACCTGATGGTATTACTCATACCGTCCGAAACAGACCATTCGGGCTGTTGTTGCGGTGGGAGCCGAGGCGGACAGTAGTTGCCACCCCCGGCGCCCTCGCCGCGACGATCGGGACAAGTTCGGCGCCGGCGATACGCCACCAGTGGCAGGGGAACGACGAACTTGTGCCAGGCGCTCAGCTCCCCGTCGTCGAAGCCGCCGGCTTCGCGGCGGGGGGCGCCATTGCCCGACTCACCCGTGTCAGTTCGGGGCGCGCTTCTCCTGGCGCCGCCGCAGCGCCTCACCCGGCCGCCAGAGGCTGACCAGGCCGGCGACCAGGGTGACGAGGAAGATCTGGCCGATCATCATCTCCAGCCCGGCGAGCATCCGCCCGGGCTGACCGCCGGGAACCAGGTCGCCGTACCCGGTCGTGGTCAGGGTCGTGTAGCTGAAGAAGAGGAAGTCGCTGCCGGCCGGATGCGGGACGCCTTCGAAGAAGGGGGTTCCCTGGATCCGCTCGACCGTGCCGTAGAGAAAGGTGAAGAGGATCCCGAGCACGGTGTAGACGCTGATCGCGCCGAGGATCGTCCGCGAGCCGACCTCGGCCGTCGTCACCACCCGCCGCAGCACCGCCCCCATCGCGATCGTCAGCAGCGTGATCTGGACGACCGAGGCCAGGTTGAGCCAGATGCGGTCCCCGGCGATCGCGGCGATCGCGGCGAGGACGACGGTCAGCGCCGAGAGCCAGATCGCCGAGCGGACCAGGCGCGGGTTGGCGTGGGAGCTGGTCAGCGCGACCACCGAGGTGACGCTGGTGGCCACGGTCAGCAGGACCGCCGACCAGCCGCGGTTGGAGAGCAGCGAGGTCAGCACATAGGTGGCCAGGACGAGGACGAGGACGAGGCCGAACGCGTCCCTGACCCTCTCGGCCCGCTGCACCCAGCGCTGGCGCCGGTCGGCGCGCGTGGCGGTCCTGTCCATGTCCGGTCGTTCGGGGCGGGGCCCTCTCATTCCTGCTTGGGGCCCGAGCGGAGGGGGTGGGATTCGAACCCACGAGCCCCCTTGCGAGGGCCACCGGTTTTCAAGACCGGCGCATTCAACCGCTCTGCCACCCCTCCGAGGATCGGCGCTCGCGGATGCTAAAGGTCCCGTGTTTGGTCGATGGCCTCTCGCTACTGATTGGATTGGGGCATGCGGCGCTTGCTCTGGTTGGCCTCGGCGATGATCTTCTTCGACGTCGCCTTCTTCGCGGCGATCGCGCCGCTGTTGCCGGACTACGTCGACCAGCTCGGGCTCAGCAAGGCGCAGGCCGGGATCCTCTCCGCCTCCTACGCGGCCGGCACCCTGCTCGCCTCGCTGCCCGCCGGGTTCGTCGCCAGCCGGGTCGGCCCGCGCCGCACCGTCATCTCCGGCCTGCTGCTGCTCGGCGTCTCCAGCCTCGTCTTCGGCCAGGTCGACGAGATCGACCTGCTCGATGCGACGCGCTTCACCCAGGGCATCGCCGGCGCCCTGATCTGGGCCGGCGCCCTGACCTGGCTGATCACCTCCGCGCCCGAGGAGAGTCGGGGAAGGGTGATCGGGACCGCACTTGGGACTGCGGTCGCCGGCGCTCTGCTGGGGCCGGCACTGGGCGCGCTCGCCGCCTCGATCGGCACCGAGCTGGTCTTCGGCTCGGTTCTGATCGTCACCGTCGCCCTCGCCTATGCCGCCTCTCGGCTGCCCGAGGCGCGGGCGCCGGAACGCCAGAGCCTGGCGGAGGTCGTCGCCACCATGCTCAGCAAGCCGATCCTCGACGGCGCCGTGTTCGTCGCCGTGCCCTCGGTGATGTTCGGCACGATCGAGGTGCTGGTGCCGCTGCGGATCGACTCGCTCGGCGGCGGCCACGGCGTCATCGCCGCCGGCTTCATCGGCGGCGCCGCCCTGGAGGCGGTGCTGGCGCCGATCGCCGGCCGCGCCTCCGACCGGGTCGGGCGGCGGTTGCCCTATGTGGCGGGGCTGACAATCTGCGCGGTCGCGATGATCGCGATCGCCCTCGCGCAGACTCTCGGTGGGGTGCTGGCGGCGCTGATCGTCACCTCGCTGGGAGCCGGCCTCTGCTTCGCGCCGGCGCTGACGCTGCTCTCCGACATCGCCGAGTCCAGCCGCCTGCACCAGGGCTTCGCGGCCGGCCTCTCGAACATGGCCTGGGCCTCGGGTCAGGTCGTCGGTGGGATCGGCGGCGGGGTCGTCGCCAGTCTCAGCGGCAACGCCCTGCCCAGCATCGCGATCGCCGTGCTGTTGCTGCTCACGGTCGCCTATGCGTTGCGCACGCTGGCACCGGCACCCGACGCCCGTCCGGCCGCGAGCTAGGCTGAGCCGATGGCATCGAGGAAGGCGAACGCCGCCAGCGCCGGCGGCTGGGTCAACTGGGCCGGGGACCAGTCCTGTCGCCCGGCTGAGGTCGTCAGCCCGGCGAGCCGCGACGAGCTGAGCGAGGCGATCGCGGCCGCCGCCGCGGCGGGGCGCGGGGTCAGTGTCGCCGGCTCCGGTCACTCGTTCACCGAGGCGGCGCTGACCGACGGCACGCTGCTGCGGATCGAGGCGTTGCAAGGGGTGCTCGACGCCGACCCGGCCTCCGGGCTGGTCAAGGTGGCAGGGGGGACCGTGCTCGCCGATCTCAACGAGGAACTGGCGCGGCTCGGGCTGGCGATGGAGAACCTCGGCGACATCGATCGCCAGACGATCGCCGGGGCGATCTCGACCGGGACCCACGGCACCGGGGCGAAGCTGCGCAACATCTCGGCTCAGGTCGAGGGGCTGGAGCTGGTCCTGGCCGATGGCTCGCCGCGCTCGCTCGCCGCCGCCGTCAACCCCGAGCTGCTGCGGGCGGCCCGGGTCGGGATCGGGGCGCTGGGAGCGATCTCGGCGGTCACCCTGCGCTGCGTCCCCGCCTTCACGCTCGACCGGGTCGACACGCCGCGGCCGCGGGAGCAGGTGCTCGACTCCTTCCAGGAGAGCGCCGACGCCAACGACCATTTCGAGCTCTTCACCTTCCCCTATGCCGACAGCGCCCTGGTCCTCGAGCGCAACCGCACCGGGGCGCCGGCGCGGCCGCGGGGCCGGGCCGGTGCCTACCTCAACGACGTCGTCCTCGAGAACTGGGCCCTGGAGGCGCTCTCGGCGACGGGCAAGCGATTCCCGACGGCGATCCCGTCGCTCTCGCGGCTCGCCGGCCGGCTCGCCTCCGGCAGCCGCACGGTCGACCGCAGCGACCGCGTCTTCGCCAACGACCGCCGGGTCCGCTTCACCGAGATGGAGTACGGCGTGCCGCGCGAGCACGGGCCCGAGGCGGCGCGCCGGGTGGTCGAGTGGGTGCGCTCCAACCGCTACCCGGTCTTCTTCCCGATCGAGATGCGGGTCGCCGCTGGCGACGACGCCCTGCTCAGCCCTTCGCACGAACGCGACACCGCCTACATCGCCGTCCATCAGTACCGCGGCATGGAGTGGCGCCCCTACTTCGAAGCGGTCGAGGAGATCATGAGCTCCTACGGCGGCCGCCCTCACTGGGGCAAGCGCCACTTCCAGACCGCCGCGACCCTGGCCCCGCTGTATCCCGCCTGGGCCGAGTTCCAGGCCGCCCGCGACGAGCTCGACCCGGGGCGCGTCTTCACCAACGAGTACGCGACGCGCGTCCTCGGTCCATAGGGCTTACAAGAACACTTGGCCGTCGCCGCGGTAGGTCGGGACGACGTCGACGATCTCCTCGCCTTCGATGAGGTGGAGGGCGTTGAAGCGCTCGCAGAGCTCGCCGGCCTTGGCGTGGCGCAGGTAGGCGCGGTCGCCGACCGCGAGGTCCGCCGCGGCGGCGCCGACGAGCGGGGTCTGGACCTCGCCGGCCCCCTCCTCGGGATCGAGCTCGAGCCCGGGCGGGAGCCAGGGGACCGGCAGCCGGCTCGGGTCGCCGCTGCCGGAGGCGAGGTAGCCGCCGCCGAGCGCGGTCGCGATCGCGGGGGTGGGCTTGCGCACGATCGGCAGCGCGAAGCCCGCGGCGGGGGTGAGGGCGAAGCGGCTGTAGTGGTCGAAGAGCCCGGGCGCGTAGAAGCCGGAGCCGGCGGTGACCTCGGTCACCGCGGCCTCGGCCCCGGTCAGTTCGAGGCTGCCGGTGCCGCCGCCGTTGACGATCTGCAGCTCGACGAACTCGCCCAGCGCGGCGACGATCGCCCCCCGTCGGGTCGCCAGCTCGGCGGCTGAGCGGCGCTGCATGAAGCGGATCGCGGCGCCGCGCAGGCGCCGTCCCGGCGGCCGGTCGCCGACCCCGGCGATCTGGCCCTCGTAGGCCATCAGGGCGTCGAGTTCGATCTGCGGGCGGCGCTCGATCTCGCGTGCCAGCGCCACCGCCTGCTCGACCGTGTGGATCGGCGAGCGCTTCGGCCCGACCTTGATTCGGCCCCGCAGCGCCCACCAGCTCGCGTCGATGTCGATGCAGACGCGGACCGGAGCCGCCCCCGCCCCCAGCACCGCCTCGATCGCGTCCAGGTGCTCGACGCAGTCGACCATCACGATCGGCGCTCCGGCCGGGTGCGCGACCGAGCGCAGCGCCAGCTCGCCGAGCGCCTCGGCGTCGGCGGTCGGGTAGGCGAGCAGCAGGTCCTCGAACCCCTGCTCGGCCAGCCAGAGGGTCTCCGGCAGGGTGAAGGTCATCAGCCCGCGGAAGCGCTCGTCGCGGTCGAGGATCGCCCGCAGCAGCGCCCGGCAGCGGACCGACTTGCTGGCGACCCGGACCGGCTTGCCCTGGGCCCGCTCCAGCATCGCCGCGGCGTTCGCCCACATCGCGTCGAGGTCGACGAAGGCGAAAGGGGCCTCGACCTCGGCGAAGATCCGCTCGTAGCGTTCGTGGGACTGCTCGGACGGGACGGCCACCGCACGAGACTAGCCGCGCCGTGCCCCGTTAGTTCCTACAATCGGGGCCGCGGTGCCCGGAGAGGTGGCCGAGTGGCTGAAGGCACTCGCCTGCTAAGCGAGTAGGGGGCGCAAGCTCTCTCGAGGGTTCGAATCCCTCCCTCTCCGCTGCTGTGCGGCGGGCGTCAGCGCTCGGGGTCGGCTTCCGCCTCGCTGTCGGCGGTCGGGAACTGCATGATCGCGACGATCGCCGAGAGCGGCGTCTCACCGCTCGCTTCGAGCCGCTCCGAGTTTCTGGTTTCGATCTCGAAGAGGCTGTTGAGGGTTTCGAGCAGGAGCTCGACCACTTCCTCCCAGCCCTCCCGATCGAGCTTCAGCGCCGAGCGGCTGAGGTGGCTGTTGGCGAATTCGTTGAACCTGCCGGCGCCGAGCGATTGCGCGAGATCGGCGGATATCAAGCGCAGGATCGCCGCCGTGATCGGCTGGCGCATCTTCGGCGTGACCTGGTCCCAGGCCTCGTCGTCGAGCATCGTCGATCCCACCGCGGTGCGGTAGATGTGTTCGGTGGCACCGCGCCGGCGCACCGTTTCGACCAGCTCGATGCACTCCAGATCCTTCAGGACCTTGACGTGATGGGAGACCAGGTTGAGGCTGACGTTCTGCAGCTGCTGCTGGATCCGGCTGGGGCTGCTGGGGCCGTCCTTGAGGACCGCGAGGATGTCGATACGGGTCGGATGCTCCAGCGCTTTCACCAGGCGCGAGTCGATGAATTCTGGTCCTCGCTTGGCCAAGAAGTCCTCCCAGGATCGGCTCTAGCTACGGAAAGCACAATAGATCGATCTGGATTCCACGCTGTCTTCGCCCACCGCTCAACGGCTTTGGGGTGGCACTAGCCCCGGAATCGCGAAAGCATGGCGCCTACGTTTCTCCGGCCAGGCTTGCCTCAGTGGGAGTGTCCACCGGGCATCGACACATCGAGGCAGGGACCCACCCCGCCCAGGGCACTCGTCGCGCAGGGGCGGCGGGTGCCCCCGGGTCCTTCCGCGCGAGCGAGCGGCAGTCAGCTGTGGCGGGAGCGCAGCACGACGCGGCCGCCGCGGGCCGGGATCATCGTCACGTTGCGGTGCAGGGCGCGCTCGGGCGCGGCGTCGTCGGCCTCAAGATCGAGGCGGCGGGCCATCGCCTCCAGCACGACCCGCTGCTCGGCCATCGCCAGGGCGGCGCCGAGGCAGCGGCGGATGCCGCCGCCGAAGGGGATCCACTCGTAGGTGCCGGGCTTGCGGCCAAGCCAGCGCTCGGGGCGGAACTCGTAGGGCTCGGGGTAGAGGTCCTCGCGGTGGTGAATGAGGAGGATGCTCATCGCGATAGCGGTGCCGGCGGGGACGCCGTACTCGCCCAGCCGCCAGGGCGCGGTGACGCGGCGGCCGATCAGCGGGATCACCGGCCGCGAGCGCATCGCCTCGACGATCGTCGCCTCGATCTGCTCCTCGGCGCCCTCGCCGGAGCGGACCGCGCCGAGCAGGGCTTCGTGGGCGTCCGGGGTGCGGACCAGGCGCTCCCAGGCCCAGGCCAGCGAGTTGGCGGTGGTCTCGTGGCCGGCGAGGACGAGGACCAGCAGCTCGTCGCGCAGTTCTTTGTCGGTCAGCTCCTCACCCTCCTCGGTCCGCGCCTGCAGCAGCAGCGAGAGGATGTCGCGGCGCTCGTCGAGGTCGCTGGCGCGGCGGCGGGCCGAGATCACCGCGTAGACCTGCTTGTCGAGCAGCGAGAGGCCGAACTTCATCGGCCCGACCGCCTCCTCGCGGCCGATCTGGAGCAGCTCGCCGACCTGCGCCACGGGCTGGGTCGAGGCGTTGACCAGGCGGCGGATCATCTGCCGCAGGCCGTGCTCGGGAGTGCCGCGCTGGGGCCTGCCCTCGATGCCGAAGATCCCGGCCATGATCACGTCGAGGGTGATCGCCTGCATCCGCGGCGCCAGCGCGAAGGGCTCGCCGATCGGCCAGCGGTCGATCTCGCGTTCGGTCGCGGCGGAGATCATCTGCGTGTAGGCGTCGATCGCCTCGCCGTGGAAGGGGGGCAGCAACAGTTTCCGCTGGCGCATGTGGCGCGGGCCGACCGCGGTCAGGACCGACTGGGTGCCGACGATCGGCCGCAGCGGCGACTCCCCGGTCAGCGAGGGTGCCAGCTCGGGGCCGGCGGTGAAGAGCGAGCGCACGTGATCGGGGTGGCTGGTGACGGTGACCGCGTCTTCGGTGGCGCCGTGCATGCGGAAGACTTCGCCGAGCTCGCGGCGGGCGCGGAAGACGAACTCGATCTGGCGCTGGTTGAAGCGCAGCGACTGGATCAGGCGCGAGAGCGGGACCTGCGGCGGGGCGGAGAGCGTTCCCTGCTCGGCGGGCTCCAGCGGTCCGGCGGGGGACGGCGGCGCCTGCCCGACCAGCTCGTCGGGGAGATCGGTAACGGTCGTCACGCCAACGAGATTACCGCCCCTCTACAGTCAGCCGATGCAGGCGAATCCAAGAGCCGGGAGCGGGGTCCACGTGGAGCGGCGGACGAAGATCATCGCCACGGTCGGCCCGGCGAGCTGGGACGACGCCACGCTCGAGCAGCTGGTCGTCGCCGGGGCCGACGTCTTCCGCCTCAACTTCTCCCACGCCGGGCCGGAGCGCCAGGCCGGGACGATCGCCGACATCCGCGCCGCCGCCGAGCGGGTCGGGCGCGAGGTCGCGATCCTCGGCGACCTGCCGGGCCCGAAGCTGCGGATCGGGGAGCTCCGGGACGACTTCGCCGAACTGAAGACGGGGATGCACGTGACCCTGACCCCGCGCGACGTCGAGGGCGACGGCGAGACGATCCCGGTCTCCTGGCCCGGGGTCACCGATCTCAAGCAGGATCAGCTCGTCTACCTCGCCGACGGCGCGATCCGGCTGCGGGTCAACGACCCCGAGCCCGACGGCGTCGACTGCGAGATCGAGGTCGGCGGGACGCTGTCCTCCCATAAGGGGATGAACATCCCAGGCGGCGCCGATCTGCCGGCGACGACCGGGGTCGACCTCGATTGGGTCGAGTTCGCGGTCGAGAACGGCGTCGATCTGCTCGCGATCTCCTTCGTCTCCACCGCCGCCGACCTGGAGCCGGTGACGGCGCGGTTGAAGGAGCTGGGTTCCCGCATCCCGGTGATCGCCAAGATCGAGAAGCAGGAGGCGGCCGAGCACGCGGAGGAGATCGTCCGCGTCGCCACCGGCGGGATCATGGTCGCCCGCGGCGACCTCGGGATCGAAATCCCGCTGGAGCGGATGCCGATCGAGCAGAAGCGGCTGATCCGGCTCGCCGGCAAGGGCTCGAAGCCGGCGATCACGGCGACCCAGATGCTGGCCTCGATGGTCACCGCGCGGCGCCCGACCCGGGCCGAGGTGACCGACGTCGCCAACGCGATCTACGACGGCACCGACGCGGTGATGCTCTCCGAGGAGACCGCGGTCGGCCAGCACCCGGTCGAGGCAGTGCGGGTGATGGACCGGATCGCCCGCGCCACCGAGCCCGACCTGCGCTACGGCGAGTGGCTCTTCACCCGCACCGACCAGGCGACCCAGGACGTCGCCGACTCGGTCGCCCAGAGCGCCGTCGGCGCCGTCTACCGGCTCGGCCTCAAGGCCCTGGTGGTGCCGACCAACAGCGGCCGCACCGCCCGCCTCGTCTCCGCCCACCGGCCCGACGTGCCGGTGCTGGCGATCTCTCCTTACATAGAGACGGTGCGCCGGCTCAGCCTGCTGTTCGGCGTCACCGCCGTGCAGAGTGACTTCGGGACCGAGCTGCGCAGCCTGCTCGGCCACTGCGCCGGGCTTGCCGCCGAGCATGGCATTGCCGCGCCGGGCGAGCTGGTCGCGATCACCGCCGGGCTCGACGGCCAGGAACTGGGCACGAACCTGTTCGAGGTCCATAGGGTGCCGGAGCTATGACCGCGGCGGCCAGACTGGAGCGCGAGGAGAGCGGCCTCGCCGTGCTCACCCTCGACAGCCCGCCGCTCAACCTCTTCGACCAGCGGATGATCGACGACGTCCGCGCCGCGGTCGCCGACGTCGCGGGCGATCCACCGCGGGCGCTGCTGATCCGGGCCGAGGGCCGTGCCGTCTCCGGCGGCGTCGACGTCCACGTCTTCGAGGGGCTGACCCCGGAGCAGGGGAGCGCGCTCTGGGACGAGCTGCTGGGGATGATCGACCAGCTCGAGGCGCTGCCGGCGCCGATCGTCTTCGCCGCCCACGCCCTCACCCTGACCGCGGCGCTGGAGATCGCCCTCGCCTGCGACCTGATCGTCGCCAGTCCCGAGGCGAAGTTCGGCCTGGTCGAGAAGGTGGTCGGGCTGACGCCCTCGATGGGCGGGACCCAGCGCTTCGCCGAGCGCGCCGGCAGCGGCCGCGCCCGCCAGTTCGTGATGGACGGCGGCGTCTTCGGTGCCGAGGAGCTCGAGCGCTGGGGCGTCGTCAACACGATCTTCCCGGCGGCGGAGTTCGAGCAGCGCTCGCGCGCCCTCGCCGAGGAGCTGGCCGCCGGCCCGACCAGGGCGCACGCGATGACCAAGCACATCCTCCGCCGCTTCCGCGAAGGCGGGCTGCCCGCCGCCGACGAGGCGACCCGGACCGAGGCCGCCGATCTCTTCGCCACCGAGGATCTCCAGAACGCGGTCAAGACCTTCCTCGAGCACGGCGGCCCCGGCCACGCGAAGTTCCAGGGCCGCTGAGCGGCCGGACGGGAGTTCTGAGATGACCGACTTCGACGCGATCGCGAAAGGCATGACGATGGCGATCCCCTTCGCCGGACATCTCGGGATCACGGTGACGAGCATGGCCGAGGGCGAGGCCGTGGCGCTGCTGCCCGAGCGCGAGGAGCTGAAGAACCACGTCGGCTCTCAGCACGCCGGTGCCCTGTTCACCGTCGCCGAGACGGCCTCGGGTGCCGCTTTCGTCGGCGCCTTCGCGGAGCGCATGGGCGAGATCACCCCGCTCGCCCGCGCCGCCGAGATCGCCTACGAAAAGATCGCCAAGGGCCCGATCGAGGCCGCTGCCTCCCTTGGGCTGCCCAAAGACGAGGCACTTGCCACCCTCGACCGCGAGGGCAAGGTCGAGTTCCCCTGCGAGGTCGTCCTCACCGACGGCAACGGAACCCAGGTCGCCAGTGCCACCGTCCGCTGGCACGTGCGGCTCAACAAACCGGCCGCCGCCTAGCTACCCTGCTGAACCCCTAGAATCGCCCCGCGGGCCGCCCGGCCCCAAATCTCGCGCCAGTAGCTCAGCCGGATAGAGCGTCGGTCTACGAAACCGAAGGTCACAGGTTCGAATCCTGTCTGGCGCATACGATGCGATGCCGCTTGTAGAGCGGATTTTAGCTCTATCTCCGCGCCTCGCTCGCGCAGGGGACGCATGACTTGATCAGTTGACCTCCCGAGGTCACCACGTCCTCGACGACCGCCACTCGACGGTCCGCCACCTCGCCTCCCTCGGCCAGCCGGCAGGTTTCATAGTCCTTCGCCTCTTACGAACGAACAGAGTTGGCAGGCGACTGACCTGTGAGACCATCGACCGAGTCGAGATGGATTCTCACGTTCCCCTCCCAAAGGAACAGGCGTCTCTTTTTTTGCGACCACGGCCTCGACCCCCAGCGCCGTCGCCAGCGCCGCCCGCAGCTCCTCGGGGTCGGCGATGTCGGTCAGTGGTCGATGGTGGCTCGTCCGCTGGGCGGCCAGGTCCGCCCGCTCGTAGGCGATCAAATGCGCCGAAGAGCTGCCTTTTCCGAACAGCCCGATCGCTCGGCTGATCCGCCGCGACCTCCGCCGGCGCAAGGCGGCCTGCGGTCACTATCGGCCTTCCTCCTGAGCTTGCTCACAGGCCACGGCTGATCCCCTACGTCGGCGAGGTCGAGGCCAAGCGGGTCAGCGCCGGCTGAGCCGAGGCTAGGAATCGATGCTGAGGGGCGCCAGCGCGATCCAGGCGATCTGCGGCGCCAGCTCCGGCAGAGAGTCCAGGCGTTCGTGCACGATCTCGTACCGGATCGCCTCCCAGATGCCACTGGCGATCGCCTGCCGCGTCGTCGCCGGGATCGATCGGGTCAGCTCGCTCGGCACAGCGTCGGGGTGGAGGAAAGCGGTGAAGTCGTCGAGGGCTCGGTCGGCTTGATCGAGTGCGACCGGCCCAGCGGTCGGCAGCTCGAAAAACGACAGCCGGGCGAAGAGCTCATGACTAGCGTTAAAAGCCAAGAGCGCGCGGACCCCCGCGCCAATCGCCTCCGGGCGATCGCCTTCGGCAAAGAAGGCGGCGCCCGCGGCCCGCAGGACTTCGTCGCTGGTCTCCTGGAAGGCGGCTAGGAAGGCATCACGCTTGTTTTGGAAGTGCTCGTAGAAGGTCTGGTTGGAGACCCCGGCGGCGCCGGAGATTGCCGGAATGCTGAGGGCGTCGTAGCCGCGCTCGACGACGACTCGCGCTGCCCCGCGCACGATCCGCTGGCGTTGGGTGAGGACGCGCCGGCTGCGTTGACTGTCGGGCGGCTCCTCCCAGGAGAGCTCCCCGGCCGCGCCCTGGGTCTCGCTGTCCTCCGTTCTCCTGCAGGCCGCCGCAAGGGCGCGCCGCACCGGCTCGCTGGGTTCGCGTTGGTAGGAGAGCGCCCACTCGACCAGCTCGTCGACCAGCTCCGGCAAACGCGCGGCTTCGTCGGTTCGCAGCCGGCGGTAGACAACTCCGCGGATCCCGGCGACGACCGCCCGCACCGTCATGTCGGAGACCTCGACCGGGCTGGGGGAGTGGTCGAAGCTCTGGCGGATCATGACCTGGAAGACCTCCGAACCGCGTTCGCGCGGGGCGATGCTGGCCTTGCCGAGCGTGAGCGACTCGATCGTGACGAGGGAGGCAGCCGCCGGCTCGGCGGCGGCGATCTCCAGGAATGTCGTGAGCGCCGCTGTCAGGCGCTCGCGGAAGTCGCCCGGTTCGCGGAAGGTGGCGCCGACTCGCTCGGTCACCTCGGCGAGGATGGAGTCGAAGGCGGCCAGGAAGCAGGCCTGCTTCGAGTCGAAGTGCTGGTAGAAGGTTGTTTTGGAGACTCCTGCAAGCGTCACCAGCTCGTTCAGCGTCGTGCCGGCGAAGCCATGGCGGGCGACCGCCTCGACCATCGCGCCTTCCAGGCGTGCTCTCTGGTGGCGGGCGACCTCGGCCGGCGGCAGCCGGTGGCGGCCGCTGCTCAGCTGCGGGAACAGAGGTTTGGTCGGCTTGGGGGCGGAGTCGGTCGGTGCCATGGCGGGCGTACCAAGATAGCCCGCCGAAGGTAGCGGCCTTGGAGAAATTTCATGTACCTCCCAATGCATCGGCGTATCGCACCAGGTACTCACTTTTTGACGGCTTTTTGTGTCCCCTCCTTGACAGCGGCAGTTTGCCTGTGCTTTAGTCACGGCCGTGACCCGGATGGGACCGGGCCGTAAAGGACTCCGCGACAGCGCGGGGGCCAGGGAAATAGGAGAGGCAGGGACTTCTTTGAGCACCACCGCGTCGCCCCGAGGGGCGGCTCAGACCGAAATCGGAGCCGCCGCCGACGGCGGAGCCGGAGCCGCCGGCTCAGAGCGCCAGCGCCAGCTCCTCCTCGTTCTCGACCGGAGGGTGATCGTCCCGATCGCCCCTCGAGCCAAGGAACTTGACATTTCCCGCACCGAGTGCGCCGAGGGCGATCTTGCCACCACCGGCTTCCGTACCAACTTCGACCCCGCCACCACCACCAAGGAGAACAGGTGAACTCCAGCGAGAAGCACCCGAAGTCCCCGTCCATCCGGACCGGCAGCCTCGGCGTGCTCGTTCGCGTGCCTGACGGTTGTGGGAGCGGTGCGCCCTCGGCCACCCGACCCGGCTTCCTCGCCTTTGCCTTCCTCGCGGTGTCTGCCTTCCTGGTTCTCTTCGGCGCGTCGGCGCGGGCGGCGGCCCCCGAACGTTCCTTCCTCGAAACCTTCGGCAGCGCCCAACAGCCGAGCATCGCCGAAGCCGGGGGGATGGCGGTCGACCCCGCCACCGGCGACGTGCTCGTCATCGAATACAACCCGACCTACGGAGGCAGCGGGCAGCTGAAGCGCTACAAGTCGAACGGCGAACCGAGCCCATTCTCCGCCCTCGGCGCCAACGTGATCGACGGCAAGCAAGGCGGCGGAGGCCAAGCCTGCGCGACCGAACCCGAATCGTGCGACGAAACCCCGGGGAACGCCGGGGTGCTCAGCAGCGAAGGCTACAGCTCCATCGAAGTCGAGGTCGCCGTCGCTCCCCCCGGCGCGATAGGGGGCACCGCGGGCGATATCTATGTCACCGATGCGTTTCACGGGCTTATAGACATCTTCGACTCGAGCGGCCAGTACATCGGCCAGAAGGAACTCAGCTATCCCTGCGGTGTCGCCGTCGACCCGGATGGGAACGTCTATGTCGGCAGCTATGAAGGTCCGGCAGGCGTCCACAAGCTGATCCCATCGGCGCCTGCGACCTTCACCGAGTCCGCGGCGAGCCCCTTCCCCAGCGAACGCGCCTGCCAGGTGGCCGCGGGCGAAGGCTCCGTCTTCGCCACGGAATACGAAGGCGCGGTGACGAAGATCGACGCCGAAGGGGCGGGTGAAGGGCAGACCGAGTACACGGTCTCCGGCGGCCACGGCAACGTCGCGACGACGGTCGACCCGTCCAGTGGCCATGTGTTCGTCGCCACCGGCCAGGAAATCGTCGAATACCACGCCGGCTCCGCCGCGGCGACGATCGTCTCGACCACCGAACTGCAGAGCAACGCGGCCGGCATCGCCGTCGCCGGCACCACCGGCAACCTCTACGCGACCCGGGCGGGCAGCGAACAGGTCGAGGTATATGGGCCGCCGCAGTATGACCAGGGCCCGAAGCTGAAGATAACCAAGGATGGCACCGGCACCGGCACCGTGACCAGCGCACCGGCGGGGATCGACTGCGGCTCGACTTGTTCGGCGACCTTTGCCGAAAACGAAGTGGTCAAGCTCACCGGCGCACCCGGGGCGAATACCCAGCCGGTCGCCTGGAGCGGTTGCGACACCGTCACCGGCTCGAACGAATGCGAAGTCACGATGAACGCGGCCAGAGAAGTCACCGCCACCTTCACCCTCGTCAAGCACTCGCTGACGGTGACCAAGAGCGGCCCCGGTCCCGGGGCGGTAGTGGGCGGCAGCACGGACGAGCCGAACACGATCGACTGCGGAGCCACCTGCGGACATGAATATCCGCACGGCACTCTGGTGACGTTGGAAGGGACTGGTAACCCGCGGCCCGTCGTCTGGACCGGCTGCGACGCGGTGAACGGCTCTGATAAATGCGAAGTGACGCTCACCGGCGCCGAGCTGGTCGACGCCGAATTCCTGCCGTTGCCCGACCCGCCGCTCGTCGTCACCGACGGCGCCGGCGCCGGTCCGGAACCCGATCTGATGACCCTCGAAGGCCGGGTCGACCCGAACGGCTTCGCGGTCGGCGAATGCCGCTTCCTCTACGGGACCACGACCAACTACGCGGAATCCACGCCATGCGTCCCGGCCGCGGCCTCGCTCGGCAGCGGCAACGGTGACGTGAGTGTCACCGCCACCACCGAACCGTTGGACCCAAACACCACCTACCACTATCGCCTCCAGGCCTCCAATCCCGGCGGCACCGCGCAGGGGGAAGACAGGACCTTCACCACCGGCGCCTCCGGCCCCGACTCCTGCCCCAACGCCGCGATCCGGGCCGAACAGGGGGCAAAGGCTCTGCATCTTCCAGACTGCATGGCTCTGGAGATGGTCAGCCCGCCAGAGAAGAATCAGCAGTACGCTCGGGAACCAAGCGTCTCTGTTGACGGGGATCGTGTTCTCTTCAGGTCTTCCGCCGCCATCGGAGACACGCCCCTTCGTATCGAAGCGGGGGGCGACTATTACGTTGCCAGTCGTGGGCCCTCCGGTTGGCAGACGGCATCGACCTCTCCCCCGCCGGCATTCCTTCAAGCAGAACCCGAAGCGCCGACGGTGGCCAGCCTGAGTCCCGACTTCTCTCACTGGTTCCTTCTTGCCGGTACGGGCGGTAAGCGCGAGTTGGGCGTGTCCCAGACCTTCCAAAGTGGTCTCGGCGGCGCCCTTTCACCGATTTCGCCTGCGCTGACGCCGCTCGACGGTTCGGCAGGCCTGCTGGCTATCAATGACTCCTCCGCCGACCGTTCCCACGTCTACCTAAACCCGTCGCACTTCACCTCTTACCTTTCCGGCGATCCCGAGCCTGGCGGTTTTCGCCCCGAATCCAACACCTATGTCGCCGGCCTCGATCCCGGCGGTCGCCCTTCGCTCGCCTTGCTCGCCCGTGACCGGGACGGCAAGGCCTGGGGCGGGGAGTGCGGCGCCCGCCTCGGCGGCATCGAACCAACCCAGCTCAAAACGATTTATCTCGCCGATGGCCTCCGCAGCCAGGGCGCTGTCTCCCCCGACGGGCGGCGGGCCTACTTCTCCACCCGACCGGATCAGCCCGCGGCCGGCCCGTGCCTCTCGGCCAGCAAGATGCGGATCATGGTGCGGGAAGAAACCGCCACCGGGCCGAAGATCGAAGAACTGTTCCAGTCGGAGTGCGATCGGGTCGCGCCGGCCTGCAGCACCGCCGTCGGCGACGAGAGCTATCAGGGCGCCTCCGTCGACCAGACCCGGGTCTACTTCACCACGAATCTTCAGCTCGTGAACACCGACCGTGACGGCAGTTCGGAATCGTGCAGCAGGGACGCTGCCGTGCCGGGCTGTGACCTCTACGTCTACGACTCGACCAAGCCGGCGGGTGAACGCCTCACCCAGGTCTCGGCCGGCGACGCCTCTGACCCGACCCCGGGAGAAGGGGCGAACGTGGTCAGCGGCATCACCGCGATCTCCGCCGACGGCTCCCACGTCTATTTCGCCTCCGACCACGTTCTCACCGAGCACGAGAACGCCGACGGAGCCAAAGCGCAGGAAGGTCACCCCAACCTCTACGCCTACACCTACCCCGCGAAGGAACTCGCCTTCGTTGGCACCGTCGCCGCTGCCGACCGCGGATTTGCTAACGGAAGCCTCTTCGGAGGGTGCTCCACCTGGGAAAACGGCGCCTACCCGGTGCCGATAATGGGCACCGACGCCCAAGGGAAGCAGGTGGGCGGCGACGGCCACATCCTGCTCTTCCGGTCCAAGGCCGCGCTGACCGGCGGCGACGCCAACGGCGCCGCGGACATCTTCCGTTACGACGCGGATTCGGGATCGCTCGAGCGCATCTCGGCGCCCGAACCGGGCGGTTCTGACGCCGGGGCCTTCGATGCCGAAACCGCCCACAGCTCAGGCCTCTCAGGCCCGGCCTTCGCCGCGACGGGCCGCTGGGTCAGCGAAGACGGTGAGGCCGTCGTCTTCAGGTCCGCACAGCCGCTCGTTCCCGGCGACGTCAATGGTGTCGTCGACGCTTATATGTGGCGCGGCGACAAGTTGTTTCGGATTCCCGGCACCGCCTCGGCGCCGCGTACGCCCACGCTTTCGCCCGACGGCTCCACGGTCGCCTTTACCAGCGAGGAGGAGAAGTTGCTGCCCGCCGACGGCGACAGCGCCGCGGATGTCTACGTCGCCCGGGTCGACGGCGGCTTCCCGCCGCCACCGCCGGGCCCCACCTGCGCGGGCGAAGATGGATGCCAGGGCGCTCCGGCCGCGTCGCCCGGTCAGATCGGCGCCGCCAGCTCGACCTTCGCGGGCACCGGCAACCCGAAGGCCTCGCCACGCCGACACAAGTGCCACAAGGGGAAGGCGCGTAGGCACGGAAGGTGCGTCAAGAGGCCAACCAAGAAGAAGCACCACAAGGAAAAGCACCGGAAGAGGCCACCTGGGAGCGTCGGCCGCGACCACGGTGACCCGAGATGAGCGCCGCCGGAGCACCGACGCCCCCCGCTTCCGATGCGACCAAGGAGATGCCTCGCATGACCTCGCCAGATCGCCGACTCGCCCGCCGTGCCCTGATCGTCCTCGCCGTCGTCTCGGCAGCACTCTGCCTGGCCGCGCCCGGCGCCGCGGCTGCTCCTGCGGTGGCGGTCACGCTGGACAACGACGCCCAAGGGGTTCAACAGGTGTTGGTTGATGCCACTTCGGGACAGTTCAGGCTCAGCTATGGCGCCGACACCACTCCGGATCTCTCCGTCGGTCTCAGCGCCGAAGCGATGGAAGATGCCCTCAATGCGCTGTCCTCGATCGACAGCGAAGGGGGCTCGGTCACGGTGTTCAAATCGGAGAAACTTATAGGCGGATTTCAGTACGTAGTGCACTTTGACGGCGGTCCGCTTGCCCACCGAGAAATCCCTCCGCTTGGCGTCGCCCTCGGCACGATTCCTCTCCGTGGACTGTCCTCGAATGTCTCGGTCACCGCATATAGCCGTGGTGAGGTCAGTCGTAGCGACGAACGCCTCGAATACACGCTGGATATCAATGACACCGGAAGTTCGCCCGTGAGTGGAGAACTCACCGCGAAGCTCGAACTTCCTCCGGGCCAGGAAACGTATGTCTACGGCTTCGCCGGCGCGGGCTGGACCTGCACCGGAGCTCCCGCGACCGGTGTCCAGCCCGCGACGGCCACCTGCACCCGCTCGGCAGCCGACCCCCTTGCCGCCGGGGCTTCCTACCCGCAGCTGAGGATCATCGTCGCCCTCGGGGCCGATGCGCCCGAGCACGCTGTCGCGGTCGCGTCGGTCTCCGGCGCCGATTTCGCTCCCGCGAGCGACAGCAACGAATTCGAATTCACCCCGGCGAAGGTGTTCGGAATCTCTAAGTTCGAAGCCCGCGTCATCGACCCTAGTGGTGCCGAATACACGCAGGCGGGAGCGCATCCGTTCGCTTCCGTCTCGGCCTTCGGATTCGCGCTCTATAAGTCGCTCGAAGTCTCCAACTCAGAGGGTGCCAACCTGCCTGATTCCTTGAAATTTCCGAGGCAACGATTCGCAACGCTGGGGCTCGTCAAGGACATCGATGTAGATCTGCCGCGTGGCTTCGTCGGTAACGCCTTGGCCGTACCCCAGTTGTGTCCGGGGATGACGCAGGTGGCAGCCAGTACCTGCCCGGTCGCCAGCGTGGTAGGTAGCATCACGCTCGACACCGTCGCCCTCGGGACCGGGCAAGGACCGCTGCCGATCTATGCCATAGAGCCCGAATTTGGCACGCCGGCGCAGTTTGCCTTCTCCGAGCCCGGATTCCACACCACCTACAGTTTCTCGCCTCGCCTGCGGGCCGATGACGGTTACGCGATCACCTTGGAATCAGCCCCTGTCGCGATAAAGCCACCATTGAAGGGCATTGCGAATGTCACGCTCTGCAGCTTCGGTGGCAATTTCGAACTGTCGAATGGATCCGGGTTGTTTCAGGGCTGCAAGGAGGCCGACGACCCGACCGCCAACCCCAAGGCGTTGGTCACCAACCCCACTCGTTGCGTAGGACCTCCGCCGACGGTGAAGCTGAACGTCAACTCCTGGGATGATCCGGAGGAAATCAAGACCAGTGAAGTCACCAACCCAATGCCCACCGGTTGTTCAGAGGTCAACTTCCAGCCGGTGGTCGACCTACAGCCAACCTCCCACCGGGCCGACTCGCCGACTGGGATGGACGTGGAAATCGCGATGCCGACCGAAGGTTTGGAAAATCCGCAGGGCGTCGCCCAGGCAAACCTGGACAACGTCACGGTGACCTTTCCGAAGGGGATGTCGGTCAACCCCTCGGCTTCGCAAGGACTTGGTGCCTGCACCCCCGAAGAGGTGAAGCTCGGTTCGAATGCCGATGACGAATGCCCGCTGTCCTCCAAGGTAGGCACGGTCGAAGTCGACACGCCGCTGATCCAGGACACACTGACCGGCAACGTCTACCTCGCCTCCCAGCGGAACAATCCCTTCGACTCGACCGTCGGGCTCTACCTGGTCTTCTCCTCGAAGAAAAACGGGATCACGATCAAGGTCGCCGGCAAGGTCGTGCCGGACCCGATCACCGGGCAGCTGACCACCGTCTTCACTGAAAATCCCGAAGCGCCGTTCTCGAGGTTGGCCTTGCATCTTAATTCGGGCTCGCGAGCACCCTTGGTGAACCCCCCTCGGTGTGGGAGCTACGCGGTCCACTCCGAATTGTCGCCGTGGAGTGCCGCCGATCCCGCCAACCCGGCGCCGAGCGAGATCGTCGCCGGCGACTCGACCTATCAGGTGAGTTCGGGCCCCGGCGGCGGCGCCTGCTCGAACGGGTCACTCAGCCCGAAGCTCGAAGCCGGCCTGCAGAATCCCACCGCCGGCGCCACCAGCCCGTTCGTGCTGAGCCTCAGCCGCGAAGATGGCAGCGGCCGCTTCACCGGCCTCGACATCGACATGCCGGCGGGCCTCACCGCCTACCTGAAGGGCGTTCCCTACTGCCCCGAGGCGGTCCTGGCCGGCATCTCCAGCGAAGAACTCATGGGCCGCTTCGAGTTGTCCAACCCCGCCTGTCCGGCAGCCAGCCAGGTCGGCACCGTCGAGGTGGGGGCGGGAGCGGGGCCGAATCCGTTTCAAGCTCTCGGCAGGGTCTACCTCGCCGGCCCCTACAAGGGGGCGCCGCTGTCGCTGGCGATCGTCACCCCGGCGGTGGCGGGTCCCTTCGACCTCGGCAACGTCGTCGTGCGCAGCGCCCTCGACGTCGACCCGACGACTGCCCAGGTGACGGTCAAATCGGACCCGATCCCAACCATCGTCCACGGGTTCCTCCTCGACATCAGGGACCTGCGGGTCAACATCGACCGCCCGCACTTCACCGCCGCGCCGACCAGCTGCGAAGCGAAGACGATCGGCGCCCGGGTGGGGGGCGAAGCGGGCGCTAGCGCGTCGCTGTCGAATCGCTTCCAGGTCGGCGGCTGCGCCGGCCTCGCCTTCAACCCGAAGTTGAAGCTGAGCCTCAAGGGCGGCACCAGGCGCAACAGGTATCCGGCGCTGAAGGCGGTCCTCACCCAGCCTCCGGGTCAGGCCAACATCGGCCGGGTCGCCGTCACCCTGCCGCACTCCGAGTTCCTCGAACAGGGCCACATCGGCACGATCTGCACCCGGGTCCAGTTCAACGCCGTCCCCCGCGCCTGTCCTGCCAAGTCGATCTACGGCCAGGCCGAAGCTGAAAGCCCGCTGCTGGGCTACAAGGTCTCCGGCCCGGTCTACCTGCGCTCCTCCGAGCACGAGCTGCCCGACCTCGTCGCGGCGCTCCACGGCCCCGCCTCCCAGCCGATCGAGATCGACCTCGTCGGCCGGATCGATTCTGTCCACGGCGGCATCCGCAACTCATTCGAAGTCGTCCCCGATGCGCCGGTCTCCAAGTTCGTTCTGCGCATGCAGGGCGGCAGGAAGGGCCTGCTGGTCAACTCGACCGATCTCTGCACCGCCAAGGCCAAGCAGAGGCGCGCGACGGTGCGGCTTCTCGGCCAGAACAACAAGCGCGCCGACCAGTCCCCGGTGCTGTCAAATCAGTGCGGCAAGCACAAGGGCAAGAGTAAGGAGAAGGCCGCCAAGCGCCATAAGCAGCAGCCCAGGGTCGGCGCGAAGAAGAAGGCGCACCGCAACGTCGTCGAGTCCGCCCGCCTGCACAGGCTCCGGATGGCCTGGTAGGGCGGTTGCCCCGGTTCGTAGCGGCTCCACACTTGCGGGGAAGGGTGAAGAAGACAGCAATATCGGTCTTCGCGGCCTCGATCCTCGCCCTGGGCGCCTCGCTGGCCCGGGCCGACGTGACCGAGCATGGCAAGCTCCTCGTCGCCTTCAACGGGGGAATCGCTCCGGCGGCCCTGCCGCGCGGCACCCCGGCCCCGATCGCGGTCAGCGTCGGCGGCACGATCAAGAGTCTCTCCGGGGAAAGCCCGCCGGCGCTGCGCAAGATCGAAATCGCCCTCAACCGCGGCGGTCATCTCGACAACCGCGGTCTGCCGGTCTGCCACCTGAGCCAGATCCAGCCCTCATCCAAGGCCGAAGCGCTCAAGGCCTGCGCCCCCGCTCTGGTCGGCGGCGGCAGCTACGTCGCCAGCACCGCCTTCCCCGAAGGCATTGCCTTTCCCTCACAGGGCCGCATCCTCGTCTTCAACACGGTGATCGGTGGCCAGCCAGCGATTTTCGCCTATGCCTACGGCAACACGCCGGTGCCGACCACCCGCGTCATCGTCTTCCGCATCCACTCGGCCGGCGGCACCTACGGGACCGTCCTCACCGGCCTGCTGCCGGCCACGATCAACCGCCACGGCTACCTCACCAGCCTCCAACTCAGCCTCCACCGCAACTTCATCTACCACGGCCGGCCGCGCACCTACCTGAGCGCCACCTGCGCCGCCCCGGCCGGCTTTCCCGGCGCGACCTTTCCGTTCGCCCGAGTCTCGATGAGCTTCGACGATGGCCGTAATCTGGGGACGACGTTGGTGCGCAGCTGCAAGGTGCGGGGGGCGCGCTAGCGTGGCTGTTCAGCAAGGTCGCCCGAATGCTGTCACTGCCGCCGAGGCGCGCGCCGGCACCCACGTGCTGGGGATTTTCGAGAATCCCTTGAACACGAGGATTCTCCGCGCTCACGCCGATGGGGCCAAGCGGTTTGCCGAGCTCGAACGGAAGGTCGGCTGGTCGGCTCCGACGACCTTGCGGGCCGCGGTCTCTCGCCTATGCGATCTGGGCGCGCTAAGGAAACTGACGGTACGCGCTTCCCCCTACGCAGTTGCCACCGCCCTGACCCGCCTCGGCGAGGAGATGTTGCTGGTCGCCGCGGAGCTTGAGGCGTGGTTGGGGCACTGCCCCCAGGGGCCGGCAGCTCTCGACGGCGAGGTCGCCAAAGTTGTGATCAAAGCCTTGGGGGGAGGGTGGAACTCGACTCTGATGCGGGCTCTGTCGAGCGCCCCCGTCGGCTTGGTCGAGCTGAGCAGGCTGATTCCCGATGTCAGCTACCCAGCGCTCGAACGGAGGATGGGCTGGATGCGATCCACCGGCCAGATCGAGCCGGTCGAGACAGGGGAGAGGTCTACTCCGTATATCGCGACCCGCTGGCTGCGCCAGGCAGTGGCTCCGATTTGCGTCGCAGGCCGTTGTGAGCGCCGCCACATGGGGGAGGTCAGCCCCCGGGCCACCAGCGTCGAGGTTGAGACAGCCTTCCTGCTGGCGGTGCCCCTCGCCCCACTTCGAGGGGATGCGACGGGCTGCTGCATGTTGGGGGTGCAGATCGAGTCCGACGATGTCGCCACAGACGGTCCGGTCCTTGCGGGGGTCACCGTCGACCTGGCCGGGGGCGAGCTCCTGTTCTGCGAGCCGGCGCGCGACGCCGAGCCGCCGACCTGGGCGGTTGGCCCCTCGACGGCTTGGCTCGACGCGGTGATCGACGGCAGCATCGAGGGCCTGCGGATCGGCGGCGCCGATCCGCAGCTCGCCCTCGACCTCATCGCGGGCATCCATTGCGGACTTTTCACCGATCGCTGACCATGCGGATCGGCGTCCGCGCGGTTCCGCAATCCTCCGATTTGCAGGGAGATCTGGGTCCCGAAGAAGCTGTCTCGAAACGAGAAAAGACACACACGGAGTCTCTTGACCCGTCGGTGTCTGATCGGTTATTGATGTCACTCAAGTTCGGGTGAGAAACCTGTCCACAGGTTTCGCAATCTGAGTGTCAGTTCGCGCCGGGCGTCTGACTCACACTAGACGACGCACTACCCGGATCACCCACAGCGAGCAAACATCACATACCAAGGAGACCAAAAATAATGCCTAAATATGGAAAAACCGGGCTCATGCTCTTAGTGATGGTCGCGGCTTCAGTAGCTGCTATCTCCATTGCCGGAGCTGCCGCTACCAATGTCACGCCTGCAGGCGATGGGTTGCATATGACCAGCACCAATGTCTCTTTCGCCTTTGGCTCATCTGTGATTGTTTGTGAAACTGGGGAAGCATATGGGACGATTGCCAGTCCCGAAGCGACGGATGTGCCTCTGTCCAATCCAGTGTTTCAGAACGTCGGCGGAGGAGAATGTACTACGACGGGAACCGAAGGCGCGAAATTCAAAGTGGTGACTAGCAGCACTACTGAACGGATATTCGCGTTGTCCGCTATTTCTCCTACTTCAGCAAAGCTGAAATTTCCTGGCCAGCCAGCTGGCATCGAATTTATTAGTGGATCGTGCATTATGAAAGCGTTCAAAGCGGATGCACCGACCGGAACCTGGACCAACGGAGAAAGCAAATCCCCATACGCGATCTCTTCTACCCTTAAAGTCGTCAATGGCAACTTCAATCTTCTGAACTATGAAGAAGTAAAGAAAAACCCGAATTGTCCCCCCGCGTTGGTTGAAAACATTAAAAAAAGCGTGAGCGGAAGTCTGAGCGCGACGTTCGTTGTTTCTGACTACACGCATCCAGCGCAAGCCGTGTTGCTCAAATAGGACGCTGCACCGATTCGAGCCTGAGGGTTACACCGGGGTGGTCTGGAAAGACCACCCCGGTGATGTATCCGCAAGGCGTTACGATCGCGGCCGCCACGATCACGCCGGTCGTCTCCGCCGTCGACAATCTCACGATCACCGCCCTGGCCAGTCCCGCCGGCAATCTGCCGACGGTCTCCGACTCCGCCGGCAGCGACATCGCCTTCGGAACCGCGACGCCATTCGTCTTCAGCGCCGGAGCGATCGGGTCGCCCTGCCTCTTCACCTGCCCGATCACCCTGCTCGGCAATGCCGGCACAATCAGCGCCAATGTCGCCGTCACCGACAGCGTCGGCAACACGATCACCGCCGCCATCCTCGCCGGCACCGCCTACGCCAACGCCACCGCGACGGCGAGCAAATAGGGTTCGGCGCGATGAGCCACGTCGACCTCAGCGAGCAGCTCCTCGCCTTCGTCGAGATCCCCAAGGGGGGACGCAACAAGTACGAGTTCGACGAGTCGACCGGCAGGATCGTGCTCGACCGCTTCCTCTCCTCCTCGATGGTCTACCCGGCCGATTACGGCTTCCTGATCGATCACCGCGGCGAGGACGGGGACCCTCTCGACTGCCTGGTCTGCGTTTCCGAGGCGACCTTTCCCGGCTGCGTGATCCCGGTCAATCCGGTGGCGATGTTCGAGATGAAGGACGAGGCCGGGATCGACGACAAGATCGTCTGCGTGCCGGTCAGCGACCCGGGCTGGAACGGCGTCACCTGCCTCGAGGACCTGCCCGAGCAGCTGAAACTGGAGATCCCCCACTTCTTCTCCGTCTACAAGGACCTTGAGCACAAGCAGGTCGAGGTCGGTGCTTGGCGCTCGCGGGAGGATGCCGAAGAGACGATCGGCGCGGCGCGGCTGCGGCAGGTCGAGTACGAGCGCTCTCGCGGCACGGCGGAGTAGAAGTTCTCGGCGCTTCCCGGTTTGTTGAATCTCTTGCGGGCAAGACCCCAAACTGGGAAGGCGATGACGGCGCGGGGCCGCGATGATCGGCGGTCGAGAGGATGAGCGGAATCGGCGAAGAGACAGCCAGGGAAGCGGCGAGGAGCCTCGAGTTGATCGCCGACCTTCACCAGCGCCAGGCCGAGATGTACGCGGGGGGGCCGATGGGGCCGGTGGCGGACCTGCTCTCGGACGACGTCGTCTGGCACCTGTGCGGCGAGAGCCCGATCGCCGGCGAGTACCGCGGCTGGGACGCGGTCTTCCGCTATCTCGCCGCGAGCAGGGAGCTGACTCGGGAGACGCTGCGGATGCGCCCCGGGGAGGTCGTCGCCGCCAATCGGGAGGTCGTCGTCCAGCTCCTCGCGGGCGAGGCGCTGCTCGCGGGCGCGCCGGCCGGCTGGGAGGCCGTCGGCCTCTACCGGGTCGAGGCCGGCCAGGTCCGCGAAGCCAGGTTGGTTCCGCTCGATCTCGAGCTCTTCGACCGGATCTGGACCGCGCTCGGGTCTGCCGCTTCGTAGTAGCGCCTTTCCGGGGTGGTTGGACACAGCGGCAGAAAAGTTTCAGCGATAGACATCTGTCCGTAAGGAGACTTGTCTATTCAAGGTTCAAGGATTCTTGAGACGCCGCCGATGGGGCCGGATCAAGGGAGCGCTCGCTCCATCGAATTCGCAATCGGAAGGGTTTCAGATGCTCTGGATTTCCAAGAAGCGGGTGCTCCTCGCTCTCTCCGCCGTCGGCGTGCTGGCCGTCGCCGGGATCGCCTTCGCGTACTTCACCTCGACCGGCTCCGGCACCGCGACCGCGACCGTCGGCAGCGGCTCCGCCGTGACGATCAAAGGCACGGTCTCCTCGACCCTCTACCCGGGTGGTTCCTCGCCGGTCACCTTCACGATCGACAACCCGTCTTCGGCGAAACAGCGGGTCGGCACGATCACGCTGACCGGGATCGCCGTCGACGCCGGTCACTCCACCTGCAGCAAAGTGATCACCGGCGGCAACCCGGACTTCACGATGCCGGCCGTGGTCGTCAACAGTACGTTTGCCTCCGGCAACAACCAGCCCGTGACCCCGACCGGGACGTTGACCATGAACGACACCGGGGTCAGCCAGGACGCCTGCCAGGGGGCGACCCTGACCCTGAGCCTGACCAGCAACTAGCCGCGAGGAGGTCGCAGCGAGGGCTCGGGCGGGCAACCCCCCGAGCCGTCCGCGCGACCGAGGCATGTTTGACCCCAGGAACCAGAGCAGGCGGGCCGCCGCGAGCAAGGCCCTGGTGGTGCTGATCGGCGCCACCGGGTGCCTGGCCGCGGTGGCATACGCCGCGTCGGCGCCCGCGCCCGAGCGTGCCCATCCCCCTGCCGTCGCCCGCGCGGCCACCGGTCCGACGCCGGAATCCCGCCCGGGTGCCGCGCGCCCGCCGCGGCCGCGGATCGTCCGCCATCCCGCCAAGAGCACGCTCTCGACCACCGTCAGCTTCCGCTTCGTGACCCGCCTTCCCCGGCAGACCCTGCAGTGCAGGCTCGACGCCGCTGACTGGAAGCCGTGCGGCCCGCGGGTCGGCTACCGCGGTCTCGAGGTCGGCCCGCATCTTCTCCTCGTCCACGCCGAAAGCCGCGGCAGGCGCAGCGCACCGGCGCGGTTCGCCTGGGTGCAGTCGCAGCCGCGGGCATTCCTGATCGAGCCCGACCCGACGAACCTGGGCCAGCTCTATCCCGGGGCGCCTCCGGTGCCCTTGCCGCTGCGGCTGAGCAACCCCAACCCGGCGCCGATCCTCGTCACCGGCCTGCGGGTCGCGGTGACCGCTGACCCGCCGGGATGTCCCAGCGCCAGCAACCTCGAGCTGATCCCGTCGAGCGCCTCGCCGAAGGCGCCGGTGAAGATCCCCGCCGGTGGCTCGGTCAGGTTGCCCGAGGTGGGCGCGACGCCGCCGGCACTGGCGCTGCGTGACCTGCCCATCAACCAGGATGCCTGCCAGGGCGTCCAGTTCCCGCTGGCCTTCTCCGGCGAGGCGCGCGGGTGAGGCGGCCGCTGCCCCTGCGTGTCACCGGAGCCGCTCTCGCGGTAGTCCTGGCGGCAGCGCTCGTCGGCAGCGCCTTCGCCTACTTCACCTCGCAGGGCCTCGGCAGCGCCAATGCCGCGGTCTCGAGCCTGAGCAAACCGACGATCACCGCCGCCACGGCGGCGGCCGGGGGCACGGTCTCGTTGACCTGGAGCGCTGCCACGGCCCCCGGGTCCGAAGCGGTCAAGTACTACGTCACTCGCGACGGCGAAGACCCCGGCGGCACCTGCGCGGCGCCGGCGGTGCCCGCCGCGGCGACCAGCTGCAAAGACAGCGAAGTTGACATCGGTAACCACGTCTACACGGTCACCGCCGTATGGCGCTCCTGGAGCGCGGCCAGCGCGACCAGGACGGCCACCGTGGAAATCGGTGCCGTGACCCACTTCACGATCACGGCAGCGACGGCGACTCCGGTGGTCGCCGCTGCCGACAACCTGACGATCACCGCCAAGGACGAAAACGAGAAAACGGTCACCACCTACTCGGGCTCTCACTCGCTGGTCTTCTCCGGGGCTTCCGCGAGTCCCAGCGGTGCCGCGCCGACCGTCCTCAACAGCGGCAACTCGGCGATTGCCTTCGGTGCCGCGACGGCGCTGACCTTCACCTCCGGCGTCGCCGCCGTCACCTCCGCCAGGAACGGCGTCCTCAAGGTCTACCGCGCCGGCGCGGCCAACATCGCCGCGACGGAGGGCTCGATCACGACGCCCTCGCCGTTGGCGCTCGTCGCCGCGCCTGGCGCGGCGACGAAATACGTTCTGGCCGTGCAGTCGAGGACGCCTCTCGTCGGTGCCGGCGACGACCTCACGATCACCGCTCAGGACACCTATGGCAATACGGCGACCACCTACACCGGCTCCCACAACCTCGTCTTCTCGGGTGCCGTTGCCAGTCCCGGCGGCAACCTGCCGACGGTGTCCGATTCGGCCGGCAGCGACGTCTCGTTCGGGACCGCGACGCCGATCGTCTTCACCGCGGGGGTCGCGTCGACGGTGGCTGAGGTCAATGGCGAGATGGTGCTCTACAAGAGCGCCAGCGCCGCCAGCCTCAAGGCCACCGAGGGAACGATCACCAATACCGCCGTGAGCGTCACGCCGGTGGCCGGCGCGGCGGCCAAGCTGGTCTTGACCGCGGCGACCCTGACGCCGGTCGCGGCGGCCAGCGACAACCTGACGACGACCGCCCAGGACGCTTACGGCAACACCGCCACCTCCTATGCGGGGTCCAAGAGCATCACCTTCTCCGGCGCCACCGCCAGTCCCAGTGGCGCCGCCCCCAACGTCACCAACACCGCCGGCACCGCGATCGGCTTCGGCTCGCCGACGGTGCTGACGTTCACCAGTGGCGTCACCGCCACCCGCGTCTTGAAGCTGAACAAGGCCGAGCTGGCCAACGTCACCGCCACCGACGGCGCGATCTCGACCGCGGCCCCGCTGGCCTTCACCGTCTCCGTCGGCGCCGCCACGCGGTGGGCGCTGACCGGCGTCACCGCCAGCGCCGGCAGCGTCGGCTCGCCCTGTCTCTTCACCTGCGCGATCACGCTGCTCGGCAACGGCGGCACGGTGAGCGCCAACGTCGCCGTCACCGACAGCGTCGGCAATACCGTTTCCGAACTGGGTAGCGGCCACACGGCAAAGGTGACCGCGACTGGCGGGACCGTCGCCGAAGGGGCGTCGCTGGCGATCGCGGCGACGGGCCCCGCGGTCTCGACCACCCGCTTCACCTACACGGCCCCCGCCAACGGCAACTTCACCAACACGCTCACCGCCGCGGTCGTCGCCGGCACGGCCTACACCGCCGCCACGGCGACGACGAGCAAATGAGCGGTCGTTGCCGCCATGCGCCGGAGAGCGCGACGGACCGGTTTGCTTCAATTCCCGGACCAGAGAAAGGAGGTGGTCCTAATTTTGAGTCACATGCTTGAAGGGACTCTGGAGGTGCAGGGCCGCTAGGCGCCGCACTGGTTTGGGCGCCCGGCGGAATCCACCCCGGGCACCGGCGAGCGAGGAAGGCCGGGCGTTGTCCCACCCGGCCGCTACTTCTCCGCCCGCTCCATGCACCAGCGCAAGGGCCGCCTTCGGGCGGCCCTTGTTCGTTCTCCGGCCGCGGCCCCGACTAAGGAGGAGCGCCGGCGGGTACGGCTGTGGCGATGCCGTGCCCGACCCTGCAGATCGTCATCGCCAGCACCCGGCCCGGGCGCGTGGGGCTGCCGGTGGGGGAATGGTTCCGCGATCGCGCCCACGCCCACGGTGGCTTCGAGCTCGACGTGGTCGACCTCGCCGAGCTCGGACTCCCCTTCATGGACGAGCCCAACCACCCGCGCCTGCGGCGCTACGAGCACCGGCACACCAAGGACTGGAGCGCCCGGGTCGAGGCGGCCGATGCCTTCGTCTTCGTCATGCCCGAGTACAACTACGGCTTCACCGCCCCGCTCAAGAACGCGCTCGACTTCCTCCACCACGAGTGGGCCTACAAGCCTGCCGGCCTGGTCAGCTACGGCGGTGTCGCCGCCGGCACCCGCGCCGCCCAGATGGTCAAGCAGGTCTTCTCCTCGCTGCGGATCCAGCCACTGTTCCCGGCGGTCTCGATTCCCTTCGTCGCCCAGTTCCTCGACGACGAGGGCCGGATCGAGGCGAACGAGACGATGATCGAGGCCGCCGCGGTGATGCTCGACGAGCTGGTCCGGGTCGAGGCCGCGCTGCGCCCGCTGCGTGAGGGAGACTGAGGCGATGGAGGCGGAGGCGCGAGCCGAGTTGCGCAAGTTGGAGCCGCTGCTCGGCCAGTGGACCGTCGAGGCGGTGGCCCCGTGGGCGCCGCCGGACGGGCCGCGCGGTCACACGATCTTCGAGTGGGGGCCAGGGGAGGCCTTCCTGGTCCAGCGCTGGGAGACGCCGGTGGACGAGGCGCCCGACGGCGTCGCGATCTTCGCCGTCGACGACGAGAGCGGCGAGCTGGTCCAGCACTACTTCGATTCCCGCGGGGTCGTCCGCCGCTACGCGACCAGCATCGAGGACGGCGTCTGGTCGCTGCGGAAACTGACCCCGGGCTTCGCCCAGCGCTTTCTCGCCGAGTTCGGCCCGGACGGGGAGACGATCGAGGGCACCTGGGAGAAAGCCGACGATGGCTCCAGCTGGGAGCACGACTTCACCCTCGTCTACCGCAAAGTCGTTTAATGCGGCGATGGCCGCCGCAGATCGCTATGTACCGGCAGCCGGCTTCCCGGGCCTGACCCGCTTCTACGACTCGATCGTCGCCGTGACCATGCGCGAGTCGCTGTTCCGCGGCAGGCTCACCGCGCAGGTCCTGGCCGGTCTCGCTCCGGGAGGCCGGATCGCCGACGTCGGTGCCGGCACCGGAACCTTCGCGATCGGGCTCGCCGCCGCGGCTCCCACCGCCGAGGTCGTCGCGGTCGACGGCGATCCCGGCGTCCTGGCGATCGCCGCGGCCAAGCAGGGCGCCGCCGCGGTCGAGTGGAAGCGGGGCCTCGCCGCTGAGCTGCCGCTGGCCGATGGCAGCTGCGAGCGGGTGACGATGTCGCTGCTGCTGCACCACCTCGACGCCGCCGGCAAGCACGCCGCTCTCGCCGAGGCCCACCGGGTGCTCGGCGCCGGCGGCAGCATCCACATCGCCGACTGGGGCAAGCCGCAGGACCCGCTGATGCGGGCGGGGCTCTTCACCCTTGCGCTCATAGACGGCTTCGATGGCATCCGCGACCATGCCGCCGGCAGGCTGCCGGGCTTCGTCGAAGTGGCCGGGTTCGATCCGGTCCGGCGCCACGACAGGTTGCGAACGGCATGGGGGAGTCTCGAGCTGCTCAGCGCTCGGCGGGCGGCATGACCGCATCGATCGCGGCCGCCCCGGGTACTAGGAGCACGATGCGGTCTCTTCTGGGGAGCCTCACGGCTGCTCTGTTTCTGTTGCTCTGCCTACCCACCCCCGGCTGGGCGGCCACGACGAGCCCGGCGCCGAGCTGCGCCGCGGGCCCGATCACGGTCGGCGACACGACCTTCGGCACCCCCTGCGACGACGTCATCGTCGCGCCAGCTACCGTCGAGATGGTGAAGGGCGGCGCCGGCGACGACACGATCGTCGCCACTCCGGTAGCCGCGGCCGCCGAATGCCCGAGCGGCTGCTTCCTCGGGGTCGGCAGCCAGACCTTCGAAGGCGGGTCCGGCGACGACGTCGTCTTCGGGCAGCGCGGCAACGACACCCTCAGGGGCGGGGAAGGGAACGACCGGCTCTACGGCGGCATCGGCGACGACCTCCTCCAGGGCGGCCCGGGCAACGATCTCCTCGCCGGCGGGTTCGGCGCCGACTTCATCGACGGCGAAGGCGGCGACGACTACGTTCACGGCGACGGCACCATCGACCGCATCTACGACACCGGTGGCGGCAACGACACGCTCAGCTACGCCAGCGGCATCACGCCCGGCTTCGGGGCCGACGCGGCCGGGAAAGCCGGCTTCGCGGAACCGCTGCCGCCGACCGCCGACCGCGGCGTCTTCCTCGACCTCAGCACCGCCCCGGAAACGCTCAACGCCGACAACGGCGTGGCTGAGCTCGGGGGCGGCGTCGACAAAGTCGAAGGGCAGAGCTTCGAGATCGTGATCGGCACCCCCTTCTCCGACAACATCGTCGACAGTGGCTCAGGGCAGACGATCTACGGTGCCGGCGGTGCCGATGTCCACGATGGCGCCGGCAACTTCATCGGCGGCGCCGACGGCGACATTGGTGACGCGGGTGGCATCGCCGGGCCCAGCCCAGCCACGATCAGCGCCGGCCTGATGACGCCCGGCCAAGGCTCTTACTCGCAGCTCTACCTGACCGGTAGCGACAGTGGCGACACCGTCACCGCGACCTACTCGGACGGCCCGCCCGCGAGTGTCACCTTCACCCTCGGGGGAAGCTCGGCCGGCTCGTTCAGTCCCGCCATCGCCGCTGAAAGCGGTTGCGGCAGCCCCACCTCGACCCAGCTCGTCTGCATCCTGGCGACCCCGCTCGACTCGATCGTCCTTGCTGGCATGGGTGGCGACGACGCGCTCACCGCCGGCGGCTTCCCGAGCACCGTGACCATCGTCCTTGCCGGCGGCGACGGCAGCGACTCGCTCAATGGCGGCGACGCCAGCGAAGACGTTCTCGTCGACGGCCCGGACGCCGGTGCCGATGTCCTCAACGGCTTCGGCGGCGACGATGCCCTCCTGCACAACGGCGGCGCCGACCGCCTCTACGGCGGCGAGGGCAACGACCTCTTCCTCTCCGACTCGGTCTGCGACGGCAATCTGCTCAGCGGGGGCAACGGTCGCGACAACGCTTCTTGGGCGCGGTTCGACGAAGCCGTTTCGGCCGACCTCGCCAGCGGCCAAGCCGGTCGGCCGGGAGCAGGGGGAGAGCCGAGCTGTGCCGGCGGTGGGGTCGACGCCCTGACCGAAACCGAGGACCTCGAGGGCAGCAAGTTCGACGACGCCTTCTTCGGCGACGCCGGCCCCAACCAGCTGCTCGGGCACGAAGGCGCGGACGTCTACTACGCCCGCGCCGGCGCCGACTCGATCCTCGCCAACTCCGGCGACGCCGACCCGGTGATCGACTGCGGCGACGACATCGACCGGGCGCTGATCGACTTCCCGGAGTACGGCGACGCCACCCCGGTCAATTGCGAGGCGGTGCGCGAAGCGGCCCCGAACAGCTTCCAGCTGTTGCCGGACTTCCCGATTCCGACGCCGCCGCCCCCGCCGGTGACGGTCAAGCCCAAGCCGGTGGTCCGTGACCGCACCGCGCCGCGGACCAGGATTCTCGCCCGCCCGCGCGCGGTCCTGACCACGAGCAGGGCCCGCGCCCGCGCGGTCTTCCGCTTCTCCTCCAACGAGCGCGGCTCGAGCTTCCGCTGCAAGCTCGACCGCAAGCCCTATCGCGCCTGCGTCTCGCCCCGGGTCTACCTGCTGGCTCGCGGCAGGCACACCGTCCGCATCTTCGCCGTCGACCGCAGTGGCAACGCCGATCGCACCCCGGCCCTGCTCAGCCTGCGGGTCCGGCGACGCTAGACGGCTACCCTGAACGGCAGCGATGGCCAAGGATCTCTACACCGCCGAAGCGCACGTCACCGGCGGCCGCGTCGCCGGGCACGGCCGCAGCTCCGAGGGCGCGCTCGAGGTCGACCTCCGCACCCCGTCCGAGATGGGGGGCGAGGGCGGCGGCACCAATCCCGAGCAGCTCTTCGCCGTCGGCTACGCCGCCTGCTTCGAGGGCGCCCTCGCCGCGGTCGCCCGCCGTCAGAAACTCGAGGTCGGCGACGTCGAGATCGACTCCAAGGTGAAGCTGATGACCGCCGAGGACCGCAGCTTCACGATTGCGGTCGAGCTCCACGCGACCCTGCCCTCGGTTGAGGGGGGCGACGCCGTCGAGCTCGTCCGCGCCGCTCATGAGGTCTGCCCCTACTCCAACGCCACCAGGGGCAACATCGAGGTCCTGCTCAGCGCCAACGGCGCTCCCGTCGACGCCTAGCTCAGCTCGACTCGTCCTCGATGAAGCCCTTCAGCTTGCCGGGCATGCTGTCGACCAGGTGACCCCGCAGGGCGCCGACCAGGGGCCCGCGCAGGATCATGCCCAGCTTGCGCCCGAGGTCGACCTCCATCCAGTAGGTCGCGCGGGTGCGGCCGTCACCGAGGTCCTCCAGCTCCCAGCTGCCGTCGACCGCCTTCAGGGCGCCGTCCTCCTGGGTCCAGACGATCCGGTTCGGCGGCTCGAAGCTGAAGCGCATCTCCGAGTCGATCTGCCTGACGCCGCCATCGGTCTCCATGTGAAACAGGGCCGTGGCGCCGTCCTCGTCGCGCTCTAGGCACTCGACGACCTTGATCTCGGGCTGCCAGCGCGGCGAGCGCTCGACGTCGGCGGCGACGGCGTAGACCGTCTCGATCGGCGCCTCGATCTCGGCGCTCGCGGATCCCTCGAGCTTGCCCATGGCCGCAGCCTATGCGCTGGGTTGCCAGGCTGCCCGCCGGGGTAGAGTCGGCCCATGCCCTTCTGGATCGCCCGCCGCGCCGCACCTGCCGTCTGGAAGCGGATCCCCTGGAAGATGGTCTGGGCGGTCGTCGTCTGGCTCGGGGGCAAAGGCCGCGAGCGCATCGACGAGAACCTGACCGCGAAGGAGCAGAGCGAGTTCTGGCGACTGCTGAAGAAGTCGAAGGGTCGTCCCAACACGCTGCCGCAGCGCGACCGCACGCGGATGAAGAACATCGCCGGCAAGGCGATCCGCGGCAGCTGACGTGGCCTCCGGCCTCCGCCTCGGCGTCCTCGACCAGACCCCGGTCTCCGAGGGCTCGACCGCGGCCCAGGCCCTGCGCAACTCGATCGACCTCGCCGAGCTGGCCGAGCGGCTCGGCTACCACCGCTACTGGGTCGCCGAGCATCATGGGGGAGGGCTGGTCGCCGGGCCCTCGCCGGAGGTCCTGATCGGCCCGATCGCGGCCGCCACCACCCGGATGCGGGTCGGCAGCGGCGGCGTGATGCTGCCGCACTACAGCCCGCTGAAGGTGGCAGAGAGCTTCGGCGTCCTCGCCGGCCTCTTTCCCGGGCGCATCGATCTCGGCATCGGCCGCGCCGCCGGCACCGACCCGATGACGACGCACGCGCTCCAGCGCGACCGCTCCCACACCCTGCCCGACGACTTCCCGGACCAGCTCGCCGAGCTGCTCGCCTACTTCGAGCGCGGCTTCCCCGCCGGCCACCTGGCCCGGCTCGCGGAGACCCTGCCCGGCGAGCCGGAGGTGCCGGAGCCGTGGCTGCTCGGCTCCTCCGAGCAGAGCGCGATCTGGGCCGGCGAGCTCGGCCTGCGCTACGCCTTCGCCGACTTCATCAACCCGCGCGGGGCGCCGATCGCGGAGACCTATCGGCGTGGCTTCGTCGCCGGCAAGCGCCTCGCGGAGCCGCGCCTGGCGGTGGCGGTGCGGGCGGTCGTCGCCGCGACCGAGGAGGAGGCGCAGCGGCTCTCGGCGAGCTGGCGCATGGCCTTCGACCTGCTCCGACGCGGCCGCCTGGTTGCCGTGCCGCCGCCGGAGAAGGCGCAGCGCTACCTCGAGCTCCACGCCGAGGAGCGGGAAGGGTCAGGCGAAGATCGCCGCCGCCTCACCGGGACGCCCGCGCAGGTGGGCGCCGAAATCGAGGAGATCGCCGCCGCCTATGGCGCCGAGGAGGCGATCGTGGTCACCATCACCCACGATCACGAGGCCCGCCGTCGGTCCTACGAGCTGCTGGCCGCGGAGTTCGGCCTGGTGCCTACGGGCGGGTGAACAGGTCCCAGTTCTTGGTCCGGCCGTCGCGCGGGCGGGACATGTACTTGCCCGCCGGCATCGGCCCGTTCTTCGCCTCCAGAGCGGCGAAGGCGGCGTCGCGGGTCTCGCCCTTGCGATGCCCGCTGGATTTCCACTGACCTGAAACGCTCTTGTATCTGAAGTCGAAGACCATGCACTGACGGTAGCCGATGGCTCTCGCCGCCGTCGTTTCAGGCCCCGCGGACCTCGCGGGTTCAGGGGTCTTTAGGAAAACGTGGGTACATTTGACGCCCGTGCCGACCGCTCTCGAGTCAGACCCCCCTGTCCTCGCCCATCCGGATCCGGAGTCGGCACCCCAGGCCTGGCGTTCCTCGATCGCTCTCCATGAGCAGTCGTCGCCGCTGCGCAGCTCGATCGACCTGGCGAGCTCGGTGTTGCCCTATCTGGTGCTGACCGTGGCCATGTACGTGAGCCTCGACGTCTCCGTCTGGCTGACCCTGGCGCTCTCGATCCCCGCCGCCGGCTTTCTGCTGCGGACCTTCATCGTCTTCCACGATTGCGCCCACGGTTCCTTCCTCGAGACCAGGCGCGGCAACCTCTGGCTCGGCCGCTTCACCGCCTTCCTCGTCTTCCAGCCCTTCGCCAACTGGCGCCACAACCACGCCGTCCATCACGGCACCGCCGGCGATCTCGACCGCCGCGGCACCGGCGACGTGCCGACCCTGACCGTCGCCGAGTACGCGGCACGCACGCCCGCCCAGCGCCTCGGCTACCGGCTCTTCCGCAGCCCCGCGGTGATGTTCGGGATCGGCCCGATCTGGTCGCTGATGATCGGGCCGCGGATCTGGTCGAAGAACCAGCGCCCGCGGATGCGCCACAGCGTCTGGCTGACCAACCTTGCCTTGGCGATCGTGATCGGTGCGATCTTCTGGTTCGTCGGCCCGGTCGCCTGGCTGCTCGTGCAGATGCCGACCGCGATCATCGCCGGCACCATGGGCGTCTGGATGTTCTACGTCCAGCACCAGTTCGAGGACGTCTACTGGGAGAATTCGGAGAACTGGAGCTACGACGACGCTGCCCTGCAGGGCAGCTCCTACCTGAAGCTGCCGAAGCTGCTGCAGTTCTTCACCGGCAACATCGGCCTCCATCACGTCCATCACCTCAGCGCCAAGGTCCCCAACTACAACCTCCAGAGCGCTCACGACCAGAACGAGATCTTCCACGACGTCCCGGTCCTCAGCATCCGCGACGGCCTGCGCGCGGTCCGCCTCAAGCTGATCGACCCCGAGAGCGGGCGACTGCTGACCTGGCACGAGGCCAAGGCGCTGGCCTGAGGCGCTGAACCGGACGCTGCTGAAAGCCGGCGCCCCGCCGCGAACTACGGTCCCGCTTCCCCGGTGAGAGGCGTAACATCAGCCACATGGCTACCCGTGCACGGCCGCTGCTTGGACCCGGGAACGAGGCCGAGTGGGCGGAGATCAATCGCGAGAAGCGGGAGTACCACCAGAGGACGATGCGGGCGCTGACGCCGACGGAGCGCATCGCTCAGGGTCAAAAGCTCTCGCAGCAGGCGGTCTCGCTACTGGCTTCCTCTATCCGGGGGGGACATGTCCCGAGACGAGCCTTCTGGTCCTGACCTCGACGGCGTCGTCGCGGACGCAAACTCGGTCGGTCTGCTCTACGTGGTGATCGGCGGTTTCAGCGTCATCGCCAACGGTTTCTTGCGGGCGACCAAAGATTCGGACCTGCTTGTGCCCGACGGTCCCGAGACCGACGCGGCAATCCTCCGCTTTCTCGACCGTGCCGGGGCGACCCGCCTCGCTGACGACAAGATCCTCACCGCCGAGGACGTCGCCGATGCCAATCATCTGCGCGTCAAGAGCAGGCACGGAATTGTCGACATCATGCGTGGCGGGCTGCCGCCGCTCGACTACGAGACCGTCGCCGCCAACGCGATCGACGCAGAGATCGGCGGGCAGCAGACTCGTCTGGCCGGACTGCGCAGCATCGTAGGCTTCAAGCGCCTGGCCGCCCGCCCTCAGGATCGGCGAGATCTGGAAGAGCTGGAGGCTTTTCATGGCGAGCTGCCGATCGACCCGATTCCGGGCCTCGACGGCTGAGCCGCCGCCGGCGCTCAAAGCTCTAAGATTGCCGAGCGCTCGCGAGCGCCGACCCGCCCGGATAGCTCAGTTGGTAGAGCACTTCCATGGTAAGGAAGGGGTCACGAGTTCGAGTCTCGTTCCGGGCTTATCTGGCTGAGTGGCCAGTCCAGGCCGCACACATATAGGCTGCCGCTCGTGGACTTCGCCCTAACGGACGAGCAGAGCGACTTCGTCGACGCCATCCGCGATTTCTGCGACCGCGAGTGCGGCACGCAGGATCAGCGCGAGCGGCTCACCGACGGTTACGCGGACCACCACAACTTCGACCTCTACAAGAAGATGGCCGAGCTGGGCTGGCTCGGGGTGACGATCCCCGAGGAGTACGGCGGCTCCGGCGGCTCGATGCTCGACGCCTGCCTGTTCATGGAAGAGAGCTCGCGCGGGCTGGCCCCGATCGGCGGCTACGCGACGACGCTGATCGTCGCCGGCGCCACCCAGCGCTTCGGCACCGAGGAGCAGAAGCAGGAGATCCTCGGCGGCATCGCCTCCGGCTCGGTCGAGGCGATCGCGATGACCGAGCCAGAGGCCGGCTCTGACGTCGGCTCGCTGACGACGAAGGCGGAGCGCACCGAGGACGGCTTCGTCATCAACGGCCAGAAGGTCTTCATCTCCAACGCCCACATCTCCGACCACGTGCTCGTCGTCTGCCGCACCACCAAGGGCGAGAACAAGCACGAGGGGCTGACGATGATCTGGGTCCCCCGCGAGGTCGAGGGGATGGAGATCGTCCCGATCGAGACGATGGGCGGGCGCGAGACCAACACCCTCTACTTCAGCGACTGCTTCGCGCCCGCGAGCGCCGTGCTCGGGCAGGTCGACCAGGGCTGGACGCAGCTGATGGCGGGGCTCAACGTCGAGCGCCTGATCCTCGCCGCGACGATGCTGGGGATCGCCCAGCGGGCCTTCGACGACGCCCTCTCCTACGCCAAGGAGCGCAAGCAGTTCGGCCGTCCGATCGGCTCCTTCCAGGCGCTCCAGCACCGCTTCGCCGATCTCGCCACCGACCTCGAGGCGGCCCGCCTGATGACCCGCTGGGTCGCCACCCTGACCGACGAGGACCCCGACCGGATGCTGCCCAAGGAGGCGTCGATGGTGAAGCTCTTCGTCACCGAGGTCGCCAAGCGCACCACCCTGGAGGGGATGCAGATGATGGGCGGCTACGGCTACTCGTCCGAGTACGACATGGAGCGCCTCGTCCGCACCTCGCTCGTCTCCACGATCTACGGCGGCACCTCGGAGATCCAGCGCGGCATCGTCGCCAAGACGCTCGGCCTCTGAGCCGTCCCGCGCCGGGCCACGGAGGCCCGCTATCCTTCGCACAGCCTCGTGCCCTGGGCCCGGGGTTTTTTTCTGTAACGACCGTCCTTACGAGGGAGAAGCATGGCTCGCGGAGATGTCCGCATTGCGGTGACGATGGCTTGCGAAGACTGCAAGCGACGGAATTACCAGACCAACAAGTCCCGGCGCAACTCGCCGGACCGGGTCGAGCTGCGCAAGTACTGCCGCTGGTGTGGTCACCACACCGCCCACAAGGAGACCCGGTAGCTCCCAATGGCCAAGACCCGCGCACAGCGCAAGGCCGAGCGCCGGGCTCGGGAAGCTGAGGAGCGGAAACGCTCCGACGGCGAACGCGGCGCCGAGTCGCGCGCCCAGCACAACACGCAGGTCCCGGTCTCCGGCGACATCGCCGAGATCGAAGCGGTTGAGGCCGGCATCGCCGCGGGCGCCTCGGAGGGTCAGCTCGAGACCCCCGACGCGCCGAAGCCGCGCTCGGCCAAACGTGCCGAAGCGAAGGCCCTGAAGGAATCCGAGAAGCGCCAGCGCGCCGAGCAGAAGCGCCGCGAGAGCGAGCAGCTCGCCAAGAAACAGAAAGCGGCGAGCGCCGAACGGGGGCGCAGCGGCGTCATCGGATTCCTGGTTTCCTGCTGGCAAGAGCTGAAGAAAGTGCAGTGGCCGGATCGTGAAACGCTGATCCAGGCAACCGCCGTCACCATCCTCTTCGTCGCCGTCGCGGCCGTCTACCTCGGCGCCCTCGACGCCGCATTCGACTTTCTCATCAAGCGGATCCTGTAGCTACAGGATCCCCGAACAAAGGCTTCCGATTTGTATCGCTGGTACGTGATCAACACCTACTCCGGGCACGAGAACAAGGTCAAGCACAATCTCGAGCACCGGGTGCAGACGATGAGTCAGAACCGCAACGTGCGGCAGGTCGTCGTCCCCACCGAGCAGGTCTCGGAGATGAAGGACGGGCAGAAAGTCACTTCCGAGAAACGGACCATGCCCGGCTACGTGCTGGTCAACATGGAGATGACCGACGATGCCTGGGGCCTGGTCAAGAACACGCCGGGAGTGACCGGTTTCGTCGGCTCCCGCAACAAGCCGGTGCCGCTCTCCAAACCGGAGGTCGACCGCCTGCTGCACCGCGAGACCGCCGAGCGCCCGCGCACCCAGGCCCAGTTCTCGATCGGCGAATCGGTCAAAGTCATCGCCGGCCCGCTCTCCGACTTCTCCGGCGAGATCGCCGAGATCAACGAGGACGCCGCCAAACTCAAGGTTCTGGTCTCGATCTTCGGCCGCGAGACGCCGGTCGAGGTCGGCTACGACCAGGTCAAGAAGATCTAGGTCGCCAAGACCGCTACGCTCCCCAACCGCTCATGGCCAAAAAAGTCCTCACCCTCATCAAGCTGCAGATCCAGGCAGGCAACGCCAACCCGGCGCCGCCGGTCGGCCCCGCCCTGGGTCAGCACGGCGTCAACATCATGGACTTCTGCAAAGCGTTCAACGCGCAGACCCAGTCCGAGGGCGGGACGATCATCCCGGTCGAGATCACGGTCTACGAGGACCGCTCGTTCACCTTCATCACCAAGACGCCCCCGGCCGCGGTCCTGATCAAGGAGGCGATCCGGATCCCGAAGGGCTCCGGCGAGCCCCACGTGAACAAAGTCGGGACGATCTCGGAGGCCCAGATCCGCGAGATCGCCGAGCGCAAGATGCCCGACCTCAACGCCAACGACCTCGACGCCGCCTCGAAGATCATCGCCGGCACCGCCCGCTCGATGGGCGTCGACGTCAAATAGGAGACTTCGTGGCCCACGGCAAGCGATACCGCCAGCAGTACGACAAGGTCGAGCGCGACCACGCCTACCCCGCGGCCGAGGCGATCGCGCTGGTCAGGGAGACCGCCAGCACCAAGTTCGACGAGACGGTCGAGGTCCATCTCCTGCTCGGCGTCAACGTCCGCCACGCCGACGAGCAGCTGCGTGGGACCCTGGCGCTGCCGCACGGTCTCGGCAAAGACGTCACCGTGGCTGTCTTCGCCCAGGGCCAGCAGGCCCGCGACGCCGAGGCCGCCGGCGCGGATTTCGTCGGCGGCGACGACCTGGCGAAGAAAGTCGAGGAGGGCTGGACCGACTTCGACGTCGCGATCTCGACCCCGGACATGATGCCGACGGTCGGCAAACTCGGCCGCGTCCTCGGACCGCAGGGGAAGATGCCCAACCCCAAGGTCGGCACCGTCACCGACGACATCGAGAAGGCCGTCAACGACTCCAAGGCCGGCAAGGTCGAATACCGCACCGACCGCCAGGCAATCGTCCACATGGCGATCGGCAAGGCCAGCTTCGACCAGGACAAGCTGCTCGACAACTTCAGCGCCGTGCTCGACGAGATCGTCCGCGCCAAGCCCGCATCGGCGAAGGGGAAATACATCCTCTCCTGCACGCTGGCGAGCTCGATGGGCCCGGGCATCCGGGTCGACACCTCGAAAGCGGCCGACCGCGAGCTGGTTGGGGCGACCGCGGCCGCCGCTGACGGCGAGACCGCAGAGGACGCGGCGAACGCCTAGACTGCGTCGCCGCTAACCCGAGACCATCGGCGGGGCGTTGCCCGAAAGACCGGTGCAGGTGAGTAAATGAACCGCGAAGAAAAGTCCGCAACCATCCAAGAGATCGCCGCCCAGATCGAGGCATCTGAGGCGATCTTCGCTGTCGACTACCGCGGTATCAGCGTCTCCCAGGCGGCCGAGTTGCGCGGCAAGCTGCGCGAGGCCGACGCCAGCTTCCGCATCGTCAAGAACCGGTTGACGAAACTCGCCGCCGACAAAGCCGGTGAGGAGCGCCTGGCCGAGCTGCTGCAGGGGCCGACCGCGCTCACCTTCGTCCGCGGCGACACCGCCCAGGCCGCGAAAGCGATCTCGACCTTCAACAAAGAGCACGACGTCCTCACCTACAAGGGTGGGTTCATGGACACGACGTCGCTCGACGCCGAAAGCTTTAAGGCGATCGGCCTGCTGCCGAGCCGCGAAGTCCTGATCGGCCAGTTCGCCGGCGTCGTCGCCAGCCCGGTGACCGGCGTCGTCCGCGGTCTCAATGCCCTGATTCAGGGTTTGGCTTCGCAGCTGGGCCAGATCGCCGATCAGGGCCTGGTCAGCGGCGAGGCGGCACCTGCCGCACCGGAGCCGGAGACCGAGGCGCCCGCCCCCGAGCCGGAGGCCGAGGCAGCTGAGCCCGCCGCCGAGGCCGAGGAGGCGCCCGCCGCCGAGTCCGAGACTTCTTCCGACGACGCCGAGGCCGACGCGGCGGATGACCAACCTTCAGCAGAGACTGACCAAGAGAAAGAGGAGTAGATGGCGACCAAGATTTCAACCGAGGACTGGATCGAGGAGCTGAAAAGCATCTCGGTGCTTGAACTTTCCGAGCGGATCAAAGCGCTCGAGGAGGAGTTCGGCGTCTCCGCGACCGCGGTTGCGGCGGCGGCTCCGGCGGCAGCCGGCGGCGGTGGCGACAACGGCGGTGCCGCCGAAGAGTCCTCCACCGTGGACGTCGTCCTGACCGAGGTCGGGGGCCAGAAAGTTCCCGTGATCAAGGTTGTCCGCGCCGCGACCGGACTCGGTCTCAAAGAGGCCAAGGCGATCGTCGACGAGGCTCCCAAAGCCATCAAAGAGGGCATCGACCGCGAGGAGGCCGACAAACTCAAAGCTGAGCTCGAGGAGGCCGGCGCGACGGTCGAGCTCAAATAGAGTCGCCCGCTCCGCCGGCGCGGATCCCAGTCAGGGAGCCAAGCTTGAAGGCGCGCATCGCCGTGTGTTATTTTTCTCGGTCGCGCGCTATTTGAGTTTTCCTGCCCAGATCTGCGCCTTACCTTCGTCCCTCTGACCGCCCGAGGAGTCGCCGACTTGGCACGTTCGAACGCTGCCCCCGTAACCCGTAGGAGCTTTTCCCGCCTAGAGAACCCTCTCGAAGTCCCACATCTGATCGATATCCAGCGACGTTCCTTCGAGGAACTGACGGATCCGAAGAGCGGTGGGCTGCGAGAGACGATCAACGACATATCCCCGATCGAGGACTACACGGGGAACCTGCAGATCGTCTTCGGCGAGTTCAAGTTCGAGGAGCCGCCGCATTCCATCGAGGAGTGCCGCGAGAAGGACATGACCTACTCGCGGCCGCTGACCGCGACCGTCGCCTTCCAGAACAAGGAGACGGGAGAGATCCGCGAGCAGGCCGTCTTCATGGGGGACTTCCCGTGGATGACCGAGCGCGGGACGTTCGTGATCAACGGCACCGAGCGCGTCGTCGTCACCCAGCTCGTGCGTTCGCCCGGCGCCTACGTGATGGCGCCGAAGGACCCCGAAAAGCAGGTCTTCATCGCCAATCTGATGCCGGCCCGTGGCTCCTGGCTGGAGCTCGAAGTCGACAAAAAAGGCAAAGTCTTCGTCCGCATCGACCGCAAGCGCAAACTGCCGGTCACGGTGCTGCTGCGCGCGATGGGCTACGTCGAGGACCAGCAGCTGCTGGACATGTTCGACAACTCGATCTACATGCGGCACACGATCGAGGCCGATACCGAAGCGACCCGGACCGAAGAGGGCGCGCTGATCGAGCTGTTCAAAAAGCAGCGCCCGGGCGAGCCGCCGTCCGTCGACGCCGCCAAAGGCCTGCTCGAGCAGCTCTTCTTCGATCCCAAGCGCTACGACCTCACCCGGGTCGGCCGCTACAAGCTCAACGCCCGTCTCGATCTCGACATCGACCTCGAGACGCGGGTGCTCACCCACGACGACATCATCGCCCTCGTCAAGGAGCTCGTTCTGCTCCCGAAACTGCTCGGGATCCCCGAGGAGATCGACGAGGAGAACCCGATCAAAGACTACGCCGCGGAGGCGATCACCTACCCCCGCGAGCCCGTCTACGAGCACCTCGACGAGTACGAGCACTTCGGCAACCGCCGTCTGCGCACCGTCGGCGAGCTGATCCAGGAGGCCTTCCGGATCGGCCTCTACCGGATGGAGCGGGTCGTCCGC